>Ga0315280_10004536_pt1 | contig 20413 bp, 11 predicted proteins | sample YL17G06_40_MG_FD_203697 | JGI IMG/M metagenome (GOLD analysis project Ga0315280, IMG submission 203697) | Sediment microbial communities from Yellowstone Lake, YNP, Wyoming, USA - YL17G06_40 | ecosystem: Environmental > Aquatic > Freshwater > Lake > Sediment | place: USA: Wyoming | collected... | reverse complement strand
GACGACCTCAGCTATCTCAAGGGCAATCACCTGTTCCAGTTCGGCGGCAGCTATCAGCGCAACTTCGCCCAGATGTACCGCACCGACAATGGGGCCGGCATCATGTCCGCGCTGGTCTATCAAATCTACGATACGGGCATCGCGTTCACCTCGGCTTATCAGCCTACCGGCCTGCCCAGCGGCTCGTTGACGCCCTGGAATCGTCTTTACGCGCAGGTACTGGGCCTCGTCAATCAGCCTCAGGCAATGTTCACGCGCAAGCTGCCGGACCTGACCCTGAACCCGATGGGGGTCCCGATGTTCCCTCAGGCCGTCATCCCGTTTTACAACGCGTATTTCACCGACACCTGGCATGTGCGTCCGAGACTGTCGTTGACATACGGCCTCGGATACATGCTCGAAAGGCCGCCCTACGAGCTCAGCGGGCAGCAGGTGATCACCGTGGATAGCGATAATAAGCCGCTCAGCGTCCCGGTTTACCTCGAGGCAAAGAAGAAAGCCGCTCTCGCCGGGCAAGTCTACAATCCGATCATTGGGTTTAGTCTCGTCAGGAACGTCGCCGGGGGAGGCCTGAAGTACCCCTACAAGGACTTTTGGGGCGGGCTCAGCCCAAGGGTTGCGCTGGCGTGGAATCCGACTTTTAGCGGCGGTATCCTCGGGAAAATCTTCGGCAATGGCGAGACGGTCTTCCGTGGTGGCTACAGCCGGACTTACGGCCGGCTGAACGGCGTGAAGCTGGTCATGTCTCTGGTGAACAACACCGGCGCGGGCCAGCCGATCTCTTGTGTCGGAGCCAGCATTGACGGCCAGTGCTTGGGGAAGCTCGGGGTAGACCCGAGCACAGCATTCCGTATCGGGACGGATGGTATGGTTGCCCCGATGCCCACGCTAACCCCGACTCTGCCGCAGCCTTACTATCCCGGTGTGGGCGTTAACCCCGCGGCGGGCGAGGGCGCGGGGATCGATCCAGACTTCAGGCCCAGCCGCTCCGATCAGCTCACCATCTCGATTCAGCGAGCGCTTTCGAAGAAGCTGACCCTTGAGGTCGGCTATATCGGGCGGATCATCCGGAACGAGTGGCAGCCCGCCAACCTGGACGCCGTGCCGTACATGATCACCTTGAATGGTCAAAGTTTCGACAAGGCCTGGGCCAACCTTTATAACGCAGTCAACCTGGGCCAGACGGTTCAGACACAGCCGTGGTTTGAAGCGGCGATGGGCGGGGCGAGCTCGGCTTACTGCAAAGCCTACGCCAGTTGCACTGCTGCCGTGGCTGCAAAACAGAGTTCCTATATTAAAGGCACTCGGGTCTACGACTTCTGGGGCGCCCTCCAGAGAGATAGTTCATGGACCTTGGGCCGCACCCAGCCCAGCGCTAATCCCGCCCAGGTTACGTCCCTGATTCAGTACACAAGCTCTGGGTATGGGAACTACAACGCAGGGTATGTCTCGTTTACGGCGCGCGACTGGCACGGCTTGGGAGCCCGATCCAATTTCACCTATGGCCGCGCCATGGGTCTCGGAGTCAGGGCCCAGTCAGGCACGGGGAATGCCATCCTCGACCAATGGGACTTCCACTCCGGTTACGGGCCGCAGCCTTTTGACATCAAGTTCATCTACAACCTCGCGATGACGTATCAGCCCGAGTTCTACAAGAGCCAGACGGGATTCCTGGGCCGAGTGCTGGGTGGATGGTCCATCGCTCCGCTCTTCACCGCTGAGAGTGGCTCGCCGCTGAGGGTGCAAACCTCCTCCGGCAACAACAATGCGTTCGGTGAGGGCATCGCCGCCAACACTGAATGCGCGGTGCTGCTTGGACCGTACACCGGCGGCAACTCCGCACATCGCAATGTTTCGGTCGCCAGTGGTGCGGGCATTAATGGCAATCCCGACAGGGGCGGCTCGGGCATCAACATGTTTGCCGACCCGAACGCTGTTTTCGCCAATTTCCGGCGGTTGATATTGGGCATCGATCACGGCGGTTCGGGCACAGGCGTCCTGCGCGGTTTCCCGACCTGGAACCTCGATATGACCGTTGCGAAGGAGTTCCGCGCCACCGAACGGGTTGGAGCAACGCTGATATTCCAGTTCACCAACATCTTAAACCACTTCCAGCCTTCTACCCCGACTGTGAACATCGACAGCCCGGGGTCATTCGGTGTGGTTACCGGCGCGGCCAACACGGCGCGGCGGATGCAATTCGGCCTGCGGATCCGCTTCTAGAAGGTTTCTTCCGCCCGGGGGGCCGAAACCGGCCCCCCTTCCCACTTTTCAGCATGTAGAAATTGCCGCGGATTTCGCGAATTCACACCGAAGTAGATCGGCCGTCAGCGCCCGCTTAACCGTTTATCACTCGTCACTTGTTTGCTGCCGGCAAACGCTGCTATGATGAGGGTCGAAATTCATTTGCGCCCATAGCTCAGGTGGATAGAGCATCTGCCTTCTAAGCAGAGGGTCGCAGGTTCGAGTCCTGCTGGGCGTACCACTTAAGCTCTTAATCGCCAATCAAACGCAGATCTCATAAGAATACGCTTGGAAGCATTTCACACACAGGTGCGCCCGGGCGGCCTCAACTACGGCGTTCTCAACCGTTGCCTCCGACTGGGCACGGATGCAATTGACCTCGGCGATGAAGAAAAGCCAATGAACTTTTGGAGGTTGTATTGCGTTTCTGGGGGAGAGAATTGACTGATTGCCTGCCTTGTTCATAGAGGTGGGAGCCCAATATGCACGCTCTGGTGCAAGACATTCGGTTTGGCATGCGGATGCTATGCAGGAATCCCGGTTTCACCGCAGCCGTCGTAATAGTACTGGCTCTGGGAATCGCCGCCAACACCACCATATTAGGCGTAATCAATGCCCTGCTCTTCTTTCCAATCCCCTATAAGGATGCAGATCGCATCGTATTCGTCACGGAAGCCAGCGAGCGGCTGCGCGGCGGGGGACCGACCTCTTTCCCGACCTTCCTCGACTGGAAGAACCAGAATCAGGTTTTTGATGACATGGCGGCGTTTTCGTATGAAGCCGTCAATTTGACCGGTGGAGGCGAGCCGGAGCGCCTCGGTGGAGTCCGCGTCTCAGAAAGTGCGATGCGCCTGTTGGGCGTGAAACCGATGCTGGGCTACCCCTTCATGGCTGCGGAGTATGCGCCCGGCGCCGATCGGGTCGTCCTGCTGAGCCACGGCCTTTGGCAACGGCGGTTCGGCGCCAGTCCCGACATTATCAGCAAAACCGTTACCGTCAACGGCCGGGCGTGCACAGTCGTGGGAGTCCTGCCGGCAGATCTGAAGACGGCCGTCACCCTTGGCTACGAACCGGCATGCTGGATGCCGCTTGTTCCTCCGACCTCCCAGGACCGCAGCGCCCGATCTTTTCTTGCTCTTGCTCGCCTGAAAGCGGGGATCACGCTGGAACGAGCGCGAGCGGATATGGAGATCATCGCCCGCCGCATACAAAAGTCGCATCCGGAGACAAACGCAGGCTGGACGGTGATCGTCAGCCCACTGCGCGGGGAGGTCGACACAGCAGCTTATGTTCTGCTGGTGATTCTGGTCGGCTCCATCCTTGGGCTCGTCTGCGCCAATGTGACCAACCTGCTGCTGGCTCGAGCAACGGGACGGGAGAAAGAGATCGCCATCAGAACGGCTTTGGGCGCGCGGCGCATGCGCCTGGTGCGGCAGTTGCTGACGGAAAACCTGCTGCTCACGCTGATGGGCTGCTGCCTGGGAGTGCTGGCAGCTGCCTGGGCTTGCGCTCTGATCAACAACAGATTCGCCGACACAAACCTCGGTCTGATCGAGATCCGGCTCGACGCTCGAGTCCTGGCAGCGACATCCGTCCTCTTTCTGATGGCCGGAATAGTAGTAGCATTCCTCCCCGCCCTGCAGAGCTCTCGAGCCGATCTGAGCCAACCGTTGAAAGAAGGAAACATAAGCCTGTCTCGGAGCTCATCGAAGCGCCGCCTCAAGAGTCTACTGGTTGCTTCAGAAGTAGCCTTCTCACTGATGCTGTTGATCGGCGCCAGCCTGGCAGCAAAGAGCTGGTTCCTCCTCTGGAACGTTGATCTCGGTTTTCGCCCTGAGAAAGTCCTGTCAATGAGGATTTCCCTTACGAGCCTGCGGTACCCGAACCGCAACCAGCAGGTCGCTTTCTTCCAGCAACTCCTGAGCCGTCTTCAGGCTCGGCCGCGGATTCAGTCGGCCGGCGTGGCCAGCGACCTCCCGGCGGCCTCGCCAGAGCGCGCCTTCACGATCGCGGGGCAGCCAGTGCAGGCATCCAGTGAGGCTCCTCAGGCCCGCTTCACCGCCGTGAGCGCCGGGTATTTCCGGGCGATGACCATTCCCTTGAGGACGGGGAGACACTTCACGGAGCAGGATGTCGCGAACTCGCCGCCTGTGGCCATCGTCAACGAAGCCATCGCGCACAGATACTGGAACGGCCAGGATCCAGTGGGGCACCGGATCGAGGTGGCGGGCGTATCACGCACGATCATCGGCGTTGCGGGAGACGTTAGAAGCATCCCGCTCAGCCTCAAGCCCGTTCCTGAAATATATGTCCCGTTCACGCAGGTTCCCGGCAGCGACATGGCGTTGGTGGTGCAAACGCAACTGGCAGATCCGCTTGAAATCGCAGCATCCGTCAAGCAGGATGTGCGGGCTGTGGATCGCGATCAGCCGGTATCCAGAATCATGACGATGGAAAAGGTCTGCGCCTCGAACATGGGAGCCATCAAGCTTGGAACCTCCGTACTCAGCCTCGTGGCCCTGGGCGCCTTGATTCTGGCGTCGGTGGGGATCTACGGCGTCCTGGCCTTTTCGGTGTCGCAGCGCACAAACGAGATCGGCATTCGCATGGCGCTCGGCGCCCGGCCGCGTGACGTGCTACTGCTGGTGCTGCGCCATGGGCTGACCCTGACGCTATTCGGCATCATCCCTGGCCTAGCGGCTTCCTTCGCCATCGGGAGGGTGATCTCGAGTTCGCTCTTCGGAGTGAGTCCGGTTGAACCCCTCATCCTCGCCGGCACCTCTCTGCTGTTTGTCGTGGTGGCACTCGCAGCCTCTTACCTACCTGCCAGACGGGCGGCAGAGGTCGATCCTATCCAGGCGCTGCGCAGCTTGTAGTCCAGGCTCGCAACGGACGCTATGCGCAGCACCTCGCCGGTTCTCCACGCCATCGGGCCGAATCACGAAAAGAAATCCTCCGTTCACTTCTTGCGCCAATCCGCAATTCGCCGCTTTGTGATCCCTTGACATTCGTGGAATGCGAGTTCAGACTGGCAGCCGCTTGCGTGAAGCTCGATCTCCAAGATGACGAAGTCGGGTGATTTTGTCGGTGGCAAGCGTTTGGATAAAGAACCGCAGAGACCTCAAAGACTCCCAAGATTTCGTGGCAATTTCTGCAACGTCTTTCAGGTCTTCGTGGTTTGCGCTGTCCATCCGAGTTTGTCCTGGCTTTAGGGGATCAACAAAACGTCATTGGATAACCGCACATTAGGAGGAACCATGCGATCGTACCATCGTTGGTGTAGGAACCTCTTTCTGGGATTGCTTGGCATCATGCTCTGGAGCGCGCCAGGGCCCGCACAACGAGGCGGCTTCGGCCAAGCGTCAGCGCCGGAGGGCTTGCGGTTCCGCTTCATGGGGCCGGCCTCGGGCAACCGCATCGCATCCGCTTCCGGTGTACCCGGAGACCTGAGCACCTATTACGCAGGAGCGGCTTCCGGCGGCATCTGGAAATCTAGCGACGGCGGCAGGACTTGGAATCCGATTTTTGATGATCAGCCGGTGGCCGCCATCGGCGCCCTGGCCGTGTCCTCGTCCAATCACGATATCGTCTGGGCGGGAACGGGCGAGGCCTGGGCCATCCGCGATTCCGACATGATGGGAGACGGAGTCTACAAATCTATTGATGCCGGCCGGACCTGGACGCACATGGGCCTCGATGAGACGGGCCGCATCGGTCGCATTGTCATCCACCCAACCAACCAGGACATCGTGTACGTCGCCGCGCTCGGCCGTCTCACCGGCCCGCAACAGGAGCGCGGGGTGTACCGCACGACCGACGGTGGCAAGACGTGGCAACGCGTGCTCTTCGTCAATCCGAACACCGGCTGCTCCGGCATTGCGATGGACCCGAATGACCCGCAGGTGTTGTTTGCCGCCATGTGGCAGGTGGAGATGCATACCTACGGCATGTTCAGCGGCGGCCCCGGAAGCGGAGTCTATGTCTCGCGCGATGGCGGTTCCACTTGGAAGCCCATCGAGGGACACGGCCTGCCTAAGCCTCCTGTCGGCAAGATTGATGTTGCGATTGCGGCCAAGGATTCCAAACGCGTCTACGCGCTGATTCAGACTGCCGACCAGGGGTCGATCTGGCGCTCGGACGACGGCGGCGAGAACTGGAAGTCCATGAGTTGGCAGCGGGCCCTGATCGGGCGCGCCGGCTATTACATCCGCATCGCGGTATCGCCGGCCAACGCGGACGAAGTGCTGGTATCCAACAGCAGTTTTTGGGTCTCTACGGATGGCGGCAAGTCGTTCGGCTCAGGGCGTGGCATAGGTGGGGGTGACAACCACGACATTTGGATTGATCCCACCAATGCCAACCGAATCATTGTCACCCATGACGGCGGCATGAATATAACCAACGACCACGGCATGACCTCGACCCGCGTTTCGCTCCCCATCGGGCAGATGTATCACGTCGCCGTGGACAATGACGTCCCCTACCACATTTACAGCAACATGCAGGACGACGGCACCATGCGCGGGCTCAGCACGACGCCTGAAGCCAGCCCGAACGCCGCTGCTGGAGGAGGATTTGGCGGAGGCGGAGGGTTCGGCGCGCCAGGCGGTGGTGCAGGAGGCGCAGCGGCCGCAGCCGGCAGAGGTGCAACAGCCGGAGCGGGGGCAGCAGGCGCAGCCGGCAGAGGTGCAGCAACCGGAGCCGCCGCGAGTACGGCAGCCGCAGCCGCTGCCGGAGGGTTCGGCGGAGGTGGCGGAGGTGGCGGCCGCGGAGGCGGGGGCGCAGGCACCTGGGACCATGGCCTGGGCGGATGCGAGTCCGGCTTCACCATTCCAGATCCCACAAATTCAAACATCATCTGGTCGTCATGCTATGGCGACGAAGTGACACGCTATGACTACACGACCAAGCTCGCCCGCTCGGTGAGCCCATGGATGCACACGCTCGACTCGGAGCCGAACAAACTCAAGTATCGAGCTCACTGGACACCACCTCTGGCCATCGATCCCTTCGATCACAACACCGTCTACTTCGGCGCGCAGGTTGTCTTCAAGACCTCCAACGGAGGCAACAGCTGGAGTGTCATCAGCCCGGACCTTTCAACCCAGGATCCAAGATACATCGTTTCCTCCGGAGGCATCGTGGGCGACAATCTCGGCCAGTTCTATGGTGAGGTTGTCTTCGCTATCGCTCCTTCCGAAATCCAAAAGAACCTCATCTGGGCAGGGACCAATGACGGCAAGGTCTGGTACACCAGAGACGGCAGCCATTGGAACGACGTCACGGCCAACATTAAAGGAGTGCCCCCCATGGGCACGATCTCGAAGATCGAGCCGTCTCACTTCGACCCTGGCACCGCCTACGTTGCTGTTGACTTGCACCTGATGGACAACCGCGATCCCTGGCTATACAAGACCACGGATTTCGGACAGACCTGGACCAAGATCACGGGAAACCTGCCAACCGGCCGCCCACTCGCGTACGCCCGTGTCATCGCGGAGAATCCAAACCGCAAGGGCATGTTGTTCGCGGGCACGGGCAACGCGCTTTACTATTCGCTGGACGACGGCGCCAACTGGAAACAGTTGAAAGAGGGCCTGCCGCCGGCACCTGTCTCCTGGATTGTGGTGCAGAAACAGGCTCACGATCTGGTCGTGTCAACCTATGGCCGCGGGCTTTACATTATGGAAGACATCACGCCGCTCGAGCAGGGGGCGATGGAAGGGACTTCCGACGCGGCTGTGCGTCTCATGGCGCCGCGTCCCGCCTACCGGCAGCGCGGCGGGCGGGCTCTCTTGAGCTATATGCTCAAATCTGTTCCGAGAGATCCCGTGCAAATTGAGATTCTCGATGCGAGCGGGAACGTCATCCGCAAGCTACCTCAGGCTACTGGCCGAGTAGGGCTCACCCGCGTGGCCTGGGACCTTCGCTATGGGGCCTCGGCTCATATGGTTGCTCTGCGCACCACTCCTCCTCAAAACCCGCACATCTGGGAGGAACCGCGCTTCCAGAACGCCCAGACGCGCCCCGTCACGCACTGGGGCATTTCACAAAACCCAACCCTCCCGACGGCGGCGCCAGGCAAATACACGGTGCGCCTGACGGTCGATGGGCAGTCTCATACGCAGCCGCTCGAGGTTCTGTTGCCTCCCCGAAACGGCGGCTCGGCGGCCGATATCGAAGCGTCGGTCAAGTTGCAGCTCCGGGTCATAGACGACATCAGTACCGTGTCGGACATGACAAACCAGATCGAGTGGATGCGTAAGCAGCTCGAGGACACGCGCAAAACGGTGGCCGGCCAGAGCGGCAAGGAAGCTCAGCTCAAGGCCGTGGACGGAATCGACAAGAAGATGCAGGACGTCGAATATCAGCTGATCACGAGGTCGGAGGCCCTCAGCGACGACAAATACTACGTCGAACAATACAAGCTCTACCTCAACTTCATCTGGCTGTATCAGGAGATCGGACCAGGCGGAGGGGACGTAGCCGGCACTGCGGACTTTGGTCCGACCGAGACAGCCGTTGGCATCGTAACAGACCTGGAAAAACAACTGCAAGCTGTGCAGGTGCAGTATAAAAACCTGATGGAGAAGGAAATTCCAGCCTACAATCAATCGATCGCGGGCAGCGGAATTCCCCCGATAGACACTTCTCCTCCTCCCCTCGTGAATCGCACCATTCGGTAACACGTGAAAGAGACACTCGACACCGGGAGCAGCAACCGCGCTGCTCCCGGCGGTTCGATCATTTTTCTCCTCAACCGTGCTGATATTTTTTGCGTGAGCGTTGGGGGGAAAATGCTATCATTTGCCGGCCGGCAACTCTTGTGGTGAGCGTAGCTCAGCTGGTAGAGCTCTGGATTGTGGCTCCAGCGGCCGGGGGTTCGAATCCCCTCGCTCACCCCACCCGCGCGCACCCGTAGCTCAGTTGGATAGAGCGTCGGACTTCGAATCCGCAGGCCGCCCGTTCGAGTCGGGCCGGGTGCGCCATTCTTTTCAATAGTTTAGCAGAACCAATAAATACCCAATTAGAGCAATTAACGGCAGAGTAACGGCAGGCAGATTGATGGTGAACCTGCCTCCCTGCGGAAGCCCCCGTTTGGCCAGCGCACGTTTCCAAGCTGACGGCTCCTGGACAATGTTGAAGGGATCAGGGATTCCGGGGATTAAACCATGGGTGCCACGGGCGCCCTTTCCGGTGCTCTGAACCGTTAGTTGGGTAAGCCGGTAATTCGACCAGAAGGTTTCAGGCATTTGAACCCGGGAGGCATTCTCGCTATCTAAGAGATCAAATCATGGTGTAAATTCAGGGGAGAACCGATTTTGTCTCGGCCACTTAATTTGCTGGCTCATTGAAGGAGGCAAACATGAACATCCATGCTTTCCTCGTCTTTCTTGCGATCGGGAACAGCTCTCTGGGTTTTGTTGTTGAACGCCCTCAGGATGCAAACAGAACTTGGGGACAGCCTGCGCGTGGCCTCCGGGCCTCAATTTCGGTAGAAAAAGCACATATATCCAACCAAGGGCCTTTTGTAGTTTCCATCATTGTGGAGAATGTCTCGGAAAACCCAATCAATGTGGAGAAGATATCATCGTTTCAGATCGGTCCTCAAAATAAGGATTCTGATTTCCCTTTGGGGTATTGGTGCCCTGTGGATTTTGAAGCCGAAAAGCCCAGCTTGAATAGCTTGTTGATTCTCGCATCTCGTTCGCGACTCGTCTTGGATAGGGGTGCCTCTTTTCGTACGACATTGGATCTATCTAGGCATGGGTGGCAGAAGAACTTCAGTTCTCAATGGCCTGACAGGAAGTTTGAAGACGTGGTTCCCAAAGGGAAATATCTATTGCGGCTTGATATCGAAATCCTGGACGGCGACACACACAACAGGGTCCGCTCCAACGAGGTCGAAATCATCATTGAAGCACCGTAAAGCTAACATGGAAATTGCACCGTCGGCAGAGACGAATCGAAGCATAGATCATTGTTTCTGTTTTGATCAGTTACAATTGTTTGTCATTATGGAAATAAGTCCCGCACGCAGGCAAATGGTGAATCAGACTGTCTGCACTGACTTTGGATTCCAGCCCTCCTGCTGCCTTACTTCGTCTGCCGTGAGAACATCTCGGCCGGTCGAAAGATGCCGTCGAGAGCAACGACATGGCGAGCCGGAGCAAGTGGCGGGAGCAGAATCGTGATATCAGCCCGAACCCGATCGGCGTGGTATTAATCGGCGGGGACCTGAGCGTCCCGGACTTGCGCAGCCCGGAGCTGAGCGGCGCGAATCTGAGCAGCGCGATCCTGGGCGGCGCGAATCCTAGCGGCACGAGATTGCGCCACCGGGCGGCCCATTTCAGCATAAGGGCTTTCGAACAAGAGCGACAGATCTTTGAGAACGGTGTCAGCCACGGCACCGATAGGTCTCAGCGAGTGCTCCGTGGGTACTCGGTTCTTCGCTGAGATGTAGCTAAACACCCAATCCTGTCGTTTGTCCGCACCGCGCATTATTTTTTCCTGCGGGGATTATCAGGGAGGTTCAATCATGAAGATGCACGAAGGCCAAATTGGTTGCGCAGTGACATTGACGACCGTCACAAATGTCACTCGAACCCAATTTCCTCCCGTTCTCCGCTGGAAAGCTAACCGCTGAGTTTTTGCAAACCGCACCCTGTGGATAATTCTGTGATAGGATAGGACTCAAAAATTAAGAGATGCTCATATGACAAAAACCGTATGCTGCACGAAATGCAAGATGAAATTTAAGGTTGCGGGAGATACGGATCGGTCGAAGGAAGTCCCGCAAGGCGTTACCTGTCCTTACTGCCGGGAGCCGAATGACGTGATGTGGCCGATGAATTGCGGGTGGAAGATCATTGCACCACCATTGCCCCCTAAGCTGGACGAACCCCATTTCTAGGCCACAAATGGAGGAATCCTATGGGAAACTGGATAGGTTTTGCACTTTTTGCGCTTTTGTTTTCCTCAAGTTCCACCCAAGCCAGCCAGTGCCAGAATCCGGAAGTGAAAAAGGAAGACCCGTACCAATTTGTCCGGGCCGTTATTCTAAGCTTGTCGCAGGTACACTTTGCGATGTCTCCGAGCCAAGAAGCTTCTTCCGGCAATACTATCTCCCAAGCCGCAGATGCCATTTACCATCTAGACAATGCGGCCAAGAGTTACTCCTGCGCCGCTTCAATCGTTGAAGGTTATACAACCTCTGACAATAAGGCTATTCGAGAAAATGCTACCAAAGTACGCGAGGCATACCTAAATCTGTTGAATCTAAATAATCAACTTCTAAATACATTCCGAGAGGCCGTGAAAGCACTTGACGGTCGATCATCGAGACTGCCTTCAACCTCTGAAATGGTTGACATTCAAGTCAAGAGGAAGCAGGCAGCGAATGACCTCGCTGTTAGTGCCATAGGCTCTCTGGCAATCATTATCGTGTCAAAGCCAGACGATAACGAAATACGTTTGTGCATCACCCAAACAGAACGAGACCAACTCTTAAGATTGCTGGAGAGTGAATTTGGAGAAAAACTTCAGCGGAGTGAAAAAGAGCAGACAAGCCCGGCATCATTGGTGGCATGGGGAATGTATCGTGGTCTCGCCCAGGCTGCGTGGAAGTTTAAATCACTCCTCACCCATCGTCCGATAAATCGAGCGAGACCTTACCTGTGCTGGACCAATTCCGCGAAAAGTTCCTCCAGCTTATCCCGAAACTTCTGAAGTTGCTCCGGGCTCGTGCCATACTTGAAGGTGTGCTGGGGATCAGAACAGGAAATCGTCAGATTGTGTGTACCAGCCCGGAAGACAGACAAAGGTATGTACACCGTCTTCCCCATTCCTTCCTTAGAAACTTCGATTTTATTTTTCTGCATGCTCACACCTCCCATTTCCCGCTACCTTACCACAAAACCCCTCCAGGATGCGCCAGGACTAGAGATTTTAGCAGGGCCTCATCTTGTGATATCCCCCCGCCAATGTCACTTGAACCCAACTCACCGGAGTTACCATGACCCGTCGCACAGTTCGCATCTTCCTGCTGTCTGCCGCTTTCACGCTGGCGCTTGCCACGCACGTCTCGACCCAGGGGCTCCAGTACATCCAGGCAAATTACACGAAACACGAATATCAGATCGCGATGCGCGACGGAAAGAAGCTGCACACCGCTGTTTACGCGCCGAAGGACACGTCGCGTACCTATCCGATCATGCTCGAGCGCACGCCGTACGGCGTGTCTCCCTACGGGCCGGACAGGTTCCCTCAGAGGCTGGGACCGTCGGAGCTATTCGCACGGGAGGGCTTCATCTTCGCCTACCAGGATGTGCGCGGGCGCTACATGTCAGAGGGCGAGTGGGAAGAAGTGCGGCCCTATCGGCCGGTGAAGAGTCATCCGGATGACACGGATGAGAGCACTGACACCTGGGACACCATCGACTGGCTGGTTAAGAACGTACCGAACAACAACGGCAACGCAGGCATGTGGGGAGTTTCGTATCCCGGCTTTTACGTCAACGCAGGAATGATCGACGCGCACCCGGCACTGAAAGCAGCTTCGCCCCAGTCGCCCGTCGCCGACTATTACATGGGTGACGATTCTTACCATAACGGGGCATTCATGCTGGCCGCCAACTTCAGCTTCTACCTGAGCTTTGCCGAGCGTAAGGGCGGCCCTGCGCCGCCTGCGCCATCGCCTCGCATCAATCTCGGCACACCCGACGGATATGACCTGCTGCTGCGCATGGGGCCGCTTGAGAATTCGAACACTCTTTATTTCCACCACGAGAACCCGTACTGGGACATGAACCTCGAACACACTTCGTACGATTCGTTCTGGAAAGCACGCTCGATCGCCCAGTATTTCAAAAAAGTCGGACCCGCGGTGCTGGCCGTGGGAGGCTGGTTCGACGCTGAAGACCTGGCCGGCCCCCTCAACGTGTTCCGAACGATCGAAAAGAATTCTGCGCAGCCGGACAACCACATCGTGATGGGACCATGGTCACACGGAGGATACACGCGCGGCGATGGCGACCGCCTCGGCAACCTCTATTTCGTCGAGAAGACCGCAGCGTTCTACCGCGAGCAGATCGAATTTCCGTTCTTTATGTCTCACCTGAAGGGCAAGGGCGACGTGGCGCTCCCGAAAGCCTATGTGTTCGAGACCGGAAGCAACCGGTGGCGGAAGGAAGATGTGTGGCCGCCGCAGGACGCTGCGCCGGTTACCTTCTATCTCTCAACCGATAGCAAGCTCTTGCAGGAAGCGGCTCCGAATGCGACGCAATCGTTTGACGAGTATGTCAGCGACCCCAACAAGCCTGTGCCCTACCTTGGCTACATCGCCATGGGCATGACCAGCAACTACATGACGGAAGATCAGCGGTTCGCTGCCGAGCGGCCCGACGTGCTCGTGTATCAAACCGACCCGCTGGCTGAAGACGTGACCGTGACGGGCCCCGTCTCCGTGCGCCTGAACGTCTCTACTACGGGCACAGACTCCGACTTTGTGGTGAAGCTGATCGATGTCTATCCAGGCGACTACTCCAATCCGGCACCCCCTCAGGCGCCGCCGGCGGGAGGCGCGGCCGCGGCGCCGCAGCAACGTCCGGCGCAAAATGCCGTGAGGATGGGCGGCTACCAGCAACTTGTGCGCGGCGAACCGTTCCGCGGCAAGTTCCGCAACAGCTTCGAGAAGCCGGAGCCTTTCGTGCCGGGCAAGATTGCCACGATTCGGTACGCCATGCCCGACATCTGCCATACCTTCAGGGAGGGGCATCGCATCATGGTACAGGTGCAAAGCTCCTGGTTCCCGCTCATCGACCGCAATCCGCAGAAGTTCGTCGAGATCCCGAAAGCGAAGCCCTCCGATTTCCAGAAAGCGACCGAGCGCGTGTACCATTCTTCGGCAGTGACCTTGCCGGTGGAGAAAAAGGCCAAGTGATCTGCAGATTACGCAGGCAAAGCCAGCCGATCTTGCGAGGGGGAAAATGGCGGCATTTTGGGTGATCAAAGCCAGAATTCGTGGATTGTTCATGAGGAGCCGGCTTGATCAGCGGCTGGATAAGGAACTGCTTAGACCCGGACGCACCGTGGCGGAGGCAGCAGCCGAAATCAGGGGGATTGGAGCGCAACTTGACCTCACTTTTCCGATCGGCAGGGATCTCGATCCCCGCATGCGTTTAGGCCCGTACCACACAAGCCGCCAATGGTCGGTGAGAAGAGCTGCTGAGGTCCGCGTTGACGAGAGTGTCGATCTTATCATCGGGCCGATGTCTTGGACGGTCATGGCTGCAGTTGTCCTCGTCCTGCTTGTCGCATGCACAAACATCGCCAATCTCACGCTGGCTCGTGCTTCAGGCCGCCGCCACGAGCTGGCGGTACGACTGGCGCTTGCCGCTTCGAGGTGGAATCTGGTTCGCGGACTCCTTGCTGAATGCCGCATCCTTGCCGGCGCGGGGGAGTTGTAGGAGTGGGCGTCGCCCGCGCCCTGTTGATCCTTCTCGGAAACGACTTGATCATTAGCGGCGGCCTGAGGCTGCATTTTGTACCGCGGTTGGATCTTCCGGTCATCGCAGTCTCGGCGTTCGCCACCATGCTTGCCCTGATCGTGGCAGGCCTTGCACCGGCGCTGCAATCAACACGTGCTGATCTCCGCTCCGCTCTGGCAACGGAAGGATTTCATGGCGCGCGTCCGCGCTGGAAAGGCCGGAGCATTCTTATTTCAGGCCAGGTTGCCGTCTCGGTCATCCTGCTTTCGATCATGGCGCTGTGCGTCAGTCAGATCCGCCAGCAGAGTCGTCTCAACTCCGGTTTGGACCTGGAGCGCCTCGCGCTCGCGGAAGTGGATTTTGCCATGCAAGGGTACGACGAGGCACGCGTTCGGCAAATTGTCAGTGCTGTAGCTGAGCAAATGGGGAACCGACCTGGTGTGGAGGCTGTTGCGGCGTCGTCCGGACTGCCCGTTGGTTTGACAACACCGGGTTGTGGAGTCAGCAGGCTTGGCCAGTCGCCCAGACTTGGTGCTGAACTTGTCGCAGGCACTGCTGGCATTTTTCGAACGTTGGGCGTTTCCATCAAGCAAGGACGGGCATTCAACGACAGCGACACGAAAAAATCTGCGCCGGTGATAGTCGTGAACGAAACAACTGCCCGAAAGCTGTTTGGCACGACCGATGTCATCGGCCGCCAGTTGAATCTCCGGCGTGTGCAATGGGTGGGTGAGCAAGAACACCCGATAGAAACCATGCGCATAACGCTGGCCGCGGCTTTTTTTCCGCCTTGGAGCTGTTATATACTCAGCGTCATGCTGAGCGAACAGACCAAGGGCGTTTTCGTCATCTCCGTAACTCCGTTCACCGACAGCGGGGAAATCGACTACAGCTGCATCGATTCGCTGATGGATTTTTACATCAACAAAGGGGTTCACGGCATCACGATTCTCGGGATGATGGGAGAGGCACAAAAACTTTCCTTCGCCGAGACAGAAGCATTTACGAAACAGGTCCTCAGCGTGCTCCGTGGCCGCGTTCCGGTCATCGTGGGGGTCAGCAACGCGGCATTCGCCAATATCAGGACGCTCGCCTGGACCGCGATGGATGCCGGCGCCGCCGGGGTCATGATCGCCCCGATAACGGGTCTTCGCAGTGACGGCCAGCTGTACGAATACTACGCCGGCGTTTTCGAAGCGCTGGGACCGAACGTCCCAGTTGCCTACCAGGATTATCCTCAATCCACAGGCGTATACCTGTCTGCCGCTGTCTTCGGCCGTATGGTGAAATCGTTCCCGCAGCTCGTCATGCTGAAGGCTGAGGACTGCCCGGGCCTGCGGAAGCTCTCTCAGATCAGAGCCGACGAGAGGCATGGGCAGCGGCGCGTTAGCATTGTCGTCGGCAACGGAGGGCTGTACCTGCCGCAGGAGCTACGGCGAGGCGCCGACGGCGTGATGACGGGATTCGCCTACCCCGAAATGCTGGTGCAGGTGTACGAGCGGTTCATCGCGGGTGATCCCGACGAAGCAGAAGACGTCTACGATGCGTATCTTCCCCTGGCAACCTACGAGCAGCAGCCCGGATACGGGCTTGCGGTGCGCAAGGAGATCCTCCGCAGGCGCGGTGCCATCGCCTCGGCGAGAGTGCGCAGCCCAGGCGTTGTCCTGAACCAAACCGACCTGCGCGAGCTGGATGCGCTGCAGGAACGTCTTGCGCGCGCTTTGGGCCGGCTCCGAAAATCCTGACCGGCCGAGGAATCCAATGTCTGCGAGCTTTGATCTGATCATACGGAACGGCATGGTCGTCACCGCGGCGGACCGGGTGCGGTGCGACATCGGCATCCGCGCAGGACAAATTGTCGCCCTCGCCGAGAGCCTGCAGGCGCCATCGCAGGAAACCATGGATGCCACCGGACGGCTGGTCTTGCCAGGCGGAATCGACAGCCACTGCCACATCGACCAGAAATCGTCGACCGGTCTGATGACGGCGGACGATTTTTATTCGGGCGGAGTTTCGGCTGCATGCGGCGGAACCACGACCATCATCCCGTTCGCGGCCCAGCACCGCGGGCAATCGCTGCGCGACGTGGTTCGTGACTATCACAAACGGGCGGAAAGCAGGGCCTTTGTCGATTATGGCTTCCACCTCATCATTTCCGATCCGACGCAGGAGGTGCTGGAGAAGGAATTGCCCGAGCTGATCGGCCAGGGATGCACCTCTTTGAAGGTCTACACAACGTACGACTCGCTGAAACTCACCGATCGCCAAATCCTGGAGGTGCTCGCCGTCGCGAGGCGTGAGGGCGCAATGGTGATGGTTCACGCGGAAAACAGCGACGCCATCGCGTGGACGACCGAGCGACTGCTCCGGGCGGGCCAAAGGGCGCCGCGTTTCCACCCGGCGTCGCGGCCGCAGATCGCGGAGCGCGAGGCAACTCACCGCGTTATTGCCCTGGCGGAATTGGTCGACGTTCCAATACTGATCGTTCACGTGTCCGGCACGGAGGCGCTCGAGCAGATAGCCTGGGCCCGGAGCCGCGGTCTGAAGATCTACGCCGAAACCTGTCCTCAATACCTGCTGCTCACTGCCGCCGACACCGACAGGCCGGGATTCGAGGGGGCAAAGTTCATGTGCAGCCCTCCGCCGCGCGAAAAGGTCGACCAGGAAGCGGTGTGGCAGGGTCTGACGGCCGGCCTTGTTCAGGTGTTTTCTTCGGATCACGCGCCTTACCGGTACAATGACCCGCAAGGAAAGCAGGCGCACGGGCTGAACGCCCCCTTCACAAAAGTCCCGAATGGCATCCCCGGTCTCGAGACGCGCTTGCCCCTGCTGTTTTCAGAAGGAGTCGGCAGGGGGCGCATCGACATAAATACGTTCGTTGCCTTAACGGCCACAAATGCAGCAAGAATCTACGGCCTCTACCCGAAGAAAGGAACCATCGCCGTAGGGAGCGACGCAGACCTGGCAATCTGGGACCCGGAAGTTGAGGTCACAATAAGCAAAGAGGCGTTGCACGACAGGATGGACTACACGGCCTTCGAGGGTGTGAAAGTGAAGGGTTGGCCTGTTGTCACGATTGCGCGTGGCGAGGTGGTTTGGGCCCAGGGCGAGGTCCAAGGCAATCCCGGGCGAGGTCGCTTTCTTAAACGCGAAAGGCGACAGGCTGGATCCCAGGCTCTTTTCGGGCCTCGCTGCACAAATCCGGATGATTTCCAGCCCGACCGATGCTAATTTGCTCCTACAGGACAGAAGCAGATTGCCATCTGACAACCGGTTTGACCATCAGCAAGGGAGGTATGCTATGCGACGAACCGCGGCAACCACATTCTTCGGTTTGCTGGCACTGACGATCACAATTGGCGCACAGACGAAGCCGCCGGCGACGTTCGCCGATTACGGCCAATGGGAGGCGCTGGCTTCCGCAGGCAGCCGCGGAGGCTTCTCCCCGGATGGCCGCTGGCTCGTTTATGCCATCAACCGCTCGAACCGGAACAACGAGCTGCGCATCACCAAGCTCGCCGACGGCACGACGAAGGTGGCCGAATTCGGCGCCCAGCCCGTCTACTCGTCCGACTCGAAGTGGTTCGCATACAGCATCGGTCAATCCGAAGCTGAACAGGAAAGGCTGAGAAGCGAGCAACGGCCGGTCCAGAACAAACTCGGCTTGCTGAACCTCACCTCGGGCGAGACGACGACCATAGACGGTATCGAGTCGTTCTCCTTCAGCCCCGACGGAGCCTACCTCGCGCTGCGGCCCTATGGACCGGAGCGTCCGTCTGGATCATCCGCCCCTGCCGGAGGTGGTGGACGAGGGGGTGGGCGCGGCGGCGTGGGGGCCTCCGCAGCCGAAGATACACCGGGCACAACGCTCATTGTCAGGCAGCTAGCGAGCGGCCGCGATACGACGTTCGGCAATATATCCCAGTTCGCGTGGCAGGATGCCGAACACAGCCACCTGCTTGCCATGATCATCAGCGCCGCCGGCAAGATGGGCAACGGAGTGCACCTGTTCGATCCGGAAACGACCGTGCTGCGTGTGCTCGATTCGGCGCCCTCGATCTACACGGACCTTGCATGGCGGAAGGATGCACCGGATCTTGCCGTGCTTCGGGCGAAGGCTGACGATCGCAAAGAGGGCTCGACGTATGCCGTGCTGTCCTGGACCGGTATCGGCAAGACCGAACGCCTGCGTATGTACGATCCCACGGCCGACTCCATATTCCCGGCGGGTATGCGGACCGTCTCGTTCCGCCGGCTCTCGTGGTCGGACGATGGCAACGCGCTGTTTTTCGGAATAGCGAAGTGGGAGGACGCAGTGGCGCCTGCAGCACGAGGCGGTAGAGGCACAGGGGCCTCGGGACGAGGAGGCAGAGGCGCCGGTGCTGCCGCAGCCGACGAGCCCGCAGGCCTCGAGATCTGGCATTGGACTGATGTGGTCGTCATGCCCAAGCAGAAGGTGGACGCGCCTTCGGATCGGCGACGCAGCATGCCGGCCGCCTGGCATCTTGACAGCGGCAAATTCGTCCAACTCAGCCAGGACCCGATCAACGAGCAAGTAACGCCCATCCGGCGTACGAATCTCGCGTACGTTGCAGAGTGGTCGAAGTACGCGATGGACCGGACAATTGGCCGTCCGGGCTCTGATCTCTATCTCGAGGACATCACGACAGGTGCGCGGACGAAAATCAGGGACAATGTCATCGACCGGTACGTACAGGCGGGCCCCGGTGGAAAGTACCTGCTCTTCTTGCAGGACGATCAGTACTGGACGGTCAATCTCTCCACGCGCGCGGCCTCGAACATCACGAAGGCCGTGCCGACATCATTCATCGATAAGGAGTCGGACCAAACGATCAAGCAGAAGCCGCCCTTCGGCATCGCGGGCTGGACAAAAGACGATGCGGCCGTACTCCTCTATGACAAGTTCGACATCTGGCAGATGTCGTCCGACGGCTCGAAGGCACAGCGCCTGACCAACGGCGCGGCCGATCGGATCCGCTATCGGCTCACCCGACTCGATCAGGCAGGAGGCGGCGGCATGCGGGGAGGATTCTCAGGGTCTGCTGCCGATCAGTGGATTGACCTCAGCAAGGCAGTGTACTTGAGCATGAACGGGGAATGGACGAAGAAGTCGGGCTACGCGCAGTTGAAGCCGGCGGCGGGAACCGATCGCCTCGTGTGGCTCGACAAGAGCGTAGGCTCACTTGCCAAGGCGGAAGATGCCGAGGTATACGGGTACATTGCACAGGACTACGACGACTCACCCGACATCTTCGTCGCCGGGCCCGATTTGAAGGATGCCAGGCAGGTTACCACGACTAATCCGTTCCAGAGCAGTTTCGCCTGGGGCCGCAGTGAGCTGGTCGAGTACAAATCTGACAATGGCAAGACGATGCAGGGCGCACTCTACTACCCAGCCGGGTACGAGTCAGGCAAGAAGTACCCGATGATCGTCTACATGTACGAGTTGCTCTCGCAAAACGTTCACCGCTACGTCGCGCCGTCCGATCACGACTACTACAACACCTCCGTCTTCACGAGTCACGGCTACTTCGTCTTCCAGCCGGACATCATTTTCGCGCCGCGGCAGCCGGGTGTCTCGGTGGTGCAATGTGTCGTGCCAGGCGTGAAGAGAGTGCTGCAGATGGGAATGATCGATCCTAAGCGGGTCGGCTGCGTCG
>Ga0315280_10004535_pt1 | contig 20413 bp, 20 predicted proteins | sample YL17G06_40_MG_FD_203697 | JGI IMG/M metagenome (GOLD analysis project Ga0315280, IMG submission 203697) | Sediment microbial communities from Yellowstone Lake, YNP, Wyoming, USA - YL17G06_40 | ecosystem: Environmental > Aquatic > Freshwater > Lake > Sediment | place: USA: Wyoming | collected... | reverse complement strand
AAGGAAGGTGAAATTCTGGGATTCCTCAGCCATTATCCCTTTATGTCTTAAAGAGCAAATGACTGACGCAGTAAAACGTTTAATTAAGGCTGATGGGGATATCGCCGTTTGGTGGACTGCGAGGGTTGAATGCTTGTCTGCCCTGTCAAGACGGCGGCGAGAAGGAACCCTAAGTACTGATGCGGAACTTAAAGCTAAAGCAATACTCTCTGCACTTTCAGCAGAATGGTCGGAGGTACAACCCAGCGAACTCGTTCGGCAGCGGGCAGAAAGACTCGTGGCTATTCATCCTTTAAGATCTACAGATGCGTTTCAGCTTGCGGCGGCATTGATATGGGCGCAGGAGAGTCCTCAAGACCTTGAAATTGTCTGCCTGGATCAAAACCTTAGAGAAGCAGCCCATAAGGAAGGGTTTTCGATCCTCCCTTGACAGAATATCTGAATCCACCTTTTTCTTATTTTGTTTCCCATAAGAATAAATCATAGAGAAAGGGGCATAACGGAGGGAGGTTTCTAATGATGATGTTTATACGAATAGCTTTCTTAACAGGTGTGATTGTTTTGTTATTAGTTTGCTCTTGTGCCACCGTGCCCACAGAACCTCTTGCTTCAGGTGAACTAAGACTATTAAGTATACGGGTTCCAATGAATGAAGATATCAGAGTAAACCCCGTTAGAAAGGTGGGGCTTTGACCCCGCCTTTACAAGGAGCTGATGCTTTCTATTTATAACATCCCCGGCATAAATGTCGGGGCTTTCTAACGGGGTAAATTTCCCCTTTGCGGTGAATATTAATTTTGAGGCGGATGGCAAACCAGAGATTAGAACGGCTTGTTTCTACTTCTCAGGTGATGGCCCATACTGTTTTAAGGCAACAGACGTAAATTATGGATCGACGGGAACGATCAAGGTACAGATTCGGGCTAAGAACTCTGGCTCCTATGCCTTAGAAAGTTATGTCTATTATCTTCGAGATGGGAAGGTTCAACCAACGAATGTGGTGAATTGTCAAATCCGCGTTACTCCGTAGCGAACTCAAGTAGTGGACCAGGTTTACAAACATTCAGTTAAAAAGATTGACTTACACGAAAATATGTGTAATATAATTTTAAGGGATTTTGATTTTTTATATAAGGAGTCTGACTATGGAAAAACAGAACATTACGCTCTCCCTGCCAAAAGAGATCCTGAAAAAGGGGAAAATGCTCGCCACCAAGAAGGGGATTTCATTAAACGAGCTCATAAGGGAACTGCTTCAGATAAGCACAGAAAGTGATGAAGGGTATCGGATTTCTGCAGATCGACAAATAAATCGGATGAAGGAGGGAATTCAACTTGGAACCAAGGGGGGGATTTCCTGGAAAAGGGATCAATTACACCAGAGGTAGATTTTTTGTCGATACAAACCTACTGGTTTATTCTTACGATTCAACCGCCGGTAAAAAATGGGAAGATTCCTCAGACATCCTCTCTCTTCTCTGGACACACCGTAATGGAGTTCTTAGCACGCAGGTACTACAGGAACTCTTTGTGAGCTTGACCCAGAAGGTAAAAAGCCCCATCTCGCCTGAAGCAGCAAGGGAGATCGTCTCTGACCTCCTCCACTGGCCACTCATAGTGAACGATGGAAAAAGTATTATTCGAGCCGTTGATTTGCAAATAAAATATAGGTTTTCTTTTTGGGATAGTTTGATTCTTCAGGCGGCTGTAGCTGGAAAGGCTGAATTTCTTCTCTCAGAAGACTTCCAGGATGGACAGGTGGTTGAATCCATCACCATCGTTAACCCATTTTTTCAATAGCGTTCCTCTCTTTTTTGTTTAGGAAGCCTCAACCGGTAAACCACCGGTAAGAATTACCCTCAAGTAAATCTCGAAGACCCACCCGTAGGACCACAGGAAGAGATTGATTCCGATCCTTTCGATGAAGAGAAGCTCGAAAGGACTTTCTCAGGTTTTCGCCCTCCACAATAGGGGCATGTCAGCGAGTTCCCACCTTCGTCCACTTTCTGAATCTTCTCAAAAATTTCTCCACATCTTCGACATCGATATTCGTAAATAGGCATTGTTTTACTCCTTAATGTCAAATGCCAAAGTTCAAATGCCAAATCAAGCTCAAAGCCCTAATTCCAAAATTTTTGAATTTGAAATTTGACATTCGTTTGACATTTGCCTGCCTGCGCGAAGCCGCTTCGGCGAAGGCAGGGATTTTGTCATTTGAAATTTAACATTTTCACTGTCGGACAACCTCATAGCCTGCATCTTCGATGGCTTTTTCGATTCGATTGGACGCAACTTCTTTAGTATTATCAAATCGAACTTCCCCTTTTGCAAGGTCTACTTGCACATTCTTAATTCCTTCCAGTTGACTCAGCGCTTTTGTGACCGACATCACGCAATGCTGACAACTCATCCCTTTGACTTTCAAAATAGAAGCCATCTTATATTCCTCCTCTTTTTGTCAATAGAATTTTTCGGCAACATACCTTTCTATTTCATCTTTTCTTCAGAATGGGTTCAGAATAATAGGCGGTAACCATCTCATTACTATGGTCGGTATTGGTTTGAATCCCGATGGCCAAAACTCCTTCGGGTTCTGTTCCAAAGGCGGTCTTGAAATCTTTCTGAATATTCCGCTCCTCGTAGACCCATTGCCCGGCTTTATTCTCTCCGGTTTCGAGGACAAAGACCTTGCAGGATTTCTCTCCGGGATGATCAAAAATATGACCTTTGGGCTGACGGTTTGCCCAGATGTATTCAATTTTTAAACCTGAAGGCTCTCCCATTCCAAAGATCCCGATACCTTTCTCTTTTCCAAAGATGACCATGACACGGGCTGCCGCATCGAATCTGTCTTTTCTCGTCTCAATGGCAGAGCGGACCACATTCGATATCTTCCATCTCCAGGTAAGGATCGAATAACTTTTCTTCTTTTCTTCAACATCCTTAAAGAGTGAAGAACGGCTGCCCAGGCTATCAGCCTTGATGATCCCTTTTCCAGCCTCCGAATATCGGGTGGGAGGGACGGCAAAGTAGGAGACCCACTTCCAGCCTTTGACGGGTGACTTCTCCTCCTCCGGTTTCTCCGGTGTCGAAGGCCCGAATGGAAGTTGAGCAACAATTAAGATCATCATGACGGGGATCAATAAGGTTTTCATTTTATCCTCGGTCTTATTACCAAGAGCACTAAATAGTTAACATTCTAAACGATGTTCACCGCCCACTCGTCACACCAAGGCATGACTTGTTCGAGACGCAGAGAACGCTGAGGGAATGTTCTTATGATCCGATCGGGAGACGGCGATCGGATCATACACTCTCGCCCTCCGGGGATAGATTCAAAGTTGCATATCCTGGCTATGGGGGTGCGAGTAATACCTGTTCTGACATAAAAGAGGGCTTTTTTATTTGGCGGCCTCTCACCGCCAAATAAAAGAATCATTCCTCTGGGCACTCCGCGGCTCTGCGGTGAAACTTCTATTTTGGACAAAAGTGTTTTCAAATACTTTCTTTCTCCCGATAAATTATACATCATATTTCGATTCATGGGTTGAAAAATAGAGGAGGACCTGATAGACTTCAGGCTATGAATAAAAACTCTCTCACCCTTGGGACGTATTGCCTGATTCTGATCATCCCGATCATCTTCTCTTCCATAGCTCATGGCAATGAATCCAGTGCGATTCCCCCCTTTTACCAACCCCTGATCAATCGTCTCCAACAGGATGGATTTGATTCTGAATTCCTGTCTAAGTTATTGACGGACTCTCGGGCAGAGTTAAATCCCGAATTGATGACCATTTCCTTGGATTCAAGGGAAACCACAGAATTGTATACCCAATTCTTGAGCCCGGAATCGATTCTCCTTTCCAAAAAGTTTCTCGGTCAGAATATCAAGATATTGAAAAAAATGGAAAAAAAGTTCCATGTAGAGAAGGAAGTGGTCGTGGCCATTCTCTTGGTGGAGTCAAGGTTTGGGGAGAATATCGGAAAATACCGAGTCATTCCTACCCTTGCAAGCATGGCCCTCATCGATTCTCCAGATAATCTCCATAAAAACTATCTGATTCTTCGCGAGATTGACCCTGAACTCTCCTATGGATGGATCGAAGGCTTGGCAAAGAAAAAGGCAGATTGGGCTTATCATGAACTGAAATGTTTTCTAAAGATCATTCACCATGAAGAGATCGATCCTTTGGAAATCTACGGTTCTTATGCTGGGGCCCTTGGTATGCCCCAATTCATCCCTTCGAGTTATCTCGCCTATGCTGTGATGGAAAAAAGTTTTGAGAAGTGGCTTGGGAGCAGGGAGGAGGCGATTTTCAGTATCGGAAATTACTTAAAATCTCATGGATGGAAAAAGAACCTGCCCATTGAAAAGAAGAAACAGGTCCTTTGGTATTACAACCGCAGCAATCCCTATGTGGAAACCATCCTACAGGTGGCCCAAAAAATAAGGCATTAATCCCTAAACAAAAATATTTGAAATTTCCCCTCACCCTTCCCTTCTCCCCCTGCCTACCGGCAGGCAGGCACAGGGAAGGAAGAGGAAGTGAGGGAGCTAAATTGAATATGTTAGAAGAAAATTCTCAGATTTAAAGTGTAAGACGAGGTAATAAGGTAAAGTTAAATCATGAAAAAGCAACTCCTCATCATTGCCACTTTAGATACGAAAGGAAGGGAAGCCGCCTATGTAAAGGATTGCGTACAAAGACTCGGCATCCATCCTATACTGATGGATGTCGGTACTTTGGGGGAACCTTTAACCAATCCCGACATCACGCGAGTTGAGGTAATAGAGGCTGCCGGGTATCATTTTGAAAATTTAATCAAGGGAAAAAACCGTTCAGTGGCTATTAAAGCAGTACAGGAAGGCGGAACAATTCTGGCAAAGCGTATGTTTGAAGAAGGAAATCTCCATGGGGTATTTGGGATGGGGGGCGGAACAGGTACTGCGATTGTCACCTATATTATGCGTTCCCTTCCTTTCGGCCTGCCTAAGGTTATGCTTTCCACAGTGGCCTCTCGAGATACAAGGGAATATGTGGGAACGAGAGATATTGTCATGTTTCATTCGGTAGCAGATATTTTGGGTTTAAATGAATTCATGCGTCTCATTCTGGGACAGGCATCTCATGCGGTATGTGGAATGATAGAAAAGGGGAGTGTGATCAGAAAAGGAAAGCCGATGGTGGCCGTGACCGCCTATGGCATCAATTCAGCTTGCGCAATTCAGGCTGAACCTCTGCTCCAAGAAAGAGGATATGAGATGATCGCTTTCCATGCAAATGGATGCGGCGGAATGGCCATGGAGGAATTGATTGCCCAAGGCCTGATAGCAGGCGTGCTTGATTTCACTACCCATGAGATTGCTGATGAAATGTTCGGAGGATATTGCAAAGGCATCGGCCCGACGCGGTTGGAGACTGCGGGCAAGATGGGAATCCCTCTCGTGGTTGTTCCGGGCGGACTCGATAACGCAGTTTTCAGCCCTTTTTATCCCATGCCAGACCGATTAAAGGGAAGAAAGATACATCCCCACGATATCCGGTTTTGTGTTCGGATGGGACCTGATGAGATGAAACAATTTGCCCAAATCATCGGAGAAAAACTGAACAGATCAAAAGGACCGATCCATGTGCTTATTCCTAAGAAAGGCTGGTCTGAGGCTGACAAAGCTGATATGGAACTCTTCGATCCAAAGACGGATCAGATTTTTGTGGAGGAACTGAGAAAGATCATGACTCCAAAAATCCCGATCGAGGAGATTGACTTTCATATCAGTGAACCGGCATTTGCACAAAGAGCAGTAGAAATTTTGGATCATATGATACGGTCAAATAGGACACAATCCTAATGACTGACCGTGGCAAACCCCTCTTCCCTTTCTCCTTCGGAAAACTTTACTAACTCAGATCAAAATTATCTCCCTCCCCCCCCCACCCTCCCCCTCAAGGGGAGGGTGAGGGTGGGGGGGATAAATATTTCTTCTTGAATTCTTAGTTCCGGACAATTAAATTAAAATGGAGGAGGTATTCAATGATCAAAGACGATAGAAATTATCATCAACGGCTTCAGGAGTTTTGTGACTGTTATTTGGAGAGCGATCCCCAAAAGGAGTTGGAGAGAGCCAGCAAAGGAGTTTCAGGGGATCCCAGTGGAGATCTGGATGAACTGGGCCTGAAATTTCTTGGTCTTTTAATTTTCTATGGTGCCAGTGAGAAGGCTAAGAAAGTTTTCATCCAGCGATCAAAAGATGGGAAGGTATCATTCACGGTCGAAGCAGGAGGTCAATATCAACTTCCTCCGCCCAGCGTCCAGGTAGCGGATCGAATCATCTCCATTGCTCGATCCATCACCCATATCGATGCAGATCAAGGGAAGGAACTGGTTTCAATGGGCTTAAGAAACGATCGAATTGATATTACCTTCCAATTCAACCGGAAAGGCGCGGAAGAGTCCCTTTCGATTTTATTCCCAGAACTTTAGAGAGACTTTCTCAATGGCTTTTTCTTCTAAGCTGTGAATCAGCACCCAGTCGAGCTAAAGGATTTATTCTAATTTTTTTTCTGGACAGCTTTTCCATTTCTCCATAACTCATCATGGGTTATTTTTTCTCCAAATGGATCAACGTTCCCATTGTCAAAATGTTATATTTTTGATAGTGTAGGGTCATCCTCAGCTTCCTCTTACGGGAATGAGAGCGTGATTTGAGGGAACGTCAAAGATACCATGCCAAATGTTAAAATTAATCCCGATATAAAACGTTTTGTACGATATCAAGCAGTGGTTAACACCCTCTTAGCTGAAGATTCCTTCAATAAGCCTGATATTTACAACGCCCTGAAAAATGAGAAATCTCAATTCATAGGTCGAGTAATTAGTGAACTGGAGAGAGATGGTTATCTGAACAAGGCAGGATTAAAAACAAAACCCCAGTATTCTTGGTCTGCTGAGAAACAAAAAATCAATGCAGGTCGTTGGATTGATCAACGTGTTTTTACTGCCACCATAAAGCGATCTCCTTCTGGTGACCGACCCAGAGAACGCCTTCTCCGATTGGGACCATCAGAACTGAAGATCTCGGAACTTTTAACTATCTTGATTCGTTCTGGCCTTCGAGGTGAATCTGCAATGCAGGCCGGTGAAAGACTGGCCACATTATTTGGAAATAACCTTGAAAAACTGTCTCTGCAAGCGAGAGGGGAGCTTAAACAGGTCAGCAAAGCCATTGGGGAGACAGCCTATTGTCAAATTATGGCAGGCCTCGAATTAGGTAAGAGATTGGCAAGTCAGAGGATGACTGAATCAGTGCTTCATCATAAGGTCAGAAACACTTCTGATGCTCTCGAATATTGCAAAGAACATTTTATGAGGTTGGCAAGAGAAGCCAAACAAGAAGAATTTCATATCGTCCTTCTGGATGAAAAGCATCATGTCATTAAGTCAGAGCAGATCACTGTCGGACTCTTAGATAAAAGCCTTGTCCATCCCCGTGAAGTCTTTAAACCAGCGGTTAGAGAATCAGCTTCTGCACTCATTCTGGTTCATAACCATCCCAGCGGAGACCCTACGCCCAGTCAGGACGATAAGACAATAACCAAAGATCTTAAAAAGGCTGCTGAAACCCTCGGGCTCCGAATCCTCGACCACATCATCTTATCCAAAGATAAAGCCTTGAGTATGGCGGAGGAGAGGATGTTGTAATTATATATCCCCTCTTTAGGAAAGAAGGGTGCGGGGAGATTTAGGGATTTTTCCTCATGAATGATACTGACATCAGCGAAGCAAAGACCAGGAAGTTGTTTATAGACAAGGCCCTTATCAAGGCAGGGTGGGGTCCAATCGTTCCTTTCCGAGTAGGCATTAAGTACACCCAAGGCTCGGTTGAAGAATACCCAACCAAGAATGGTCTGGCTGACTACATTCTCTTCTTCAAAGGGATACCCTTAGCATGTGTTGAGGGCAAGAAAGTAAGTATAGGGCCTCAAAATGTTCTTCAACAGGCCAAAAGATATGCACGAGGCTTTGAAGGAGGCCCACACTCGTTTGGCGATTATCACCTTCCTTTCGCTTACTCCACGAATGGAAAGATATTTTGGTTTCAAGACTTACGGGACCCACTAAGTCTTTCGAGAGAGGTCGCTGAGTTTCACACCCCCCAGGCACTGATGGAAATGCTAAATAAGAACGAAACTGCAGCGAAAGAATGGCTCAAAGACCATGAGATAGATAAAGGACATCTCTGGCCTTTTCAGATTGAAGCAATAACCGCGATAGAACAGGCTATCCTTTCTCGCAAACGCCATATGATGGTCGCCATGGCAACAGGTACCGGTAAAACCTTTACAATCTTCAATTTGATTTACCGGCTGATAAAATCCGGTTATGCCAAACGAATCCTATTCTTGGTAGATCGGCGTGCCCTTGCCGCTCAGGCTGTGACAACTGCCGCCAGTTTTGAAGCTGAACCAGGACTAAAGTTCGACCAATGCTACGAAGTTTATAGCCAGAGACTTAAGAGAGAAGATCTGGATGAAGATATTAAATTTGATCCTAAAATTCTTCCAGGCGAATATCTGACTAATCCAAATAGCAGAGACAGTTTCGTTTATATCTCGACGATCCAGCGTATGCGGATTAATCTGTTTGGGTTTGAGGGTATGTTCTCTGCCCCTGAGGATCAAGATGATGATTCCGATGCTTCGAAATTGGATATTCCTAACCATGCCTTTGATGTCATCATTGCCGATGAGTGCCATCGTGGATATACAGCTCAAGAAGAAAGTAAATGGCGAGAGGTCTTGAACCATTTTGATGGTATAAAAATCGGACTGACTGCGACACCCGCTGTGCACACCAAGGCTTTCTTTAAGGAAATTGTCTATAGCTATGATTATGAACGGGCTGTCCGTGAAGGCTATCTGGTTGACTACGATGCTATTGCTATCCAATCGGATATTACACTCCGAGGGGTTTTCCTCAAAGAAGGGGAAGAGGTCGGGTTGGTAAATACCCAGACTGGACAGCTTAAATTTGAAACGCTGGAAGACGAGAGGGAACTCCCAGCCCCCACCACTGAAATCGACTGGACAGCTCCAGATCGAAACAGAAAGATTGTACAGGAAATAAAAAAGTATCTCAAAGAGCAAGAGACACAGCTCGGCCATTTTCCGAAAAGTCTAATTTTTGCTCAGAATGATATTGAACACATATCACACTGTGACCAGTTGGTTGAAGTTCTGAGGAGGGAATTTAACCGGGGAGACGATTTTGTCCAGAAAATAACCGGTAGCCCATCTGTTGACAGACCTCTCCAAAGGATTCGTGAGTTTAGAAACCGCCAGAATCCGGGAATTGTACTCACTGTGGATATGCTTTCAACAGGTGTGGACGTCCCGAGGATAGAGAATATTGTTTTCTTTCGACCCGTTCAATCCAGAATCCTATTCGAACAAATGATGGGGCGGGGCACCCGGCTCTGTCCAGAAATCCATAAAACCCATTTTACAGTTTTCGATTGCTTTAATGGCAGCCTGCTGGAATATTTCAGAAAGACAACCGGCATTACAGCCGAAGCCCCTGTAAAGGCAACCAGGACTATCAAGGAAATCGTCCAGGCCATCGCCAATAATGAGGATAGAGAATACAATATTGGCGTTTTATCAAAAAGACTTCATCGGATCTCCAAAAATATCACGCAAGAAGGAAGACTTCAGTTCGAATATATTCTCGGATGTGACATAACTGAATTTTCTCAGACCCTACATGAGAGGCTTGAGAAGAAATGGAGTGACACAATCAAGACCTTGCAGAGTGATGCGTTTCTCGATCTTTGTGAAAATTATCCGCGGCCTCAGAAGCCATTTGTTAGGGCTGAAGGGGCTGAGGATCAGGTGCTTTCAAGAATTATTTTCAGGGCTAAGGATGGAAGAGAGCTTGGACCACAGGACTACTTGCAGGAATTTGAAAAATTCGTAAGAGTGAATCCGCAGCATATTGAAGCCCTGGAAATTCTTCTGAAAAAGCCCAAGGAATTTGATACAAAGCAGTTGAAGACGCTTAGGGAGAAGCTGGCTACACAACCAGATTACTTAGTGGATAAGTTTACTGAGAAAAATCTGCGGCGTGCTTATAACCAGGAATTAGTAGACATCATTTCCATAATTCGGTATGCGACCAAAGGTGGAGAATTGCTTACGGTTGAGCAAAGGGTGAACAAAGCTATGATGAAGGTCAAGTCCGATCGTCCTTTTACAGAAGAGCAAAATAAATGGTTGGAGCTTATTCGAAGACACCTCATTGAGAACCTCTTAATGGAAAAGGAGGACATCGAAAACCTTCCCATTTTCACTCGTGAGGGAGTTTCGTGGAGTAAATTGAACAAGGTTTTTGATGGTAAATTAGAAACAATTATCCATGAAATTAATGAAGCCATTGCCGCCTGAATCTTGGGGTCACAATTTGTTTATACTATCGGGGGTTGTTTAGGGGTGAGAATATGGGTGTTCAAGATCGCAAATTGCGACCTTGAAGCGTGGGAAGAATATCAAAAATATCCTCTCCCCTTGGAGGGAGAGGATAGGGGTGAGGGGAAAAGATAATCCATGACCGACATAGTCGGTAAACTCCGGGAATTCTGTCACACCCTGTGACATGATGGAATCGATTATGGAGTTTACATCGAGCGGTTGACGTATCTTCTTTTTCTGAAGATGGCCGGGACGAGATAGAATGAGGCATCGAAATGATCGGTGATATCAGAGATACAATCCAACACAGGCTTGTCGATTGATATAAGATTGTTGATGAATTGGAATTTTATCCATAATGAAAACAGGATTTTGAGGCCTATAAATTAGCTGACCATCCCTTTTAAAACAAAGAAATCTTTTGGGAAGCAATTTACAATCTGCACCTTTTTGATAAAATGTAACAAATTACTTTTCCATGGATCTTCGGGATGCCGTGAACGCCATCCGGGCAGTGACTGCTAACCTTTCAATTTCAGAGGCGTGATGATGAAGCGCAGAAAATTACTCAAACGGCTCTCCCAGGGACATTTGAGAAATGTTGCATTCGGAGACATAATAAATATGGTTGAAGGATTTGGTTTTCGGCTAGTTCGTACGAGTGGCAGCCACCATATTTTCACACATCCGGCTATCCCGGAGCTGGTTAACCTCCAGGAAGTAAAGGGAGAAGCCAAACCTTACCAAATCCGTCAGTTTCTGCGACTGGTCGAAATGTATAATCTCAGATTGGAGGATGAAGAATGAACGATTACCACATCAACATCTTTTATAGCGAGGAAGATGGCGGCTACATCGCCGATATTCCCGACCTGGATTCCTGCTCCGCTTTCGGTGAAACTCCAGAGCAAGCCCTGGAGGAGGTGGAAAAAGCCAAAAAGGCGTGGATTGAAGCGGCCCACCAATCCGGAAAACCCTTACCATCTCCTCGTTACCGACCAGTAATTTACCAGGTCGCCCACTGAAGAGACTTCTCGTTCCTTCAGCAAGAGAGATAGATAGGGACATTGAGATGATCGGTGGCAGATATATGAGAGTCTCATAAGCCCAGAGGCCCCGAATCTTTTTTACCATTTCTGATAGACTAGCATCATCGGCGTTGAGAAGAAAGCTATGTATCGTTTTCTTATTGTGATCGAAAAGGCAAATGGCAACTATTCAGCTTACTCACCCGATCTACCTGGCTGTGTGGCAACAGGGATTATTCGTGAGGAAGCAGAGCAGAATATGTACCAGGCCATTGAGATGCATATTAGAGGATTACGTGAGGATGGGCTACCTGTACCTGAATCAAATTCTTTTGCGGAATATGTGGCTATCCAGTAAAAATTCAGAAATCGCATCCTCACCCATACCCTCTCCCCTTGGGGAGAGGGTATGGGTGAGGGGGAAAAGAAAAATCCATGACCGACATCGTTGGTAAACTCTGGGGATTCTGTCATACCCTACGTCACGATGGAATTGACTACGGCGATTACATCGAGCAGTTGACCTATCTTCTCTTTCTTAAGATGATTGAAGAAAAGGGAGTCGAAATACCTCCGCAATATGCATGGTCTGTCCTGAGGGAAAAATCAGGCATTGCCCTGACTGATCATTATGTGGCTACTCTAAGAGGATTGGGAGAACAACCAGGCATGTTAGGGGCTATCTATGCTGGCGCACTCTCCCGGTTCAGTAACCCAGTTAACTTAAAGCGTTTGGTCAATCTTATTGACGAGATTGAATGGACTGCTCTTAATATAGACGTCAAAGCTGCCGCCTATGAAGGTCTGCTTGAAAAATCAGCTTCGGAAGGAAAGAAAGGAGCGGGACAATACTTCACTCCCCGTATTTTGATTCAGTCCATTGTTCGGTGCATGAAACCTGATCCTCGGAAGTTGAAAGGTTTTACCATACATGATCCTGCCGCAGGAACCGGAGGATTTTTAGTTTGTGCCTATGAATGGCTGATTGAACAAACCAAAGGCGGTCTTGAACGTGAAGAAGCCAAAAGGATTCTAAAATCTACTTACTCTGGAACTGAACTTGTCCCACGACCAAGAAGACTGGCGTTGATGAACCTTTATCTCCACGGTATCCAGGCTAATATCTATTTGGGAGATGCCATTTATGAACCTAAAAAGGCCCCCAAAGATGGGGGTTATGATTGCGTGATGACCAATCCCCCTTTTGGGACCAAAGGAGCAAATCAGGCACCAAACCGCGATGATTTCACGGTTGCCACCAGCAATAAACAACTTAACTTTGTCCAGCATGTGACGAGCATTTTGAAACCAGGTGGCCGGGCAGCCATTGTTGTTCCTGATAATGTCCTCTTTGCCGATCAGGCTGGAGATGTGTTTAAGATACTCACCGAGGATTGTGATCTGCACACCGTCCTTCGTCTCCCGAATGGCACCTTCACTCCATATAGTCCAGGCACGAAGACTAATGTTATTTTCTTCACCAAAGGATACCCAACGGAAACCATCTGGGTTTACGACGCCCGCACGAATGTCCCTCGGATTACCAAAAAAGATCGTCCTCTCACTCCGCAGCACTTTGCAGGGTTCGAAAGCTGTTATGGCTCCGATCCTAATGGCCATGCCAAAAGAGATCCTAAAGATTCAAAAGAGGATCGCTGGCGTTCTTTTACTATTAACGAAGTGAAGGATCGTGATTTCAAAATTGATAGCCTCAAATGGCTTAAGGATGAATCGCTGGATGACATGGACAAATTACCCGAACCAGAAGAATTAGCCGCAGATGCTATTTCTGAATTAGAGAGTGCGGTTGGGGAGTTAAGCGCCATTATGAAGATGTTGGAGAATGGGAATTTTGAAACGTAGGATGGATTGTAGGGTGGATTAAGCGAAGCGAATCCACCAAGAATTATTAGAAACGTAGCGAATCCACCAATCATCATCGGAAAGGTAGGGTGGATTAAGCATAAGCGAATCCACCAATCATCATCATAAACATGGCTGAATACCGGCGATTTTACCAATCTGGAGGTTCCTATTTCTTTACGGTGGTTACATATAACCGCATGCCGATTCTCACTACCTCCGAAAATCTTTCACGACTCCACCAATCTTTCAAACATGTCATGAACCAGCATTCTTTTACCATAGAAGCTATGGTCATCTTGCCTGACCATCTCCATTGTATTTGGCAATTGCCACCTGGCGATTCCGATTTCTCGACTCGTTGGCGATTGATCAAAAGATATTTCTCCATTACGAAAGATAAACCGGTAAACCCCGTTAGAATGTCTTCGACTTTCCAACTGGATGACTCACACGGAGCATTAAACCCGGTGTTCGCTCTGAAAGGGATCTTATCTTCTTCCCCGATACAAGCCCCGATAGAAGCTGGGCTTCGCACGAGGCAAGCAGTAGGGTTTTCTAACGGGGTAACTGAGCGCGGCGAGAAAAACATCTGGCAGCGACGCTTCTGGGAGCATTTCCTGCGTGACGAAGAGGACTGGCGAAGACACATCGATTATATCCATTATAACCCCGTGAAACATGGGTATGTTCAGAACCCGGCGGATTGGCCGCATGGTTCGTTCCAAAAAGCCCTTCAGGAGGGTTTATATCCCATTGGTTGGGGAATGAAAGAGCCGTCATTTATTTCAGATATGAACAAGGAATAAAATAGAATTGGTGGATTCGCTTTTTAATGATTGATGGATTCGCTTCGCTTAATCCATCCTACTTTTTAACTTTTTATGGACTCAAAAGATCAAAGGGCTGATACTTTGATTGAAAATAACCTCCCGGAAGGTTGGGTTGAAATCACTCTTAACCAAATTCTTCAGGCTCTTGAATCGGGTTCACGCCCAAGAGGAGGGGTCAGAGGGATCAAAGAAGGTGTACCCAGTATTGGCGGAGAACATATCAATGAAAGTGGGGGATTCAGATTTGAGACAATAAAGTTTGTTCCCCATAACTTCTTCAAACAAATGAACCATGGTCAAATCCAGACTGGTGACATTCTGATAGTTAAAGACGGAGCGACTACCGGAAAGGTAGCTCTTGTACGTGAAGACTTTCCTTATAATCCTGCCGTTGTTAATGAGCATGTGTTTATCTGCCGTCCAATAGAAGGTGTCTATCCACCATTTCTTTTCCATTTTCTTTTCTCCAAAGAAGGACAGGATCGCATTCTTGAAAACTTCCGTGGTTCTGCTCAGGGTGGTATTAATCAAAGTTTTGCTCCAGGTACAACGGTTCCCCTTGCTCCACTAGCCGAACAGAAGCGAATCGTGGCAAAGGTGGAAGAATTGCTAATGCGGGTTAATGCGACAAAGGAACGTCTGGCCAAAGTGGTGATGATCCTAAAACGCTTCCGCCAGGCCGTCCTCGCCGCGGCCTGCTCCGGCCGCCTCACCGCCGACTGGCGAGAGAAACGTCAAACAGATGATGTGACTGGGAATGGCGAGTTACCTAAGGGTTGGCACTGGATGAAGGTTGAAAAATTGCTCCCGCCAGGGGGGATCTTTGACGGTCCTTTTGGTTCCAATTTAAAAACCGCAGACTACACCAACGAGGGTGTTCGGGTAGTTCGCCTTGAGAATATTGGACACCTCCGGTTCATTAACGAAAAAGAGACCTATATAAGTCAGGAGAAATACAAGATTCTATCTAAGCACACGGTTGGTGCAGGCGACATCATCTTTGCGTCATTCATTGATGAAGAGGTTCGTGCCTGCGTGCTCCCAAAACTCAAAACAAAGGCAATTGCTAAAGCTGACTGCTTCTGTCTTCGCCCTCGTCAGGAAGTTGTTAATAGGCATTATCTGATGCTACAACTTGTAAGCCGAGAGTCATACGAAGGGCTATCCGGGAGTGTCCACGGTGCCACCCGTCCCCGCATTAACACAACTCAGCTTCGTAATTTGGAGGTTCGCGTTTGCCCCCTCGCGGAACAACATGAAATCGTTCGCCGGGTTGAAGCAATGTTCAAATTGGCTGATACTCTCGAGAAACGAGTAGAGGCAGCCAAAGCGAGGACCGAAAAACTCACCCAGGCTATCCTTGCCAAAGCCTTACGGGGTGAATTGGTCCCAACCGAAGCCGAACTGGCCCGCCGCGAACGCCGCTCCTATGAATCTGCTTCTAAACTTTTGGCCCGCATTAAAGCTGAACGCGGGGCAAATGAGAAATCTGAATATGGTCACCACCACCGAGTTCACAACACTCACTGAATCAAGGTTGGTATTATTTGCTGAAAAAAATCATGAACGTCCTCATTGATACAAACATTTTCATCTCTCGCGAAGATTATAAACAGGTCCCCACCAGCCTGACTTCGCTCCTCCGGCTTTTTGAAGAGAATGCCGTTAAAATCCTTGTCCACCCGATGTCCAAACAGGATATAAAGAGGGACGCCGATGCAGTAAGGAAGGAGATATCCTTATCAAAAATATTGGCTTATCCCGAATTGACGTCTCCTCCTGCAAGCCACGAGGATTCAGGATTCATCGGGATTGTTGGTGTTCCCCGGACAGATAGAGAGGTCGTTGATAATGAGCTTCTATATGCCATCTATAAGGATGCCGCCGATTTCCTCGTCACTAATGACACGGAGATTTTGCGAAAAGCAGAAAAAACTGGCATAGCCGATAGGGTCTTCAATGTTGAAGAAGGACTCGAATTCTTTAAAGCACAATTTGTCCGTCGCGCCACCGCCCCTACACCTGCGATACAGCTTGTCCCGGTCTACAATTTGAGCCTATCCGATCCCATATTTGAATCACTGAAGGTAGACTATCCAGAGTTCGAAACCTGGTGGAAGAAGATATCCCGGGAGGGGAGAAAGGCATGGATTTCAGAAAAACTAGATAAAACCCTTGGGGCATTGTTAATCTCGAAGGAGGAAACCGAGCCAATCGACTGCACGCCTCCCTTGGGGAAAAAGAGGCGTCTCAAGATATCTACCCTGATCGTTAAACACATGGGCCAAAAAATTGGTGAACTGTTCCTCAAATTGGCAATCAACCATGCGATAGAGAATAACATCAATGACGTCTACCTGACCCATTATGTGAAGCCGAGTGATGAATTGGTAAACCTTCTGGATCAATATGGTTTTATAAGAGCTGGGAGAAAAACCAGTGGGGAGGATGTTTTTTCCAAATGCATCAAGCCAATTGTCCCAAGCCAAGAATTGGAAAGTTTCCCTCCTAAGGAGCTTAATAGGAAGTACTATCCTTCTTTTTATGATGGTCCACGAGTAAGAAAACATGTTATCCCTATAAAGCCTGAGTTCCATAACAGGCTTTTTATAGAATACCGCTATAGGACACCGGGCTTGATGGAGGCTGCAGGTGAGCTTATCGTTGAAGGGAATACAATCAAGAAAGCTTATATCTGCCACGCCAGAAGCAAAAAATTGGGCGAGGGTGATGTTTTGCTTTTTTATAGGTCACGGGACCAGATGTTAACTTCCGTCTGCTCTCTAGACAAGATTTTTCGTGATGTTGGCAGTTATGAAGAAGTTATAAAGCTAGTTGGCAAAAGGACGGTCTACTCAAAAGATGAACTGATAAATCTTGTCAGCCACGGGCCAGTGATGATAATACTTTTTCTCTTGCATTTTGAACTTAAGAATTATATAACACTACCCAAACTCCAAAAGGCTCGCATCATGCTTCGAGCTCCGCAGTCAGTGATGGAGATATCGGATGAAAGATATCAACAAGTATTGAAGATGGGGGGCTTGGATGAACGTTTTACTCTCCATTAAACCAAAGTATGCCGAACTGATTAAGTCCGGTATCAAGAAATACGAATTCAGAAGAAAGATTTTTAATAAAGCTGGCCGTTGCAAGGTTTTCATATACTCAACATCGCCTGTGAAGAAGATTACCGGTGTATTTGATGCCTCTATAATCCATCAGGACTCTCCTTATAGAATTTGGGATATGTTTGGGGCATATTCGGGTTTATCTGAGAGGGAGTTCTTTCAATATTTCAGAGGCTGTGAGGTTGCATATGCAATTGAAATCAGAAATCTGGTCACCTATGAAAAACCTCAGGATCCATCCGATTATTTTTTGGAATTCACCCCCCCTCAATCGTATCGTTATTTCAACCCCCAACAAGAATTCTTGCCTTTTGGAAAAAAACTCGGAGCTGCCCACACGTAACTCAGGGGATATCCATAACAAGACAAAGGATTTGAGGATTGGTGCCATCCATATAACAGCTGCCTCACTCAAATGGGGAATGCAGATTTTGGAATGTAGAATTTAAGAAGTTAAAAGTTGAATGCACAATTCCTCTAAACTTTTTGACTGAATTTTTCAGTCAACTTTTTCAAGTGGCCTTGACTCCATTTTTGAGTCAGTTTTTAAAATAACAGATAACCTAAAACAGAGGAGATTGTAAGAGTGGCCAGAGAACGATGTCAATTATGTGGGCAAAGCAAAGCCAAACGTCTCTGCGTAATTAAAGACCAAATGCTGATCTGTCCTGTTTGTTGTTCAAAACTCCGTTCAGATGAGTGCATGGGATGCACTTACTATGAAGCCTCTGCGAGGTACCATTCCGAAAAGTTCGAGAGGCCAGCAAAAGAAAAACCTTTTGTCGCTCCCATTTATCCGGAAATTGATGAAGAATGCGACAGGATTTTAGCCCTTGTAGAATCCGGCGATCTCTTTACAGCTGAAAGACAGATAAGAGACCTTCTAAGAAAACATCCTAATTACCATACCGTTCTGTATGGTATGGGAGTCTGTTACGCCCTGCAGGATAAATTTGAAGAAGCCATTGAATTTTTTAAAAGGGCAGTGGATATTTTTCCATATCTGACCGAAGCCCATTTTAACATGGCGATGGCGTGTATTAAGTTGGGAGATATCGCTGGAATGGTCAGGGGATTCAGAGAGGTCATTCGCGTGGGTGGCGATAAGGAACTCGTTTCTGAGGCGAAACGCAGGCTGGATGATCTGGACAAAACGGTTAGAAAGCTCAATGGATTGAGCTTGGATGCTTTTCTTAATAATAGCGAGACGTTCGGCGAAGCTTTTGTTGCTTTACAAAATAGTCAATTTGCGTTGGCAATAGATCTTTTTAGACATGTTATATCCACCGATCCTAAACACGTCCAGTCATGGGGAAATTTGGGGCTTGCATATGCTGGCATTGGAGAAAGGGGCAAAGCGCTTGAGTGCCTTGATAAGGCATTGGAGCTTGATCCAGAATATGAAATAGCGGCAGTTAACAGAATAGGTATTGAGAAAATGAGGGAGGGGGAGCGTCTTGAAGGAAAGATGGACAGCGTTGATTATTATCGAGATTATAAGGTAAGAGGTAAGAAGTCATACATCTCTGAAATTTTCAGAAATGTTGGAAGCCTTCTTAAGAGGTAATAAACAATGTTTCCTTAAAAAATAATATCATTTGCTTCTCAAGAGCATTCGGGTAGGTTGGAAGATGTTATTCAGAACACCGGAAGATACTTATAGAGCTTATGAACGTTTCCTGAGAAAACGGAATTTTAAAAAGGCGTATCAGTGCCTCGAAAGCCTGCTTCATCAGTTTCCTGGCGATGAAGCCCTGCTCGTTGATATTGTAAACCTCGCTTATTATGATTGGGATAACTATGGGATGGCCCGTCCGTGGCTGATCAAGCTAACACAAAATCGTTCCGTATGGAGAGACTATCTCCTGCTCGCTCGCGGCGAAGCGCAACTTGGAAATGGACCTCGGGCCAGGGAGTATTTGAATCGGGCAAAAGAACTTCTGGATAAACGAGGGAGCCCTCGGGATCGAAAAGAGGCTAAGGCGGATTTTTCGGAAGTTGAGGACTGGATAAAGTATTGCGAATGGAAGTTGTTGTCAAAACCAAAGGCAGAAAAGATTATTTCAGCCAAAGAGAAGGGAGTCAGTCCTCCTGCTGGAAACCCGGAAGCCTCCGCAATACGTTCTGCATCTGAAGGAATTCCTTCTCCAAAACCAACCGTGGAGAAACCTCAGGAGAAATCGCTTCCGAAACCCATCGAAAAGCCTGCGCCGCCAACCATCCCGGAATACCCTGTTCCTGTGAGTTTTTCTCTTCCTGGAGTTGAGGCTCAAAACGAGTTTCAATCTACATCCCTCTCCCCCCTGAAAGAGATAAAGCTCCTGATTGATTACGCCCACCTTACCATTCAGGGCGGCTTCGACGAACTCCTGTGTTTGAACGCAATCAATAACGTCCAACGATACTGGTATCAGATCGAGACCGTAAAGAAGGTCCTCAAATATTTCAGGGGCAGGGTTCTTCTGTGCGATGAGGTGGGCCTTGGAAAGACCATCGAGGCCGGGATGGTGATCAAGGAGTATCTCATGAGGAACATGGTGAGAAATGTCCTGATCCTCACTCCTTCTGCCCTCGTTTCTCAGTGGAAAGAGGAGATGGAAACAAAATTCGGCATTGAATTCATGACGACCGACGACGTGGAAGCATCTGACGACCCGGAAAAGTTCTGGAACGAAAAGTATCTCATTGTTTCCCTCAACGTGGCAAAGAGCAAAAGGAACATGCCCGTAGTGACCCGGCGCTTTTATGATCTTGTGGTGGTAGACGAGGCACATCATTTGAGGAACAGGACAACCCTGGCATGGAAACTCATCAACCAGATTCAGAAGAGATTTATCCTCCTTCTTTCGGCTACCCCCCTTCAGAACAACCTGATCGAGCTCTTCAACCTCATCACCCTTCTGAAGCCCGGACAGTTCAAGACGGAAAAGCTCTTCAGGCAGGAATATTTGATGAAAGGGAACCTGAGGAAACCTTCCAATCGGGACAAAATGAGGGAGCTTCTGCGGGACGTGATGATCCGAAATACACGAAGCATCATCGATTTGAAGCTTCCCCGGAGGTTTGCCACCACCCTGAGGATCGAGCCT
>Ga0315280_10004534_pt1 | contig 20414 bp, 25 predicted proteins | sample YL17G06_40_MG_FD_203697 | JGI IMG/M metagenome (GOLD analysis project Ga0315280, IMG submission 203697) | Sediment microbial communities from Yellowstone Lake, YNP, Wyoming, USA - YL17G06_40 | ecosystem: Environmental > Aquatic > Freshwater > Lake > Sediment | place: USA: Wyoming | collected... | reverse complement strand
CCACGATATTCAGTTGTTCCAAAAACAACCCCCTTTTGGCTATCCGATAGTGGGCAAGGCTATCGGCTTCACCTAGTAGTCAACCCCGTCTAGCTGCAACCCGCTAGCCTAAACGGTGTCGCCACTACTATCACCTCCTAAACGCCTCAAAATGTCGGAATTAGAACAAGGTTTTTTGGTATTTGGCTAAATCGTTAGCTTTCCAATAGCTCAAATAATCCCTTTCCTTGCGGTCTAGCGGTATTCCCGCATATCTCTTATAGCCAATCTGGACTAACCGTCTTGGCAAGCCTCGGAGAATACGCCTAGCGTCAATCCAAGCGTCAATGTCAACCGCCTTGTCATCGGCGATAAACTCTATCAGCTCGCTAGGTTCACCACCATCGCCATCGCCATTGACTTCGGCATTTAGGCTAACTAGCTGGTGATACTTTGGGCACTTGGAGTATAAGTCCTCTGACCGGCATTTTTGCCTTTGTGCCTTGCTACAGTTGCCACAGTCAAGCCAAGTGGTAAGACGCCTTTGTTTTACCCAGTATTCGGTTACCTGATAGCTGGCTACCCGCATAAGTCCTGCCTCGGTTAAGGGCTTGCCGATTGGCTCATACTTTGCATTGACTTTTGCCATCTCCAGCATTGTGTCGTGTAGCCAATCCTCTCTATCGTCAAAGCGGATATACCTCACAAAGTAGCCTGTTACCTTATAATAGGTAAGCCAATCGCCTGTTAGCTGGTCGTAGCCGTTACCGTTAGCTTGGGCTTGCCTTTTTCTACCGTTTGACCTAGACTTGATACTACGCAAGGCTTGTGTCCGTGTGGTTTGGCAGCTTGACCGTTGACCGCACCACTGGCACACGCCTTGCCGTGTTTCTAGCGTCCAGATTTTATTACACTTGCTACAATGTCCTGTTAGCACGCTTCCCCCTTTCTTTTTTGATTAGGGCAAGCGTTCAGATTAGGCTTTGCCATATTCAATTGTTAAGGTGCTTCTAAATTTACAGCTTCACTATTGCACAAAAGGAACTATTGTTCATTAAAAGAATGAACCTATATTTTCATGAAAAAATTGGGGAATAGAAAAAGGAAAAAATTCCAGCAGTTCAAAATTGTGGCTTGCCCAAGCCTGTCAGCGTTTACCCTAGCTTCCACCGTAGAGAGCAAGGTGAGGATTTGCCCAGGCAGCATCGCTAGCCGCTCGCCCTGCTTTAGTTAAGCGAAAATACCGCCGCGGTGGCCCGGGCGGGTAATGCTCCTGAAAGGCTGACCTCTCCTCCCTACCTGTAGGTTCTACCCAGCTCAGCCTCACGATGTTGGAGAAGTAGACAACAAAACTGTGGTAACGACAGCCTTGAGCCTTATAGCGCATTCGGGCTAAATACGTTTCGGCAAGCTTGTCAATATTATCAGGGCTGATTGGCCGTTTCTCCCGGCGGGCGCGCTTCTCTTCGGTTCGAACAGCCCTGTCCAGTGCCGTGGCTCGCATCAGTGCCAGCTTGTAATGGTGAAAGATGTCCGCTTGCGGAGCACCGACATCCGGGTCTATCTTTGGTGAGCCATTTGGCCCGTGACCCAGAAGAAACTCCCGGATAAACCAGGCGCAACCGAAGGGGCGAAGAAAGCCTCCCCTAGCCGGCCTCAGTGGTTCAATCACCACTTCGCTCCTCCCAGAGCCTTCGGTACCACTCTTTCAGCTCTTTGCCAGCAACCTTTCGATAGCGCATCGTGGTGGCAATGCTGACATGACCTAGCTGCTCCTGTAAGAGTCTCAGTCCGTCGCCAGAATCATCACGCTTCACGGCATACACTGCAAAGCTGTCCCTAAGTCGGTGCGGGCTCACGTTATGTACTCTACCCGTCTCCGGGTTTACTAAGTGAGGAAGCCCAGCGCTGTCAGCGCAATCCCTCACTATTTGCCAGGCACGATGCCTGTTTATCTTGAAAATAAGACCTTTTGTCCTATCCCTCTCGATGAAGTCAGCCAGCATCTTCAGGGTGTCGCTATCAATAGGAAGGGTTCTCATCCTGCGATGCTCCTCTTCTCTAGCGCCTACTTTATCCACTTTGTCGCCGCAGCCAGGACAGAATCTGTGTTTCTTACCCAGCCTTGCTCTGCATCTCGGGCAGTACAGATTGATGCGAGTTTTAAGGTGCAGAATGGTTACAGTGCCAGCCTCAAAGTCGATATCCCCGACACGGACAGCCAGGGCTTCCGAAATCCGGCAGCCAAGCCTCGCCAGAAGCCGTATGAGGAGTCTATCTCTCAGGCATCTAGCCTGTTCTTCCAGTTGCTTCAGCTCATCCAGGTCGAGGTAGGCTTTCATTCCTAAGTAGTTCCTCTGATTTCCTACAAGGCGGTACTCCGCTTTTCGTCAGCCGGCGAGCTGCCTGAAGGATGGCTCTCTTTTTGAGATAGTTCAGACGTGCCCTTGCCGGGAGGACCCTTCTCAGCAAGGTATGCTTCGAGAAGGTCTTCGAGGGCAGAGCCGTTGATCTTGTGGGGCGCAACGAGTGGCGCCGGTGGCAAATTAAGATCCGTACACCTTGGGCATTCTGCCACTCGCCCCCCTTTTAGGAGGGCGGCAATCTCCCTTGGGCCGACCTCTATAGTGACCGTTCTGTGGCATCGGTCGCAGGTAAGGCACCAAGTTCCTTGAAGTTCAGCAACAAGAGTCTTAAGATTAGAGCCAATGCGTGATGCTTCCGCTTGAAGAAAGGTCCGCCACTCTGTCAATTTGATGTCCTCAAGCTTGTCCAGGGCCTCCTCATTCACCCTGCGCTGAAACTCGTCGTCCAGCTTGCTCTGGGCTTTCTCTTCTGCCTTCTCCTCAATGACCTTGACTATCTCCACTGGCCACTCGGGCTTTTTGAGGATGGCGAGGAGCTTCTGATATACCAGCCGGGGCATCTTCACCTCGAAGTCCTTCCTTAGCCCTTTGAATTCTGCTTCTGCCCTGGCTCTAATCTCCGCCTCTTTAGCCTTAACAAACTCCTCAGCTGCCTGTTCCAGGGTCAGGCTCCCTCGGTTGAGGACGGCTTTGGTTTCCTTGAATAGGGAGAGTTCTTCCTGGGTCCGGCTTAGAGCTTCCTTAAGCCGACCCACCTCCTCCTTGGCCTTCTTGTCGTCAAGCATTTGTTTCTTGAGCTTATCTCTGTCACCGAGAACTTCAGAAAGTTTGGCTTTGAGTTCGGATACCTCCTGGCTTAGCATCTTGACTTCATCGTACCTTTTGAGAGCGTCGAGTTCCTTTAAATATGCCTCCATCGCTTTAAACTCATCCTTCATTACCTTCTATTCCCTCCATCAATCCTTCCAGAGACCAGCGGACTAAGTCCGCTAGCTCGAAATCGGAATACTCGGTGATACTATAGTATTTCTGCCTTATCCATTTAGGCGGCCTCACTTTGAGATTGAACTTCCTCACGCACCAAAAGAGAACTATTTGTAGGCCCTGGCTGACCACTAAGGGGCTTATGTCCTGGATATAGCTATCCAGTGCCTCGTTGCTGAGAGGAAGCCTGGTGAAGTAGCGTGCCCGCTTCAAATCCTCAAGATACTCCCCAAGCTCTGCGCGTGCATCACCCCATTGCCTCAAGTCTTTTGCCATCTTCTCTGTTGCCTGTTTCACCGTAGTTAGAGCCTTGTCCTGAGCCTCCTTTATCACCTTTCGCCCCCATTGCGTAAGCTCCTCAATAGCACCCTTTATGCCTGCCTCCTCTGCCCGGAGGGCTTCAACGACCCTGGTGTGCTCCACCTCCTGCTCCTTAAGCTGACTGAGTGCCTGGTCATGTCCGCGCCGCAGTTCGTCTACCAACCGATTGATGGCGTCACTGGCCGTTGGGATTATTTTGGCTATTTCCCTGCTCACTTTCTCTCTGGTGTCCTTGATGCTAGCCTCCAGACTGGCCTTTTCCTGTGTAAGGCTGCCGACAACCGCTTTTAAGCTTTCCCGTTCCTGTTTGGCTAGGGCAACTGCTTGCTCCTGCTCCTCCAATTCCAGCTGCCGGCTCTGGATTAGGGTTTCTAGCCCGACCGCCTGATCGAGCTTTTCCAACTCCTGCAGCAGCCTGTCCCTGAGGTCCGAAGGTGCGATATTATGGCGCTGTGCGATGGATTTTACTCTCTGACTGAATTCAGCCAGCGCCTCGAGGGAAAGGCCGATATCAAGAAGCCTTTGCCTCTCTTTATTCAGGGTAGTGAGGGTTGTTTCGGCCTTCTCAGCCCTCGGCTCCATATCCCTGACCCGGCGCGACAAATCCTGGTCACGTTTTTCCAAGTCCTTTACCCGGGGATTAAGCAGTTTGTATTTTTCCTCAAGGTTAGCCACCACACCGGCGAGGTTTTCCCGCTGCTTGGTCAGTTCGGCAAGTTGCTTTTTATAATCCTCACGCTGTTTTGACATCGGCTCCAGGTCGGCGGCTTTTCTCTCCAGCTCGTGGACCTTGTTGTCGAGCGACTCGAGACCCAAGCCTGTCCTCTTCTGGACTTCGTGAATGCTGTGAACCAGCCTGACGAATTCCTGAGCCTCATCCTCGCTGCCTGCTGACTTGAGAATCATAGGCCAACGGTCAATGTCGGCTGGACTAAGACCGCATTCGTTAATCCGGGAGAGAACGGCGAGACCGGTGGCGCACTGTTCAGGAGTTAATTTTGACCGTTTGAGATCAACGGATAATTCTCGAAGTAGTTCAATGTGTTCAACAACATCAGCCGCTTCGGGGAATTTGCCTGCCTTCAGTTCAACGACAACATTGGCAACCGTTCCTTTACTGACAGCGCTTTTGACGGCGATTTCATCATAGGATAAGCCAGATAGATACTGCCTGACTATGGCGAGCTTCTTCCTCGCTGATAACCTTTCCATTTTGAGCCTCCTTTACATACGATTTATGCCCTGACAGTTGGCGGACATTTGAACGAAATGATGAACATCTGGACTACTATTTGAACTGGCATTTGAACAGGGACTTGAACGGTATTTGAACGAAACGTGAACAAAAATGCTCCTCCCATTTTTAGTAATTAGTGCTAAGAAGAGCAGTCAGAGTACCTTAACTCTACTCTGTGCTATAATTCGCAAGGGAGAGAAACACCACGGGCCGACCGCTGGCCTCCTTTCGCTAATGGTGTTCCTCTCCCACGGGTTTATCTAGCCCAGGGCGCCGGGGACGGCCACCCCTTTTGCCGAACTCTCTCAGTAGGTCAGCGTATAGCTCCGCTGTTCTCTGGCCACCCCTTCGGCCTATCTCCCTGAAGAACATGACTCCTCGACGCTCAAAGGTGGCACGTCCGCCGCGTCGGCCTGCTTCGCCAACGGTCAACTGGTCGCTCTTTCTATCGCCAATGCTGTTAGATTTAGGTCTCGCAGCCATTTTCTTCTGTGTCTCGTTATTTGATAACTAGCTTTTCCGTCACTGTAGTGGATAGTAAATGGTAACTCGTTAATGTATTTGCCCCACCGTTGTTTGTTGACCAGTGATACCTGCTTCTGAAAAAAGAAAGGGCCAGGCTCCAATGCCTGGCCTATTGTATGATGCTGAAATAGCTTACATTTAGCTTACATCAATCTGCCTTGGCTCGTTTTCGCGTTGCGCGAACATATTGGGTTTGTCTTGCCCGATAACATCGTGGGTTTTCATGGCCACAGTACATCTTCCTCCGTCCGCGCTTTCGCGGCAATACTTTCCCGCAAGCGAGGCAAACTGCTGCGCAGGAACCTGAAGCGACACCATCAATGAGCTGAGCCCACATGAAATCAAGCCAATTGTAATAGCGCCTTATGCGCAATTTGCTGCTATCGTAAGGTATCCATTCCTGACCTTTCCACTTGTACGCAGGAACCACTTTTACCTCACCCACGGAGATAGGCTTACCTTCCACGTTGAAGAAGTCTATCCCGGCCATCTCACCAAATTTATTGGCCTCAATGACATCATCCTCATGATAGGGTGACAGGGGTGAAAGCTCCGTGACCTCCAAACTCTCCCTTGCTGCCTTCATGAGAATGTGCCTCATCTTTTCCTGCGCGCTTTTGATGAAAGATACCTCGCTCTGGCCAGGCGGTACCCCAAGGTTCCCGATTAAAACATGGTCTGCCATAAACTTGATAATGTCGTTAAGACTCTCCATGTCTGTTCCCAAGAACTCCTCATAGAGAGAACGCGGTAATACTTCATATTGACCTGGCCCGAGAAACCTTCCCTTACCCCCAAAGATGAAGGAAGAATAGACCAAAGTAGGTTTGACCCCTTGTATGAAGAGCACTGGGGCTAGAGCTGTCATAATTTCCTTCTCCGTTTGGCTTTCCACAAACTGGTTAACTTCCCGAATTATGAGGAGCTCTTTGGACAGATATGCCTTTTCAAAACGGGACTTATACTCAGGCATTGCTAGAAGAGAATCCAAAGTAGTGCCGCTGAAGGGAGAGAAGTTGATATAAACAAACCCCAAAGTTGATATCAGTCCTGAGCGGACCAAGGCCTGTCTAACCAGGGCTATCTCCCTTATTTCCGCTTCGGTTGTGGCCTCGGTGAGAAATGACAGCACCTGAGAAATAGTTGCTGACGCAGGATAGAGTAACTTGGGCTTCTGTTGCCTGGCAGCTTGCTCAGGTGTTTGTTTTGACAATCCCTGCTCCATTTTCATAAGGCCGATAACCATATGAACATCGGGCGGATAGAATTCAGGGTGAGGACGAAGAACCCCGAGATCCGCCCACCTTTTCAAGTCCTCAGGCGTTACTTTTCTGAAGGTCGGGGAAAGGTGTGTAGCCAAATATTGTAGAAACTCTTTTTCATTCATGTGTGCTGCCTTCAGCGATGTGTGAGCTCACCCCAGTCCAAGACCTTCTACTGGACTTGCCCCGTTTCTGTGTGCCTCAATAGCCTCTTCCTGTTTTAGGCCCTGAGTGTACCGCCGGCTCATTGTCAGGTCCTCGTGCCTCAGGAACAACTGAAGTAGAAACGAGTCTTTGGCTCCTCTAAGGTACTGGAGGGCACTGGTGTGGCGAAGACGGTGAACTCCACCTTGGCTGTTGACTCCAGCGCGTTTCTTAAGATACACGAACGATGAACTTAGCCCACCTACTGAGAATCGTTTACCCTCTTCAGTTACCCAGAGGGCATCACTTTTAGCTCGATGTTTTCTTTCCAGCAGATAAAGCCAGATAGCTTTTGCCGTCTTAGCTGAAAATGGGCATATGCCTATCTTGTTTCCTTTGCCAATGACTCGAACGCACCTCTGCTCCAGATTCAAGTCTCTAAGCTTTAGGTGTGCCTGCTCACTTAAGCGTAATCCCGAGTCGACGAAGAGCAATAGCATAGCCTTATTGCGCAGACCGATAAAACGTGCTCCGGTTCTGATGTCAAGCTCGCAGACGGCGAGAAGTCTCTTTAGTTCCTCTAGGTTATAAGGTTGAACAGTCGGTATTGGTGGAGCCTTAAAATGGATATCCTTGACAGGACTCTCCTCAAGCAAGCCTTCCTCGACACCCCAGTTAAACAATCGCCTTAGTGCCTTGTAGTATGGCCATGCTGTTGACGGTTTGGACTCCGTGAATCTACGACTCCCATTACCCGCCGTGTACCCAAAACTTCTTGAGCCAACCCAAGATAAAAACTGTCTAATTCGGTTCGTGTTTAGGAGACCAATTTGCTCAGGCCAGTCTTCGCTTTTGGCGTAACATAGGAAATGCCTAAGAAGCTTATCGTAGTACTCATGCGTGCGGGGTGCACGCCCTTCAGCTTGGAGAGAAAACAGGAATCCCTCCACTAAGTCTTGCAGCCTGATTCTGTTGTCATTGTGTCTCACCTTTCATTGCGGTCGGCCCATAATTTCTTATTTTTGTTGAGTCAGCTGGTTACTCCCAGATTTGCCCCAGCTTTGAGACTTCGACCAAGTCAGTTGCTCACCCAGCTTTGTAGTGAGCCGCAGAGGACTCGAACCTCTAACCGGCTGATTAAGAGTCAGCTGCTCTGCCAATTGAGCTAGCGGCCCATGCTATCTAGATTAGAGTCCGTTGCCGACATTTTGCCGACATTTTCTCTCGCAAGTAAATTATCAAAGCGCTCTGCCGCTTTTTCCTGTAACCCCGGCAGGACGTGACTATAGGTATCAAGGGTAATGCCAATGTTTGCATGTCCTAGCCTTTCGCTTACTATTTTAGGATGTATGCCGGCTTTTAGCAAGAGGGTAGCATGACTATGCCTAAGGTCGTGAAAGCGGATATGAGGCAGCCCTGCTTTCCTAAGGACTTTAGCAAAGGTATGGCTGACTACACCTGGGTCAAGTGGTCGACCATCAGGGTGGCAGAATACAAGATCGCTATCAACTAACGGCTTCCCTAATAAAATTCTTTGTGCCTGTTGGTCGCCTTTATACTGACGCAGTAATAGTGCCAGAGAGGGTGACAGCGCTATCTGGCGCCGGCTGTGAGAGCTCTTTGGCCTTATCATCTTGCAAACCCCAGAACGCTTATACAATGCCTGGACTACAGAAAGAGAAGCTATATCGAGGTCTACATCACACCAGCGTAGTCCTAGCAGCTCCCCCAGGCGCATCCCAGTGTATAATGCTGTGTAAAACAACACATAGTGAGGGGTCTCATGGGCAGCCTCTAGGAATTGAGGAACGTCCTCAGGGACGAGGGTTGCCATATTCTTTTGCTCAGGGCGAGGGGGGTCTACAGCTTCAGCCACATTACGAATCAGGAGCCCCATCTTGACAGCATGACTTAGTGCCTCGGAGAGGATACGGTGGTGATACTGGACAGTTCGTGCCGACAAGCCGCCTTTTCCATCAACGCGCCCCTGGGAAAGAGCGCAGGCATAGTAGTTCTGAAGATGCTGAGGTTGAAGCTGGGCCAGTGGTATTGCTCCTAAGGCTGGGATAAGATGACGCCTCACCTCGGATTGGTAACTTTGTGCTGTCCTCGGCGAGCAATTCGTTGCCACATAGCCACCAAGCCAATCGTTCAACCATTCCACGAGGGTAATCCGTTTTGGCTTAACGTAGCTCCCCTGCTCGATACTGACCAATAGCTCAGCTAACCGTTGCTGGGCTGCTTTCTTAGTACCTTTAACACTCTCAAAGTGCCTTAGGCGTCTGTTTGTCACCGGGTCCCTGCCATAATCAAGGCAAACTTCCCAAGAACCTTTACTTCTTTGTCTAACGCTCCCTTTCATAGCGATCTCCTTTCTTTAGCTTTTTGGAATATGGTTTTCCCCTACCACTAGGCAGGACACAGGTCACACCGAGTGCGAAGTATCATGGGCCGCAGTTTGACTGCGTTCAGCATATCGTGGAGTTCGTCGCTTGCTTTTTTCATCTTGTGAACTTCATTGTGTAACTGCTGGACCGTATCCCCTTTGTACAAGTTATTAGCCACCAATTCGCATATGCGAGTTACCGTTTCGGCTAGACCCATGTTAGTTTCGCCGATGAATGTAAGCACTTTTTCATCATCTTTGGACTTCACAATTATGTCTATGTCCTCGGGGGGTCCCATGCGCCGGGGTACCGTTTGAAACCAATGGCCTTCTTCGTCCAGCTTATCCCGGAGAATGGCTCGCCACATCACCCTAAGCACCACTTCTACCATTTGTTTTGCCGGGTCGTCCTCTCTACTTCCCTCCTTGACCCTCTGCAAGAAGTTTGTCTCTCGTTCTTGAATGAGGGAATTGTTTACTACCTCGCCGGTTTCTTCCCGAAGCTTATCGAGGACTCTCTTGCAGTTATCCCTGGCCTGTTCCCATTCCTTCAAGGCCTCCCATCGTACCCCTTCACCACGGGTGTGGACCTTAAGGGACTCAAATAGGAGCTCCTTCTCACGACGGTAGGACTGTGGGTCTACGACAGGCCGCGGCGTGAAAGGTGCGTAAGCCTCCTCGGCGTGCAACGGTGATATGTACGGCCCACGCTGGAGGAGGTCCCCCTCAAATAGCCCGCGGGAAAATTGCTCAGAATTGTCCATCAACTCAGGCAAATGAGGAACTTTGAGATTCATCACAAAGAAGGTGGCCAGTGTGACCAGGGAGTCCATGTGTTCACGGAATGCTTGTGCGGCCACATCTTTGCGAGCTTCCTTAAGTTCCTCTCTCGCTTGGCTGCGTCCCCATTGCACATATGCTCGCTGTGCAATTCGTCGAGGAACACCTGTCTCTCGCTGGATTTTTAACCAACTGGCATTCTCATCCCGCAACCTGATAATCCTGGCCAACTCCTCCGATGATATATCTCTTCGCCGCATTGTGGCACCTCCATCTCAGTGATAAGTCTGTTGTCTCATTCTTGACCCATATAGGGCACTTTCTTAACAATTACAATTCTACCACAGGTAATGGTAAGTGTCAAGACCAATAGGGAAAAGAAGGGAGGAAATGGAAAATGAAAGACTCGCCCCAATTTTTAACAGTTAGTAGCCACTTGTTTTAACCTAGCGGTCTTAGCAGCCGACAGGTGTTTGCGTCTGTTATTGACACCTCTATATTCAACATGGGTCTATTGTCCCATTCTTGATTTAACATCAGTCTATTGTCGGATTCTTATACCATATAGTTTCCTTTCTTGACAATGGTCACGCTATAGGATAAAATGGTAAATGCTAAGAATAGTAAAAACGGGAAGGGAGGGAAAGGATGGAAGCCAAACTCACGCTAAGTATTGAGGAAGCCGCCAAGCTATTGGGTATCGGAAGAAACCTTTGCTACGACCGGGTAAAAACAGGAGAAATCCCAGTAATTAGGATTGGTCGTAGGCTACTGGTGCCCCGTTCGGCATTGGAGAAATTACTGGCCAACCCCAAGCCTTTAAACCCCACACCGGCATCCAAGTAGCTGGGGTATTCGTAGGGAAATGCAGAATGCAAATAAAACTGAACGGAACATACCGCACTTCTGATTTCTATGTTGCCGCGTGGCTATTAACGAAGGGATTTCAGCTTCAAGACATTGACCGCAGTAATAGCCGGCGGTGTGATTTCATATTTGTGGATCGGCAAGACAGGCCGGAGCTCGTTCACCAATTCCTATGTGGACGGGCTGTAGGCAATCTCGCCGATTTTGTTTTTAATCTCAGGAGGGCAAAACGGTTCCTCTATTCAACTGAGGTGTGAAAATGCCAGAGACTCGGCGGTGAGTCCGAGCCTCTGGTAGCGCAGGAGCTGAGCCATGTCCATTAGGCAAACTAATACTACAAAACTGGAAGGCAAAGGTCAAGCCCGACCCCGATTTGATTGGCCGACGCTGCGTCAGGCCATCGAGTTCTACGAGAAAGAACATCTGTGCTACCTGCCAGCCGGCTGGGGGCACAAAAAGCCCAGCGTAAACTGGGAAGAATACCAAACCCGTCTCCCCACCATGGCAGAGAAGGCTGAGTGGTTCCATGAGGGCAGAGCCAGCAGTGTTGGCGTGCTCTGTGGTGGTGTCAGTGGTGGGCTAGTAATACTAGCTTTCAACGACCAAAACGGTGCCCGTGATTTTTTTGGTGAAGAGCGGTGGCAAAAGTTACCTCAGGCAACTTTTATCACCAAGAGTGTCCGGGGCCATCATGTTTGGCTGCGGTCAGATACCCCGATTAAAAGCCAAAAGGTCGGCAAGGGCAAGAACGAATCCTGGCTTGAGATCCGCTCCGACGGCAATTTTACCGTGGCACCGCCTTCCCTGCACCCCTCCGGTGTCCTCTACCAAACGGTGGGTGTTGACCATATCTACAAACCCGACGACCTGGCTGGCTTTATAGCCAAGCGCCTATCCGAGCTGGGCTTAAAGGCACGGGGAAGCGAGGAAGCTCCTAGGGAGAAAGCTAAACCATCTGACAGGAAGAGGCCCGAGCGGTCGGATGAATTTAATGCGCTAGCCATCGAAAAGCTGCTGGAGTGCTGCGCTTTTATCCAGCATTGCCGGGATAACGCTGCGACTCTCTCTGAGCCACACTGGTGGCCTATGGTTCATGTTCTAGCTGTTTTTGGCGAGCCGGGAAGAAAGAAAATACACGAGTTATCACAACCGTACCCCAGGTATACCGAAAAAGAGACCGAGCAGAAAATAGAGGAGGCTCGAAAAGCAGCCGATAAAGATGTTGGCCCTCATACCTGCCTATTTATTGAGCAGGACCTCGGGTTTGATTGCCCCGAGAATTGCTTGGCCAAGAAGCTAGGCACTAAGTCCCCGGCTGGCTTGGCATCCAAGGTGGCAACTCATGCTGGCTTCAGGAACAACGGCTTGCCTGTAATAGTAGTTAACAACCGCCAATTAAGAGATATAACCAAAGACGCGCTGACTGCTTTGTACGAAGCTAATGTTTTAAACCCGAAAATCTTCACGCGTGGGGGTAACCTAGTCCGAGTAAGCATCGATGAAAAGCAGAACCCCTACATTGACCCACTGACCGAGTCTTCGCTACGAGGGCTACTAACTCGTGCTGCCGATTTTATTAAGGTCAACACAAACGCAAAAGGCGAGGTAGTGGAAACCAAGGTATCGCCACCATTGGATGTCGTGCGTGATACCTTGTCTCTTAGGGGGTGGCAGCTCCCCCCACTGTTGAGCATAATAGAGGTACCAGTGATATGCTCTGATGGTACTATAATCGATAAAATAGGCTATGATGCGAAAACCTGCTTATATTACCACCCGTCACCAGAACTCAGAGTCCCCCCGGTGCCTGATACTCCGACAGAAAGCGATGTTAAGGCAGCCAAAGCCTTACTCCTAGAGGTCATTTGTAACTTCCCGTTCGATAGCGAGGCCAGTGGTGCTAATGCAGTTGCCGCTATGCTCACACCCATTGTCCGGCCCGTGATAGACGGTCTAGTGCCCCTTGCCGTTTTCGATAAGCCACAGCCGGGTACTGGTGCTAGTCTCCTATCGGACGTGATAGCATTTATAGCTACGGGGCAAACGGCGGGCATGCTCGGCGGCCAGAGGAAAGAGGAGGAGTGGCGGAAAGCCATTACTACAATCCTACTCTACGGCCGTTCTGTCATCTGCATTGATAATATTGATGGCGATCTAGACTCCACAAGCCTATCAACGGTGCTCACAGCGAGAGTCTGGCGGGACAGGATACTTGGCCGGAATGAGGAGGTTCTGTTGCCAAACATGAGCACCTGGATTGCGAATGGCAATAATATTCGCCTAGCAGGCGACTTACCAAGGCGGGCTTACCGGGCTAGGCTCGATGCACAACTGGCGCAGCCGTGGTTGCGCCAGCCTAGTGCGTTCAAGCACCCCGATCTTATTAAGTGGGTGAGGCAAAAGAGAGGCGATATTATAGCCGCCATGCTGACTGTGGCGCGGTCTTGGGTAGTAGCAGGCAAGCCTGCGCCGCAGGCTTTAGTTACAATAGGGAGTTACGAGAGTTTCTGCGAGGTTCTCGGGGGTATCCTGAGCTTCATGGAAGTGAAGGGTTTCCTCGGAAACCTTCAGCAAATGTACTCTGAGATGGATGTGGAAACGCCACAGTGGGGGGGCTTCCTAGAAGCGTGGCAGGAGGTCTTCGGCGATTCAGGGGTCACCGTGGCAGAAGTAACCAAAAAGCTTAATGAGAATGAGGGTTTTGCTGCCGCGTTGCCCGGTAGCTTAGCTGACAAAGACGAGAAAGGCTACAATCGAAAATTGGGCGGCGCCTTGGCTAGGCGCAAGGATGTTCGCTTCCCCAACGGGTTGATGATTCAGGCGGGCGAAATCAAACACCACGCAACCGCATGGAAAATTGTGAAGGCAAAAAGCGAACTCCCCTTTTTTAGCTTCGGCGGGGAGTTAGGGGAATTGGGTCATACCCCACGCGAGTGCGAGGATGAAAAAGAAAATGATAAGGATAAATATATTGATAAGGAATGGGTATACCGTAACTCCCCAGACTCCCCTTTAGATACGAAAAAAGGGGAGTTAGCAAAAGGCAATCGGCCCACCACGCCTTGTCCTACTTGTGGTGGCACCGACTGGTGGCAGAGGGTGACCGGGGAATTAGTATGCCAAAAGTGTCACCCCGACCCAAACAAAACAGGGTAAAAAAAGGGAGGTAAAAAGGAAGAAATGAATACAGTTGAAACTAAATTTAAGGGTGTCGAAGAAATTCTTGAGGGAATAGAGAACCAGGCAAAGGCGGGGAGTTGTAAAACTTGCCAATTCTGTGTGCCGGCGCCAAATAAGTATTATGGGACAACTCATTGTTGTGCCATCCAGGGGAACGTTAACCCTATTCACTTTAAAGAGGCAGACTTAAATGGTTCTGCCTATCCTTGGAAGTGTGACGAGGGCGACTGGCACGATTCGGACACGTGGGAACAAATTTACGGCTGCCTTGCCTATCAATTTAAGACACAAGGGGTTGACGACTCAGATAATTCTGCCTTGTGTGAACTGGCGGAAAACCATCGAAAGTTTATGGATTGTCTGGGCAAAGCGGCTCACATTCATTTTGCAATCAAGGGAAAAAAACTTGATGAAATGCTGAGGCGCTTGAACACCGGCGATTTTTCGCGTTACTGGCCATGGGATAAGTAGGGTGTTGCCGAGGCGGTACTTACGGGGATTTACCGGGCGGTTTGCATGCTATTAGGGCGGCAACCGTAATAACGGGCAGTGATAGATGACTATGTAGGGAGGCAACCGATGGACAAGTTAGAGTTAAGGTTTACCTACGAAAAGGAGACCAAAAACACCGTCAGGTATCAAGAGGAGCTTGGCGGTGAGGCCTACAGCAGCAGGGATATCGCCGTGGGCACTCTCTACATCCAGAAAGAGGTGCTGGGGGGACCGGTGCCACAGAGGCTAAGGGTCACCATTGAGCCAGAGGAGGGACAATAGTGATGAATATTCATCAATATAGCTTCAGCAAACGCTTAAAAGGGGCTATTTGGATGACCTTCCAAGAGTGTCCAGTGTGCCACCGCGGTGATGGGCTTGATTATCGTTATAAGGGTAGGACCTTTACCGATAACCCGGGTAAGGTGGCGGTGCACGTACGCCGTCTTGGTAGGCGTCAAGCTTATTTGCGCTGTGTTTTCTGTGGTTTTTGCTTCTCGGTTAGCTATCACCAGTTGGTTAAGGCACTGAGGCGTTATGCCAAGGAATATGAAGAAAGGGCTGTAGGAAGTGCTAAACCTGGTGTTGCCCAACAAATACTAGATAGGGCCAACGATATATCAATGTCCAGTTTAGGTGATCGCCGAGGACGTAAGAAGAAGTCTTTTTGAAGAGGATACCGATGGCAATTGAAATCAAGGTAGCCAGACGGGGTGATTCGTACTGGGACAAGAAATGCAGCTGGCAAAGATACAGCCAGCCCGTTTGTGAGAGGTGCAGCTGATGGTAGAGAGAAGGACAGGGGAAATGCTGGCGGAGATGGAGAAACATCCTGGCGCACGAGGTATAGGAGTGCCCTTTCATGATGAAAGCACACCTACTCTTAAAGAGCTGGGTATTAGCCATATTCAATCCCACCGCTGGCAGTTAGAGGCAAGTCTGCCGGGGAGCAAGGGAAATGCCAAATAGTGGATACTTTGACACTAAGCGCGATATCGAGATTGAAAAGGCCGGCGGCTTTTGGTGTCATACCTGTCTTGTTTCACACCCGGCTACAGAACAATCACCTGACCCACGCTATTGCCAGGGCTGTTATGAGTTTTTGCTTAAAGAAGCGGAGGTACTTAGTGAGAGTGGTAGCACCCGGCGACCCGGGTGGATACCCAAGCCTCAAAAAGCACAGGAAAACCAATGCCCCATACCAGAGTATGGTTCTGGGGTTTTGGCAGCTACAAAGGCTATACCTGACAAAACCCCACCGAGGGTCGGGGGACGCCCTGTACTTGATTTGCCTTTTGAGCTAATAAAAGAATTACAGGACCAGGGATATGGTGCCACTGAAATTCGCCGGCGGTTGAAAGACAAAGACATAGAGGTCAACATGAGAACTCTGTATCGGATACTGTCGGGGCAAAGGGTGTTGGTATGATTTGTAGTTTACAGTGGGGTGCAACAAGAACTGGCAAAGAATCTCCCAGATTGTCGGTAGGTTTAATATTAAACTTCCCGACACCAAAGCTAAACTTTGTAGAAAAGAACAATAAGGGACAAGGATAAAATGATAGTCGCGAGAAAGGGCAGAGAAATAATAGAGCTTAAGCGGATAACAGCGGAACGTGAGAGCTATATAAGGGAAGTTCTTTCTTTGCATGAATACAACATACCCCATACTCAAATAGCTGAAATGCTAAAACTATCCAGGGCAACGGTTGTTAGATGGCTAAACAAGTATTATGTGGACAGTCCACAGCGGGGATTATCGGTATTAAGAGTAAAAATACCTACAATGGCAAAGCTAGACTGTCCACATAACTGTTATATTTGCGGTAAACCGATACCCCTCAAGAGGGCCGATAGTAGCTTTTGCTCTAAGAGATGCAAACGATTTTATAACATCCAACTGAAGTGCAATAGGAACCCGGACTACTATGCCTACCTTCAAACTCAACCATGGTTTGAGTATTTTTTACGGGGGTTTCAATGATGACCTATCTACCAGCACTACCAGGGGCTAGAATCAAAGAATACCCCCATGTCACCGAGGCTGAGGCGCAGTTGATATGGGCTGAGGCGAAGTCGCCTCGGGTCCGGTGCTTTATCAAAGTGCTATGGTTCACCGGGCTGCGGATATCCGAAGTACTGCGGCTCTGCACCAGGGACCTGAGACGCAACGGACTCGACTATTCCCTCAATATCATCAGGAGCAAAAAGGCTAAGGCTATGCCGGAGTTGATGCCGATACCTTTCAAACTAGGGCAAGACCTTGACGATTATATACAGGCAGCCGATATCAAGCCTTCAGCCAAACTATTTCCCGGGCATGAGAACGCTTACCGTTATCAGGTAAGGCTATGCGCTAAGAGGGCAGGGCTGGAGAACTGGCAAAAAATACATCCCCACAGTTTCAGGCACGGCTTCGTCTATGACAAAGCGCAGAAGGGTGTCCACCCCTATGTGCTGAGTAAACTCACCGGCCACAGCAGCCTGGGGATAACGTTGCAGTATTACCAGCCTACCGAGGCGGATTTGAGGCAAGCAATTGAGAGTAAATAAACGGACCTTTTTATCGAAGCTAGACATTAAAAATAGTAGTGAGAAAAGAGCGAGGATAAGGCTTCAAAAATGACACAGGTAACACCCATAAGAGACCTTCGAGCATACCTTGAGCCCGAGCAGGTGGCGAGGCTCATTGCCGCCGTCACCAACCCCAGGGATGCTCTGCTTGTCCGCATCCTGTGGAGAAGTGGCATCAGAGTCAGCGAGCTAATCGGCATACGGACTGGGGATATCGATTTTGACAACCGAGCCATTGTTATCAAAGTCCAGAAGATGCGAAAGAAAGACGGTAAAGCAATTGAAAGGAGGCGGATAGTTCCTATTGACCAGGGCACACTGGACATGGTGAAGGAATACCTTGAATGGCGAAAGCAGTTTCCCTACAAGGGTGATTTACTTTTTCCCATAACTAGGCAGAGGGTTGACCAGGTATTCTGGAAACTGGGAAGAAGGGCGGGAATAAAGGAGATAGGCGACCCAGCAGTTTCCAAGCATAGGAAACTACATCCACACCATTTAAGACATTCATTTGCCATCCACTGCATAAAGAGGGGCATGAGTATAGAAAGGCTACAAAAAATCTTAGGGCACTCAAGCCCCACAACTACTAGTGTCTATTTGCAATACTCATTGAAGGATCTCCACGAGGACTACGACAAAGTCTGGGAAGAAGATGAAACAACAGCGGCCAAGGGTTAGAAAAGCGCAGAAAGAACCAACCAGGGAGAGGAAACCCAAGAATCCTCCGCAAATAACCGGCTTCTGGGGAAGGGGAGCGTCAGATTATCGCCCTGGGCTCTTTACCAAGCGCTACTTTGAAGAGCGCGGCGAGGCATGCGCTGCTGATATCTACTACGCCCTAAGCCAGGAGATAGAGCGCCTGAACAAGGAGCGAATTGAGATAGGCGAGGCACCATTTAGAAGGCCAAACTACTCGAGTTTCGCTAAGTATTTCCACTGGTTCAAACTATTGGGCTTAGTGGAACCGATAGATAGGCGCGAGCCAGCGATTTACGACTTCCTAGAGGAGAGAGTGTTTTACAAGCTGACTGATAAGGGCAAAGCTGAAGTGCGGGCTTGGGAAGACCCGGTGCGAGCGGTGCATCCGGAGTTCGGCTAAACAAGACGCACCGTTGCCAGGCAGCCCCCCCAGTGGTATAAAGGTGCTGTCAGGTAAAGCAGGGCGTTTAGCCTTGTGACAACCAGTGAAGGCACTAAAAGCGCCCCCTGATGATGTTAAGCAAAGGTTATACTGGTTAGAGCTAGTCCATCGGGCTGAGGTTCAGGTGGCTGCCAAACGGGCTGAGGCTGTCTCGGCAGCCGAGACAGAGTATCAAGCGGTCTGGCGGGACTTGCTTGTAGTGTAAACGCTATGGTATAAAAGGGATTTGCGGTGGTCGTGTCTCGGTCTCGTCAGTCCAGATTTCATTGGCGGTTTTGACTACTTCCTTCCACGCCTTGTCTGGGTCGTAGGTAAAATCATCGCCTATTACTTCGTGGAGCTCCACTGATAAGTCCATATAGATTTCTCTTATAAGGCGGGCTAGGTAGGCGGTTCGGTCGTCCATACCTAGTCCACCTTTGCTCTCTAGCTTCTTGGCTACCTTGTAGACTGTGCTTTTCTTAAAGCCGTCCACAATAAGTTGTTTGGGCGTGTCGCCTCGCCTTAGTCTAGTCTCTATTGCGTCCATAGTGCTTTCCATATTTAAAAACCTCGTGTTCATATTATAGTCCATCCTCAATATGAACGCAATCCATAGACTGTCCACAGATTTCCTAACCCTAATATGGACTCAATTTATAGAATAATCCAAAGTTAATATGGACTCAATTTATAGAATAATCCAAAGTTAATATGGACTCAGTCCATAGAATTGTCCAGGGCTGATATGGACTTAGTCCATATTGTCCATAGCTGGACAACAAATTTGTTGGCAGCCCCACGGCAATACAAAACAGCCTGCCGTAACGGTGTCGTAAAGGAGCTGCCGTAAGGACTACAGCAACCTTCCCCTCAATGTTCCCCTCGGTGTTCCCAGTAAAGTCCGATACGGCGGCACTGCCATGGCCGGGGTTTATCGCCACCCTGAGGTCCTAGACACCGACCCTTAGAGTACCGACCGGGTTATCTACAGCATTCACCCCTTCCTTCCCCTCTGGGAGAAGTAGCCCAACGGCAAGTTATGGCAACTTGCCATGACTGCCATAAATTTGAAGCTACGGCAACTTATGGCATGCCATAATGGCAGAGGCTACGGCAGACCAACGGCAATACAAAACGGGCTTGCCGTCGCTGCCGTTAAAAGGTTGCCGTAGCACCTTGCCGTCAATGTTCCCCTTGGTCTTGGGCAAGCCGACAGCGACATCGTCCCCGTTTGCTTCCGAGCTCCCTGCTTGACATCCAAGCGTGGCAAGCTGGTTAGCTTGGTTTTATAGCCAAATTCCATTTTAACGCTTTTATCAAAAAAGTAGTTACTTCTTTTCCTTTTCTAAAGGGTCTTTTGTAAAGTATGCTTATTGTAGCAGATATGAGATTTTGGGTAAATCATAATTCTGCTAGCACCTTAACAAAAGACGGCTATCCGATACTGATAAGCCATATCGGTATCGGGCAAAATGGTTGCCGTATAACGGAAGCTGATTAGTTTGACCACTACCATTATAGGTAGCTACGAAAGGCTACAATCAGCCGTCAAAATAACGCCTTTGTGTGTGGTTTAGTGTGCCATACGCTAAATCTAAAATAGAGGAGTAAAAAAGCGTTGGATACACCAAACTACATCAAATCGTTACTCATCCCTAATGGGAATAAGCCTAGAGGTAGGCGTGTCTGGTCAATTGACCTTGAAAGTGTGTGGCTTCCCTTTCTCACTTCCACCAACACTATGGGCGATACCGCTATACCTGTTGACGCTCTAGGTGCTCCGTTACGCCTTGCCTATAACGCTGACGGCTCGGTCAAGTTTAGCAAGGCGGGCAGACCAGTAACAAAGGTTGCCAAAGAGGTTGCCGACAGCGTTAAGCTGATAAGGGAAAACTTCACGGCTGGACTGGTAGCTTATGCTAACGGAGTTATCACGGAGAACCCCGAAGGCTATAAGGCACAGGTAGAGCTGGCAAGGGAAGCTGGCGAGCCGATTATCGCCAAAGACAGGGCTAATCTGGATAAGGCTATCGCTAACGCTATGGTGGAAGCCGTAGCGGAAGCCGAAGTCAAAGCCAAAGTCAAGGGCAGGGCAAAGGTTGCCGTAACTGCCTAAATTATGGCGTATGGCACACTAGACCACACACAAAGGGAAAGGAAAGGGGAAAGATGGCTAGATGGAATACGCCTA
>Ga0315280_10004533_pt1 | contig 20414 bp, 13 predicted proteins | sample YL17G06_40_MG_FD_203697 | JGI IMG/M metagenome (GOLD analysis project Ga0315280, IMG submission 203697) | Sediment microbial communities from Yellowstone Lake, YNP, Wyoming, USA - YL17G06_40 | ecosystem: Environmental > Aquatic > Freshwater > Lake > Sediment | place: USA: Wyoming | collected... | reverse complement strand
TATTTAATCAGGTTGCCGTCGCCATCAATATATAAAATGTCGTTTATCCCAAGGTCATGCAAGGATTTTTCCACCTTGGCCCGGTCTCCGACCACTACCCAGATCAGGCTTTGAGGGTGAAGTACGCTTCTGGCCGCTTGGCTCAGTTCCTCAATTTTCAGCTGGTTGATCTTAACTGGGTATTTCTGGAAGTAATCATCAGGCAGATTGAAATTGACCAGTTCCACTAAGGAGTCCTCAACTGCAGCCATAGTTTCCCAGATACCGGGCAGCTGGTTTATCTTGCTGCTTTTGGCGTTGCGATATTCATCCTGAGTTACTGGCTTTTTGCTTAGAATCCCTTCGATTTCTCCCTCAATTTCTTGAACGGTTTCTTTAGTTTTATCAGCCTGAACCGGAGCGACAATGATAAATGGCCTCTGGCCACGGGCATCAATCAGCACTGAAAAGGCTCCATAGCTCCAGTGCTTATTTTCTCTGAGGTTCATATTAATTCGGCTGACGAAATCGCCACCCAGGATAAAGTTCATCAGGTCTATGGCCAGAGCTTCGGGGTCTGAGGAAGAAGGGGCAGGACTGCCGGCCATGACCAAGGATTGAGGGGCGTCAGGTTTATCTATTAGATAGATAGCCGGCTTGGCTCTCAAAGCAACCTTCTGGATGTTCTTTTTCGGAACATCGCCTGGTTGCCAGTTCTTGAAGATTTTTTCCAGCTTGGGTTTAATTTCAGTCAGGGTAACATCTCCCACCACCAGCAGGGTCGAATGATTCGGTTTGAACCAGGTCCTGTGAAATTTAACCAGGTCTTCTCTTTTGATTTTACTGACGGTGGTCTCATACCCGGAGCCGGTCAGGGGATTGCTGTAGGCATGATTTTCGCCATAAATCAATTTTGGCAGCACTCTGACCGCCAGGCCTGTAGGCGAGAATTTTTCCTGTTGAATCCGGGCTAACTGAATTTTCTGGAGTCTCTGAAAATCGGCTTCAGGAAAAGACGGATTAAGAATGACATCGGAGTAGATATCGAGGGCGGGGTCGAGTTTATCCTTGAGCACTCCCAGACTGACAAATGACAGATCAAGCCTAGAGCCAGCATTCAGTTCGGCTCCGAGCATCGCCAGTTCTTCACTGATCTCAAGGGAACTTCTTTTGGCCGTTCCTTCATCCAGCATCTGCATGGCTAAGGAAGCGGTGCCGGGCAGAACAAACTGGTCAGCAGCATAGCCGGCATCTATCAGCAGGCTCATGCGGACATAAGGGATGTTATGTCTTTCCGTTAGGATAATCTTCAAGCCATTACTCAGCGTTGATTTCTGGATTTCAGGAAATTTGGCCAGAGGTGGAGTGCCGGGCTCTGGCATTTTGCTCCGGTCCACATCGGTTTTTCCGGCTGAAAACTGTGGATAAGGATGGACTTCTAAGACATAAACACCATCAGATAGCCATTGGTTGACCGTATCTTTAATATTTTGAACAGTGGCTTCCCTGACATGCTTCAGATTTTCCTTATAATAATCAGGACTGCCGGCAAAGGTCTGACAGCGGGCTAAGATATCAGATTTACCGCCAAAACCACCGATTCTTTCAATTCCCTTGATAAAGTTGGTGAGATAGGTGGTCTTAACCCTTTCCAGTTCTTTTGGCTCGGGCCCATCTTTCAAAAATCTGGCCAGTTCTTCATTAATAGCTTTTTCCACTTTTGATAGTTCGACTCCGGGCCTGGCATCGGCCATAAGGTAGAAGAGGCCGGCAATTTCCCTGGGGTCGAGGAAAGCCGAGACTGAAGAAGCTATCTGTTCGTCATAAACGAGACGCTTATATAGCCGAGAATTTTTACCTTCTCCTAAAATACTGCTGGCTAAATCCAGATAATCGGCCTCGGCTGTTCCCCATTGAGGAATATTCCAGATTTTATAGATACGGGATTGAGAGACTCTATCCTGAACCTGCTGCCGGTGTTCTCCGGTTCGTTTGGCTACCCAGGCTGAGTGCCTGGCGACAGGTGGCGAAGGCGGGATGCTGCCGAAATATTTTTTAACTTTTTCCAGGACTTCCTCCGGGTTGATATCGCCGGCAATGACCACCACGGCGTTGTTGGGCCCATAGTAAGTGGAAAACCAATTATGAATATCTTTAACTGTGGCTGTATCCAAATCCTCAATGGAGCCACCAACTGTCCAGGAGTAGGGATGTCCGGGCGGGAAGGTCCCCTTAGCAATTAATTCTTCAGTGATTCCAAAGGGCTCGTTGAGATACTGCCGCAATTCGTTCTGGACCACTCCCCGCTGCTCATCCAGTTTAGCCTGATCGAGAGCTCCTTTCAGGTAGCCCATACGGTCTGATTCCAGCCAGAGGACTAAGTCCAGAGCTGAGACCGGCACATTTTCAAAATAGTTGGTTCGGTCTTCATTGGTGGTGCCGTTAAGGTCAGTGGCTCCGACTTTTTGCAGCGGTTTAAAAAAGTCATCATTGTAATGTTCACTGCCATTGAACATCAGGTGCTCAAAAAGATGGGCAAAACCTGTCTTACCCTGTTTTTCATTCTTGGAGCCGACGTGATACCAGATGTTAAAAGCCACAATCGGAGCCTTATGGTCTTCATGCAGGATAACGGTCAGACCGTTGGGCAGGGTATGTTTTTCATAGGGGATATTAATTTCCTCTCTGGTCTGAGCTGTAAGATTAAAGCTAAAAACTGAAAACATAAGGGTTGAAACAAAGAATATAAAAAGAAAAAATGAAGTGGTAATTGAAAAAAGATGGAATTTTTTCATAAAAAACCTCCTTCTCTCTTATATTACGAAGCTGGCCGCTAAAGGTTCAGGCAGAGATCGATTAGAACCCGGCTAAAATTGCTCAAGAGACTATTTCCTGACCGAGCTTAAAGGCTTCTTCCAGGAGTGCCGGGTCTTTTTTGACTTCACCTTTTTCTGAAGCCGAGGTATAAACCAGACCGACAATTTCTGCTCCTAAGTAATTGAAGATATCCTGATAAGCTCTGAGAGCATTGATTGCACCCGAGGTGAAAACATCGCGGTCAGCATAGGTGAGGATCAGACCAACTTTTTTGCCTTTAAAACAGGCATAATCATCGCCGCCAAAAGCGTACCACCTGTCAATTAAAAGTTTGGTCTGAGCATTGATGGTGAACCAGTAAACGGGGTGAGCCAGAATGATAGCTCCGGCTTCTTTAACTTTTGGATAAATTTCTCTCATATCGTCTTTCTGACAGCACTGGCCGGGACCTTTTGCCCGGCAGCTATCACAGGCTAAACAGGGATTGAGGCGAAGCTGGCTGAGGTTGATTATTTCCACAGAAGCTCCGGCCCTCTGAGCTGCCCGGGCCGCTTCAATGGCCAGAATGGCGCTGTTGCTGTCTTTTCTTGGACTCCCGAGAAAAATAAGAAGGCGTTTCTTCATTTTCCCACCTTCTGTTTTTTATTCTGGCTTTTAATAATAGTGAAAAAAGCAATTCCAATCCAGATAGAATTTACTCCAACGGATGGATAGGCTCCAAAGTGATAAGCGTTAGTCAGGAGGCAGGCACTGCCCAGGAGATTCAGCGCCTGATAGATGAAGGAATCTCCGGCCAGTTTTCCGGTGGAAACCAAAATGTAAGCTAAAAGCAGCATAAGAGCTCCCAGCCAGCCAATGATATTGATTAACAGGCTGCTATTCATAAGCCGAACTCCTTTAGAATTGAAAATGAATTATACAGTAAAGTCTATCTTTCCAGAAGCTGAGTAAAAAATTAGGCCTGGAGCGTCTCTAAAGGCAGAAAGGAGGAAAAAATGGCTGAGCGCAACCTTAATCTGAGCAAAAAAGAAAAGCTATCAGTGGAAGAATTTGTCCATCTGGCGATTAAGAGTTTAAGAGTCGATGATTTTAAGGGAATTCATTCGGTTTATAGTGGTTTCAATGAGGCTTTTAAAAAGTATTTTGGGCAGGATCCGGTTCAGGCCACTAACAGACTGGCTGAAGAAAAGAAAATCGAGATGAGACCCATAAAAGGGGGAGTCCTGCTCTACCTGCCAGGGGAAGCTCCTTCTCTGTCCCGTGGAGATGAAGCCCTGAAGAAGATGGGTTTAAACCGAGATAGAGAAAAAATATAATCACTGACAATCAGGAGAAAATATTTTCAGTCTCAAGCCGAAGGTCTATCAGAAAAAGACTTCAGCTTATCGCGGAGCGCCGATTCTGCCAGCTTACGCAAAGCTTTAGTCTCTATCTGGCGGACTCTTTCTCTGGTGACCTTGAGCTTTTGACCGATTTCTTCCAGGGTATGCTCCTGTCCGTCGCCAATACCGAATCTCATTTTGATCACCGTAGCTTCTCTTTCAGTCAGAGTATTGAGGGCTTTAGTAATCTGTTCTTTAAGGTTAGCCCTGATGACGATGTCAGCCGGTGAGGGGTTGTAGATGTCCTGGACAAAATCTCGCAGGAAGCTTTCTTCATCTTCCCCGATAGGCGAATCAAGCGACAGGAGTTCCTGGCTATCCTGGAGAATTTTAGTTACTTTCTGTACGGGTATCTTGACGGCCTCAGCAATTTCCTGGACAGTTGGCTCGCGGCCGGTTCTCTGAACGAGCTCCTGATGAACTTTTTTAAGGCGATTGATGGTTTCAACCATATGGACGGGTATTCTGATCGTCCTGGCTTGATCAGCAATCGCCCGGCTGATTGATTGCTTGATCCACCAGGTAGCATAGGTGGAGAACTTAAAGCCCCGGTGATAATCGAATTTCTGAACTGCTCGCATCAGACCGAGGTTTCCTTCCTGGATTAAGTCAGACAGGCTCAGGCCACGGTTAACATAGTTCTTGGCGATGGAAACCACCAATCTCAGGTTAGCTTCAATCAGGTTGTTTTCAGCGTGTTTCTGGATTTTTTCCCCCCGGCTAACATCTCTTAAAACTTTGCGCAGGTCCCTGGCAGGCAGTCCGGTTTCCTGACGATAAATTTTTTCTTCAGCCCGATATTTGTTGAGTTTTTGTTTCAGGGTTTCGGCGTTCTGCTTGACCTTAGTCTTTTCTAAGCCGAGATGGACTTCTTCTTTCTTTTCTTCAAGTTCATTTATGATATGGAGAATTTCTCGTAATCGACTGATGGTAGTGGCCATTTTTTCGGGAGAAAGATGGAGTTCCTCCAGAATTTGGTACATTTTCATTATCAGACGACTACGGCCGAAAGCATTTTTGGCTGTGGGTTTAAGGGCATTGTACTGTTCAGACAGCCGGTAGAATTTGTCGAGAATTTGTCTGAATGTTTTGACTTTTTTTCTGGCCGCATCGTCCTCAAAATCTTCAGTTTCATCAAAAAACCTAAGAAAACGCTCAGGCTCGGTATCAGCTATGTCTCTGAGCGAAACTATGTCTTTTATAGCCAGTCTGGTTTTCAGCAGAGCTCGCAACTGGATTTTCTTTCCCTTTTCCATCTGGCGAGCCAGGTCGATTTCGTCCTGCTGGGATAGAAGAGAGATTTTTCCCATCTCCCGAAAATAGATTTTTATGGGATCATGGTCAGATTCAATCACTTCAGAAGAAGCGGTTGATTCTGCCTGTGGGGGCTTAGGTAAGATATCCTGGAGTTCGAATTCATCGAAATCATCAGATAAACTTTTCATCTTGTTAGGTCCGGATAATTCTGGTTCCAGACTCTTGTTCAGGAAGAGCGGATCCAGGCTTTCGCCAAAAATTTCCGGAGAAATAGTTTGCTCGGCTGTCATGAATTCAGACTTTTCCGCCTTAGACTTCTCCGTCTTTTTTTTAGAAATAGTCTTTTCTTTCTGGCTCTTTTTGATCATTAGGCCCCTCTACTTCTCGACCCTTAGTTTATAACTGAGGGAGAGATGATATGAATCTTTAAAATTCCGTATAATAAATAAGCCAGTCGGTTTATTTTGTCAAGCTGTTTTTCCTGCCGCAAAACTTGAAGCAATTAGTTATATATTATAATATAAAAGATGGAGTAAAGATGAAAAAAAAGTGGTTCATTTTTCTAATCGTTTTAATCTGTGGGCTGGTTATCGTATCCAGCATATCATCAGCCCAACCAAAAACCAAATCCAAGTCTGCCAAGGAATTAATTAAAGCTTTACCTGAAAAATATCATAAGTGGCTGGAAGAAGAGGTGGTATATATCATCTCTTCCAGAGAAAAAGATGTTTTTCTTAGCCTTCAGAACGACCGCCAGCGGGATATGTTTATTGAGGCCTTCTGGAAGCAGCGCGATCCTAATCCTAATACTCCGGAAAATGAATTTAAAGATGAACATTACCGGCGGATAAAATACGCCAACGATCACTTCGGGAAAGAATCGCCCGGGCCTGGCTGGCGGACCGATATGGGAAAAATTTATATCATTCTTGGCGAGCCAAAGTATACTGAAAAATACGAGAATCTTTATGACCTTTATCCGACCATCATCTGGTTTTATCAGGGGATGGCTGAATACGGCTTGCCGAATGCTTTCTCGGTAGTATTTTACAAGCCAAGCGGAAATGGGGAATACCAGCTTTATTCTCCGATAAAAGATGGTCCCCAGAAATTGATGCCCCATTACAGCGGGGATATGACTGATTACAGCCAGGCTTTTCAGTCTCTGGCTCAGATTGAACCTAATGTAGCCGAGGTTTCGCTGAGTCTGATCGAGGGAGAACCCCTGATGGAGTTAAGGCCGTCCATGGCTTCAGATGTTCTGCTCAATCAGAAAATTCCTAACGCCCCCATTTACAAAGTTAAAGATACTTATGCCGAAAAGCTTTTTAGGTATAAAGATATAATCGAAGTTGAATATTCGGCTAATTATATAGACAGCGATGCTCTGGTCAGCGTGTATCGCTCGGCCGGAGGAATTTATTATGTCCATTATTTGCTAGAGCCAAAGAAGCTGTCTCTGGAAAAAGATGGTGGATATTATCAGACCAGTATTGAAATAAATGGAATTGTTATCGACCTTGATGGCCGGCAGGTTTATCAGTTTGACCGGCGAATTCCCCTCAATTTAAATGGCGACCAGGTGGCCAAAATAAAAGACCGCCTGATGAGCTTTCAAGATGTCTTTCCTCTGGTGCCGGGAAAATACAAATTGAGTATTTTGCTGAAGAATTTTGTTTCCAAGGAATTCACTTCGTTTGAGGCCGATCTGAATATACCCGAGGAAGGCTTGCAGATGAGTCCCCTGCTTCTGGCTAACAGGTTAACCAGGAGCAGTCAGTATCGGGGACTGAATAAGGCTTTTCTTTTCAACGATCTGCAATTTGTTCCTTCGCCGCGAAATGATTTCACCGCTGATGATACTTTCTATGTTTTCTTACAGATCTGGAATCTGACTCCAGAACTCAGGGAGAAGGGTATTCTCAATTATGATCTGGTCAGGGAAAATGGAGAGAAAGTTAAGGCTTTTTCCAAGAAAGTCTCAGATTATATTGACCAGAACGTTTTTTATGAAGCTATTCCACTCCAGGGTCTGGCTCCAGCTAATTACTTGCTGATAGTTACTCTAAGTGATGAGGGCGGCAATGAATTGCTCAGCCAGAAGGAGAATTTTTTTATCAGCCATCTTAGTACCATTTCTCGTTCCTGGGTAATGACTCAGCCCCTGGAAGGAGATACTTCAGCAGCCACTCAGCACGCCTTAGGAATTCAATATTGGAATAAGAAAGAGATTGACAAGGCCAAAAAATACTTAGAAACGGCCTACCGCCTTGAGCCATCGCAACCAGTTTACGCCCTTGATTTTTGCCGTCTGCTTTATGCTGAAAAGCACTATCAGAATGTCTTAGCTGTAGCTTTGCCCTTTATCCAGAATCAACAAAATTATGATTTTCTGGAAGTGCTTGGTCAATCGGCTCAGGCCCTGACTAAATATGAAGAGGCTATTAATTATTATAAGCAATATCTCAGCCATTTCGGCACAAACATCAATGTCCTGAATGCTATTGGTGAATGTTATTATCAGTTCGGCGACTTCAATGAAGCTCTTTATGCCTGGGAAAAGTCCTTGCAGTTGGAGCCTAATCAGGAGAAAATAAAGGCACAGGTCAAAGCCTTGAAGGAAAAAAGAAAATAAGAAGAAAATGACAGTAAGGCTTTTACTGAGCAAATTTAGAACAGCATGGAGGTAATGATGAATAAGCGAATTTTAAGAACTCTTGTCCTTATGGCCATAATAATTTTGCCTTCTCAAATGATGCTGATGGCTCAAGCCGGCCGGGGCGTTGGCCGTCTGGGAGGGGTGGTGGTAGATGAGCAGGATAAGCCAATTGTCGGGGCCAAGCTGGTGTTAGCTTTTATTCAGGATACGGGAGGCGGGTTAAAACTTGAGGCCACTACCAACAAAAAAGGAGAATGGTCATTTATTGGTCTTGGTTCCGGGAAGTGGGCTCTCTCCGTTTCAGCTGAAGGGTATTCTCCTATAAGCCAGGAAGTTACAGTCAGCCAGCTGGAAAAAAATCCCAGAATAACCATCAAGTTAAAAAAGGCTACCGGCGGAACTTCTATTATCCAGGATGAATCCTCTCTTAAGCTTCTGGATGATGGCAACGCTTTTTATAAAGATGGTAAATATGATACTGCCTTGGCTATGTACCAGCAATTTTTAGAAAAAAATCCCGGTGCTTATCAGGTGATGCTGAATATTGGAGATTGTTACCGGGAAAAAGGCGATCTGGACAAAGCCCTAGAGATTTATAATCAGGTTATAGAAAAGGCCAAGACTGACCAGGCTCTGGGAGTTACTATGACGGCTAAAACCCTGGCCGCTATTGGGGCAGTTTATCTCAAAAAGAATAATCTGGAAGAGGCTACTAAATATTTTAAACAATCTGTGGATACTGCTCCCCAGGATGAAGTGGTGGCCTTTAATGTTGGTGAAGTTTTCTTTTCCAATCAACAACTGGATGAAGCCCAGAAATATTTTGATTTAGCTGCTTCCATTAAACCCAGCTGGCCTGATCCTTATCTTAAGCTTGGTTATGTTTTTCTCAATAAAAATGATATCCCTAAGGCCATTGAAAATTTCGAAAAATTCCTGAAGCTCGAACCCCAGGATTCACCAAGGGTGGCCATGGTGCAGCAGATCTTGCAAGCGATTAAGAAATAGGGGATAGAAACAATTTAAAAAGACTGAAAAATTAAGTTTATCAGGTAGTTAGGGTATAGATAAATTGAAATAAAAGAGCCCAGTTTTTGATTTACAGGCTTTCAGAACCGTAGTAAATCAAAGGCCATGAGGACAGAAGCATGGGTAAAAGAAAGAATAAAAAGGGTAAAATTCAGAAGACAGATAACAGAAGCAAGCTTTCTGAAAAAACTCTAACAAAAGCAGTGGTAACCCACCCAGCGGGAAGCCAATCTTCTAATTCTAAAAGGAGTCGGGGAGCAAAACCGAAGATATTTATTATCATAACGTTGGCTGTGGTCATCCTGGCTATAGCTATTATTTTTCTGGTTAAACAGAAGGCAGTTCTTTATAAACTCAAAGAAACGAGTCCGTTCAATATTCTGCTGATAACGCTTGATACCACCAGGGCAGATCACTTGGGTTGCTATGGCTATAAGGAAGCTAAGACTCCCAACCTGGATAAACTGGCTGGCGAAGGGATTCGTTTTGCTAATGCCTATTGTTCGGTCCCCTTAACCCTGCCTTCTCATACTACAATCCTGACCGGGTTGGAACCAGTAGCTCATGGGGTACGGAATAATGGTTATTATCTCTCACCAGATATCAAAACTGTTACCGAGATACTAAAGGCAAATGGTTATAAGACTGCGGCCTTTGTTTCTGCCTTTTCAGTAGATTCAAGATTCGGACTTGACCGTGGTTTTGACCTCTATGATGACATGTACCAGGCGGGGCTGCCTTTTAAGTCTCAAAACTCTGAACGCCGGGCTGAAAATACTTTTATCAAATTTGCCCGCTGGCTGGAAAATAGTTATAAAGAGAAATTTTTCTGTTGGGTGCATTATTATGACCCTCATCTTCCATACGCTCCCCCATCTCCATTCAGAGAGGAGTTTTCTGAACGACCATACGACGGGGAGATTGCTTATGTAGATACCTACGTTGGAAAGATAATTGAATCTCTCTCGCAGAAAGGATTGCTGGAAAAAACCATCATAATAATTGCTGGTGATCATGGAGAAGGATTGGGAGAAAAGGTAGAACAGGGCCATGGGATTTTTCTTTATGAAGAGACTGTTCGGGTTCCGTTAATTCTGTATAACAGGGTCATCTGGCCAAAATCCAGGGTAGTAGAATCGAGGGTTGGTCTGATAGATATAGCTCCGACTATGATTGAGCTGAGTGGTTTAAAAGAGGAACAGACAAAAATGCAGGGGCAGAGTCTGATCGGGACCATCGGGAAAGTTAAGAAAGAAGACCGGGAGATTCTTCTGGAAAGCTTCTACCCGAGGGAGTTCTTTTGCTGGTCAGAACTGGTAGGCATAATCTCTGGTAAATACAAGTTCATTCAGGCTCCAAAACCTGAACTTTACGACTTAAAAGCTGACCCTGAAGAAAGAAATAACCTCATCAATTATTCCCGAGAGGTAGCCGGGGATATGAAGAAGAAACTGGAAAAATTGCTTCTGTCTCGTAAAGGAAGTGGCGTTCAGGCCAGTTCAGGTATTCCCAGGGCAGAGGACCTGGAAAGACTTAGATCTCTGGGTTACCTGAATTTTGCCCCGGCCGGGCAGAGGACAACCTATCCAGACCCAAAGGACAAGATAGACCTTCTACGGTTGATTCAACAAGCTCAAGCTTATGAATATGAGGAAAAGTATCCTGAAGCCGAACAAATCTACCAAAAGATATTGGAAGAAATCCCGGATACGCCGGCCAGCTATGTTAATCTAACGCTGGCCCAAGCCAGACAGAGAAAGATGGAAGAGGCAATAGCCACACTCAAAAAAGGATTGCAGCAGATCCCGGAATCTGAAACCTTGTTGGTTGGATTGGGTCAGACCTACCTGGTTATGGGCAAAGACGCAGAAGCCTTTGAGACCATGAACCGGGTGCTGGAGAAAAATCCCAACAACGTGGACGCTCTGACGGTTTGTGCCGGTATCCTTGATGCTAAAGGACGTAAAGAAGAAGCCAGGACTTATTACCGAAAAGCCCTGGCCATAGAGCCGGAAAGCAAGTTTTTGAGGACGAACCTAGCGGCCAACCTGGCTTCAATCGGAAAATTAGAAGAGGCCATAGAGATTTATAAGAACTTGATAAAAGATTTTCCCGAAGACCAGAGCCTTTATCAGTTTACTGGCATAGCCTATTCCTACCTCGGTAACCACGAACAGGCCATATTTTATTTGAAACAGGCCATAGCCATTATGCCTACCAGATCAGGATATTTCAATCTGGCAATTGCCTGCCAGAAAGCCGGGCTGATAAAAGAAGCCATAGATTATTACTGGCTTTATCTGGAAAATTCAAAAGGCGATAGCCAGGTCACTATCAGACTGGCCCAAAGAGAACTGGAAAAACTGGAGAAAAAACTGTCAGGGGATTGAACTGGCAGTCAATGATTGTCTCAGATATTTAGTACTGAGGGTTGTATAAAGGCCTTCAATATCTTCCTGAACTAATCAAGCATTCGTTTTTTTGCTGGTTAAGCCCTTATAAAACGCAGTTAGATAATTATATCAGGCAATCAAACTTAAAGCATCTGAAGCCTAAAAAAGAGGCAGGATCAACTTCCAAAATCCCGGTAGCTTTTTTGCGAGTTTTAATTTATTTCAACTTTCTGAAGAAAATTTAATAAGCTTCTCTCTGCGATGAATTTAAAGGAAAAAGGGTAAAATAAAAAGCCCGTCTCCACCAGAAGGCAGAGACGGGCTTAAGAGTCGTAACAGCTAGTTCAGCTTAGAAGGTGAACTTGAACCCCAGCCTCATAGACCAGGTCCCGAATCTGCTGTCCCACCAGTTGTAAGCAGGATTCGGGTCAGGTTTGGTTGTAGATAACCAGGTTTTCCAGTTTTGAGCAAATGTGCCATCGAGCAAGGCATCGTCTAGGTTATAGGTCACGCCATTAATCTTGAGAGAATAGAAATTTGCATAACGGTTAAAAAAGTAGTTTTTACTCTGGATAGTTTTGGTGTTGGTTATGTTATTGACCTGGAGGTTTATGCTAACCGCATATTTTCCACTTAACTTCAAAGTGTATTCAGCAAAAACATCCGCCGAGGCTGTCCAGGGCAAACGACCCAGGTCGCCGTAACCGTTGGGCCACATATAGGCATTGCACATTTGGATTTGGGTGCTGACAGGAAATCCACTACGAGCATAGGCAGTAATGCCGACAGTCAGCCCAAACGGGAAGACATAGGAACCATAAGCCTTAATGTAATGCGTTCTGTCCTGAGGCAGTGCTCCATCCAGAGGTTTTCCATTAACCATATATGGCATGAACCAGTAGTCAAAATAACGTTCAACGTTAGGAGATACACGCCCAGGTTCGTCGGAGCTGGCTAAACCGCCGTAATTACCCACAACCCGGCTCAGAGTGTAGTTAATTCCACCCTGCCAGTTGTTGCTGAATCTCTTTTCTAAGGACAGGTTAAGGCCATAGTAATCTCTCTTGGCTTTGGGCATTGGCCAGTACTCATCAGATATTCTTCCACCCTCAGATTGAGGTCTGGCCCAGCCATAACCCGGGTTGGCGAACATGTAGATTTCAGCAAACTGTCCGGGAGAGGTTTCTTCGTAAGCACCGATGTCTTCGATGGTTCTGATCAGGTGTTTGTAAACAGCGCGAGCTGAAAAGGACAGGTTTTCCATAATCTTCTTTTCAACCCCAAAGGAGGTTTCGCTCTGAGAAACAGGCTTTATGCTTGGGTCAACAGCGTCAAAAGAAGGATAACGGAAATCAATTGTATATCCGTATTCGTTTGTGCCTCCCGCAGTGGCATCATTCAAATCAGTAAAATTATGGGTATTATTGAAATTGGCATAAATCTGAGTCCAATCCGGGTTGTAAATGTAGAAATAAGAATTTTTCCACTTGAATCCACCGAAAGCACCTTCAGCCAGGTATAGCTTCATAACGTCGTAGTAAATACCGAAGCTACCGAACAGCTTCAGGCTGGAATCGCCAAAGACATCATAAACTACTCCGAAACGCGGAGCCAGCTTATCGTTAAAATTAAACTTAATAGCCTTCAGGTTTTTCCACTGGGGGTCATTAGAGAAAGAAGGAATATATTCGGATTCTGTCCTAATACCGAAGTTAATGGTCAACCGGTTTTTGATGGTCCAGGAATCCTGGAGGTAAAGAGCCCAGTTATTGCTGTGGATGTTCCACAGCCAGCCGTAAGGATACGATTCATAACCGTGGCGTACTATGTAATAGCCATAGCACGGGTCTTCTTCGCTGTACCAGTCTGGCCGCCAATAGAGGTTGATACGTGGGGCAACGGGTGCAGCGTCGTAATTCTCATGCAGGTAGATGAACTGGACACCTGCTTTCCAGGCATGTTCACCAGCCAGATTCATATAGTAGCTTATATCCAGATTTCCGCTGATTTTTTCTCTAAGCTCTTTTTTGTAATCTAACCAATATAACGAGTTGGTCCAGCCTGCACGATGAAGCAGATCAGGATTTTGCTGGAAGAACGGGTCATTCTCAAAACCATAACCTGTCCGACTAAAGTAATAGGTAGGTCCTTCTATTGGAGGATATTTTTGTTTAAAGTCTTGCCTGTGCCATCCGGCTCTAAAAGAAATTAACAGGCTGTTACTGGCTGAATAGTCAGCAGTAAAGGCAGAGCTCCAGTTGGGATATTTATAACCACCGAGATTATAAGGCAGATCAGACTGGCTGGTACCATCAATAGCAGGTACTTCGCCCGTGTACTCATAATAATTGTTAACCCAGCTGGCAGACATCCTCAACCTGGAGACTGGCGCGGCAGTCAGCTTGATAGATCCGTTATAGTAATAATACTTTTGTGGAAAGGTATAGAATGGACCTTGCCTCTCGTTGAAATCCCTCAAATTATTAGTAAAACCATAAATCGGATTGATAGAACCGAAGAACCACAGTTTGTCCTTGATGATGTAACCGCCGAGGTTGAAGACTCCTTCTATTCTGTACCAAGGATCTCTGTTCTTCCCGCCATTGAAATAAAGGTCATCATCATTCACATATTCGTAATGCTGACGGGTAGGATCATAGGGATCAAGCCTTAGATAGTCTCTGGATTTGCCCTGCATCCATTGTTTGTTATTTTCGTAGAAACCGATTACATCGCCGTGGAAGGTGTTTCCGCCAGAACGGGTGATAACATTAACCACACCACCCATAGAGCCACCGAATTCGGCGTTGTAACCAGATGCAGTAACCTTAACTTCATCAACCATTTCCAGGACGACATTTTGAGCTCGGGTACCAACGTGAATTTCCGTGATGTCGGTACCGTCCATATACCACATATTTTCGGCACCGGTAGCACCGTCAACTGAAAGACCACCAACGATACCTTCATTCTGAACCCCAGGAATGGTGCTGATTAATGAATCGAAGGTTCTGCCGCGGGGCAGGCTCAAGAAGGTTTCCTTGGTCATAACCTGACCCTTGACCGTGCTCTTAACGTCAATCAGCGGGCTCTGACCAACAATGGTGACCTGCTCTTCGATAGCTGCCGGTTCCATGGTAACGTTAACTACGAGGGTCTGGGACAGCTGCAGGACAATATCTTTTCTGACTAAGGTCTTGAAACCTGGTAAAGAGAAGGTCAATTCATAAGTGCCGGAAGGAAGAGCCATCAACCTGAAGGCGCCGGTGGCGTCGGTCACCGTAGCAGCCTTACCAACCAGCTTCGGGCTGGTAGCTTCGACCGTCACGCCCGGAAGGAGATTACCCTGGTCATCAACGACCTTTCCGGTAATCTTTCCTTCAGGCATGATCTGAGCAAAGGCAGTTCCCCCGGCCAGAAGGACAAGAATTAAAACGAAAACGATTATTTTGTTTTTCATCCGAACCACTTCTCCTTTCGAATAATTTTTGAACTATTCACCCTGGGATGGCCAAAACCACCCCGCCCTTAAACTTTTTAAAAAATAATATTTTCCCCTTTTTCACCTCCTCATTCAAAAATTTAACCACATCTCTTTATTTTTATATGCAATTTATATGCCAGAAATTGCGGTCCTGTAATTTATTTATTATCAAGATGATAATTTTAAAATCTACCACCTTTATACGGAAAATTGAATAATAATCCAAGAAAATGGATATTTGGTTTCTTTACAAAATCTTTTTAAAAGATCGCTAAAGAAAAGTGGTGGGCGATAGAGGATTTGAACCTCTGACTTCTACCGTGTGAAGGTAGCACTCTGCCCCTGAGTTAATCGCCCGCTCTTCAATAATCTATTTTAATTAAAATCGGCAGGGTGTCAACCAGGAAAAATTTAATTGACACCGCTCTCTTTTAGTTTTATAAATAAAGCAGCGATTAAGATAATGGGTATTAAACGCTGCCCTTACTGTCGGGCTTTAATCAGCGATGAAGACCAGTATTGCAAAAATTGTGGGACTCAACTACTTTTTCCAGAAGATGAAGAAATAGAAGAAGAAATCCCAGGAGATAAAATCATCGAAGACGATCGTCAACAGAGCATGACTGAAGAAGATTTTAAAAAATGCTTAGATGAAGCCCAGGAAGAAAAAAAAGAAATAGCTGAAACCACTGCAGAAGAACTGGAAGAATTTAAAGAAAGCCAGGAGGCTTCTAGGGGCGGAGAAGCTGAAAAAGAGGAAGAAGTAATTGTGGTTGAAGAAGAAACCCCGGAGCCAGAAATGAAGAAAGAAACCTCTGAGGCTGAGACTTTTTCCGGCACCACAACCAAAACATCTACTCCAGAAGAAATCCTTTTTGCCTTTAAAGAAGAAAAATTGCCTTTTCCCCAGGAAAAAGAAGCCGGGAAGCCCGAAACTAGCTCTGTTTTGATAGAAACAGAAGATGAAGCTCTGATAGAGAAGATAGAAAAGGAGGTTCTTGGGGAACAATCAGCACAGGCTCTGGCCAAGGAAGAGCTCTCGGCCGGGGGGAAAAAGCTCGGTCTGGTGACTCAAATTGTCGAAGAGCTTAGAAGTCAGCCAGAAGCAGAAGAGGTAAATTCAGAAGAAGAGGGAAATAAGCCCGGTTTGGTAACCCAGTTAGCCCAGGAGCTGGGAATTGAAGGGGCGAGTGAAGAGAAAAAGAAAGTAGAGGAAAAAACTGGAGAGTCTGCCATTACTTCTGAGAGAAAAACTTCTGATTCTGAAGAGGAAACAATTCCGCCGACCTTTAAAACAGAAGAGCTGGAGCAAATTGGACCAACAGTAGAGGTGGGGAAAAGGCAGGTCGAGGATTTCTTTAAGATATTAGAAGAAAAGGAAAAGCAACGATTAAAAGAAAAAGTCAGTCAGCTGGAAAAGAGTGAGACGGAAGAAACTGGTGAAGTGCCTTCTTGGATAAAGGAAGTTAGAACCTCCGACCTCAAAACAGGTTCCAGGGAACTGATAAAACCGACCACAGAATCACCAGAATCAGAAGAATCCGGAATGATAGAGACCGGAACCGGGGAAGGATGGCTGGAAGAAGAAACTGCTTCTGAACCGACCATGGGCTTTCCCGAAAAGGTGACCCGAAGTCAGCTTGAGATAGAAAAAGAAGAAGAATATCTCGGAGAAGATGAAATGGAGCTCGAAGAACAAATAGGTGAAGAAGAAAAAACTGAAAAAGAATATCTTTACCCGGAGAGTGCAGAAAAGGCAGCTATTGATCGAAGAGAAGTTGGCCGGAGAAAACTTGGAGAAGAGAAAGCTCTGCCACCGCTGGGGTTTAAGAATTTTGTCAAAGCCAAAATTTTTGACCTATTGTTCATCATTCTGTTCTGGCTGGTCTCAATCTGGCTGGCAGCCAGGTCGATGAATGTGACCATCTTCAAACTGCTGGGCAGAGCGACCAGCGGTCTTTTAATTTTTCTTCTGATTCTAACAGTTTTTTATTTCTTCCTTTTCTACTTTTTCATCGGCGAAACTCTTGGAGATAGACTCTTCCGGGAAGGTGAAGAAGAAGAGCATTTTTGAGTTTAGAGCTTAAGACTTGCGTTTCATAAAAAATTCCAGCTTTTTCCGTTAAAAAAACAACATCAAAATGAAGAAAATCATCAGTGCTTCCAGAAGGACAGATTTAGTCGCTTTCTACTCTAAATGGCTGGCTGAAGCTCTGGCTAAGGAAGAAGTCAGATTTATTCCACCAGGGGGAAAAATATCACTGCGGGTGGACCTCAGTCCGGCTCAGGTACACACGATTGTCCTCTGGTCCAAAAATTTTCAACCGTTGCTGGACAATCGTTATGGTCTGAAAGATTTAATCAAAAAATATGACCAGGGATATTTCCACTTGACTATAACCGGACTTGGCGGGACCTTTCTGGAAAAACAGGCTCCGCCCCCGGAGGCAGCTTTAAAGCAGCTTCCAGGTTTGCTGGAGATTGCCGGTATCCCGGAAAGGATTTCTATCCGCTTCGACCCGATTGTCTTCTGGCAAGAAAGCGGACAACTAAAAAGTAACCTGCCCTTTTTCCCCGAGCTTGCCCGCCAAATGGCCTCGCTGGGACTTCGGAACGTTAGGTTTAGCTTTGCTCAGTGGTATAAGAAGGCTGTGGCCAGAGCCAGGAGGGCTGATTTGAAGTTCTATGATCCGCCGTTTGAAGAAAAGAAGAAAATTGGGGAAGAGCTGGTCGAGGTGGCTGCAGCTTACAACCTGGAGCTCTGGAGCTGCAGCCAGCAAGAAATAGCTTCTCTTCCAGGGATAAAACCTTCAATCTGCATTGATGGGGCTAAGCTTTCTCGACTTCATCCAGCCAGAGAACCGGCATCTCGGGTAAAGGACAGAAGGCAAAGAAAGGATTGTCTCTGCACTGAATCTATCGATATCGGTAGTTACACCCAGAGCTGTCCGACAGCCTGCCTTTATTGTTATGCCAACCCCCGAATTAATTCCTCAAATGTAATTGAGGAAAATTCATCAGAATAAATTTTCAGGAGTATTCGTAAAATTAAAAGGTAATAAAATTATAAGGCCTTGAAGTTATAAACCAGAGCTCAGATTCCCAGAGATAATCTTTCAGCCAGAGCTGAAGGCAGGTTGGCTTCTAAAATTTTTTTCTGAGCTGATTCCATATCATATTTCACCCGATAGAATTTGATTTTTTGCCTATTGGAATCATAGATGGCATAGGCGGCGCGGGGGTCGCGGTCTCGCGGTTGACCGACTGAACCCGGGTTGATGAGATAACGAGCCCCTTTTTCCAGCTTGATTTCAAAAGGGCTCTCTTGTATAAAGGTGCCCTCCACTATCTCATCTTTTTCTACGTAGATGAAGGGGAAATGAGTATGGCCAAAAAATCCCACAGGAGTTTCAAAATAACTGAAAGCTTCGGCCGCGTCAAATTCACCGAAGATGTAGTAATCTTCATCAAAAGGGGCACCATGACAGATGGATATATTTTTATGGATAACCAGCGGACTTTTGGCCAGGCCAGATAAAAAATTAAGATGCTTCTTGCTCAGGGCCTTTTTTGTCCACTCAATAGCTGCTGCCGCAATAGGGTTGAAGGTCTGGATTGAATCCAGGCCGCAGACAGCCTTGTCGTGATTGCCTCTGACCATAAACAGGTGCCTGAAGGATAAAACTTTCTGGATGACTTCGTTGGGAGAGGCTCCGTAACCCACCAGGTCGCCAAGAAAAAGATAATAGTCAATTTTCTTCCGCTTGATGTCTTCAAGAACAGCCACTAAGGCTTCGAGGTTTCCGTGAATATCAGAAAAAATTAAATAGCGCATCAGCCTTAGCTCCTGGCGGAATCATAAAGGTGATCGGCAAAATAAGAGCTTCTAACTAAGGGCCCGGCCACAGCTTCTTTAAACCCGAGCTCAAGAGCCAGCTGCCGCAGTTCAGTAAATTCTTCAGGGGTGTAATAGCGGACAACCGGAGCGTGGGCGGCTGTTGGTTGCAGGTACTGGCCTATAGTTAGAAGGTCGCAATCATTTTTCCTGAGGTCGGTCAGGGCCTGCTTCAGGTCGTCATAACTTTCACCCAGACCAACCATTAAACCTGATTTGGTCAGCGCTCCATAGCTTTTGGCTTTTTTGATAACTGCCAGCGAGCGATAATAATTGGCGGTCGGGCGGTTTATCTTTGAGTAGATGTTGACTGTGGTTTCCAGGTTGTGGTTTAAGACATCAGGTCCGGCTTTCAGGACCTGCCGCAGGGGTGCTTCTTCTCCTTTAAAATCCGGGACGAGAACTTCTACTTTTGTCTCTGGAAAATGCGCTTTGATTAACTGGGTTGTCCGGGCGAAAACATGGGCTCCGCCATCAGGCAGGTCATCTCTGGTGACAGAAGTGATGACCACATAACGAAGCTGCATCTCTTTAACCGCCTGAAGAACCGCTTCCGGTTCCTGCTCATCAAGTGGCCGAGGTTTGCCCTTTTCTACCGCACAGAACCGGCAATTCCTGGTGCAGATATTGCCTAAGATGAGAAAAGTGGCTGTCCTTCGCTCCCAGCACTCACCGATGTTCGGGCAGCGGGCACTTTGACAGATGGTATGAAGCCCCTGTCTTTTGAGAATTTCGGCCACCTGAAAATAATTAATGTGCGAAGGCAGTTTGACCTTAAGCCAGGCAGGCTTTTTTAAATAATTCAACCCCGCTAACTCTTTTTTAAATTTTCAGGCTAAAAAAGGAAGACTTTCCCTTTTAGAAATTCAGTATTCGAATTCGTGTTCTCTTTTCAGTCTGCGCCGCATCCGCTTTCTGGATTGAGCTTCTTTTAACCGACGTCTCTCTCCGGGCTTCAGGTAAATTGAGTGCTTCTTGATTTCTTTGATGATGGCTTCCTGCTGAACTCTTCTTTTAAACCGCCTGAGGGCTGATTCTAAGCTTTCTCCTTCTTCAACGACAACGAAAGCCACTAACTTTCACCTCCTTACATCTGGAAAGTCATTGATTTTATACTTGATTACTGACCATTTGTCAAGAAAACTCTCTTACCAGCCCGCCGGCTTTGATGATCAGGGCTCTGGCCCCGATGGTCATCGGGTCAACGAGCGGGACAGGAAGATCTTCAGGTCTTAGAACCAGCGGAATTTCCGTGCAGCCGGCGATCAGAGCTTCGGCTTCCTGGTCAAGCAATTCTGCAGCTATTTTCAGTAGAAGTTTTTTCGGTTTTCCAGCGGTAAATCCTGCCTTTATTCCATTTTCTCCGTAAATAGCTTCCATCGTCTTTTTCTGGCCTTCTTTTGAAGGAATAATCACTTGAATTTTCTTTCTATCGAAAGTTTTCTGAAAAATACCAGTGGCAATGGTGCCTTCGGTGGCTAAAAGCCCAATTTTTTTTAGGCCGGGAAAAGCTGACCGT
>Ga0315280_10004531_pt1 | contig 20421 bp, 25 predicted proteins | sample YL17G06_40_MG_FD_203697 | JGI IMG/M metagenome (GOLD analysis project Ga0315280, IMG submission 203697) | Sediment microbial communities from Yellowstone Lake, YNP, Wyoming, USA - YL17G06_40 | ecosystem: Environmental > Aquatic > Freshwater > Lake > Sediment | place: USA: Wyoming | collected... | reverse complement strand
TCGGTGGGATTGCGACCTAGCTTGGAGAAGTAGCTTTGAATATGCTTTAGCTCAATCAGATTTAGCCCTAGTTTTTCCTGGGACAGTCTGCTTAGCCCATCATCATCCAGGGTCAATAAATCAACCTGTTTCAAAGAGAAGCGATACGTTGTCGAGGGCAGCGATATCCTTTCCCGGCTGGTGACCACGTGCTGAATTACGCTATTAACCAGAAGCTTGCTACAGATAAGTTCAATGTCGCTGGCTGAAAGCTCGCCTGATAGGTAATATCTTTTGGCTGTCTTCACCGACTCAACGGTAGTTATGCCCAGGTCAAGAATGCCTTTCCTCACACTCTCCTCTACCGGGTCCATCACGCCAGGATTATAAGCCGCTTCAATGGCATGGGCATTCTTATCCTCTATGGCAGCAAGGGGCGCCTCTCCAAAGGAATACTGTTCAACTACCGGGTCAGCCAGTAGCTCCCGGGAAATTATGTTTACCTCTTCCCGGCTCAGTTTCCCTTCCAGCAGATATACATTGCTGACCCTGACCCGGTCAACGGTGGCAATGCCAAGGTCGCGGATATCGGTCAGTAATGCCTTCCCCCGCGGGTCGGGGAGCCCGGACTTCACCGAGACCTCAAACCGGAACAAGAAACCCCCCTTTATGCCATGCTGGGATATATTCTACTATCGCCGCTGAATAAGCACAAGTTATTGTACTCGTTCATAGGTAACCCTATCCCCTTGACCCCCTTCCCCTCGAGGGGAAAGGGGTCAATGCCACGGAGAAACGAAACATGATAATCTGTATCACCAATCTATCTGAATTAGCTCAGTTATTACAGGCATGGAAGAGGAGAGAATTTTAGCCTAAAAGAGGGCTTGCTCAGTTGGCTTTGTGAAAGTGTAGCCAACCCCTGGCTCAGTAATAATATATTTGGGTTGGGTCGGGTCTGGCTCTATCTTCTGACGCAGATGCCAGATATAGATGCGCACATAGTCCAGGTCATCAATGTATTCCCAGCCCCACACCTTCTCTAAAAGTTGCCGATGAGTAAGAATGCGACCGGCGTTCTGTAACAGCAGCGCCAGCAGGCGAAACTCTATTGGGGTCAGTCGCACCCACTCCCCATTTAGCATAACCTTCCGCTGGGCAATATCCACCGTCAAGAAGCCATCACTATAGGTAACCTCCGTCTCCCGGGAAGAGGGCAACTCGGCACGTCGCAGTACTGCCCGTACCCTCCCCACCAGCTCCCTGCTACCCACCGGCTTCAGGATGTAGTCATCAGCCCCATAATCAAGCCCGCGCACTATATCTTCTTCAGTCTTCTTATGGGCAGTAAGCATAATGACAGGAATATCAGAGAGGTCACGGATGCGGCTGCAGGTCTGCCAGCCATTCAACCCGGGCAGCACCACGTCCAAGAGCACAATGTTTGGTTTGTAGGCAAATAAAAGCCGCAATCCCTCCTCACCGCTACCGGCGGTGAGCACCTCGTATTCTTCCTTGGTAAGAATCCGCTCAATCAGTCTAACAAAGGCAGGGTCGTCATCAATTACAAGGATTTTCTTTGCCACTGCCCTCTCCATTGATGCCACGGCTAGCTCTACCCCATCGCAGCATCTCAGCAACCAGTTCGGGTAATTGGCGGGTATCTACCGGCTTTGATACGTAGACGTCACACCCAGCCTTAATGATTTTATCCCTGTCTCCCTCCATGACAGAGGCGGTAAGGGCAATGATAGGGACTTGGCTGAACCCGGGAGTCTGCCTGAGCCTCCTGGTCACCTCAAGCCCATCCATTTTAGGAAGCTGAATGTCCATTATTATGAGGTCTGGGCGCCCTTCCCTAGCTATTGCCAGTGCCTCTTCGCCGTCGGTTGCCTCAAGTAGGCTATAGCCCTTGTTTCCCAAGACCATCTTGAGCAGCCGCATATTTTTGGGATTATCTTCTACAATCAGTATCCTTTTTAATGCCTGTTTCCCCGGGATATGGCTCATCCTGTGTTACTCAGCGGTAAGGTAAAGATAAAACGGCTTCCTTTCCCGTATTCGCTCTCCACCCAAATTCGACCACCGTGCATCTCAACAATTTGCTTAACTAGGGCTAGCCCCAGCCCCGTCCCTTTCCCCTCCCCGGCTACTGAGTTATTCACCTGGTAAAATGGCTCAAATATTTGCTCCCGGTCTTCCTTTTTGATACCAATGCCATTATCGCTTACGCTCACCTGACACCAATCGCCCTTCCTGACAGCCTCAATCTTTAGCTCGCCTCCGTCTGGGGTGAACTTAGCCGAGTTACTCACCAGGTTGAAAAATACCTCTTTCAATTTGCCCTCATCGGCATGAACCGGTGGCAGCCCCGGTTCCAAGTCAACATTGAGGCTCTGCTTTCTCTGGGCGAGTACCGGCACCATGGCACTGGTTAGCGACTCTACGACCTCAGCGAGGGCAATGTTTGTCAGCCTGAGTTCCATCTTGCCCGCTTCCACCTTGGACAGGTCAAGGACGTCATTAATTAAGCCCAGCAGGTGCTGACCACTGGTCAAGATATCGTCAAGGCACTGCCTCTGCTCTTCATTGATTTCCCCAGGTACCCGGTCCAGCATCAGTTCAGCAAAGCCGATAATGACATTGAGCGGGGTGCGCAACTCATGGGACATGCGAGCCAGGAATTCAGACTTCGCTTTGGTTGCCTCCTTTAGTTCTTCATTGGCTTCAAACAATAGCTTGTTAGAGCGCTGCAAACTCTCTACCAGCCTTTTATTTTCAATTAATAGTCTTTGCTGCTTGAAGGCATTGGCAATTGTCGTCTTTATCTCATCCGGATTAACTGGCTTAACAAAATAGGCATAGGCACCCTGGTTTACGGCATCTATTGCTGTCTCCATACTGGCATAGCCGGTCATCATAATCACTGCGGCATCGGGGTTTATTTCCTTGGCTAGCTCCAGTATCTCCATCCCCCCAACATCGGGCAATCTTATATCGGTAATAACAGCATCAAAGGGGCTTTTCTGTATCATCTCTAGGGCATCAGCCCCTCTTTCCAATCCGATAGCTCGGTACCCAGCATCCTCCAGTATGCCGCAGAGGGTTGCCCTGGTGCCAGCCTCATCATCTACTACTATAATAGTAGCCTCCATTGGCATTATTCCTTCCTCTTCTTGGTTATATCCTCTACCAGCGATATTACATTCTCCATATCAAAGGGCTTGTATATGCAGGTGTAAGCACCCTGTGTTATCGCCCTTTTTACTAAATCCTCCTCGGTGTAGCCGGTCATCATAATCACCGTTGCCTGGGGGTCAATCTTCTTAACCTGCTCGAAGGTCTCAACGCCATCCATACCGGGTAGCCTCACATCCAAAAAGATGATGTCGTAGTGCTTGCTCCTCACCATCTCAATTGCTTCAGCCCCATCTTGGGCAGTAGCCACCCGGTATCCCTTATCCTCCAGTATTCCCTTTAGCGTTTCCCTATCGGCAAACTGGTCGTCAACCACCAGTATGAGTGTCCTTTCAAGCAGCTTTTCAATAATGGCGATAATTCGGTCAATATCAAATGGCTTATAGACAACGGCATAGGCGCCCTCCTCCAGGGCTTCCTTCACCAATTCCTCCACTGAGTAGGCGGTCATCATAATTACCACCGCTTTAGGGTCAATCTTCTTGACTTCTCTGAAGGTTTGAACCCCGTTTATCCCGGGCATTTTTATATCCATAAAGATGGCATCAAAGTGGGCCTCTCTTACCGCCTCGATAGCCTGGTAACCATTCTCTACTGTGACCACATTGTGTCCCTTGTCCTCAAGTATCCCCCCCAGGGTCAGGCGCATACTTCGAAGGTCGTCAACCACCAAGATATTAGTTTTTCCCATTATTTGCCTCCGTATCGTTGTTTAATAGCATCCTATTCTGCCTTCAGGGGCAACTTTATAGTAAAAGTAGTGCCTTCCCCGCCCTTGCTTTTTACCGCGATGTTTCCCTCATGCCTGTCGATGATTGATTTACATACTGCCAATCCCAGCCCGATGCCCTTGGCTCTAGTGGTAAACAGGGGGTCAAAGATTTTATCCATGGCTTCCTGAGGTATTCCACAACCGGTATCAGTAACCTCAACCTCGAGGAATTTATCCTTTTCCCTGGCACCTATTGTCAGTTTGCCCCCCTCAGGCATTGCTTGAACAGCGTTGGTAATTATGTTCACCAATACCTGCTGAATCTGGTCAGGGTCTATGTTAACCTCGGGCAAGTCAGCGTCTAGCTTTCTAGTCAGCTTGATGCTCTCTGGAATGGTCATCCGTGCCAGGGTATCCTCAATTACCCTATTTATTCGGGTCGGTGACACTGAAGGTTTACCTGTGCGGGAAAACCCCAAAAGGTCATTGATTATTTTATTGGATGAGTTTACCTCTTCATCCATAATGTCAAGAAATTCCAAAAGCCGTGGCTCTTTCTGCCCCAGCTCACTCTTGGCTACTTTCCCTTTTATATAATAAACGGCGTTCTTGATTGCCCCCAGCGGGTTTCTGAGCTCGTGTCCTACCCCTCCCGCCAGTTGCCCGATGGCTGCCAGCCGCTCCGAGCGAATTAGCTGCTCCTGGGTTTCTCTTAGCTCCTCATTGGCCGCCTGTAGCTCTTCGTTAGTAGCCCGTAGTTCCTCTTCACTGGCTTGAAGCTCTTCATTAATAGACCGCAACTCTTCCTCAGTGGCTTGGAGCTCCTCGTTACTAGCGCGAAGCTCCTCATTTGCTCGGTGAAGTTCTTCAATACCATTTCTGATATCGTCAATCATCATGTTTATGCCCATTCCAAGAGCATCGAAAATATCGTTTTTACCACTGATTTCACAAGCCGTTGCGTAATCACCCCTTGCCACTCTCTGGATAATATTAATTATTTCTTCTATTCTATTATTGGCATACCCAAGCCCAACTGTACCTGCTTTAAGGTCGTCTATCATCATGTTTAAGCCCACGGCGATTGAATCAAGCTCATCATTCTTGCCCGAAAGTTGAATCTGGGCAGAATAGTCTCCTCTCGCCACTTTCATAATGGATTCAATTATTTCGTTCATACGCTCTTTTTCTGATGTTTTATCCATTATTTACCTCTTCTGGGTATAGACGAATCGTTTATGTTAATCTGCGTTTGCCTTTCTCTATTTGCGTGTATCCGTCTTTCACTCTTTGAGCCAGGCAAGAGCCTCTTCCTTTGTGTTGAAAAAACGCATATCCTTTTTTTTGGTAGCCCCCATAAAAAATGCTGCAATTACCCGTGCAACTGGATGCAGTCCGAAAATGGCAACCTTTCCAGTCTTTTCGTTCTCAGTCAATCCCCTGAATACCTTCCTTGCCTCTGGCGAAATCTTTCCTGCCCTGGTGTTGTCAACCAGGACATTCGCGGTGCCTGCGATCATATTTACAAATTTCATACAAGTGTCGCGATGTTCAATTGCTATGTTGTCATCCACTTCTCCAACTACAGTCACATGAATTATATTGTCCTCGCCAAAATAATATCTACTCTTTCCTACCCAGATTTCTCTCTCTTTCTCTTTCATTTTTTCCTCCTTCCTTCTATTCAGTCACAAATTCTAGTGTTTAAACCATGCAAGAGTCTCTTCCCTGGTCTTATGTATTTAAGCGTACAATCTCTTCTTGATATCAAAATGCTGTATACTTTAGCTGACATCTATCGTTTGTCCTTTGCCTTCAACCCCTTCCTTCCGGTAGATTCGCGCTTTGCTGTCAAGGCACTCTATCTTCTTGTGGAAATCGCTTGGTGGTGCCTCCACTTCCCCCAGCACGAGGTAGCCCGGCATAGCCAGTGAATCATATAGCATATTAAGTACCCTCTCTTGAAGCTGCTTCTGCAAGTATATTAAGACATTGCAGCAAAATATGCAGTCCAAGCCGGCAAAGGGCGGTGTAGTTGAGGTCAGGTCAAAATAAAAGAAGCGGAGCATTTGCCCGATATCAGCCTTCACCATATAGCCTTCGCCATGGGGGGTGAAATAGCTTTCCAAGATAGCGGAGGGGAGACCCTCTATATCCTTAAGGGAATATATCCCTGCCTGCGCCTCACCCAGAGCCCGCCTATCGATATCGGTGGCATAGATTGATATGTTAAAGTCCCGTAGCCGATTTTCCAGGAATCCGGCAAGTAGTATAGCTATGGAGTATGGCTCTTCACCCTGAGCACAGGCAGTGCTCCAGAACCTTAGGCTCCACTCCTCCTGGTTTCTCTTGTGTGATACCAGTTCAGGTAACACCAGCCTGCTTACCTGCTGGAAGGTATAGGGGCTTCTAAAGAAACCACTTACCTTTATGGTGAGGTCATCGGCAAGCTTGTGATACTCTTCAGGATGAGCATCAAGAAACGCCATGTAGTCTAAGTAGGTCTTTGCCCCGGTGGCGTGGAGTCTCCTTTGCAGGCGGCGGGTCACCGTCCCGCGCTTGTACTCCCGGAAATCGTGCCCCCCCTCCCGATACACCTTCTCCAGAAGTGAGTCAAGAGCTATAGCATCGTTCTCTGGAACCGTATTCTCCATATCACAGTCCTATCGCTGCCATTCCATATCTGCTCATTGCTGTATTTATACTATTTTAGCACAAAGAGCACAACTGTCAATAAACATGCCAAAAGGGGCAAACTTTAAGATGGGAAGTGAGGATGGGTGATAACGGATGAGACGGGCTACAGCGGAGCTTAGTGTAGAAATGAGGAAAAAAGAAGAGGCTCTGGCGAGGACCCCCTCGTAGTGCTCACCAGTTGGCAGACGGACTCGGCTACCACTCCTCCTTGGGCACTGTTTTTATGTCACTCCCATAATCAAGCCAGTGACCAAACACCGCCTGAGGTGGGGCATCCTGAAGGATGCGCTCCTTTACTTCTTGGTATCGCCCCTGATACTCAGGGATTTGTTCCTCATCCTCATCAAACACTGCCACCATATCATTGGGACATCTGATAACACTGTCAATCATTGTTGTTCCCCGTCTCCTTCTTCGGCCGCTTTGGCTTACTCAGGTTATCTATTTTCACAGCTTAATCTTAGGCTCTGTGGATTAATTACCCATAAAATTGACGTTTAAGTTCCGTTAAAAATGTAGTGATAATCGCCCTTGAGGTATATAATAAGCTTTGAAAGAAGTGGTAACGTAAAACGGAGATAAGGAAGATGTCAGATAGCCATATTATTGAAGTGGAACACCTGGTAAAGAACTACAGAGACCTGATAGCGGTCAGTGACGTCAGCTTCAGTGTTGACCAAGGGGATGTCTTTGGTCTTCTTGGTCCCAATGGAGCGGGAAAGACAACCGTTATCAATATCCTGTGCACCCTGTCCAAGCCGACCTCAGGCAGGGCATTAATCAACGGCTTCGACGTTAGCCGCCAACAGAGCCAGGTGCGCCAATGCATTGGGCTGGTATTTCAAGACCCCAGCCTGGATGAACGGCTGACCGCCCTGGAAAACCTGGAGTTCCACTCCCGAGTGTATAATATCCCCACCTCGGTGAGAAGGGAAAGGATAGAGGAAGTGCTGACGATGGTTGAGTTATGGGAAAGACGCCACGACGTAGTCAAAACCTTCTCCGGTGGTATGAAACGTCGCCTTGAGGTTGCCCGTGGTCTCATCCATCGCCCCAAGGTGCTTTTCTTAGATGAGCCCACCCTTGGCCTCGACCCCCAAACCCGCAGCCGACTCTGGAATTTCATCCTCAGCCTGCGCCAGAGGGAGGGAACCACTATCTTCCTCACCACCCATTATATGGATGAAGCCGAGTATACCAACCGCATCGCGGTCATGGATTATGGCAAGATAATCGCCCTGGATAGCCCAAAGGGGCTGAAGAGCATGGTGGGCGAGGATATGATTAGCCTGAGTACTGTGGATAACCAGAGGGCTCAAGCCGAACTCAAGGAGCGATACCATATCAAGGCACAATCCGATGGTGGGCAGATAACCTTTGAGGTAGCCAACGGGGAGAGGTTTATCCCCACCTTGATAAAGGAGTTTGACACCGACATCCTCAGCATTAACCTGCGTCGACCTACTCTGGATGATGTCTTCCTCAAGCTAACTGGGCATCGGCTCAGGGATGAGACAGTTAAGAGCGAGCTAAAGGAAATGATGCGACGGCATGGTCGCTACCGGATGAGACGCTGAGTACTTGGTGACGAAGGAGAGCTATGAATAACTTACGAGGTATTTACACTATCTGGTATCGCGATTTATTGAGGTTGTGGCGGGACAAGATGCGCATGGTGACCTCACTGGCCTTCCCCCTATTATTTTTAATCGTCTTTGGCAGTGGGCTGAGCGGTGCCATGGGCATGCTCGCCCCGGGGGTTGATTTCTCCAAGTTCATGTTTCCCGGCATCATTGGTATGACGGTGCTGATGACCTCTTTCATCTCAGGGGTGTCTGTGGTCTGGGACCGTGAATTTGGCTTTCTCAAAGAGGTACTGGTAGCACCGGTCAGCCGGGTGGCGGTAGCCGCCGGAAAAACACTGGGCGGAGCCACTATCGCTCTGATACAAGGGATAGTGATACTGCTCTTTGCCCCCATTTTTGGGCTTACGCTTTCCGTAGGAATCCTGCCCCGGCTATTGCCAGTGATGTTTTTGGTCGCCTGCGCCCTGTCAGCAATGGGGATCTTCCTTGCCTCCAGGATTAAGTCCATGGAAGCCCATCAGGCGGTAATGCAGTTACTTATGTTCCCCATGATATTCCTTTCCGGTGTCTTCTTTCCAGTTAATAACCTGCCACTCTGGATGAATATCCTGGTCAAAATCAACCCGGCAACCTATGGCATTGACCCCATACGCCAACTGGTGCTCGGAGCCAAGCCGGCTGCCTCCCTGGGCATCACCGTTTTGGGGCATACCATGTCCATCGGCGACGATTTGATAGTAGTGGCAGCCTTTGGACTGGTCATGGTTATCTTAGCCATGTGGTCATTCGGTACCCAGGAATGAGCAGGGGGTTACAGATACGTGGCAGGCTTGCCAAAGAAAAAGCGCCAGCCTTGTAAAGCTGGCGCCTCTAAATTTTCTGGTGGAGACGGGGGAGAGTCGAACTCCCCGTCCAAAGGAAGCTGCCCAGGATATGCTACAAGCTTAGTCAGCTCTTTGTTCTTACCTGGCTAGCCTCTGCTGACCGAGTTTAGCCAGACCAGTCGATACCTCTTTCACCACCCTTATCGACGTCTGGATGGTGGCACCTCAATTTATCGGCACCCAATCCCGGCCCATTGAGGAAAGGCCGGGTGGATGTGCAACCTATTTTTTAATTAGGCTGCGTAAGCGAATTCAGGTTCGCCAGTTATTTTTTTGCCACTTGTTTTACGAGGTTAGCGGCACCTCAGCTTGCAATCCTGCAGCCTACTTCCCCTGTCGAACCCACGCGTCCCCACTTATTTAATTATGAACGGTTAACTACCTCCTTCCCGACTTCTCCCCTTTTATGGCTCGCTCAATCTCTCTTTCCGCCTCATGGCGAGCAATGGATTCCCGCTTATCATAAAGCTTTTTACCCTTAGCCAACGCCACCTCAACCTTGGCTAGGCTATCCTTAATATATAACCTGAGTGGAACCAAAGTAAAGCCCTTCTCCGATACCCGGCTGGTAAGACTATCAATCTGCTTGCGATGCAGCAGAAGCTTCCTAGGTCGTATTGGCTCGTGACTCCAATGGCTACCTGCTTCATAGCGAGCTATATGAGCATTCAATAGCCATAATTCCCCAGCCTCAGGCCTAACATAGGCATCAGATAGGCTCACTTTCCCAGCTCGGATTGACTTTATCTCCGTGCCGGTAAGAGCAATGCCAGCTTCTAGGCTATCGCCCAAATGATAATCGTGGTATGCCTTCCGATTGGTAGCTACTGTTTTTATAACCACAGCCTTAAGTTAAATTATATCACACATCAAAATCGACTAAAAATTTAGCTGGTGGTTTGACAAATTGGGAAGGAAGCAAAATAAGCTATATGCTTCTCAGCGATGCTTAACCTCATATGAGCTAAAGATAAAGTCCAGGTCTTTCTGCAGAGCAGAGACCCTCTCCTCGGAGAAAAGCTTGTCATTAATATCAAGCATCAGTTTGGTTTCGCCGCTGGCTGAGCCTACGATATGTACCCTGAGACACTCCTTTGCCGCTCCGCCTTGCTCAGCTTTAATGTTGAATGTTAGTGTGCCGCGGGAGATAAACGATGACGAATCACTAGGCAGGGAGTATGTTTCCAGCTTTGCCTCACCTAAAATCGCTCCCTGCTTGAGAACAAAGTCTCTGACCTCATCATAAAGCAGCTCAGGCTTTACCTCTCGGTATATTTTTCTAATCTGCATCCTTAAAACCCCTGCTGATAGCCTAATAATAATGCTTTGTCAATTTTTTATCAACAAAAGACAAATTAAAATAGCAGGTGGTTTAGCCAGCTTGGTCGGCGATATTGTTGCCCACCAGACAGTGTGCTATACTGTTAAACTAACGACAAACCAAAGCGTAATAATTTAGAAAGGGGTTTAAGCTTGCCAGACACAGCCAACATCAAGGAACTTTTAGAAGCCGGGGCTCATTTTGGGCATCAGACCAGTCGCTGGCACCCGGCGATGAAGAAATACATCTTCACCAAGCGCAATGGCATTCATATCATTGACCTAGAACAGACCGCTACCATGTTAGACAAGGCGTGCGACTTTGTTCGGCAAGTAGTCTCTGAAGGCGGCGGTATCCTTTTTGTCGGCACCAAAAAGCAGGCTCAAGAGGCAATACAACAGGAGGCGCAACGCTGTGGTATGTTCTATGTTAATCAGCGCTGGCTAGGCGGAGTGCTGACCAATTTTACCACCATCCAAGCCCGAATAGACTACCTCGTCCGCTTGGAAGACCAGCAAACCAGGGGGGATTTTGAGCGTCTGCCGAAAAAAGAAGCCCTAAAGCTGGGGAAGGAAATCTCGCGCCTCAATCGACTGATGGGCGGTTTTAAGGAAATGACCAGTCTGCCACAAGCGCTATTCATTGTTGACCCCACCAAAGAAAGGATTGCTCTAGCTGAAGCCAAGCGGGTGGGAATACCGATTGTAGCTATGGTTGATACCAATTGTAACCCCGAAGAGATAGACTACCCTATTCCAGCCAACGATGATGCCATCAGAGCCGTCAAATTGATATGCAGTAAAATTGCCGATGCAGTTATTGAAGGTAAAACTGGCGAGGCAGTGGTTCCGGGAGAGGTAGCTAAGGAGGGGGTGGAGAAACCAGAGGGGATGGAATTCACCGAACCTATGATTTTCACCCCCGACGATGAAGATAAAGGAGGAGAAGGTTGAAAATCTCGGTAGAGATGGTAAAAGAGCTAAGAGACCAGTCAGGCGCTGGCATTATGCAGTGCCGGAAGGCTCTTATTGAAGCAAAAGGGGATATAGTAGCGGCGCTTCAGATTCTAAAACAACAAAGCCTCATCCTGGCAGAGAAAAAGGCAAAGCGCTCTGCCGTCCAGGGGCTAATTGAAGCCTATGTCCATGCCGGAGGTCGGATTGGAGCCATGGTAGAGGTGAATTGTGAAACCGATTTTGTTGCCCGCACTGATGAGTTCAAGGAACTGGCTCACCATCTGGCAATGCAAGTAGCCGCCATGACCCCCCGATTCATCTCCAGGGAAGAAGTCGCCGAAGGAAGTAACATAGAACCACAAACAGCTTGCCTGCTCCTTCAACCTTATATTAAGAACCCGGCTAAGTCGGTTCAGGAGATTATTGCTGAAACTATCGCCAAGGTAGGAGAGAACATCAAGGTAAGTCGATTTGCCAGATTCGAACTGGGCGATTGGGAGTTGGGAAAATGAGCCCTGCCAAATATAAGCGCGTCCTGCTTAAGCTCAGCGGTGAAGCCCTGTGTGGTAAAGCAGCTTATGGGATTGACCCGGCAACCCTAACCAAGATAGCCAGGCAGATTAAGCGAGTAACAAAAATGGGGGTGGGGGTGGGAATTGTCGTTGGTGGCGGTAATATCTGGCGCGGGGCTAAGGCTGAGGAGCAGGGGATGGACAGGGTCACTGCTGACTATGCCGGGATGCTAGCTACGGTAATAAATGCCCTGGCCCTCCAAGATACCCTGGAGAGAGAAGGGGTGACTACCAGAACCCAGTCAGCTATAGATATTCAGCAGGTGGCTGAACCTTTTATCCGACGCCGGGCTATTCGTCATCTGGAGAAAGGTAGAGTGGTAATCTTCGCCGCGGGCACGGGCAACCCATATATGACCACTGATACCGCCTCAGCTCTACGAGCCATAGAGATTGAGGCAGAGGTGTTACTTATGACCAAGAATAACGTTGACGGCATCTATAGCGCCGACCCCCTTATAGACCGCAGTGCCAAGAAGTTTGATAAACTCACCCATCTTGAAGTGTTAAACATGCGGCTGGAGGTAATGGATGCCACTGCCCTCTCCCTGTGCCTGGAAAACAAGCTGCCGATAATTGTTTTTGACCTTCAAGCACCCAAAAGCATAGAACGGGCAGTAACCGGTGAACCTATCGGCACCTTGGTATACACCGAGGAGTAGCATGGTTAGCCCCGTTTTACGGAATATTGAGGAAAAGATGCGAGCCTCGGCTCAGGGTTTCAAGCTGGAATTGGCTATCATCCGCACCGGGCACGCTTCACCTGCCTTAATAGAACACATCAAGGTAGAATATCACGGCGTCCTCACCCCACTCAATCAAATAGCTGCCATTTCCGCACCCGAGCCAAGCCTCCTCATCATCCAGCCATGGGACAAAGGCAGTATAACCAGCATAGAGAAGGCCATCCTGAAGTCTGACCTGGGGCTAAATCCAGCTAGCGATGGGAATGTAATTCGGTTAAATCTGCCCCCGCTCAGCGAGGAGCGACGACAGGAGCTAACCAAGGTGGTGCGAAAGAGGGCTGAGGAAAGAAAGATAGCGATACGCAACTTAAGGCGTGACGCCATGGATGAACTAAAGAGGCTAGAGAAGAATAAGGACATATCCCAGGATGAGTATAAACGTGCCCTGGAACAGCTACAGAAGCTTACTGACCGCTTTATTACTGATGTTGAGCAGATAGCCCAAGATAAAGAGGCAGAACTCATGGAGGTCTAGCCGGATTGCCTAGTGATAGAGTGACAGTTGCCTCATCAGCAATAAAAAAGCGTACTCGCCTGCCAAACCATGTAGCTATCATTATGGACGGCAATGGTAGATGGGCAAAGCAGCGTGGCTTGCCCAGACTTGAGGGTCACCGGGCAGGGGTAGAAAATATGCCCTCGGTAATTGAATATTTTATCAAACTCCAGCTTAATTACCTCACCCTTTACGGTTTTTCCACTGAAAACTGGAGCCGACCCGAAGAAGAGATTACCGGCTTGTTCCTCCTGCTGGGGGAGATAATAGATAAAGAGACGCTTAAACTGCACAAGAGAGGGGTTAGACTCCGCCACCTGGGGCAACTTGATAGGCTTCCTGAGAATCTCCAATTAGCCATAAACAGAGCCATAGAGTTAACTAAAAACAACACCGGGATGAACCTAAACTTCGCTCTTAACTACGGGGGACGGGCTGAGATTTTAGACGCTGTCTGCCGCATCATAGCTGAAGGCATCCCGTCGGAAAACATAGATGAAAAATTGTTCAGTAGCTATCTCTATACCGCCGACTTGCCCGAGGTTGACCTGGTCATTCGCACCGGTGGCGAATTCCGCATCAGCAACTTCCTAATGTGGCAGGCAGCTTATAGCGAATACTACTTCACCAAGGTTCTATGGCCTGACTTTGATAGTAAAGAGATTGACAAAGCCCTGCTATCCTACAGCCAGAGGCAAAGGCGCTTCGGTGGCTTGTAATCAAAAATAAGCATGCTAAAGAAAAGGGTTATAACTGGGCTGTGGGGCATTCCTCTGCTAATCGCTGCTGTCTGGTTTTCAAGACCAGAATATCCCTTCCCCTCGTTCACCTTGCTAATAGCAATCTGGGGGCTACTGGCGGTCTTTGAATTCTACAAAATAGTCTCCGGGGCAAAGGTGGTGCCGCTTACTTACTTCGGGCTAATTTGGACGGTGTTATTTATCATAAGCCCTCATTTTAACCGTGACCTTCCGATATTGCTGCTGACCTCAGCCGTGGTGCTATCTCTAATCTGGCTTCTGCTGCAGCCACAAAAGGAAGGGGTTTTTATCGGCTGGGCGTGGACAATGGCCGGCATTCTCTATGTGGGATGGCTACTAAGTTACTTTGTAGCACTAAGAGGTCTGGATGGGGGCAGAAACTGGGTATTTCTAGCTTTATTTGCCAACTTTGGCTGTGACACTGCCGCCTTCTTTGCTGGCAGAGCCGTGGGTAGGCATCATCTTGCCCCCGGTATCAGTCCAGGCAAAACATGGGAAGGGGCTATAGCCGGCGTTCTCGGTGCTATCTTAGTTAGTCTGCTATTTACCATACCGTCGCCTGTTAGCTTGCCCCTCAGCTACGGGCAAGCAATAATTCTCGGCTTACTGGTTAGCATCTTTGGACAACTTGGCGACCTTGTGGAGTCCTTGCTCAAACGCAACATGGGGGTAAAGGACTCGGGTAGGCTGCTGCCAGGGCATGGCGGTGCCTTAGACAGGATAGACAGCGTTGTCTTTGCTGGCGTGGTAGTATACTATTATGTTATATGGGCAATGCACTAAAGCAGGTAGCTGTCGTCGGTTCAACCGGCTCCATAGGTCGCCAAACACTGGAGGTAATTAGCGCTCTACCCGACCGATTTCGCATAATCGGGCTGGCTGCCGGGAAGAACACCGATTTGCTGGCAAGGCAAATCAACCAGTTCCAACCAAGGTTTGTCCATTATCAGAGCACAAAAGCCCCGCCTCGCCTTTCCCATACCGAATATGAATTCCTATCGCCAGAAGAAATAGCCAGCCATCCTCAGGTGGACATCGTGGTTATGGCTACCTCGGGAAAATGGGGACTGAGCCCAACACTGGCGGCGGTAAAAGCCGGCAAGAAAATTGCCCTGGCCAATAAGGAATCACTGGTTATGGCCGGGGAGATTATCACCAATGAGGCAAAGCTAAACGGGGCGCAAATTTTGCCCATTGATAGCGAGCATAGCGCTATATGGCAATGCCTTGAAGGCGAAAACCAGAAGGTAACCCGGCTCATCCTCACCGCCTCAGGGGGACCCTTCCACCATTATTCACCCGCCCAACTAAGTAAGGTTACAGTAGACCAAGCCCTGAGACACCCGTCATGGCGGATGGGACGAAAGGTTACCATTGACTCAGCTACCCTGATGAACAAGGGGCTTGAGGTAATTGAAGCCCACTGGCTTTTTGACATCCCCGTTGACAATATCAAGGTTCTAATCCACCCCCAGAGCATCGTCCACTCCATGGTAGAGTTTATTGATGGCTCAATAAAAGCCCAGCTAAGCTACCCGGACATGCGCCTGCCTATTCAATACGCCCTTTCTTACCCCGAACGCCTAGCCAACCCTCAACTCCCCAGGCTTAACTGGGAGGGTATCAAAAAGCTGACCTTTGAACCGCCTGACCTTGACACCTTCCCCTGCCTTAAGTTAGCCATGGAGGCGGGAAGGGAGGGGGAAACTTATCCGGCAGTGCTCTGCGCCGCCGATGAGGTAGCTGTTGACCTCTTTTTATCTCAAGGTATCAAATTTACTGACATTGCCAGGCTTGTCGGGCAGGCGCTGGAGGAGCACCAAGCCATATCTCACCCCACCCTGGAGGAAATTATGGCGGTTGATAACTGGGCTAGGGAAAAGGTTGTGCAGCTGGTTGGTGGAGATAAGCCATGATAATCACTATAGTAGCCTTCCTCGGCATCCTGGCAGTGCTTATCATCACCCATGAACTGGGACATTTTGTCACTGCCAAAGGCTTCGGGATAAAAGTTGAAGAGTTCGGCCTGGGCTTTCCCCCCAGGCTAATAGGGGTAAGAAGGGGGGAAACACTCTATTCCCTGAATGCCGTACCCCTGGGTGGATTTACCAAGATGGCTGGCGAGGAAGACCCCACGGTGCCGAGGAGCTTAGCCAGTAAGGGCACTGGCACCAGGCTGATAGTTCTCAGCGCCGGTTCAATAATGAATGCCCTGCTACCGATACTTTTGTTTTCCATTGCCTTTATGGTTCCCCATGACGTAGTAACCGGTAAGGTAGTGGTGGGGGAAGTAGCCCCAAGTTCGCCAGCCGCCAGCGCTGGCATTGAAGCCGGAGATATTGTGCTCAGCGTGGATAATAAGCCAGTGCATAATATCAGCGAGCTGCAGCGCAATATCCACCTCAACCTGGGTAAGGAGATTAATATAACTGTCAAACACAGTGACGCCTCTACCGAGGAGGTTCAGCTAATACCCAGGTGGAAGCCTCCGGAGGGGCAGGGGGCAATAGGCGTTGAAGATATCTCCCTGTCAAACCCGACTATAGTTCGCCAGCACGAGCCCTTGTGGAAGGCAATACCTCTGGGAGCCAGCGAATGTATAGAAACCTTAGTCCTGTTTAAGAATGAGATATTGAAGTGGGTTATCGGGGCTGCCCCTCCCCAGCTGACCGGTCCGGTAGGTATTGCCCAACTGACTGGAGAGGTAGCTAAAGCCGGGATTAGCCCGCTCCTCGAATTTGCCGGTTTTATCAGCATAAACCTGGCTATAATCAATATCCTGCCCCTCCCTGCCCTGGACGGCGGCAGGATTGTGTTTGTCCTCCTTGAGTGGGTTCGCCGGGGCAAGCGAGTATCACCAAAGACAGAGGGGCTGGTGCATCTTATCGGCTTCACTATGCTAATGGCACTAATTTTGGTAGTCACCCAACAGGACATCATGCGCATTATAAGCGGAGAGAGCTTAATACCATGAACCCACGGCGGATGTCTAAACCGATTCAAATTGGCAAGGTGACCGTTGGCGGCAATGCCCCCATTGTGGTGCAATCTATGACCAAAACTGATACCCGTGACGTTGTGTCAACCATTGACCAGATAAAGGAGCTTGAGGATTGCGGCTGCGAGCTGGTGCGGGTAGCTGTGCCCGATATGGAAGCAGCCGAGGCAATATCACCTATTAAAAAGGGCGTCTCCACACCAATAATTGCCGATATTCACTTTGACTACCGCCTTGCCCTGATGGCACTGGTGGCTGGCGCCGACGGGCTGAGGTTAAACCCGGGCAACATCAGGGAGCCGGAAAAGGTCAAGGCAGTAGCTTATGCCGCTAAAGAAAGGGGCGTCCCTATTCGCATCGGGGTAAATGCCGGCAGCCTGCCCAAGCCGGCAAATCTTCAATTGACTGTCGCCGAGCAGATGGTAGAGGCTGCCTTGGAGCAAATAAGGCTGCTGGAAAGCCTGGACTTTGACCTGATTAAGGTCTCGCTTAAGGCTTTTGATGTCCCGACCACTATTGAAGCCTACCAGAGTATTGCCCGGAAGATACCCTACCCCCTGCACATCGGCATAACTGAAGCCGGCACACCAAGAACTGGCATCATCCGCAGCACCGTAGGCATCAGCACGCTTTTATATGAGGGTATTGGCGACACGATACGGGTCTCGCTCACTGCTCACCCCCGCGAAGAGGTTATCGCCGCCTACGAAATCTTGAAGAGCCTGAACTTGCGCCAGCATGGTCCGATACTGGTCAGTTGCCCCTCCTGTGGTCGGGCTGAGGTTGATATTGTAAAATTAGCTGAGGCGATAGAGAAAGAGCTACTAAAGATTACCAAGCCGATAAAGGTAGCGGTGATGGGGTGTGTGGTCAATGGACCGGGCGAAGCCAAAGACGCCGATATTGGCATCGCCTGCGGCAAGGGCAAAGCCGTCCTGTTTAAGCAAGGTGAGAAGATTAGGGTGGTTAGGGAAAAGGATTTTCTAACCGCACTGATGGCAGAGGTGGAGAGGTTCTAGCGATGGGAGACGGAACAGAACAAAATCCCTATACCCATGAAGATGTGCTCAAACTAATAGAAGAACATAGCGGCTCTGAAGGGCTAAACCTTTCAGGGAAAGTGTTTGAGAAAGGCATTGACCTCTCAGGTTTGAAGCCTCCAAGCTTAAGCCTTTCTGGAATTATACTTAATGATGCGCTGCTATTGCACGCCAACTTTGATGGCTCAAATCTTGATGACGCAGTTATGCAAAGAGCTAATCTCCGGTGCGCTACTTTTAACCCTCTTAATTCGGAGACCGCTACTCTTGCAAAAGTTGACCTGAGGGGTGCCTACTTAAAGAACGCTGAGTTTAGAGAAGCAGACCTCTCTGGAGCTCAATTTCAAGAGGACCCCACGGAATCACTACGTGCAAACTTAGAAGAAACCGACTTCAGGAATGCAAACCTATTTGGTACAAACTTTAAGGAATGCTATTTCTATAGGACTAAACTTGAGGGAGCTTGCATTGAGGGCTCTAACCTTGAAGTGGCTAGATTAGGGGATGCCGTCTGGGGTAACTACAAAATCGGGGAAGAGAATAAGAAGAAATTTGACATTGCAGAACATCGCTACAGGCATCTAAAGATGTGGTATACCCAATCTGGGTATTTGGACATAGCAGCCAAATTTTACTACCGTGAGAGGGAAGCTAATAGGAAATCGCTAAAATGGTATTCTAGACACCGCTGGACATTAGAGTTCTTGTGGGCACTCTTTGGATATGGAGAAGGCTGGAAGAGGATTCTTTTTTGGATAGCAGGCTTCGTATTATTCTTCGCCTTAATTTATCTTGCTATCGGAACACTGTTTCCCAATTTAGGAACGTTAACACCGAATACTTTCTTACACAGCCTTTACTATAGCGCCGTATCATTTGTTGCTCTAGGCTATGGTAGCTGGGTAAAAGAAGCCACTGGCTGGGTGAAGGGGTTGGGAGTTTTTGAAACGTTTCTAGGATTTTTTATGATGACGCTACTGCTAGTAACCTTCGTTAGAAAATGGACGAGATAAAGGAAAGTTTGAAGGGGCTTCGCCCCTTCAATAAAACTCCTTCCCCCTCTCCTTCATTCAAAGGAGAGGGGGATTAAGGGGGTGAGGTTAACAAAAACTAAAGGGGGTGGGTTGCCTAATTAAAATCTGCCTGAAATGAGAGGAGCAATAAAATGGTTGAAATTGAGTGCTTAGTTTGCGGCAAGACTATTGTGATACCCAAGTTTATTGATACTAACAATTATGATGGTCAGGTAACTTGCCCAGAGTGTGCATCATTGTTGCATGTAAAATTGGTCGGGTCTAAAGTAAGGAAATACATGGTTGTAGAAAAGAAGTCCCAAAGTTTAACTGTAGCCGAGAGCGGACTTAGCCGACAAACTGGAGGGGAGGAGGCAGATGTAGAGAGCATTGCCAAATACAACCCACTAAGGGACTTCCTGGCAACATATAGAGCCACCCAGCTACAGCTAGCCTTCGAGCAAATTGAAAGCATTATCGGGTCTAAGTTGGAAACGGGAGCATATACCTTTAAATCATGGTGGGAAAACGATAGGAGAAACCCCCAGGCTATTGCCTGGTTAGAAGCCGGATGGGAAGTCGTTGATGTTATCCTTCAGCAGCGGAAAGTCATCCTCAGACGGGTTGAATAGCCTTAAAGTTAATTGCTATTCCGGTCATACCTACGCTGAGAGACCAAAATCTTTCCTGTGGGAAGGCGTAGAGTATGAGGTGGCGGAGATAGAAAAAGAATGGCTTGAGCCGGGAGAGAGGCACTTTCAGGTCAGAACCAAAGATAACAAACGGTTCCAACTCTGCTATAATGAGACACAAAAGCAGTGGTCGCTAATCCAGCTAATAAGGAGTTAAATATGATTAAGGAAATTCTTAAGATACTGGAAAATGATGCCCGAACCACCCCAAAGCAAATATCCACCATGACCGGCACCACCAGCGATGAAGTAGCCAAAATAATCAAGCAGGCTGAGAAAGACCAAACCATACTGAAATATAAAACCATAATTAACTGGGACAAGGTGGGTGAGGAGGAGGTACGGGCGTTTATCGAGGTCAGGGTTGCTCCACAGAGGGACGTTGGCTTTGATGCTATTGCCGAGCGTATTTACCGCTTCCCCCAGGCTCGCTCAGTTTACCTGCTCTCCGGAACCTATGACCTGTTGGTTCTGGTAACCAGCAAGACCATGCATGAGGCGGCTGATTTCGTAGCTCAAAAGCTTGCCCCTATTGAAGGGGTGCAGGGGACGGTTACCCACTTTATGCTTAAGCGATATAAAGAGGATGGCGAAATCCTGGAGGGAAGGGAAGGACTCAGGCGCCAGCCAGTAATGTTATAAAACGCTACTATAGAGGGAGAATTCTATGTCGATAAAAGTGCCAAGTGTTACCTCACGGCGATTAAACCAGATTCCCCCTTCCGGGATAAGGAAGTTCTTTGACCTTATAGCTTCTATGGAGGGGGTCA
>Ga0315280_10004530_pt1 | contig 20425 bp, 21 predicted proteins | sample YL17G06_40_MG_FD_203697 | JGI IMG/M metagenome (GOLD analysis project Ga0315280, IMG submission 203697) | Sediment microbial communities from Yellowstone Lake, YNP, Wyoming, USA - YL17G06_40 | ecosystem: Environmental > Aquatic > Freshwater > Lake > Sediment | place: USA: Wyoming | collected... | reverse complement strand
CCTCGACAACGTCTACTGCCCTGCTTATCGCCTGTCCTCTAGCCTTTACGCTGAGTTCCTTCGCACCAGTCTGGAAATGCATCATCATTGCCGTTGCGTAGGCCATCAAAGGCTTCTTTCCAACGAGAATCGTATCGGGTGGAATCGGCTCGCGAGGCTTTGTTGGTCTTTGTACTTCCGATGAAGGCATCGTGGTATTGCTCATTCGTAGTTCACCTCCGTAGTCCAAAGCACACGAGTGCTATGCCGAGCTCGCTATGTGGATTCACGATCTTTAAACGTTGCCCTTGTCTGATTGTCGTTGAGAGCTGATTCAGTGCCACGATAACGCGTGCTAACAAACGCCGTTCGTTCTGTAGAAAAGGGTGTGCGCACCAAGAGATGCTCAGTTCCTTCAGATTCTGACTCCAAGAAAACTTCAAGAATCATATGAGCTTTCCCCATGTGTGCTCGAGGTTGCTTGCGCTCTCTCCAAGATCATCCTTTTTCACCTTCAGCGATCCATCCCTTGCCGCAAAAGAGAAGCCTACAACCTCTGCTGGATACTCGTTATAGTGAAGAATCGACTTGATACCGCATCGCCTGGGCTGCTGAAACTTCCAGCAAGCTCTAGCATAAGCCTTCAGCCGCAAACGAACCTCCTTATCCTTGTCCGTGCCGGTCACATCGAATATTGGCAGCCCATTCTCCACAGTGTGTCTGATCTGAATGGCGTTGGTCTTGAATTCATACTCAGTATTTGTTTCTTGATGATAGAAACGGATTGATCTATAGAGCCGAATGTCGCCCCAATCCAGTAGTGACGTGGGCTTTTCGGTTTTCCTGAAGATCTGAGGACCCACAAACGGATTGGAGAAGACAAAATAGCTCCCATCGTCCCAGTGCACCAGTCCCCAGTACCAGGGTGCTCCTGGCGCATTCACGGTAACCCTCTGATGGCAAGCCGAGCCCTCCACCTCGACCCCATCGATACGACCCTTCATCTTCATGCCATAGATTTGCAGGATGTTGTGGCCACATTTCCTTGTGTAATTCTTCTCACGGAATCTGTGCTTCTGCATGTGGTCATTCCATGGGGTCATCTCGAAGAGGAAATCGTTGTTGGGATCTTGGATGTTCACAACATATTTCTCGGGGCTTCCATAGAACCGGTAGTCCGTGCCATCCTTGATGGGTCGAAGTTCCCCCTTGTCACCATGATTCCGCACCTCGAAGTCCATCTCTTCCAGCAGCAATGGATGGTACATCTTGTGATTGTCGTACCACCAGGCTGCGGTCATCCCATTGAACTTGAGTACCGCGCCGTCCCATGTGGGCAGCTGCCTCACAGACCATTTCTTGCCCATGATTTCGATATCCTTGGTGTTCTTTGTAGACCACAGGATCATCAGTTGTTTGGTCCTGCCAGGCCTGTCTGGATCCTTGACAAAGAACAGCCACCACCACCAGTACCAAGTCAGGTTTGGGATTATGTTGTCTGTCTTGAGAAGCCAGATGTTCTGGTATGGCTTTGTCTCATCGGAAGTCGAGTTAGATGGCATTGTTAGTAAGAACTCCACAGTGCTCCTAGGATTCTCTTCATGAAAGCACTGGCTGTACCCGGCCATCATATAAATAGCTCCGTTGAGACACAATCTCCCAACAGAGATCCAGCCCTTTATAGCTTCAGATGGACAAACGCCTTCAATCTCTGCAATGTCACAAGCCTCCAACAGTCGTCGTCATTAGAGAATTGTGTGTGCATCGTAAGGTGCGGCCGACAGAATCTGAACCGCTAGCTTAGTAGAATTGCGCATGCTTCTTCCCTGTGAGGGTGGGTATCCTTTTCGCAATCCCCTCATATATCAAGTAGCCACCCAATATGCTAATGGAGCCTTGGACACTGTTGAAGAGTCCCAGCCACGGTAGAAAGGAGACTGCCGTTGGAAACTTCCATCCATAGACAACGGGCAAGACCACCAAGTTAGCCCCACTCGTAACAACGACTCTAAGCACTAGGCCCATGGCAACACTGGCAGCTTTCCATTTTCTTTCACTTCGCATGGCAAAGGGCGCGACACCTAGCATGGTTGCGAACTCAGCCATGGCCTTCATTGATGCGCCTATAGGGTCGGCACTGCGAACAAGTATCGCAAAAAATGCAACGGCAGATGTCATTCCCCCCGCCTGAACACCGCGTAGGAACATGGACAGCATTATTGGAATCCCTGAGAAATCAAATCTGAGAGTCGGAAACCATGGAAAAGGAATCTTCCACCCAGAAAATTTCAAGGTGTAGTCAAAGATGACGACCAATGCGCTGAGAGTTGCTATGTCGACTAGAGATTTGGCCCGTTGGGGTGACTGCATCAAGGGTGTAAACCGATACCGACCTACAATGAGACTAGATAAGTCCTTTGATCTGAGGAGAAGAGAGGGGGTTTGGAGGATTCATCCCCAACATGATCGTCGTCGTTCGTTCCGTCGTCCGTTCGTCATAATGGTGGCGGTGCCATCTTTGGTGCGGCCGGTTAGATTTGAACCGTTAGAACAGTAATTTCGTGTGTGTGAGTAGCTTGGCGCGGCCGGGAAGACTTGAATCCAAGGTTTGGCGCCGGGAGGGGGATTTGAACCCCCGTGACCCGTGAGGATCATCGGCTCTTCGCCTTGGGTTAGCAAGCCGACGCCCTACCTGGTTACCCGATTCTTGGTTGAATCTCTAGGCGATCCCGGCTCCTTTTCGGCGCTGCAATTGGAGGCCTCTTGGCCGCCAATAGAATAATCTTTCTGTGATGTCTATTTTCAATACATAGCGACGCAAAGTCTGTCTGAACAGGGGTGAAAAAAGTATTAGTCTATGTACTTTAGGTCTTTTTCTGACCTCACCCGAAGTAAACCGGCTGTGGACTGTGAGCTATTTGCGTCGAATGATCATGACGCTGCTGGTAGTGATTGTTCTTCTTCACCCGTTTCTAGGGTTCATGTCAACGACGCATGCTCATGCTGGCAGACTCGATTTTTCCTGCGCATATTCTCTGAGTGCTCCCACGATTGACGGTGTTTGGACTAGCGGGAATGAGTGGGCAGATGCGACGGAGTACAATGTGACGAGCAGAGGACAGAAATGCTTCTTCCGCCTCAAGCACAATGGTTACAAGCTGTTCATTCTGGTGGATTTTGTGTCTGCCACGAATCTGGCTAGCATGTACACCGAGGTGCTCGTCGGTATTGACGTGAACGGTCAGGGAGGCGTTGCGCCTCAGAATGATGACTATCTGTTTCGTATGCTCTTCACCTCAGAGAGCTATGGAATTATGGAGACGATCCTGTTCGATCAGGGAAATGGAGTGGCTTGGATCAAACCGAAGTGGTTCATGAGGATTGATCCGAAGGCAGGTTTTGGCGTGGGAGGCTTTTCTGCGGGGAAGGATCCGCATTCTCCAGATTTTCACTGGCTTTGTGAGATGGAGATTTCGCTGAAGTTTCTTGGAGCCAGGAAAACCTATGGCTTCTACATTTCCGCATACAATAGTGATCTGAATACGCTCTTTCTGTTGCCTGGGGCTGGGTCTGTTGAGTGTCCGGATAGCTGGGGAAGGCTTGTCGGTTTAGGTTTTCCAGATCTCTTCGTGACTAGACTCTGGACAGGAAATGGCTCCGGGACTTGGATCTTCCCGAAGCCCGGACAAGAGTATTATGTCTGTGTGACGGTCAAGAACAAGGGGACGGCTTCGGCTTTCGGGGCAAGGCTAAGCTTCAAGATACTCTTTGAGGACCACCCGCAGCAGCCGGAGATGAATCTTGGCTTCGTTGAATTCGTGGAGCAGATCAATCCCGGGCAAAACAGGACGCTGATTCTCTACGTACCTGCGTCATACTCTTGGTTGAGGAGGCTTGGTGAACACCGGGTGACGGTGATTGTGAACGAAGACCGTTCAACTCCTGAGATGGACTATGGTAACAATGAGTTGACGACAAGGCTCGTTATTGGCTACGGAAGTATTCTGAGAGTTCGAGTTCCCTATGGAGGGCTCACTGTGAAGATCGACGGAAAAACGTACTTGAGTGACTGGAGCGGAGAAGTGAGTGAAGCTCTGCGATACGGTAGACACACTGTGGAGGTTCCGAGACAGGTCTTCCCCTGGTATGGGGTTGAGGCTACCTTCCTGAAGTTCAGTGACGGCCATAACGCCACGTTTCGAGTTTTTGGTCTTGATGAAGACTTGATCTTTGAAGCCAGATACAGCATACGCTATCTCCTGGAAGTTGAATCAAAGTACGGATCGGTAAGTGGAGATGGGTGGTTTCCGGCAGGGACTGTTGCGAACTTGTCTGTTGCTCCCTCGATCGAGTTCGGAAATGGAACGAGGGTGTTGTTCGTGAGGTGGATATTGCCGAGAAACGTATCGCAAACAGGCTACGCGGCCAAGGTCCAGATGAACGGGCCGAAGAAGGTTCAGGCTGTCTGGGTGAGACAGTTCTATTTGACGGTGAAATCTGAATTTGACCTACCGAGAGGCGAGGGATGGTATGATCAGGGAACTGTTGCCACTGTTCTGGTCGATGAGGTCTCAGGAGTTGTGATAGTTCACACGTTTCAGGAATGGGTGGGAGATGTTAGAAGTGCGAGTCCGAAGGCTTCTGTTCTTATGAATTCTCCGAAGGAAACCGTGGCCTTGTGGAAGACAGACCGCAGCAGATTCTACATCATATTGACGTTTGTCTTGGCGATGATCGGGTTTGCAGGGCTTATCGTGCGTAGGATACAGAGAATCGGGAGTAGAAGGATGCCTGCCCGCAGACGTTACTAGGTGCCTTCTACACTGGCCCCGCACCGATCGCAGTAGAGAGCGTTGGGAAGAAGATAACGGCCGCAGTAACAACAGTATCGTGGGAGGATCCGCGGCTCCGGAGCAACAATCTCCTGCCTCTCAAGAAGACCGATGACCCGTGAAAGCTCTCGGCTAGTATCAGTCAGCGTCGCCAAGATGTCCTCTTTCAGAGCTCCCTTCTGGGCCCGTGCCTCGCCTCTGCTCTCTTCCATCCGCGCCTCTCTATCCTCAGCTCTCGTTTCGTTAGTCGTTTCGCCACTCGTTTGCGCCTTGAGCTTCCGAGCTTCGCTGATGAGCCATTCCATCTTATCAGCAGGAGACGCATCAGCCTCAGGTTCCTTCTGTGACAATCCTCTTGACACTGTCCTCAAAGTATGTTGACCATCACCTGATATTAATAGTTGGTCGTGGCACCATGGTTTCTCTAAGCATCCGCTACCTCGGGCCGGAGGCCTCTGCAAATGAAGGGGGGACCGCATACCAATCTTTTTGCAGCTACAATGCTGTGTGCGAATCTCAAGTGTTGAGCAACGAGGTTCTAGGCCAGATACAAGGCGTTCTGGTCGATTACAAATGCCTCGTGTGAACAAGCGTTCTCCATCATATGAGAGATTTCAGCAGGAAGTGCTTCACCTTTCCTCCCTGCAGCCCTCTCTTTTGCCTGTTCTGAGCCTCAAGCATTTCTACTGCCGTTCTTATGCAGTGATGAAGTGTTGAAGGATCCAGGGTCTGAGCGTCCATGCCGACCGTGTCGCATACGGAATTGATGATCATTCGCTCAAGCGTCACACTGCCTGAACCGAATAACACCTCAAGGGCATTGGCAAACTTATCAGGCCTCTCAAGTATATGGTCCCGAGTTAGACTGAATCTCTTCTCCAAATTGTAGAATATGATTCGAGTCACGCTGTCTCCAAGGACAGAGAGGCCTTTTTCAATTGCTTGTATAAGTATCTCTCTCGAGCTATCTGACTCGATCACAGGATCAGGGATAGAGCTGTGATGCGGCCTCTTGCGGCGTGACCTCATTGGTTCAAGTGGCTCGAAAACGCACGAAATGGGGATACCCATCTTTCTTCCATCTGACAGATCATGGGGTCCGCGGGGTATAGTCATATTTGCCATACGGACCTATGTGCACTCTAAATCTCTAAACATACCTGTCATGCAGAGGTCAGACAGCACGCGTGTCCTACTGCCGAAATAGGACACAATGGGACATTACACATAATGTCGGGTCTAGACATCGATGTCTCATCGACGATTCCATGGACGGGCGTAAGCCTGATTTCCCTGATGTTCTTCATGTGATTATGTGCGGGGTGACTATAACTGTGGTTCAGGCTCCTGTCAGGACTTCATCCACTAGGAGACCACTCTCTGAGCTAGTACCCCCCCGGTTGAACCGTAGACAGTGCTATCTCCCACATATTGGCAATAGAGGACTAGAAAGACATAGTATCTTTCGAGCTCGGGCATTGCTCGGTCGCCGTTGTTGCCCACGGCCTTGGCTCCGAAGTAGACGTATGCCGATTTTCCAGCCGGAATCGTCTGCGACGTGAACTTACCTAGGTTACCAGTCGTCGATCCTAGTGCCACCATATAGTACGAGTATACAACGAAGTCCACCCGATAGGTTCCATACCGCGTCTTGCCGAAGCTAAGAACAGAGTCCACCCTTACATTCACATCCTTCTTCGCAGTATTGGTGATTTTGATCCGGAAGACAACGTTATTCCTCTCAGCGCGGTTCACAGTACTCCACGCCGAAGTCCAGCTCGCTGTTCCTCGACACTCATACTGAAAGGCGTTCCGAAGAAATATGAAGGAAAAGGCACCGCTTCAGCTGCGCCAGGTCGGCCCCAATTCAATACCGAGAAAGCCTACAACGATCCACTACTTGATGCAAAGGCAAAAGAAAGTCAGGCAACCCATTCTCCTCTCGCCTGATTCCCCTTGGATGTTGCCACTATGATGGGATATGAACTCCCATAGCTCCATGAAAAAGTGATAGTCAAGGTTATGTTTCCTGACACGTACATTGTTCGGGGCAAGGAAGGCGTAGTCGTAACTGCGGCTCCGCTCACATAAACTGCCTTTATGACTGCTTCACGGGTGCCAATGTTTCTCACGAAAACCACGATGGTCTTTGTCGCTCCTCCTTTGAAAACAACATTCTCAATCACAACAACTTCGTCGTTACGTTCCTCCAGCAACGTGTACTGTAACCGCGACTGACTCATGAATGTCGATAGCATTCCTGACGCCCAGAACCAATAGCCTATGCCCATAGCAACAGAGATGTTGATCATCAAAACCGTAGAGACAATGGGCGAAAGAGCTTTTTTCCGTTTCGTGATGCGAAGAAAGCCGCTCATTTGTCTTGTCTCTCCTGCTCAGATCCTATTTGAACAGAGTCATCCTGTCACTTCGATTGCCAGAAGGCCCACCGTGGCTCCTAGCGTCGGTCCCAATGGATTCGTATTGTGATAGTAGATCGCTATGAATACATAGTACTGATAGACTCCGTTCCACCACTTGTTGGAAGGTATTGAGCCAAAGACGACCCATTGCTCGGTGTCCTTCTGTATGGTCACTGGGGTGTTTGATGAGGTGCAGAATGCTTTTGATTCAAAAGCTTTCCCTCCACTGGGTCCCCCTCCTTGGTCTTGCGATGTCACAACGTTCAGGTGACACCTTGTTTCAATGACGACTTCCCTCCCAGAGGTGTTCCTCAATTTGATTCTGAACCATATGTCTTGGCTCGGTGCTGTGAAAACCCACGCTCCTTGCCAGCCCGGAGCATCGGGATTTTGAACCGTGTTGTATTGAAAATCGTCTGCTAAGAAGCTGAATGTGAAAGGTACCATTTGAGTGCCGGTAGGCCCCTGTTGACCCGCTGTGAATCTTGAGACTATTCCAACGTTACCCCTTTCGGTAGCAACTTTCAGATCATACGTGTCCCCGGGCGTTATCGGGATTGTCGTGTAGACCCACCTTTCTGTGCCTGGACCTATGTATGCGGAGCAGTTGCTTGTGATGCAGTTGGCCAAGATGAGGTCTCGGGCAGTGTTTGCTGTGGTGTCGTTCAAGTAGACAGTGACTATGTGCGCAGTGACACCGCCTGTGTTCCGTACTTTGAAGCGCAGATAGCTGCCGCTCATTGCTGTGTCTGAGATTTCTACTCTTTCGTTGAACCTCTCCCATTCACGTTGCATCCTGTTCAAGACAACTTGGTTGTAGTGGTCTTGTTGCACGTATTGCCAGTAGAACGTACTGAAAGCCAACATGCTGACGACGACCATGAATATGCCGCTGATGATTCCACTTATCCCTCTCTTTCTGTGCGTGAAATTCATCTCAAAACCCTTTATGTCAGGTTTGGGTCAACGCCAATTTTAACATTTTGACCACCGGTCTTCTGCCTCCGCTCTGGCCACGATATGTCAAGTTACGGACGTTTCACTCAAGCATCCATGTCATCAGAACTGTCGTGTTGGTACACTCTCATAACCTTGTGTTTGTCCGGAAATGGACATGCATCATCCGAAGTTTCAGAATTCTGCAAACCACTGAAGGGTTAGAGCAAGAAATACAAACAGAACTTGAGGACCTCGAAGGCCTTGCACGTTACGGGATCGCAACAATACGATGCATACTTCACTTGCGGTCTGTGGCCGTGTGAAAGTGTTGGCCTCGAGCGGGGGTTTGTCACCGTTCCTGTCGCTTGGAGCAACTCACCAAACATACAAGTAGAAGATCAGGTACGCAGCCACCATCAGGATCAGCGAATGCTTCAGTCCTGCGCCTGTTGAGGCCTCACCCATCTTGCCGGCCACCAGACCGCCAACAAAGGCTTCTATGTTCGCCATGTGATAGAAGACTCGGGTGATGGCGTCTATGTCTATGGCCTGACCTAGGAACCCTCCCGGTGCCTGCTTCCATATCTGGGCCATCTGAGGGAAGAGGACTTTGAAGATTAGGATTCCTACGGCTACGAAGATGGCGAACGCTATGTATGACACCGAGATGAAAGGTTTGATCTTGCTTTTCCTCTCCTTCTCGACTAACTCCATCGTGTTGACATGATCGTAAATGGCCTCGAGTATCCCTTGGATATTTCCTCCTGACCTGCTCGCTTCGAGAAGTAGAAATGTGGTGCGTCTTGTTGTTAGTGTATCCACGCGGTTAGCGAAGTCGGTGAGGGCCTGGTCCAGTGTTACGCCCCAGGATAGTTGAGCCACGATTCTTTTGATCTCTTTTGTGAGTGGGCCGTATTGTCTGTCGGCTGAGAGCTCTATGGCCCTGACAAAGGACAGTCCTGCTCTGGTTCCTTCTGATATTTCTCTTACGAGATAGGGCATGTTCCGGTCTATTGCGTCTCGCCATCGTTTATCCACGAAGTTTGCTGCTGCAGAGGGGAAGGCCCCGACTATTATGCCAAGCACGACCAGGTCATCCCATCGCGGGCGAGTCGGCACCTGCAATATGAAGTTGACTACTAGTGCAGATCCAGCTATCGCCACGCCTATGAATATGGAGACTAGGTGAACGATTTGGCGATCTTCTTTTGGTACGCGCATCATGTGGATCTACCAGGATGGAATCATTGCATCAAGCAGCACTATCACGGCTGCGGCCATGAGTGGCACGAGAATGTACGCAAGGAGATACATCAGCATCAGGATACTAAACCCTCCGAGCGTGGAGCTTATGCTGGCCATGACCGTGAACATGATCATCACTACGAGAGGAAAGACGACGAGCAGCGTGACGTAAGCCTCACCCACAATTGACAGGGTGTCGCCCAGTTCTCTTGCTCTGATCTTCTTCAGCTCCATGAGAGATTTCGCCTTGTCATAGAGGTATTTTCGCATGTCTCCTCCTGAGGCTACGGTTGAGATCAATCCCTCGGACATTTCGGAGAATTCCTTCGAAGATGAGTGATCGCTGGCGGATCTGAGGGCCGAGATTATGTCTTTTCCAAGCAGGTCAACGTCACGGACGACATCGGTCATCTCCTCGGCAACAAGTGCACCGTCAGCCACTGCCACAGATCTGAATATTCTTTCGGGTGCGACTCCGGCGGTGGCGAGCACGGCCATGTGACTTGCTACATATGGGAGTTCTTCATCTATTCGGCGGCCTCTTGAATCTGACTTGATGGATGGGTAGGTGTACAATGCTATGAACGTGAACGAGAAGCAGAGAAGACCGAGTGCGAGCCCCAGAAGCAAAATCCCTGTGAAAGCGGCTCTAAAGACTATTCCCAAGACAAGAGAGGAAGCCAGGGGAATTATGAAGGCGATGGCGGAGAATGAGATTACGAGACTGATGTAGGCACGCAGCGTTATCTTCATTCCAGCTTTGATTAGTTTTGGCCGTAGGTCTTGGAAGTAGTTGGCAAGAAACTGCATTCTGCCTCCTGTGGCGCTGAATGCATAGTGAGACCAAGTCACGAGGGTGCTTTGCTTTTGTTCAGCTTTGAGTTTAGGTTTCTTGCGGGTTGGCTTCTGCCTAAAGACTCCTGTAACGATATTGCTAATTCGTGTTCGAAGGCCTGTTTTTTTGGTCTCGCTCAAGAGAGCAATCCCAGCCTTGCTTTGTCAAACGTTCCCGATGGGTCGTTATAGTAGTCCCTTATGACTAGCGCCACCTCCCGATAGCGCCTGATCTTCTCCTTTAGCATCCATTCCAAGACGACCCGTCTCCGCGTCAGTTCCCTGTCGACGTCTTCTTGGGATATTCCTCTTCTTGCTTTGATTTTCTCTATCATTTCGCTCTTGCCAGTGTGGGACAGCTGGTCATCGGCCGGATTCCATCGAAAGGCCTCGTTCGTCGATAATGTCACGGGGTTTCCTCCGGTGGCAACGATCTCGCTGAGCCGTTCGATTCTTCTTGCAGGCCTATCCCCGATGCGGGCCCTCGTCACCATCGCAACCATGTCTAGTGTCGAAATTAGTGCGTGCGGGATGTTCATGGGCTCAGTTTCAAGACGGTTGATCATACCACCAACTGAATCTGCGTGAATGGAGGAAAGACCTCCGTGGCCGGTTGCCATAGCCTGAAACAGAGTGTAGGTTTCTGCTCCCCGAACCTCGCCTACTATTATGTAGTCTGGCCTTTGCCTTAATGCGGCTTTCAGCAGATCGAAAAGTGAGATCTCGGCTGGGCCTCCGGCCACTCCGAAGCTTGGCCGAGTGATAGATGCGATCCAGTTCTCATGAGGCAGGTTGAGTTCGGCGGTTTCCTCTATCGAAACGACTTTTGCGTCAGGTCTGATGAACATGGAGATGCAGTTCAGGAATGTTGTTTTCCCGGTGGCGGTTCCACCTGACACCATCATGCAAACCTTGTGCTCGACAACAAACCATAGAAAAGCAGCCATCTCAGCCGTGACAGTCCTGAAGTCTATTAGATCGGTTATTGTGATCGGGTCTGCCTTGAACTTCCTGATTGTGAATGTGCTCCCTTTTCGCGTGACTTCCTTTCCGTATGTGACCTGGGCTCGGCTGCCATCGGGGAGTGTGGCGTCAAGCATCGGCGTGGCTATTGATATGTGACGACCGCTCTTGTATGCGAGTCGTACGACGAAGGAATCCAACTCGGCCGCTGTGTTGAACTTCACGTTTGTTGGAAGCGACTCATACATTCGATGCCATATGTAGATGGGCACTCCTGGGCCGTCGCATGAAATGTCTTCAACCAAGTGATCTCTCATTATCGGATCTATTCTATCATAGTTTATGTAGTCTCGAACTATGTAGTACATGAATTTGTCAAGAGCCTCCTTGGATGCGTTCAGCTTGTAGACTTTGACAATTCCGTCCACCTTTTCTCTGAGGTAGGCCACAGCCTTCTGCGGGTCCACTATTGTCTTCAAGTTGACATCGAGTTCATCGATCAGGATGCTTTCTATTTCCTCAAGTTGCCTTTTTTCCTCGTCGAGAAGCGTAGGTTCGATTATGATATACTGTAGACCTCTGGTTTCTGGATCTTCGATCAACGCCGCGTATGCATATGGTTCGTTGAGCGGCCACAATTCCCTGAAGGTAGCCGCAGAACGGCTGGCAATTGGCCGGCTCCTCACTTCTCCTTGCAACATCATCGACCACAACTAGATTGGGTCATGCTTCCTTTTCCTGGTGATATCTTATTTGACATGGCATCATTTCAGGCAATATGGCGGAGAAAGGCTGCTGACTTCAACTGATTTCCGTAATATTGCTTCTCCCTTCACAACAAAGGCCATCAAGCAATGGATCGCAGTCGAAACGACTTGGACCAAAAAGACTCACAACCGAAACGATGTCTGCACCTCAGGCTACGTTACACAACAGAAACCGATTTTTGACAAGTATTGCACTCAATTTCCGTCGTCGCCCGCATGATTAGACTCGCGCCACTATTCACACATTGACCTTGTTCATGAGAAGAAGAATCTAGGAAAAAAGGGAGGAAAGAGAAGCTATGGATGGAACGTTTCTTAACCGGCCTTTCCCTTCACAATCGAATACGTGAACGTTGCGCCAGATGCCGTAACTATCTTAAGTACATACGAAGCGCCATCTGTGCCAGTAAATCCTACAGGTTGACCTATGTCGGTATAGCTTTTGGTACCACCGACATCGATACTCTCAGTAGCTCCTCCGACGCCAGTCAGAGCTATGCCCTCAAGGTACCCAGCAGCAACAGTCACCTTGCTCGAACCTACGTTTCTCAGGACAAAAGCAAGCTTGCCGGCTGGATCTTTCCAGTTGTAATTCTCGAGAATCAGTTGTTCCTTGGTTTGTGCTCCGCCTGTGCCCATTAGGCCTCCGAGTAGACCCATTGCCCACACATATGTTATGATGGCAGCAGCAACTGCGATAGCGACCATAAGTAGTGTTGCAATTACTGGCGACAGTGCTTTCCTTCTGATTTTGAACTTTCCTATTTTCATGCCTAGTCACTGAGCAGTAGAGAGTGGTAGTTCTACTTGAACTTCTGTTTGTACGGATGTTACAGACACAAAATTCATGTGGGGGTTAGCGCCACCTCTGCGGGATCTCAGTTCTCTGATTCGAACTGAATCTGAGACCTAACTGGGCTCGTCTGGACGGACTGCTTTCTGGGCAGAACAAAAGGGGCCTGGGCCGCGCGATATCGTCATTTGTATGATGTTAGCTGAGCCTGACGCTTGTCTTTTGGATGGATTGTTCGATAGGCGCGGTGCAGAAGGAATGCTCCTGCACAAAGGCTAATGGCGGAAGAGAGATAGCAGAGAGGCGCCGCCCAGAATATCCAAGCAATGGCTCCCGTCCAATCCGGAGAGTCCTTCATGGATGAAAGCCTTGATGTGACATCGCTGCCAAGGAGTTGAAACATCACGCCGATCACGAGCACTATTGCTCCCGCTACAACGACCTCGATTCCCAAGTTGTAAACAGCCGTCTTGTCCTTCTCAGTCGGTTTCTCCTTCGTCAAAATCCATCCACCAGGCTGCCGCTTCCGGGTGACGAACCGTCTCCGCCATCGAGTGAGATCCTACATAGGATATGAGACTTTTGATCGGGCTTGGTCATAATGATGGGCTGAGTGAACGGAGCTGTCTGCGGTCATGTGATGCTGGTTAGAATCCTGTGGAATCTCTGAACTATTTCTTCTGGCTTTTCTCCTTCTATTACCTTCAATTTGTATAGTTCCGCCAGTCTTCTTGCCTTGTCACTGAGGCCCGGTATGGCTATTACAATTGATCCTGTGGGTGCGACGTCAAATGTCTTGGCGAAGACAGAGATCACCTGCTCTTCACCGCAGGCCTTGTCGCAGACCACCATGTCAATCGTTAGGACTGTTCTTTGATCTGCTTTCGTTTTCGACCCTACCAAGTCAAAGAGGTGAAAAGTGCCGGATACTCCGGGAGCCATGTTTGATGAATCCAGTTGATATCCTGCCTCCTTCATCATCTCCTTGATCGGGGCGAGGAAAAGTGATTCTCTTGAGAACTCAGCTTCAGCCGTTTTGTCCAGAACGTAGGAATAGACGTCTGTCAATACACTCTCTTTGATGCCAAACTTCAAGCCGCACTCTCGGCAGTGATGTCTTCCCTCAGGAGCATCAAACCTCTTGTCACAGTTCCGACACCGGAACCATGTGCCAGCCTTACGGTAGTCTACCCCTACCTTCTCGAGAGGTTTGCTGCATCTTGGGCAGAAGACCTTCCCGTCCCTAATGAAATGCTCATCACTATCCATTGTGCCGCATTCAATATGCTCGTACAGTTCCCTTTTCTCGATTTCATACGAACCGCAATGTGGGCAATGGTATTTGAATGCCACATTTCGGGATCCACATTGAGGGCACATTATTGACTTCTCGTAGAATCTTGGATGGAGGATCTCGGCCTTGGCGAGCTGATCCAGTAAAGCCTGAGCTTTCTGATGGTCTTCTACGATCTCCTCCATCTTGGGGTATCTGACTCCAAGCGTTTGATGAATCTCAGGGACCAGCTCATCGATTGTTTTGTCGGAAAGCATCCGGAGTAGTGCTCGGACTTCTTTGACATCGTATAACGCGACCCTCTCTGCTCTACTCAAGAGCCTTCCCTTCGATGAGCAAACAAGAATCTGAGTTGATCATAACCCTTTGTCTAGATACCTAGCGACCAGTATTTAACTAATAACGAGGGGTTGCGTTCTCAGTAACGGTGACATTCAGAGCTCGGAACTCGTCTTCTCCTCTTTCTGAGGGGTGACGCTCAAGTTGTCACTCAACGTGTTGCTGTCATGACCACGGACTGTGTTTGCGGAACTTCGAGCGTAAGCATGCGTTCGCAGCAGCTGTCCAGAACATCCATGAGTTTGTCTGCTAGCGGTCCGATGGCTGTGAGGTCAGAGGTTTCGATGAACTTGATGTTTTTGGCGTTGGCTAGCTTCTTTGCTCCGACGCTCATTCGAGGAATAGCTATCAGTACTGAACCGGACGGCTGGACGTCAATGTTCTTTCCGTAGAAGGTCAGAGTCTCTTCAACATTGACTTCGGCTCCGTTTCTTGTTCTAACCAAGTCGACCACTACCCTTCGATCACCATTTTCAGCTACAAGAGAGAAGTTGTGAGAGATACCGGAGCCACCGATCAATGTTCCAGGAATTTCTGTCTCGAAGCCTGGCGCGCGCTGGGAGTTATCGCGCGGAAGTGAGTCGGTGAGCGGCCTGGGCATGCAGCTGCATTAGAAGTTGCTCGGATTCGACCTCAGCCTGTGTTCCAGGGTGTTGTTCCACGTTGCAGGAGCGGTTGGCTGGAAAGCACCTTTAAATATCCTCTGACTGAGAATCACTGAGATGAACTATGAGAGCAAAACCGCTTTTTCTCATGTTCGGAGTCATCTGCCTAGTTACATTATCATTGTCCTCTACGTTCAAGGTAACCCATGCCCGAACGTTTAGTTCGATTTGGTTTGAACCATTCAGCGGGCCCACCGTCTATGACGATTTTAGCAGTCCTCTCGAGAATAGGTGGCGCGTCTATAGAGGAAACCCAGCAATAGTCCAAGCGGCCGAGAGGCCTTCGGTTCTTAGGCTATCTCACCCTGAGCCCCAAGGAGAGCTAGGTCCGTTCGGAAGCTCGGTTGGCACCTCTCTGTTCTTGACCAATCCTGCAACATGGGATTTCGCTGATGGCATGATTGAGTTTGACATCTATTTCGAGACCAGCGGATGGTCTGGTGTGAGCGCAATGCTCACTTTCAGAATGCAGAGCGATGACAGCTACTACGCGCTACGATTGGCCAGTACTAGAGATTGGTCTTGCAGCTTCATGATTTACTTGAAGTATGGCGATTGGAAGGAGATCGGGATCCCATCTGAGAAGGGCGCTTTCCCGACGGGAGCGTGGTCACACGTCGCCGTGACGATTGGTGGCTCAAGGATGAGCTGCTACAGGGATGGTGTTCTGGTCTGTTCTGCGAACGACAATAGCTGGAGTCAGGGCTTCTGGGGAGGAATAGGACTGCAGAACAACTACTATGGTGGAACCTTCTACGTTGACAACTTCAAGATGCCGGGCAGGATGAGGTGGGTTCAGTACCGGGGAGCTCCAAGGATCGACCCGAGCTTTGGAAGAACAGGCTCAAGCCTTCTGTTCGACCATCCAAGCATATACGGAGATGAAGCTTCATTCGGTGACCCGGACAGCTGTTCCACATTCATCTCTGATCCTGATCTTCGTCTGTTTGAGAATGGCGTGATAGAGTTCGACATGTTCTTCGACAATGAGGGAGGACAGAAGGCCTTTGTGGCATTTAGAATACAGGATGACCATTCGTACTACGCTGCTCGGCTGACAAGTACCTATGATTGGCCTAGCCATTTCGTCAAGAGAACTGACATCAACAGCTGGCAGGCGATTGGCTCAAAGTCACACCTCGGAGCGATTACTCCGAAGACTTGGTTCCACGTTACGATAATCATAAGTGGGAATCATTTTGAAATGTGGAGAGACGAGGAGCTTCTCTTCTCAGCAGATGATTCAACGATCGTCCGTGGTAAGTGGGCAGGAATAGGATTCTACTCAGCATACTTTGGCGGAGTCTTCCACATAGATAACCTGAAGATATGCATTCAATCGTGAAGTTTCCACGGGAGCATTCCCTAATCGCATTGAACTCGTCCGGTGACAGATCATTCAAGGCATAGACACAAAACCCGTCACAATGAACAAGCACCACGGAGATTGCAGCTCGGAGACCAATGTACCCGGGAAATTCCTGATTCAGATTTGAGACACGCACAGTCACCGTATCGCCATTCGAAGAGAGCAAGTCAGTAACCAACTCCACTGTCCAGCTTCCTTTGGCGCGGACTCTTAGCGTGAAGGACTCAGTCGTCGATTCCCGAATGTGCGCGCGCATTGGGTAGTAGACATCGACGAAGACCGTGTTGATTCCGGATTGGGCCAAGCGTGCGAAGACGCTGTCACCGGTTTGGTTCACATCGGGGTTCCAGTGTGGGTGGATGTAGACGGCTCGCAGTGGCTTAGGGAGCCTTGACATCAGAAGCATTGCAGCGGAGACTGCCAACGCTAGCAGAAGCGCGCGAGGCTATTGCAGTATTCTTTTTCTTGACACAATTCTGTCAAGGAAATCTGCCGCTTGACCCGGACCCCTCTAAGGCTACCATCTGATATCTACACGAGAAAGTGATTACTGCAACACCCTAGCGCGCCCGATCTCTTCAATGTGCTGGGTAGATGTTTGGAGATTTTGCCTGCAGACAGTATATCAGACATATGGATTGATAGTCTGCCAGCAGCTAAGGACGTGTACCGTTCGCAGGTGTTGAGGTATAGCTCCGGTAGAGTGGAAGCGGTTCCGCGCCGAAGCATCTCTTTCCTTTCCTGAGAATTGCCTGTCAGTTTGTGACGGACAACTGTTGATTAGACGAGGTGGGCGGTTGGCATTTGAACGATTCGGCGCTGCAGGTGAGTTCGACTTGGCGAGTAGTGTGGTTGAAATGCGGGCAGGTAAGGATCACGTAGAGTCTCTTTTGTCGCTTGCGAAGCTTCGCTGCCCGAGTCATGGGGACATGGTCATGGTGCAGAGAAGGGATGGTCAGATTTTGTTCTGGTGTGGGTGCACTCGGGATGGAGCCGACTTGAGAAGAGAGGAAGGCTCGACCTACGAGAAGATTGAAGTAAAGCAGTAGCCCCGAACAAAGTGCCTTTAACCGCTGCTCAAGAAATGGTTCTCGCGTCGAGCGAGTAGCCTAGAGTCCTAGACTTCTATGAGGCGATAGAACGGCTTACTGACCATGAGGCGGGTTCTTGCACTGGGTCGGTAAGCGAGCACCTACCTTTGTCGTGTCAGCTTCTTGGAGAGCAGTCCGTATCTCCTAACGGTTCCTATCATTGCTAGGCCTATTGTGAATAGCGTAAGGGCTGTGACTATGGGGTTCAGTCTAATGCCCCACGGCGTGTAGTTCAGGACCAGGCCGATTAGGGGTGTGAGGGCTAGGCTTAGGCCGATTGTCAGGGCCACTCGTTCTATGCTGTCAAGTTCTTTTCCTTCGGGGAAGAGTGCTTGAACTGTGACGTAGCCGGGCAGAAACAGTACGAAGATTGATCCGAGGATCCACCTGATGATTACGAGCGGGTAGGTGCTCGGCAACGTGTAGATTGAGAGCAGAGTTGCACACGCTGTCATAAGGACCAGATAGAACCACACGTTCTCATCGAACAGTTTGAGATAGGACCGGTATGAACGGACTTCAGGAATGGGTAGCTCCAGGCCCAGAACACCAGTTTCTCTCAGCTCCTTCACTGCCTGAATGAATTCCTGCTCAGATATGGCTGGCCTCTTCTCCTTCACGATCTCGAAGAGCTCTCTTATGGTTCTGGGGTATTGGGCGACTATTCTTTGGATCAGGAATTCCTTGAGCGGAATTTCCACTTTTTTCATTTTCGTGCCTTCCTGTCCGAATGACTTATCACTTGTTTCATTGAGTTAGTTTGGCTACTGTGCTTGGCGATGTGGCGACACGGCTTGCGGATGAAGATAGGGTCGTTGGGGGTTATGTTGGTTGCGGTTGTATTGATGACAAGTCCCTGTATCCCGTGTGAGGCACCTGTTCTGGGCCCTTCCTCAGCATATCTTGATGCAGGCGATGGGTTTGATGTGGCGCGTGAGGAGTTCGGGAAGGCTGTGTTGGCGGTTAGGGAGGCTGAGGCTTCGGGCGCTGAGCCGATCCAGTTGGGGCTTTTGGTTGAGAGGTTGAATCTGGTTGTTGGGATGATTGGGAGAGCGGAGCAGCTTGTTGGACGTGGAGAGGTTGAGGAGGCGGCTGTCCAACTTCGGCGAAGCGTTGAGGTTTCCAGGGAAGTGGTGGAAAAGGCCGCTGTGCTCCGTGAGGAAGGAACCCGATCAACCCACTATGGGAGAATGCTTTCGTTTGGAATGGTTCCGGTTGCGTCGCTTCTTGCGGCGCTCATGAGTCACTTTTCGTGGAGATGGCTGCGGCGGCGTGAGGTTGAGCGAATCATGCGGAGCGAGATCAGAGAGGGCAAGGGAGCTCGGGAGGAGCAGAGATGAGAATTTCGGAAGACCTAGCGAGGGCTGCCACGGTGTTCATATGCGTCACTGTTGTGCTCTCTACCTTGACGTATGTGGCCCTGACGCCTAGACCGAGGGAAGAGTTCTTCCAGATCTATGTATTGGGTGAGACCCGAATGGCTGAACGATACTATCCCGGCAACAACCCGAACATACCAGCGGGGCAAGCGGTCAAGTGGCATGTGGGCCTAACGAACTTCATGGGATCCATCCAATACGTGGCGATTAGAGCGAAGCTGGGCAACTCCACCATCAAGGCACCGAGCGACGTTGACCACATACCTTCCCCTGCGCCCATGCTTATGGATTTTAGAAGAGTCTTGATGAACAACGAGACTTGGGAATTCCCCTTCGTTTGGATGATCAAGGAGGCGCGGACTAACGGTGATGTGGTGCGGATTGCTGTGCTTGACTTGAACGGTGTGGAGATCAGGAATGGCGAGGTCAGTGCTTTAAAGGGACGCAACTTCCGCATCATTTTTGAACTCTGGACCCTTGATTCGGAAAGTGGGAACGAAGTGTTTGGCTGGCGGGCCGGAGCTGAACGGAGAGTTGCGTGGCTTCAGGTCTGGTTCAACGCCACGAGCCCCCGTCCCACCTGATTTCTGACAATCAGACAGATCGCGCAGATGAGCGCGGCGCACTTGGATAGCAGTTTTTCGTTGCAGGGAGAGCGGATGAGACTTCCCTGAGACAACAGATACCGAAGTTCCGCATGCCTCTGATGGGTTGTTGATGTCAGGATGATTGAAGTCTACAGGTTTTGTTGGTTAGGCAGGAGTTGTTGGCTGCATTGATCGCAGAATCTGATTTTCTCATTTGGCACCAGGCCGCAGTATGGGGTGGGGATATTGGGTGGAGCCTTCGTTGAGAGTGCCTTCTATGAGATAGCTTCTTTTCTATTGCTGGCAGTTTTGTGAGCGGCATTCTGTGCCTTGGGCTGTGCTCCCATGGATTGGTTTTGGCGCGGGCACGTGGATCTTGAGTGCGCGTAGTTGTTGCCATGGGAGAGCGGGTAGGATAAGGACCAATGCCAAGATGGCTGTGAGCCCAACGGCGCTGCTGGTGAAGAGAGTGTCAGGGTAGGCGGCGACGATGAACATGATTATGTTGCCGAGGGAGTGGGCGGTTATCGGGATGATGAGGCTTCTGGTCTTCCAGAAGGAGTATCCGAATATTGTGGCTATGCCATATGAAAAGAGCACCTCGAAAGGATTGAACCAGCCGTAATGCATGATGCCGAACTGAAGTGACGCCATCAGAATGGCGGACCATGTGGGGAACAGGTTTTGGTATGCTTCTTGGAGAAGGCCGCGGAAGAGTAGCTCTTCACCGAAACCAACGAAGAGAGTCATAACGATTATGATGTACAGGATGGCTTGGAGTCCGTCTCCTGTCAGCTGAATTGGCGCGGGTTTGAGAATCAAGTACTCCACCATGCCGGAGAAGAGGCCGATGGAGACGCCTGCGCTGATCTGCCTGGGCAACGAATAGTTGCCAATGGTCAGGCCCACTTGCTTTAGGCTGACTT
>Ga0315280_10004529_pt1 | contig 20428 bp, 10 predicted proteins | sample YL17G06_40_MG_FD_203697 | JGI IMG/M metagenome (GOLD analysis project Ga0315280, IMG submission 203697) | Sediment microbial communities from Yellowstone Lake, YNP, Wyoming, USA - YL17G06_40 | ecosystem: Environmental > Aquatic > Freshwater > Lake > Sediment | place: USA: Wyoming | collected... | reverse complement strand
AGGCGGGGTGAGGGTGGACGCCCAAGGAATGCACCCTCACCTTTGTCCTCTCCCTACAAGGGAGAGGAGTGAGTGGGCGTGCCCGAACGCATCGCGGCGACCTAACGGAGTAATACTAGGGAGCTCCGTCCCCGCCCGCGCGTCAGTCATCGCCTGCTCTCACTCTCCCGCCGCAGCCAGCGCAGGACAAACCACTCGATGATACGCATGATCTTCGTCGCCGGAAAATCGCGCCGGCTCAATGGACGCACCAAGATCGTGAACAGCCCGAGGCGGTTGCCGCCAACGATGTCGGTAAAGACCTGGTCGCCCACCAGGGCGGTGGTCTGCGGCGTCGTGCCCAGCATCTCCATGACCCGGCGCAGGCCGCCCCGCGAGGGTTTCCCCGCCGGCGCCAGCCACGAGCAGCCGACCCGCTCCGCGATGTCCGCGACGCGCGCTTTGCCGCGGGCATTGGAGGCGATGCACAGCCGCAGGCCGGCTTGCTGCGCCAGCTCCGCCCACCGGCGCACCTCCTCGCGCACCTCGCTGCGGCTCCAATCAACGATGGTGTTATCGAGGTCGAGGATCACGCCCGCGATGCCGCGCGCGCGCAACTGCTCGGGCGCGATGTCCCAGATCGCATCCACCATCATATCGGGGCGCAGTGAATCGAACATCAGGGATTCGCATCCACGCATTTCACGGATAGCGAGCTTCGCAGGGCAGGAGACCACCTCCTGCCCAGAGTGTGGTCAACGGGCCGGAAGACAAGGTTCTGCCGTACGAACTCAAACGCGAGGACGTACCGCCCATCCGGCTCGACGTCATCCGGAATCACTCGAGATCCTTGATCTGATCTTCTATCGCCTCAATGCGCCTTCGGACAATCGCCGCCTGTTGTTCAGCCCGGAACGCCTTGGTCTTCGTGTCCACCACTACCAGCGCGGGTGCGTGCTGCTGAAAGTCAGGGTTGTTATACCGAGCGAGGAGGCGCTGGGCATCACTCTCGAACTTCTCAAGTTGCTTCTCAAGGCGCTCTTGCTCTTTCTTGAGAGCCTCCACCGACAACACCGATAGCACGTACACACGCAATGTGGACTCGCCCCATGTCGCGGGGGCCGTTGCCCAATTCGCGCCTGGCACTGCGTCTGTCAGTACGACAGAGCGTGCCCTGGCGAGGTAACTGATGATATCTCGCGTCGCCTCGACCCCGTCCTGCACAAAGGCGAAGGGCGGCCACGCCCATGGCGTGATGTTCACATCGACCACCGCGCCGGGCTCAATATGGTGATCCACGCGAATACGACGAACGGCGGCGACTACTGCCGTGACCAACGACATCTTATCCTCGGCATCTGGGTCACGGCATTGTTGCGTAGCCGTCGGCCACGGCGCGATCATGATCGAGTCGCCCTGATGCGGCAGCGCCTGCCACAGCTCTTCGGTGATGAAGGGCATGAACGGGTGCAGCAGCCGCAGCGTGCGATCGAAGGTGTAGATGAGCACGTCTTGCGTGTGCTGACGGACAAGCGGACTCCTCTCCCTCTTAGGGAGAGGCGGGGTGAGGGTCCGATCGTCCGCCGCCCCACCCCGACCTTCGTCCCCTCTAATATCAGCGAGTGGCTCTTCATCCGTTGAAGTCGCCGCCGCCCCACCCCCACCTTCGTCCTCCTCAATATCAACAGTTAGGTTTTCTTCATCAATACCCTCAGCGACTAGCTCATCTTCATCGGTTGAGCCCGCCGCCTTCTCACCCCCACCTTCATCCTCCCCCTGCGAGGGGGAGGAGTCAACTTGAGCACCCTCCTTGTCCGCACCCTCGCCGCGCAGCGCTGGCTTGGCGATCTCGAGATACCAATCGCACAGCTCGCCCCAGAAGAAATCATAGAGCGCGCGCGCGGCCTCGTCCACGCGGTATTCCTCCAGCGCCTGCGTCACGGCGGCGGTCACCGATTCGACGCGGCTCAGAATCCAGCGGTCGGCGAGTGCACCCGCGGCCGCCAGTTGCGCTGCATCGGGCCACGCTTGCCGCGCGCGCTCGTAGGCCGCCGCGTCGAGATTCATGCGCGCCAGCCGCGCCGCGTTCCAGATCTTGTTGGCGAAGTTGCGGCTCATCTCGATGCGCTCCTCGGTGAAGCGCACGTCCTGCCCCGAGGAGCACTGCACGATGAGCCCGAAGCGCGTCGCATCGGCGCCGTAAGCGCTGATGAGATCCATCGGGTCAACGCCCGTGCCCAGCGACTTGCTCATGCGCCGCCCCTCCCAGTTGAGGATGGTCGGGTGCACGAGCACGCGATAGAACGGCGCCTCGCCCGTGAACTCGAGGCTGGTCATGACCATGCGCACGACCCATAGGTAAAGGATGTCGCGCCCGGTGATGAGCAGGTCGGTGGGATAGAAGCGCTTCATCTTCGGCGGCGCCTCGGGCCAGCCCAGGGTGGCGAACGGCCACAGCGCCGAGCTGAACCACGTGTCGAGCACATCGGGCGCCTGCTCGATGTTTGGCGAGCCGCACGCGCCGCAAGCGGTCGGCGGCTCAACCTGCACGGTGAGCTCATCGCACTCCGCACAGAACCATACCGGCAGCCGATGCCCCCACCAGATCTGGCGCGAGATGTTCCAGTCGCGCAGGTTCTCCAGCCATTCCAGCGTGTAGCCGCGGAAGCGCTCGGGGATATAGCTCACCTCGCCGCGCGTCAGGCTCTTCTTCGCCATGTCGGCCAGCTCGCGCATCGCCAGGAACCACTGCTCGCTCAGCAGCGGCTCGACCGCGGTGCCGCACTTATCGTGATGGCCGATGGAGTAATCGTAATCCTCGGTCTTGACGAGCAGCCCTTGCGCGTCGAGATCGCGCAGCACGGCGTCGCGCGCGTCGTAGCGATCGCGGCCCGCATATGCGCCGGCCTCGGCCGTCATGCGCGCGTCCTTGCCGATCACCGTAACGCTGGGCAGATGATTGCGCTGCCCGGCGTCAAAGTCATTGGCGTCATGCGCCGGCGTGATCTTGACCGCGCCGGTGCCGAACTCGGGGTCAACCAGCACCGCGTCGGCGATGAGCGGCAGGTGGCGACCCATCAGCGGCAGGATGAACTCCTTGCCGTGCAGGTCGCGGTAGCGCTCATCAGCAGGGTGCACACCGATGGCGGTATCGCCGAGCATCGTCTCGGGGCGCGTGGTGGCGACGACGACGGAGGTCGCGCCATCCGCCGACGGATAGCGGATGTGCCACAGCTTGCCATGTACCTCGCGGTGATCCACCTCCAGGTCGCTGACCGTGGTGTTGCAGGTCGGGCACCAGTTGACCACGCGCTCGCCGCGATAGATCCAGCCGCGGCGGTAGAAGTGCACGAACGCGGTCAGCACGGCGCGGTAGTATGAATCATCGAGGGTAAAGCGCTCGCGGCGCCAGTCGTACGAGCAGCCGAGCGCCCGCAGCTGCTTGAGGATAGTGCCGCCGTACTTCTCGCGCCACTGCCACATGCGCTCGAGGAACTTCTCGCGGCCCAGGTCGTGGCGCGACTTGCCTTCGGCGGCGAGCTCCTGCTCGACCTTCATCTGCGTGGGGATGCCGGCGTGATCGGTGCCCGGCAGTATCAACGTCTCCTTGCCCATCATGCGCTGCCAACGGGCGAGCAGGTCGTGGATAGCGTGCTGGAGCGCGTGCCCCATGTGCAGCGAGCCGGTGACGTTGGGCGGCGGGATGGTGATGCAGAAGCGCTCGGCCTTGGGCGAATCAACATCGGCGTGGAAGTAGCCGGCATCGTCCCAGAACCGGTACCACTTCGCCTCTACGGCGTGCGGGTCATATACTTTCGGGAGGTCTGATGCTTGCATTGGATTCTCCGCCATGTGGCACGGCCACTGTCAGCTGTGTCCGTCGCCGCGAGGCTGCTTCGCCCGCCGGAAGCTGGGCTGCGACCCCTTCGTCCGCCGACGCCTTCGTCCGCCGGAGCGGAACTGCCTACTTCGCCGAAGTAGCTTCGGCTACGAAGGCTGAATCGTCGTCCGCGAAGGCGGAAGCGGAAGTGCCTACTTCGCCGAATTAGCTTCGGCTACCAAGGCTGAATCGTCGTCCGCGAAGGCGGAAGCCAGACAAGGCAGGACGCAGCTCCCACACAACGCAAAACGCTCCCCTCGCTCAAGTCCCTAGGCCGGAGGCCGGGATGGCGGCCCCAGCAGGGCCTAGCCAGGCGAAAGGAGCGCTTCCGCGGTGCCACCTTGATTGCTGCCACGCGACAACACCCCTCTCCCTGTCAGGGAGAGGCCGGGTGAGGGTAGAACCCGAGCGCCTTCTACCCGACGATCGGTGAGGCCGGCGACACCTCTTGGCTGTAACGGGCTGACCCGGGGGTGATTACTGGGGCGCGAGGCCCTTCACCAGCCCGGCTCCGGGGCGACGTTCGCCGCTGCTGCTTGCCGGCCCTTCCACCCAGGACAGGGGCGGCGCGACTCCTGGACTTGTCCACCTCAGGAGCGGAGAAGTCGCGCCCGGTTCCGCCCGGGGCCGGCTCTTTGGCGAGCGCGCTGCGGCTACTCCTCCCCTTCTCAGCCTTTCGCGGGCTGATGATAGCAGGAAACGGCCTAACGGGTCAATCGTCATCCCGGTTGCGGTGCGGCGCTGGGCGCGATACAATGATGGCGGCAATCCGAGTCTCCGCGCTCAGAGGCAGACATGAGCGACAAAGCGGGTGAGGCGAGAAGACTACGGCGCCTGTACGTATGGGGCCATCCGCTCTGGTATGTCACACCCGGGCTGTGTTGGCTAGCGCTCGCCGGGTTCAACGCCTGGTTTTACGTTTTCATGGCTCGCGAATTCGGCGGCGGCCATCTGCCAGGCGTGAACCCGACTGTCGCAGTTGCCGTGGGGCTGGCCGGCGGGGTGTGCGTGGTGTTGTTCGAGGGGTGGCGCACCCGCAAGTACCTGGAGGATGAAGCGCGGAGGATCGCTTTTCGGGAACGCCGCTGGCAGCTCATGGTGCTGCCGATACTGTTCTTTCCGACTGTGCTGGGGGCAACTCTCGGCCTCTACTTCATCATTGCCGGAAAAGGCGGGGCTATTCTCTCCGTCCTCGCTCTGGGCTCATTCTGGACCCCGTGGATTTTCCTTCACCGTCCCTACTCACGTGTCTATCAGCGCGCGCGCGAGCTTGTCGCTGAGGCCGCCGGAGTGGCAGAGATCACGCGGGACACGGCGCGCCTCAAGCGGATCGGCCGTTGGAGCGACGGGATTGGCGTGGTTGCCATCGTCGCGCTCCTCGCTCTCGGCGCTTGGTTGCAGTGGGGCGTGCCGTGGATGGCCGAGCGCGAGCCGCGGCCCTACGAGACCAAGACCGACACCAGCGGCGTCGCCACCCGCTTGACATACGGGAATGATGCCTTCGATCCCGCCCTGTCGCCGAACGGACGCCTGATCGCATATTCCAGAAGCGTGGGGTGGTGGGCGACGCGGCTGGAGGTCATGCGCGCCGATGGCAGCCGCAAGCGCCGCCTCGGGGATGACAACGGCCCGGCGCCGGCATTCTGTCGCCCCCTCGCCTGGTCGCCTGACGGAAAGCGCATTCTACTCGTTGGCGACAAGGCGCAGCCGCCGAAGAGCTGGCTTGAACCGACCCGCGACGGCTCCGAACGGCATGAGCGCCTTGACCTGTGGACGGTTGATGTGGCGACTGGCACGGCCCGCCGCTTGACCACGGATGATAATTACCTGGCCGGCATGTGGCTGCCGGGCGCGCACAAAATCGCCGGCGTCAGGCGGGCCAGCAGGCCCCGGAACAGATGGGCGCGGCTGTGGCTGATGGACGAGGACGGCGGCCATAAGCACAGACTGATGACCATCAAGGTGGCGCCGTCGAGCTCGGCCGCGCAGGCGTGGCGCGATGGGCGCGAGGTCGTGGTGGTGGGGTGCGACGAATCCGCCGGCACCTGGTCGGTCAACGCTGCGAGCGGCAACGCGACCCGATTGTCGGATGTGCCGGTGCGTTGGGCGCTACCGCTCAGCGGAGATCGGCTGATTATCGCTGCCAAGGGACATGCGTATCCGCCATTTCGCGTGGCGACGTCAATCGGCATTCTCGATGCGCGCAGCGGGAATATGCATTGGGTGCTGCGCGACATCCAAGGGGACATTGGTCGTCCGTACCTGGTTCGCGACCTCGGGGTCGCCGTATTCACTACGTGGATTTATCCGACCCAAGACATCTGGGCGCTGCGGCTACGCGACGGCAAGCTGAAACGGCTCACCTGGCGCGAGTCGACGATGAACGTGGCGGTTGACCGGAGCGGGCGAAGGGTCTTCTACCAGGCGCGCGATCGCGACTGCGAACACGTCCGCGGCTTCAGCATCGGTTATGCGATCTGGCGGTTGGACCCGGGGTGCCCACTGGCGTCATGGCAGTGGAACACTCTGCCGTAACCGACTCGTTGATGGAAGCGAGGGCCTCGGACAGCCTCAGGGACGCGCGGCGCAGCACCGGCACCCAGCCGTTGATACCGGCCCTGGTGACCTCGCCCGCCGGTGCCACCAGCGTCAACGCAGCGACCATATTTCCGGCTTGATCGAGAATCGGCACAGCTAAGCCCGCGGCACCAGCAACAAACTCGTCCCGATCCACCGCATAGCCGCGTTTGCGCACCAGGGTCAACTCCTTCGCCAACGCGCTGACGTCCGTCGTCGTTCGCCCGGTCACTCGCTCCAGATCATGCCGCATCCACTTGCGCAGTTCATCTTCGGGTAGGCTCGCCAGGTAGCACTTGCCGGGGGCGCAGGCGTGCATCGGCGCGGCCGTGACCACGTTGGGGTCAATCCTCATCACCCGCTGTGGCAGCGCCCACATCGTGGCAACCATCGAGCGTGTCCCCACCATCGGCGCCACGACCATAGCCGTTGCGCCGGTGCTGGCCGCAAGCTCTTGGAGCAAGTCTTTGATGACCTGCGGCAGCGATACGCTGGGCACTCGGGTGGCAATAGTCATCCACGACATCGGGTGCAGGCGGTAGTGTCCCTCGGGCGATTCCTTTCGCACCACGCCCTCGGCGATCAGGGTTCGCAGCAGCCTTAGCGCGGTGGTCTTGTGGAGGCCCAACTCCTCGCTCAGCTCGCCGAGGTGCCTGCCCTCGCGCGCCAGGAACAGCAAGCGCATGATGCGCACCGCGCGAGCGGCCGACTGCACCACACCCTTGCTCGACTCGCGACTGCGGCCTTTTCTCGCTCGCGCCGTGACACCCATGGTTCCCTCCGCAGGCTTGTCTGATCAGCGGTATTTCGGGGCGCCATCAAGCCCGTCCACCCCAGCAGCATTCACCGCGTTGCGGGTTACATCCTGCCGGACTCAGGGGGCCGACGCCACGGAAAATGTCGGCCGGCGACAACATATGACTACACAAACCTCTAGCGCCATTATCAAATGTGCAGTTTGGCGCACATCACTCTACACGCGCGGTTCCCGACTTGCTGTATGGTGTCCTGTATACGTTTTGCGCAACATGGTTGCGCTATGCATCACAGGTCGGCGCGTTCAAACGCGCGGCGAACGCCGGGAGGGGTGCGTGAAGGGAGGTGAAGCAGCAGCAGGTGTCACGACGAGAAGCGATGATAGGCAACAGGCAATCTGGTTCGACCGGTCACGCGCGAATGACCAGGACGGATTGACGGAAAACGGACCCACGTAGATGAAAGAGAGGAGCACAATCTTGAGAAGGACATGGAGAGTACACAAGCGGGCCCTGCTGGCGCTGATGCTTCCGCTGTTTGCGATGGCGGCGCTATCGTGGGCAATGGGACCGGGCTGGGCGCAGTTGCTGCCCAACCCAGATGCGCAGCGGGAGACGCAGAAGTCCGCGGCGCAGAGGAGGCGGGAGGCGAACGAGCGCCTTCAGGCGACGCTGAACGGTCAGCCTAAGCTTGCAGCCGAAGCGGCCCAGACGAAGGCCCAGGCGCAACCGACGGCGACGAAGCAGGCTTTGATGGCGGCGCCGCTGGCCGTCGGGTCAACGCCAGTTGGGATCAACCCCCTGGTTGACATCGCCCTGCCCAACTACGCCAACAGCCCGAATATCAGGAAGTTCGTGGACGGACTGCCGGGGTTGGGGCCTGGCAGCGCCAACAACCTCGGGCAGTATATCCCCGTGGCAAACGCGGATACGATCACCTTTCCGGGCTCGGACTATTACGAGATCGGGCTGGTCCAGTATCGGGAGCAGATGCATTCGGACCTGCCCCCCGTGGTCGGGGCCAGCAAGACCGACCCGGCGGCCACCGGCGGCACCCTGCTGCGGGGTTACGTGCAGCTCAACAACGGAACCGATTCGAACCCGGTGAGTCCGACCTATGGCCAGAACGTGGTGGCGCCGGCGCCGGTTCATTACCTGGGACCGATCATCTTGTCTCAGAAGAACCGACCGGTGCGCATCAAGTTCACCAACCTGCTCCCGACGGGCGCTGGGGGCGACCTGTACCTGCCGGTTGACACCACGGTCATGGGCGCGGGGATGGGCCCCGATGGCATCAACATGTACACCCAGAACCGCGCCACCCTGCACCTGCACGGCGGCCTCACTCCCTGGGTCAGCGATGGCACTCCCCACCAGTGGACGGTGCCCGCGGCCGAGGTCACGCCGTACGCCAAGGGCGACAGTGTCGCGAACGTCCCCGACATGCCGGCCCCGGGTCCGGGATCGCTGACGTTCTACTGGACCAACGAGCAGAGCGCGCGGCTCATGTTCTACCATGACCACGCCTACGGGATCACCCGCCTCAATGTTTACGGCGGCGAGGCGGCCGGCTACCTCATAACCGATCAGGTCGAGGAAAACCTGATAAACACATCGGTGCTTCCCAACCTGGGCGGGTTGTACCGCTATGGAATCCCCCTGGTCATTCAGGACAAGACCTTTGTGAATGACGGGACGACGCCCCCCGGTCCCGGCTTCCCGGCGGGCTACACGGCGACCCAGCCGACTTCGGTGGTAGATCCTCTGTGGAGCACATGGGTGCTCGGCAGCACCGGCGGCAACCTATGGCTGCCGCACGAGTATCTGCCCAACGAGAACATCTATAACTCGACCGGCTTCAACGACATGGGCCGCTGGGACTACGCGCCGTGGATGATACCGCCGATGCCGGTGCAGAATCTCGTCCTGCCCAGCCCGACCGTCGTGCCGGAGGCCTTCATGGACACCGCGGTGGTCAACGGCACGGCTTTCCCGTATGTCGAGCTGCCGCCGACGGCGGTGCGCTTCCGCATCTTGAACGCGTGCAATGACCGCATGCTCAACTTGCAGCTCTACAAAGCCGATCCCGCCGGCCACACCGTGACCGATACCTTGGGAGCAAGCTGGGGCACCGAGGTCAAGATGGTCCCCGCAAGCCCCAACCCGGCCGCTCCCACCTGGCCGACTGACGGTCGGCCGGGCGGCGTGCCCGATCCGACCACAGCGGGGCCCTCCTGGTATCAGATCGGCAACGAGGGCGGCATGTTGGCGCAGGTCGCGGTAGTGCCGCCGCAGCCGGTGGACTTCGACTACAACCGGCGCAGCGTGACCTTCGGCGGCGTCACGAGCAAGTCGCTCTATCTGCCCCCGGCGGTGCGCGCGGACGTGGTGGTGGACCTCTCCTCGTACCTACCCGGCGACACGGTCATTCTTTACAATGACGCGCCGGCGCCCATGCCGCTGTACGACACGCGCTACGACTACTTCAGCGACGACCCGGATCAGACCTTGATCGGCGGCGCGCCCTCGACCCCGCCGGGCTTCGGCCCCAACACCCGGACGATCATGCAGATCCGGATCAAGGGGACCACGACCGGCGCCTTCAACCTGGGCGCCCTGCAAGCTGCCTTGCCGACGGCCTTCGCCGTTGGTCAGGATCCGATCCTGGTGCCCAACTCGGGCTATGATCTCGCCTACAACGCCGCCTTTCCCGACATCTACGCCAACGCCATCGACGAGTCTCTCAACCTGAGCGGCACGACTCAGTCCGTCGCCCTGGTCAAGGCAGTGCTGCCCGGCCAGGGCTACACCACGCCTCCCACCGTCAGCTTCTATGGCGGCGGCGGCACGGGCGCTCAGGCCACGGCGACCCTCAACGGCATCACCGGCATCACGGTGGTAACGGGCGGCAGCCTCTACTCCGCCAACCCCACCGTGACCATCACCCCGGCTGTCGGTGACACCGGCACAGGGGCGACGGCGACGGCGACCGTGAGTGCTGGGGTCATCACCGCCATCGCGGTTATCAACCCGGGCTCGAACTACCTGCTGGCTCCGACGGTGACGATCACCGATGCCACCGGCACCGGCGCGACCGCGACCGCGACCATAACCCTTGGTTCTGTCGGGGCGATAAATCTTACCGCCTTTGGCTCCGGTTACACTAAAGCTCCGTACGTTTACCTGACAGGCGGAGGCGGCACGGGCGCACAGGCCGACGCCATGCTGGCCGGGGCTACGGCGATGGATGGTAAGAACTTGCTCGAAGGCTTCGACATGATGTTCGGGCGGATGAATGCCGTGCTCGGCTCGACCCCTAACCCGCTGACGCCAACCGTCGGCGCGGGACCGGTTGTCGGCGCGGCGTTCTACATAGATCCCCCGACCGAGGTCCTGGCGGCGGATCAGCCCAAGCCCCTGCTGTGGCGTCTCGCCCACATCGGGGTTGACTCCCATGCGATCCACTTCCACCTGTTCAACGCCCAGGTGGTCAACCGGGTTGACTGGACCGGCGTCATCAAGCCGCCTGACCCGTCGGAGTTGGGATGGAAGGAAACCGTCCGCACCAACCCCTTCGAGGACCTGATTGTCGCCCTGCGGCCGAGCGCACTGGACATGAAGCTTCCCTTCGGCCTTCCCGAGAGCAACCGCCTGCTGGACGTGACGATGCCGGCAGGTTCGACAGCGAACTTCACACCGGTGCCGCCGCCGCCGGGCCTGCCAGCGGCCGGCCAGATCACTAACGTCATGACCAACTTCGGCTGGGAATACGTCTGGCACTGCCACCTGCTGGGCCATGAAGAGAACGACATGATGCGGCCGATCGTGTTCCAGGTTCCCAGCACGGCACCGTCGGCGCCCTCGGGTCTGGCCGCAGCAAACCCCGGCAACGGCGTCCAGTTGACCTGGACCGATCCCACGCCGTTCAACTACGTCACCGGTCTGCCCGTTTCCACGCTGGGCAATTCGGCGAATGAAGTCGGATTCCAGGTCCAGCGGGCCACCGGCACCGGCGGCGGCACCTTCACCCAGATCGGAACCGCGCCGGCTAACTCGACCACCTATACCGACGGGACAGTCACGAACGGCAGGACCTACCGGTATCGCGTCGTCATCTTCAACGCGGCCGGCACTGCCACCTCGGGCACCGTCAGCATCACCGCCCAGATCATGAGCCCGCCGACCAACCTGAGGGCGGCCGTCCAAACCGGACCGCAGGTTCTCCTGACCTGGACCGATAACAGCAACATCGAGACTGGCTTCGTGGTCGAGCGCTCCACCAACGGCGGCGCGTTCGCCCAGATCGCCGCGCCGGGCCCAAGGGGTGGCACCGGCACCGTCACCTACACCGACGCCACGGTCGTGCTCGGCAACACCTACGCTTATCGGGTGAAGGCCATGCGGGGGACGGTCTCCTCTGCCTACACGAACACGGCCACAATCAGCGTGAGCACTCCCGCGGCACCCACCAACCTCGCCGGAAGCCTCGCCGGGCGCCGTGTCACGCTCACCTGGACCGACAACTCCAACAACGAGACCGGCTTCACTGTCCAGCAAGCCAATAACAGTGCGTTTACGGGCGCGACCAGCACCAACGTCGCGGCCAACACGCCCACCTGGCGAAGCGGAAACCTGGCGCGTCGCACCACCTACTGGTTCCAGGTCCGGTCGTACAACGGACTCGGCACCTCGGCGTGGTCCAACGTCTTCAGCATAACGACCCCGTAGGTCGTTCAAGCCACACAGCAGAACGAGAGGGCCGCCAGCCGGCGGCCCTCTCATGTTAAAAAGCAGGTGAAACTATGAGAAGAATGTCGCTTATGATGATTCTGCTGTTTACGGCGGCGCTGATTGCCGCCAGCTTGGCGACCGCGAGCGCGATGGGCGGCGGGGGCAGCATGGGCGGCGGAGGGGGCGGCTGCGGCGGAGGCGGAGGGGGATGCGGCGGCGGCGCCGGGGTCATTGACCCGCCGCCCGGCGCTGCCTTTGCCGACCCGCCAGAGATGGGCAACATGACCGACGCACCGGGGGTGGTGGAGGTCAACGTGGAGTGCCGGATCGCGCCGGTCAAGGTCAATGGCGTGACCGCGAACCTCTTCACCTACAACGGGTTCGCTCCTGCGCCGACCATTCGGGTCAGCCAGGGCGATACGCTCCAGATACACTTCAAGAATGCGCTGCCGCCCACCACCCAGACCAACTTTCTCGGCTTCACCAGGAACTTCACCAACCTTCACACCCACGGCATGCACGTCTCGCCGCTGCCGCCGGCAGACGCGGCGGCCATCACCTACGCGCCCGGTGAGAGCCATGACTATGAGTACGACCTCTGCTATCAGGAGCCGGGCACCCTCACGTTCTACCATCCCCACGCTCACGGTCTGGTGGCGGAGCAGTACTGGGGCGGCGCCACCGGCATGATGGTCACCGCCGACGCCACCTCAGTCCTCGCTGGCTTCGAGACGCACCTGATGATGCTGAAAGACATCAACCTGGTGGGGTCCGATCCCGAACCACACGACTCGACCATGAAGTACATGCAGGGGATGGAAGGCAACACCGTGATGGTCAACGGTCTGGTCAACCCGGTGCTTTCCGCCCGGCCTGGGCAGGTGCAGCGCTGGCGCGTCCTGAACGCCAGCACCGCCCGCTTCTACAAGCTCAGCCTGCAAAGCCACAGCCTGTACGTGATCGGAACCGACGGCGGACTGCTCGACAAGCCGTACGCGCAGTCCTACATCGTCATGGCGCCGGGGGAACGCGTAGACCTGCTGGTCAAGGCGAGCACGACGCAGGGGAACTACAAGCTGCTGTCGCTGCCCTACTCGCGCATGGGGATGATGACGTCGGCGCAGATCACTCTCCTGACCATGGCGGTTAAGGGCACGTCGGTGAAGAACAACATCCCCAGCTCGATCAACCCCGCCGCCGCGCGCCTCAACCTCGACACGAGCATGCTGCCCAAGCGCACCTACGTCCTCAGCATGGGTATGGGTCGGGGCTACATCAACGGACGCGACTTCGACGTGAGCCCGGACATGACCATGTCGGACCTGGGGACCTATGAGGTATGGGAGATCATCAACCAGAGCAACATGGACCACCCCTGGCATCAGCACGTCAACGAAGCCCAGGTGTTGAGCATCAGCGGAGGCGATTCCGCCTACCGCACGCTCTACACCACGGCTCCGGCCCGGAAGGATGTCGTGCTCGTGCCCAGGGGCGGCAGCGTCAAGCTGCTGGTGCCGGTGATGGACTGGCCGGGCATGGCCATGTACCACTGCCACATCCTGGAGCACGAGGACATCGGCATGATGGGCATGTGGGACATCATGGATGGCGGCATGGGAGGCATGTGAGCGGGGCGGCGTGGGAACCGGCAGTCCCTGGCGATGCTCTCGACGGAGAACTGACGGTGGGGTGTGCTCACGACGAGTTGGGATCGAGCGGCGCGCTTACAGGGTAACGGGCACGGCCCGCACTGAGCCGTGCCCGTTTGCTTGCTTAGCCACGGTCGCGCTGTCTCGAGGGGGAGGCCCTGCGCTTCCGTATACGGGCGGCACACCTGCGCTCCCAGGGTCGCCGCAAGGACGCGGCTCCCACGCTCATGAACGCGCGTGGTGACGTGCACCTCGCGCGCCACCGGAATCGCCGCGAGGCCACTTCGCCCGCCAGAGTTGGGCTGCGAGGCCCGCGAAGGCGGGACGCGGCTCCCACGGGCGCGCGCCCTTCACATCACCCGCGACACCGACGGCTGCGCCGCGGGGCGGTCGGACTTATCGGGACGCTCGGCGGCGGCCGCCGCCTCGGCCTCCGCCTTGGGCAGCATCGCCACCGCCAGCACCTCGTCCATGTTCTCGACGAACACGAACTTGAGCTCGCGCCGCACCTGCGGCGGAATCTCCTCCAGGTCTTTCTCGTTGTCCCTGGGCATGATGACGGTGGACATGCCGGCGCGGTGCGCGGCCAGCACCTTCTCCTTGATGCCGCCCACCGGCAGCACCTTGCCGCGCAGGGTGATCTCGCCGGTCATGGCGACATCGCGCCGCACCGCCCGCCGGCTCAACGCCGAAATCAGCGCCGTCGCCAGGGTGATGCCCGCCGACGGCCCGTCCTTCGGGATCGCCGCCGCCGGCACGTGAATGTGCACGTCAAGGCGGCGATAGAACTCCTCGTCGATGCCCAGGTCGCGCGCCCGCGAGCGCGCGTAGCTGAACGCGGCCTTCGCCGACTCCTGCATCACCTCGCCCAGGCGACCGGTGAGGATGACGCCGCCGCGCCCCTTCATCAGGGTGACCTCGATGGACAAGATGTCGCCGCCGACCTCGGTCCAGAACAGGCCGGTGGCGACGGCGATCTCGTCCTGGCGCTCGGCCATGCCGTGGCGGAAGCGAATGGCGCCGAGGTACTTGTGCAAGGTCCCCGGGGTGATGGCAGCCGCGACCGCCTTGCCCTGCGCGACATCCTTGGCCACCTTGCGGCAGACGTTGGCGATCTCGCGCTCGAGGTTGCGCACGCCGGCCTCGCGGGTGTAGTTGCGGACGATGGTGCGCAGACCCTTCTCGGTGAACTTGGCCTGCTCGGTGAGCCCGTGCTCCTTGAGCTGCTTGGGCACCAGGAAAAGCTGCGCGATCTTGAGCTTCTCCTCCTCGGTGTAGCCGGGGAACTCGATGATCTCCATGCGGTCGCGCAGCGCTGGCGGCACCGGGTCGGGCAGGTTGCCGGTGGTGATGAACATGACCTCGGACAGATCGAACGGCACCTCCAGGTAATGGTCGCTGAAGGCGTTGTTCTGCTCGGGGTCGAGCACCTCCAGCAGCGCCGCCGCGGGGTCGCCGCGGAAGTCGATGCCGATCTTGTCGATTTCATCCATCATGAAGACCGGGTTGTGGCTGCCGGCGGTCTTCATGCCCTGGATGATGCGGCCGGGCAGCGCGCCGACGTAAGTGCGGCGGTGGCCGCGGATCTCGCCCTCGTCGCGCACGCCGCCCAGGGAGATGCGCACGAAGTTGCGGCCGGTGGCGCGCGCGATGGACTTGCCCATCGAGGTCTTGCCGACGCCGGGCGGGCCCATGAAGCACAGGATGGGGCCCTTGCTCCCGGGGTTGAGCTTGCGCACCGCCAGGTACTCCAGGATGCGCTCCTTGATTTTCTTCAGACCGTAGTGGTCTTCATGCAGCACGCGCTCGGCATCGGCGATGTCGAGCTTATCCTCGGTGCGCTTGCTCCACGGCAGGCCGACGAGCCAATCGAGGTAGGTGCGCACGACCACCACCTCGGGCGAGGCGGGAGGCATCTTCTCCAGGCGGTCGAGCTCCTTGTAGGCGCGCTCCTCGACATCCTTGGGCATGCCCGCGGCCTGGATCTGCGCGCGCAGCTCGTCGAGCTCCATGGTGCGCTCATCGCGCTCGCCGAGCTCCTGCTGCATGGCCTTGATACGCTCGCGCAGGTAGAACTCTTTCTGCGTGTCCTCGAGCTCCTTCTTGACGCGCGAGTGAATCTTCTTCTCGATCTCCAGGATCTCGATCTCGTGGCTGAGGTGCTCGGCGATGCGCTCCAGGCGCTTGAGCGGGTCCACGATCTCCAGGATCTCCTGCTTGATCGGGACCTTGAGATCGAGGAAGCCGGCGATGAGGTCGGTCAGGCGACCGGGCTCGTCGATGCCCTTGGCATTCTCCAGCGCCTCGGGCGGGATGTTCTTGCCCAGGCTGATGCAGCGCTCGAACTGGCCGACCACGCTGCGCATCAGCGCCTCGACCTCGGTGCCGGCATGGGTCGGCTCGCCCAGGACCTCGACCTTCGCCTTGAAGAAGGGCTCGGTCTGCACGTACTCGACAACGCGCACGCGCACGATGCCCTCGATGACCACGCGCACCGTCTCGTCGGGCAGCCGCAGCGTCTGCATGCTCTCGCCCACGGTGCCGACGCTGTAGAGATCATCGGGCTGGGGATCGTCGATGTCCACGCTGCGCTGGGTGATCAACAGGATATGGTGGCCGTGCTGGAGCGCGTCATCGAGCGCGCGCACGGATTTCTCGCGCCCCACGAACAGGGGCATAATCATGTGCGGATAGATGACCTGGTCGCGAATCGGCAGCACCGGCAGGAGCTCGGGGATCCGCTCGATGCGGTGTTCGGCGGTTGGCGTCGCGCCGCCCTTGGACTTGACCTGGCTCACGATTACCTCCGATGAGACTGCGATATGCTATTCCTCGCCGCGTCACCCCCGCCCTGCTCGGCCGGGCGGTCAATGGCGACACTACGGTCACATGATTCCACGAAATGCGCCCTCTGAGACGCACACAGGGCCGACATTTGTGCGCCTCGACAGCGCATCGCGTCAGCCCTGGGTAACCCTATATAATTGTTCCCACTTCCGGGCCCAATTCCTGCGTCGAGCGGCGCCCCAAGCACGAGGAGAAGCTTGCGGGAGAGCTTGCGCCCCATTGCGTCAGCTTCTGCGCCCGCCGGAGTGGCGCTGCGCCCGCGGCTGCGCCGGGCCGCGCACGAGCTGCGGCGCCGAGCGCCGGCGCACCGTCTCTTCGGTCACGACGCAGCGGCGAACGCCCTTGAGCGAAGGCAGGTCATACATGATGTCGAGCATGACCTCCTCGATGATCGAGCGCAGCGCGCGCGCCCCGCCCTTGCGCGCGATGGCCTCGCGCGCGATGGCCTCCAGCGCGCCTTGCTCCACGCACAGCTCGACGCCGTCCCACTCGAAGAAGCGTTGATACTGCTTGACGACGGCGTTGCGCGGCTCGATCAGGATGCGCACCAGGTCGGCCTCGGTCAGGCCTGAAAGCGTCGCCACCACCGGCAGGCGACCGACGAACTCGGGTATGAAGCCGAAGCGCAGCAAGTCATCGGGCATCAGCCGCGCGAGCAGCGCGTCGCGGTCCTGCTCCGGCCTGGGATCCGCCGCCGCGCCGAAGCCCAGCGGATGCTCGCTCACCCGCTCCTTGACGATCTTCTCGAGTCCCTCGAAGGCGCCGCCGCAGATGAACAGGATGTTGGTCGAATCGATCTGGATGAACTCCTGGTGCGGGTGCTTGCGCCCGCCCTGGGGCGGAATGTTGGCGACGGTGCCTTCCAGCATCTTGAGCAGCGCCTGCTGCACCCCCTCGCCGCTGACATCGCGGGTGATGGAGGGGTTCTCGGATTTGCGGGCGATCTTGTCGATCTCGTCGATATAGACGATGCCGTTCTGCGCGCGCTCGATGTCGCCGCCGGCTGCCTGGTGGAGCTTGAGCAGGATGTTCTCGACATCCTCGCCGACGTAGCCGGCCTCGGTGAGCGAGGTCGCGTCGGAGATGGTCAGCGGCACGCGCAAGATGCGCGCCAGGGTCTGCGCCAGCAGCGTCTTGCCCGAGCCGGTGGGGCCGACGAGCAGGAGGTTCGATTTCTGAAGCTCGACGTCATCGCCCGCCGCGCGCAGGTTGGTGCGCTTGTAATGGTTGTAGACCGCGACCGCGAGGATGCGCTTCGCGCGCTCCTGGCCGATGACGTACTGGTTGAGAAGGTCGTAGATCTCGCGCGGCGTGGGCGCCGCGGGCGCGAGCGGCTCGGCGCGCGGCGCGGCGGCGGGCAGCGCGTGATCGTCGGTCAGCAGATCGGCGCAGGCGGAGACGCAGTCCGCGCAGATGAACGCCGGCTCGAAGCCCGAGGAGATGAGACGCTCCACCTGGCTGCGGGGCCGCCCGCAGAAGGAGCAGCGGCTGTCGTCCGTATATTCCCGGTCTTTAGTGCTGCGACGCATGGCTGCGTGTCTGGCGCGATTACTGGGGACAGTTACCTGTTTCCCGAAGGTTTTGGGCGTGCCCTTGTTCTTCGCGTGAAATAGGTAACTGTCCCCGATCTCTCCCGTCCTAGCCGCCGGCGGGCGGCGCCTCGTCCTTCGTCCATACTTGATCAACTATGCCGTAGGCTCTGGCCTCGTCGGCGGACATATACTTATCGCGGTCGGTGTCGGTCGCGATCTTCTCCAGCGGCTGCCCGGTGTGCTTGGCCAGGATGCGGTTGATGGTGTCGCGGGTATAGAGCATCTCCCGCGCCTGGATGTCAATGTCAGTCGCCTGGCCGCCCAGACGATCGACGTGCGGCTGGTGGATCAGGATGCGGCAGTTGGGCAGGGCGTAACGCTGCCCCTTGGTTCCCGCCGCCAGCAGCAGCGCGCCCATGCTCGCCGCCAGGCCGATGCACCAGGTGGAGACCGGCGGCGCGATGAGCTGCATCGTGTCATAGATCGCCAGCCCGGACTGCACCACCCCGCCCGGGCTGTTGATGTAGAGGTCGATCTTCTTCGCCGGATCCTCGCCCTGCAGGAACAGCAACTGGGCGATGACCAGGTTGGCGATCGCGTCGTCGACCGGCCCGGTGATGAAGACGATGCGGTTTTGCAGCAAGCGCGAGTAGATGTCGAACGCGCGCTCGCCCCCGGGCCGCTGCTGTACCACCATCGGCACGATCACTGTTGGTCCTCCCCCGATTCGTCTGCCGGCTCGGCGGGCGAGGGCGGCGCTTCGCCCGCGTCGGCGCCCGCTTCCGCTGCCGCCGCGTTGACCGAGGGCTCGTCCATGATCACGATGTCCGCGTAGTCCGGGCCGATCGGAACGGAATCAACGATTGCGAAATCGCGCACGGCGGTAGTGGATGCGGCGGGCTCTTCGTTAGTGATTTCGGCACGATCCACCAGCAACTGGAGCGCCTTGTTGCGCTCGATGCGGTCGGCGATGCGCTCGACGCCCTCGTCCTTAAGCTGCTTGCGGACGCGCTCGGCGCTCGAGCCGCTGCGCTCCGCGATGGCGGCAATCTGGTCAGAGACTTCCTGCTCCGTCGCCTCGATTCCTTCACGCCGCTGGATCTCGTCCAGCACCAGCATCCGCTCCAGGGCGCGCCGCGCGCTCATCTCCTCGTTGCGCAGCCAGCGCTCGCGGTCGATGCCTTGCTCGCGCAGGTACTCGGCCAGGTTCATGCCCTGCCGACGCAGCCTGGTCTCAAAGCTGTCCAGCCGCGCTTCCGTCTCGCGGTGCACCAGCGCCGCCGGCACCTTGACGCGCGATGACGCCATGACCTGATCCAGCAGATCCCCGCGCAGCTGATCCTCCGCCTCCTGCGCCGCTATCCGTTCGAGCAGCGTCCGTACTACCTGCCGCAACTGTTCCACGGAGTCGGCGTCATGCGCCTCGCGCGCCATCTCGTCGCTCAGCTCGGGCACCACGCGCCGCTTGATCTCGCCCACGGTCACGACGTATTCGCCCTGCTTGCCGGCGAGTGATGAATCGCGATGGTCGGCCGCGAAGGCAGCAGGAATGCGGACCTGCTCGCCGACTCTCAGCCCCGGCAGCTTGTCGTTCAGTTCCGGGAACAGCGTATCGGCGCCGATCTGCGACGGATAACCGTGAGTGCTCTGCCCCTCGACCACCGTGCCGTCGATGACCAGGTCATAGTCCACCAGCGCGAGATCCCCAGGCTCCGCCGGGCGGTCGGTCACATGCTCCCAGCGTGTGTAGCGCTCGCGCGTCTTGTAGAGCTGCTCTTCGACCTGCTCGTCGGTGATCTCGGCCACGCGGCGCACGGCTTTTAGCCCGGTGTACGCGCCGAGCTCGACCTGCGGCCGCGGCAGCACCGTGATCTCGAGCACCGCCGAGCCGTCGGGCTCGACCTCGGCCTTCTCCAGCTTCGGCAACAGGAATGGCTCGATGCCCGCCTGTTTGAGGGCTTGCAGCACCGCCAGCTCCGCCACCTCCTCCAGCGCCAGGCGCTGCGCCTCTTCGATGCTCACCTGCTGCTCGAGCAGGGCGCGCGGGACCTTGCCCTTGCGAAAGCCGGGGATCTTTGCGCGGCGCGAGAGGTCGCGGTAGACCGCATCCACCGCCTGGCGGAGCTCGTCGGGCTTGACCTTGACCGATAGCCTGACCTGGCCGTCATCGGCGGCTTGCTGACTGATTATCGAGGTCCTTGCATTCTCGGAATCACTCATGGGGTTGGGTCCGCACATAAAGAACTGGATGACGCTCCGGCGTCACTCCGGAGTCGCGCGACGCGCGACAAGTGTCCGGAAGAGTTGGGCGCGGCGAAAGCCGCGCTCCGGCAGGACGCCGTTGGGTATGACCTTTCTCGGTGGGTGGCGTCTACGTGCGAGCCGCGTCCCTGCTTCGCGGGCCTTCGTAGCCCAGCTTCGCAGGGCGAAGTAGGCTCGCGGCGATCCGGATCGCCCGGGGGCGCCGCGCTTGGCGCG
>Ga0315280_10004528_pt1 | contig 20441 bp, 18 predicted proteins | sample YL17G06_40_MG_FD_203697 | JGI IMG/M metagenome (GOLD analysis project Ga0315280, IMG submission 203697) | Sediment microbial communities from Yellowstone Lake, YNP, Wyoming, USA - YL17G06_40 | ecosystem: Environmental > Aquatic > Freshwater > Lake > Sediment | place: USA: Wyoming | collected... | reverse complement strand
CGACTCGATTTGCCGGCTGCGGGTGCCCGGCCCGAGGCTGATGAATCCGCGGTAGCCCCACATGCCATCAACGATGGCCCCGCTGAAAATCAGCAGCAGGCTCAGGTGAACGACGTAGGGCGCCAGGCGCGCCACTCGATGCTTTTCGATGTAGAGCGTGCCCTTCTCGAGTGTCGCCGGATGGGGGTGATACCCGAGCGCGGTGAGTTTCTGCGCGGCGCGCTCGAGCGCACCTTCGGGCTTCCAGGCACCCAGCGGAATTTCGCGAACCACCGGCAGCTTGCGCACGAACCACTCGTCCGCCTCGCGGTGCGGACGTGAGAAATAACGCCAGGCCTGGGGGAACCGCTCGAGCGAAGTCAGCACGATGTTGGCGCCGAGCAATCCCAACAAAAGGATGAACCACCAGGCGTGGAAGACATCAAACAGCCCTAGCGCGTCGAGCAGCCGAATGGTCTGCGGGGCATAAACCTGCTCGATCTGGCCCTCGCGGGCCATGGGCCGCTGGAGGATCATCGTACCGACGATCACCGCCGAGCCAGTCAGTCCCAACAGAATGAGTCCACATTTCAACGAGCTGAAAAACTGCAGAAAACGGTTCAGAGGTTCGTGTTCCTTGCCCATTTTTCTCCTGCCGTCCCTGGCAAGCTTCAGGTTCGCCACCCCAGAGCCATCTCGTGGGCATCTTGGGTTCCAGCAAAGCACTTATGTCCGTTTCCGGCAATCCCTTGAAAAGACGCCTGAAAGCGGCCGAGAAATCCACGTGCCATGGCTCTCCGTCCCTCTGAAAAGCTGGAAAGTTGGGGAAAAAGGCGCAGGATTATGCGCGAAGCGACTCAATTTGTCCTTGACCAAAGGCCGCATCCCAACGGACGAGATGTCTATTTCTCAACAAGTTGGGGCCATTCGAGGTCGGAACCAAAAATGCTGACAAAACGGCAGGTATTCGGTTCTGGACTTAGAAAGGAGTCTTCAAGATGAAAAGCTTCTCCGGAACTCGCAGCCAGGTTGAGGCCCGGGATATCGCTCCCCTTCCCAGGCCCGTGGCCACGATCAAGGCGGAAACACCAGCCGAAATGCAGCCCACCTTCACGCTGACCTTCACACTCGGCACAGCGATGCGTGAAATTAGTGACACGGTTATCCGAACGGTGCTGCAATATTCGCGCGGTAACCGGCTGCGTGCCGCCCAGTTGCTCCAGATCAATCCGCGCACTATCCGTCGTCGTCTGGGAAAAAAGGAAGCGGCGAGTTCGACCCCCTTGGCCGCCTGATCCCTTACTGCACGCGGCACACGCAAGCTCCCAAGGGGCATGACGGCCCACCCTCGCTAATAGTATCCGCACTGATTCGCAGCGAATTCTCAACTCGGGCCGCGCCTGCACCCATGACACGGTGTCGGCCCGAGTAGGCCCCCTTTTCGCATCGTCGCTGGCAAGACCAATTGGAGCCTGACGTGCTTGGAGACACTAGAGAGAAGAGTCCGCCGGACTTACTGTTCCGATTCCGGTCCCCGGAAGTCCCAGCCGGGAAGGATGGCATGGTAGGCGAAGCGACAATCCGCATCCTAATTGTTGACGATGACCCGTACTTCTTGCGCGTCCTCAGCCGCATTCTGAGCGCCGAGAACTTCCAGGTGAAAACCGCCGAAGGAGCCTCCCAGGCCACCCAGGTCCTGCGCGAGAACGCCTTCGACCTCGTCATCAGCGACCTGCGGTTGCCCGACGGCGATGGGCTCAGCATTCTTCAGGAAATCCGCAAGGCAGGAAGAGAGATCCCTGTCGTGATTCTCACCGCTTACGGTGAGGTGGACAACTACCTGGAAGCGATGAATGCCGGCGCCACGGAGTATCTCAACAAGCCGGTCAAATCGGACGAACTGATTGAAGTCGTTCGAAATTGCCTTCGCTCCCGGGCGGCCTCCCCGGAAGGCGCACCCTAGCGCCATCTGCCGGCAAGACTCCCGTCAAATCTTGAGCTCGACGATGGTGGCCCCCGTGCCGCCTTCGTGTGGGGCCGCGGCATAGAACTTTTCCACGTGCGGGTGTGTCGTGAACATTTCGTGCAGCGCCCTGCGCAGGATGCCCTTACCGTGCCCGTGGACGACGCGCAGGCGGAACCGGCCGTCAAGAAACGCCTGATCGAGGAACTTGTCGACGCGCTCGCGAGCCTCTTCGGCGGTGGCGCCAATGACGTTGATTTCGGCGGATGATTCTTCCGGCGGACCTTCGCCCTGGGAGCGCGGAGCGGCCGCCGGAAGAGCCGCCCGCCGCACCGCTGGAGGCTCTCCGCCCGGGGCGAGGACGCGGACATCGTCCGTGCGGAGGCGCATCCTCAGCCGGCCGACTTCGACTTCGAGCTGGCCCTCGCCGATGAGCGCGATGACCCTCCCGGGCGTTGAAAGGTTTGCGACCCGGACTCGGTCCCCGACCGCGGGCGGCGTTTGGATGAGGATTTCTTCGTCGCTTGCGGTCGTGCCCAAGGATTCGAGCACCTGGGCGTTCCACTCTTCCCGCAACTCGTGCCCGAGCGCCGCGCCTTTGCGCTCGATTCGCTTGTTTACTCTGGCGGCCTCGAGTTCCCGCCGAAGTTCCGCAACAGTCTCCTGCCACTTCTTCGCGAATTGCCGCAGAGTCTCATCCAAGCGCGCGTCGAGTTCCTTGATTTTGGCGCGCCGCTCCCGCTGAAACTTCTCTTCCAGTTCGACCCGGCGCGCCTCGACTTCCCTCTGCTCTCCGTGCAGCCGGGTGCGTGCGCGCTCGAATTCACCCTTTAGCTCGTGAAGCTGCGCGAGCAGCGTCGCCGCTTCGGCATCCGCGGGATCGAGGAGGCCGCGCGCCGCTTCAACGATGGAGGGCTCGAGACCCAGCCGCTCGGCGATCTCGAGAGCGCTTGACTTCCCCGGCAGGCCTATGAGCAGCCGGTAGGTGGGCTGGAGCGTCGCTTCGTCGAATTCCATCGCTGCGTTGACGGCCTCAGACGTCCCGGCGGCGTAAGCCTTCAGGCGGGAGTGGTGAGTGGTCACGAACGTCATCGCGCGGCGGGCGCGGAAATGCTCCAGGATCGCCACGGCCAGCGCCGCGCCTTCGTTGGGCTCTGTGCTCGCGCCGAGCTCATCGAGCAGCACGAGGTCGTGACGATCGGCCACCCTCGCCATCTCCTCAATATTCGTGACGTGGGCGGAAAAGGTGCTCAAGTTCGCCTCAATGGATTGCTGGTCGCCGATGTCGGCGAGCACTTTCCCAAACTGCGGCAGCTGCGCTTCGTCCGCCAGCACCGGCAGGCCCGCCTGGGCCATCAGCACGGCCAGCCCGACGGTTTTGACCGTCACGGTCTTCCCGCCCGTGTTCGGCCCGCTCACCACCATCAGCGTCTTGGGCTCCGCAAGTTCCACCGTCAGGGGAACCGATTTTCGCTTCTGCGCCCGGAGCGTTCGCTCGAGCAGCGGGTGCCGGACATCCCTTAACAGGAGCGCCCGCTCGGGTACGAATTCCGGCAGGCAGCAGTCGTAGGCGCGGGCAAACTCCCCCTTGGCGAAGGCCAAGTCGAGTTCGGAGAGAATCTCCGTGGCGATTCGCAAGTCATCGCGATGCTCCCGGAGGCGGTCACTGAATACCCCCAGGATTCTCTGAATTTCCGCAAACTCGCGGTCCTGGAGCTCGACGACTTCGTTGTTGAGCGGGACGGTCTCGAGCGGTTCCAGGAAGACGGTCGCCCCGGACGAACTCGCCCCGTGAACCACGCCCGCCACCCGCCGCTTCTCTTCCACGCGGACGGGGATGACATAGCGATCATTGCGCAGGGTCACCACCGCGTCCTGGAGGACTTTTTCCTGCCCAAGGCGGCGGAGCAGTTTTTCGAGCGTCGCCTGCAGTTCCACGCGCAGCCGCTCGATGGAGCGGCGAATGCGCGCCAGCTCCCGACTGGCCGAGGAATCAATCGAGCCGTCAGGCAGGATTTTCCCTTCCAACTCCGCGAGCAGGGGACGGAAGTCCGCCACGCCGCGCAGGAGCTCATCGAGATGCGGGAAAGGACTTTTGGTGAAGACCGTTCGGAGGTCGCGCGCCGCCCGGGCTACTTGGACGATAGCGAGGATTTCCAGCGCCGCGAGCGAGACGCCTTCAATGGCAACTTTGTCGAGGAGCGGGCGCGGGTCCTTGAGGCTGCCCAGGCCGGGACGCGGGCTCGCGCGTAAGTAATCGAGCGTCTCGCGTACCAGAGCGAAAGTGCGGCTGATATTCGCCAGGTCGCTCGCTGGCTCAAGCTCATCGAGAAGCGGCTCGGCGATCGGCCCGGTGAGGTAGCCGCGCACCAGTTCGATGACGCCCCGGAATTCAAGCGTCTCCCGTGAAAATGGGTCAAGGCCGCGGCTGGGCTCCGTCGCGCTGCGCATGGGAACGATTCGCTCCCATCGTAGCGGTGGACGCAGGGGGTGTCAACGTTTGGCAAGATTCCTCGATGCCGGGCATGCGGGGCGGAACACCGGAAAGCAGGCAGCCGCTAGGCGCCCTTCGTATGTTCCTGGCAAAGCGCCAGCAATACCGGCATCGTGGAAGCTGGGGACAATCCTACCTGCTTTAGTCCGGGAAATAGTCGTGATGTTCTTGGGCATGCACTTCATGGTGGTCTTCGAGAGTCTCGAGGTGGCTGATCACCTCGGCCTTCACGCCCAGCTCCTGCTGTAGCCTCTCCTCGATGCGCGTGGCGAGGGCATGGGCCGAGTCGAGCAGCGTCCCCTTCGGGAAAAGAAGGTGAAACTCCACCCAGACCGTGTTTCCCGCGTTGCGCTGTCGCAGACCGTGGAACTCGACGCCAGCTTCCGCGGTCATCTCGCTCAACAGACTCCTGACCTGGGACCCCAGTCCTTCATCGACTTCGTCCATCAGCCCGCCCACCGACTGCCGCATCAGTTTCCCACCCGTCCAGAGGATGTTCGACGCCACCACCATGGCCAGGATGGGGTCGAGCGGAAGCCAGCCGGTGATCAAGGCCAGCGTGAGTCCCCCAACCACCCCGAAGCTGGTCCAGGAGTCGGTGAGCACGTGCTTGCCATTGGCCTCCAGAATCAAAGACCGGTGCTTCTTCCCTACCCAGACGAGATAAACGCCCAGCGCAGCATTGATGAGAGCGGCTGCGAGCGTCAGCAGAGTCCCGGTGCCGAGGTTCTCGAGTCGGAGGCCGGAGAGCCATTTCTGGACGGAAACGTAGATGATGTAGAACGCCGCCAGCACGATCATGGCGCCTTCGAAGCCGGCCGAAAAAAAGGCGATCTTTTCATGGCCGTAATGATGGGAGCGATCAGCCGGCTTCTGACTCAACCACAGGCTGTAAGCTGCGAAGGATACTGCAACCACGTGCACGACCGACTCGGCGGCGTCGGAAAGGATGGCCACCGATCCCGTAATCCAGTAGGCGGTGACCTTCATGGCGAGCATGAGGAAACCGGTTCCCAGCGAAAGCCGCATGGCGAACCGCAACAACGCGGCTTTGTCTTCACCCGTGTTCTCGGCCGGATTTCTCATGCTTGCTGGAACTCGCAGTCATCGGATGGGCGCACGACCATCCGCGAAGAGGCGAGGGGTCTGAGGGGCCCGTGATGCGAAGCCCTTAATGGCGAGGGCGGGCTTCACGCCTCATGGTATCACCAGAAAGGCCCGGCGGCGCGAGTTCTGAATCAGGCTAGGATTTTAGTTGCGCCTTAAGAATTTCTGCGGCCTCGTCCGGGCCGGAAACCATACTGACAATTTCCAGCGCGGGAGCCCGCCAAGCTGCCTTCGAATTCAACTCGCCTTCCTGGTTCAGGCAGTCGATCACAGGTTGCCAGTAGGGAGCCATCACGAGCAGGGGCTTGCGCCCGCCCACGGTTCGTGCCAGAGCGGACTTGTTCATCATTTCCCAGACGAGCGCAAGTTCAGCGAGCGTCCCCGTCCCGCCCGGAAGGACAACATACGCGTCACCGCGCTCAATCAACGTTGTGAGGCGTTCGAGAAACGAGGCGCTGCGGACCTCTTCAACGATATACGGATTGGCCGCAGCCCGCCAGACCGCACAGGTGACGCCGATGGTGTGACCTCCGGCTTCCCGCGCGCCGCGCGCCGTGGCTTCCATCAGGCCCGCGTAGCCGCCGTTGCAGACGGCCCAGCCGCCTTCCGCCAGCAGCCGGCCCAAACGCCGGGCGTCTTCATAAGCGGCGCTTCCCTCCGCCGGAAGTGAGCTGCCGAAGATGGTGACGGCTTTCATGCTTCGAACCCTTCCCCGGTGGGACTCTTCTTTACCATTTCCCCGTGCGGGAGCTCGAACAAGGGGTCGCTCTATTTTTTCTGCCGTCGGCCCGCGAAGTGACGATAGATCACGAGCGCGATCCGGTCCACAACGGCCGCGCCCTCCGCCGACTTCATCGGATGATTGTTCCCGAGGATGGAGAAGGCCAGCCGTTCGCCGGAGGGCAGATCCATGTAACCGGAGAGTGCGTTGACGTGTTCCATCGTGCCAGTTTTGGCATGGATGCGGCCGTGCGCCGGCGGCCCCGTGAGGCGGTCAGCGAGCGTGCCGTCTTCGCCCGCGACGGGGAGCGAATCCAAGAAGACCTGAAACCGCGGCGACGCCGCCATGTATTCGAGCAATTTGATGACGGCGTGCGGTGCAACCAGGTCCCGGCGGGATAGGCCCGAGCCGTCCGCGAACTTCACTTCTGTTGTCTCAATCCCCACCTGCGCGGCGAACTCCTGCAGGACCTCGAGGCCCACGGTCAGGCTGCCGTAATTCTTGACCTCCTGGCCGAGGGTGCGGAGAAGCATCTCCACGTGCAAATTGTGACTGGTTTTGTTGATGATCTTGATGTCTTCCGCCAGCGGGCGGGAGAGGTGTTCGGCCAGAACGACGCGCGGCGGAGGCTTGGGAAACGGGTCTCGCGCCGTGGCCGCTTCGAGGCGTGTGAGGTGGCGAACCTCAACGCGGCCGCGCACGGCGATCCCCCGCGCTTCGAGCGCGCGACGAAACAACTCTCCCATCAATTGCGGGGGATCGGCGATCGAGACCGAGTCTTGATCCTCGCCTGCATCGATGGGAATCTCACCCCAGACGTCGAGTCGCATCGAACCCGGTGGTCGCTCGACGTAGATCCGCTTGCGCCCGCCCGTCGCGGTCGTCTCCAGGCGATTGTTCAGTTGGTAGTAGTCCGCGATGGGCTCCAGTCGGACTTCCGCCCGCTCGCCCGCCTTGGCAGCGGGCCGCACGCGTAGCAACAGGGCATTGTCATTGAAGGCGAGGGCGGTCACCGGCGCGCCGTAACCCCACTGCAAGTCCTCTTCATCCCAGCCGTGGCTGTAAGGCTCGAAGAGGAAATAGCTGTCATCCGCCACCAGATTGCCCGTGACCTCACGCACTCCGTGCGCGGCGACTTGCTCGGCCAGCTTCTGAAACAGGGCTTCGGCCGGCTCCGCGCTCACGGGAGACAGGAGGCCCGGTAGCACACGGTTGCCGAGAGTCGGGTCACCGCGCCCGACCAGAAGCAAATCCTGAATGCGACCCTCTGCGTCTGGAGCGTCATCTGCCTCGACCGTGGTGCGAAAGACAAAATCCGGACCGAGCTTTTCAAGTGCGGCAGCCGTGGTGAAAAGCTTCATGTTCGAGGCGGGCAGATACAGGCGGTCCGCATCGCGCGTGAAGAGGACTTTACCGTCGCGCAGGCGGACAACTTCGATTCCCCAATGCCCGCGTCGCGCGTCGCTCCGACGCAGAATGGATTCGATTTGGTGGGGGAGAGACGAACGGCGGGAAGTCCGCTGCGCCTCGGCTCCCCAAGCGCCGCGCGTGGCCAACGCGGCAAAGAAAAGCAGGCAAAGAGCGCGATACGGCAGGCGGCGTTGTCGCTTCAGGCGCAAGATCGAGGTCCCTGACGAACGCGATTGTGGTTCGAGCGCTCGTGGCTGCAAGCGGCGGCTCCGCAGGCGAATGGCGAACCTCCGGGTCGGCCCGGCGACGAGGTCCGCCGCGTGCGCCTGCTACGCCAGTTTCCGAGCCACTTCCTTAGCGAAGTAGGTGAGGATGATATCCGCTCCTGCCCGGCGGATCGCCGTGAGCGTCTCGAGAATGATCCGCTCGCGGTCGATCCAGCCCATGCGCGCCGCGGCCTCGATCAGCGAGAATTCCCCGCTCACCTGGTAGGCGGCGATGGGAACATCAAATTCCCGGCGCGCCAGAGCGATCACATCCAGGTAAGGCAGGGCGGGCTTCACCATCACGATGTCCGCCCCCTCTTCGATGTCCAGAGCGATCTCGCGGAGCGCTTCACGCTGGTTGGCGGGATCCATCTGGTGCGAGCGACGGTCGCCGAACTGCGGCGCAGAGTCGGCGGCCTCGCGGAACGGCCCGTAGAAACCCGAGGCGTATTTTGCCGAGTAGGCCAGGATGGGGATGGGACTGAACCCGCGCGCGTCGAGGCCAGCCCGGATGCGCCCCACACGGCCGTCCATCATGTCGGAGGGCGCGACGATGTCGGCGCCGGCCTGGACCTGCGTCAGCGCCGTCTTTGCCAGCAGTTCCAGCGTCGAGTCGTTGTCGATTTCGTTTCCCTTCACCACGCCGCAGTGCCCGTGGCTGGTGTACTCGCAGAGGCAGAGATCGCAAATCACGATCAGATTCGGCAACGCCTTCTTGAGCGCCCGCACCGCGCGCTGCACGATGCCTTCGGGGTCGTAGGCGCCGGAGCCCACTTCATCTTTCTTCTCCGGGATTCCGAAAAGGATGACCGCGGGAACGCCGGCGTCCGACGCCGCGCGGCATTCTTCCACCAGCCGGTCCACCGACCAGCGGAAGTTGCCCGGCATGGATTTGATTTCGTCCTTCACGTTCGAGCCCGGACAGACGAAAAGCGGATAAACCAGCGCGTGAGGCGTCAGCCGGGTCTCGCGCACCAGACTACGGATGGCTTCCGTGCGCCGCAAGCGGCGCGGACGGTGGGTTGGAAAGGACATGACTTTTTGCTCCTGGGATCCAATGCCATCAGTGGTCAGCCATCAGCCGTCAGCGACCAGTATCAAGCTTCTGGATGAAACTAGTTAACATTCGCTTCACCTCGGTGACCTCTCTGGCCAGATGGCCGTAGTCAGGCTCGGCGAGTAAGAGCAAATCACGCGCGAGCAAGAGATGGTATTCCAGCTCACTGGCAGAGCCCATGGCAATTTGGAGGAAACGTGCAAAATCGGGACCACGACTTCGCCCACAACCCTCGGCGATGTTAGCAGGGATGGACTCACAGGACCGGCGGATCTGGCTCGTGAGGCCGTACATTTCTTCCTTCGGAAAGGCTGCGGTAGCCCTGTAAACCGCCAGGGTAAGCTCGTGTGCCTTGCGCCAGACCTGGAGCTCTCTGAAGTCTCTCAAGTTTCACTACCTCATGGCGGACCTCAGCGCCAGCCTGTTCTGTCTGCTGAGTGCTGACGGCTGAGCGCTGACAGCAGATTGCTTCAATACAGCCTCTCGCGCGGCTTCAGGTTGCCGAAGGTCCCGATGTTGGCGAGAGAAAGCGCGATGCGGAACTGGTTCTCACGCCTCAGGGCGCCGAGGGCGAACCGCCGGTACTCAAAATCCAGCGCAAAGCAGCCAAAATTATAACTGACCTGACTCACGACCTGGTGGGCGATTCGTTGCGCGAAGTTGAAGTCCAGGCCGAACGCACCGCTGAAGCCTTTGCGGTTCGTGTCGCCGTAACTCGCCACGGTCCGCAGGAGGTGGAAGGAAGGGAGCGTGGCGGACGAGGCGGCGGGCGCCAGCGGCGTCGAGAGTGCGGCGGTGCGGTTAATGAAGAAGTCCGTAAAGGAAAGCCCCACGGGGCCGTGCCGCAGGTGGGACGTGATACCGGCGTTCAACACGCCGCCTCCCGCTGGATCGAAATCGGCTCGAAGCTCGGTGTCGTAATTCGAGAAAGGCGCGAACTTCAGGACGGAGACCACCGGCGAAAGACGCCGCCCCTGGGCGAACGCGAACCCGGTGAGGGAGATCGTCGGGTCGAAGACCACGCGCTGGCCGGGCTCCAGCGCGCCACCAAACGTCGGGTCGAAGTAGTATTTCTGAGAAAGCCGCCAGGAGATCAATTCGCGCGCCTGAGGTTTGGCCTCCCCCTCGGGCACATCCTTGCGGAAAAGCAGCGAGTTGGTGAGGGAATACTCGACTTCATTGGTCGCGGCGAAGATATCGAGCTGGTCGTAGCGCACCACCTCGCGGAGACTGTCGTCGTCGTTCGCTCGCACGAGGCGGTAATGGATGTCCGGCTCGATGACATGCTTGAACCGATAACCCCAGCGCGGTCGGGAGAAAACCTTTTCGAAGGATGGGGGGCGCAGGTCCAGCGAGAATTCACCCAGCAGCCGATTCAGCGGTTGGTCGGGAGCGCGCAGGCTGGTGCCGTAGCGTGTGGCGCGCACTCCCGCGGAAGGCGTGAGATGGAATCCCAGGAAGGGCTTCGTACGCAGAGTGATTTCGGGATGAAAATCCACCCGCTCCGCAAGCTGTGGCGTGACGAAAGCAGGCTCCGTCCTCCCCACCCCCGTGGCCGAGAAATCGAACGCGAGATAAAGCGGCGAGTCCCCGACCTGCCGGTCCATTCCGGAGAACGAGACGCTGGGCGTCTGCCGGATGATGACGGAATTCCCGGGCACGCGCTGTGCGGAAAGGAAGTTCTGATAGCGGGAGGCAAAGAAGCTCAGGCTGTAGGCACCGAAGTTCTTGGTCACGAAACCCGTCTGGTGGACTTCCGAGGTGACGGCTTGCGAGAAGTTATCGGTGAACGTCAGCCGGTAGGCGAGCGAGGTGATGTAGTCCACATCCACAACGGCGCGAAAGCCCTTCCCCAGGTCCTTCGCCTGGCCGATCGCGCGCAGGCTCTGGCCTGGTGCCCGGGACTGGCGCAAGCGGCCGCTGCCCTTGTCGTTCACGCCGGAGTATTCCACCGAAATATCGCTCGTGGCGCTGGGGCGGGCGCGGAAGCGTCCGCTACGTGCCACGCCGCGAATGCTGTAGTTTTCGAGGCCGAGCAAGACGTCGGCGCTGGGATTGATCGCCCAGAAGAACCCTCCGCCGACGATGAAACCCTTTTGCGAGGAATTGCCGACGTGCGGAAGCAAGAAACCGGTCTGCCGGGGGTGGCGGGCAATCGAGTTCACCATGAAGGGCGAATAGAACAGCGGAATGCGCAACAGGTGGAAAAACGAGTCGCGCGTCACGACCTTGTCCCCGACCTCCACCCGCGCACGCCGCGCGGAAATCACCCAGCCTGTCGCTTCGCACTCGCAAGTCGTCACGTGCGCGCGGAAAGCGACGTAGGTCGACTCGCTTTGCCGCTCCAGGCGACGGGCGCGCACGTAGAAGGGGTTTTCCGTGATCAGCATGCGGGGACGGGGAGTAACCTTGGCACGCAGTGTTCCCCGGCCGTTCGAGAACCAGCCCGTTCCGGTTTGTACGTTATAGAAGGCCTCATCGGCTTCGAGGCGGCTTGCGGAGTCCGCAAAGGTGACATGGCCGCGGGCCTCCACGTTCCCGTTGGACTCGTCGAAGCTCGCCTCGTCGGCCGTGAGCTTCATGTCCTGAAAGGTCACTTCCACGTGCCCGCGAAGATGATAGACGTTCTTGTCCTTTTCCTGGGAATCGGCGCGGATGCTCACCGTCGTACGACGGTCTCGCAGCTCGAGAGGGACCTCCGGTTGCTGCCCGCAAAGCCTCGCGGAAGCACCCGTCAGGAACATCGCCAAAACGGACAGTGTCGCCCACCGGACGCGCGCCCGAAATGCAAGCCGGATAGAAAAGTGAGCCATGGGAGCGGTGAAGCTGCTCATTCTACTCGAAAGCGCTTTGTTCCACCCTACGGTTTTGTTAAGATGCGGGAAGCGGTCTGGAATGCTGCCTGGAGGTTTTTGGCGCGCCGGTGAAGTGCCCCAAGTGCGGGTTTGTCAGCTATCCCGGTCTTTCCCACTGCAAGAAGTGCGGCCACTCCTTTTCTCCCTCGAAACATAGGGTGGAATCTCCCGTAGACCCGGGCCTCTTATCCCGGTCGCTCGCGCTGGCAGCGGAGGGTTCGGCGCCGGACGCACGTGCTGCGCCATCTCTGGAACCGCAAATTTCTCCGGAGCTCACCGTCCCGGAGCCGCGCGGGCGGGAACCCGGCGTGATCGAACTCAGCCCGTCAACCGCGGCCCCCGAGCCGACTGAACCCCTCCGACCCTGGCGCGAGGAACTCAGCGAGCGCGTCGAGAACTTCCGGCGGCGGCGGGCGCGTTTGAAGGGAGGCTTCGATCCCAGCCTCAGCCTCGAATTCGACTTCCCCGGCGCGTCCGGCGGCAAGTCCGAAGCCCCGCTCGAATCCAGGGAGGCTGAGCCCGAGGCGAGGGAATCCGAGTTGGACTTTGAGCTCGACCACTCGTCTGCGCTGGAGGCTCCTTCTGCGCGGCTGGACTCGCTGACGCTCGACCACCCTGCCGGAGGGCTTGGCATCCTCCAGGATACAGAATCCGAAATCGCGGACGCGCTGCCATTGCCCGCCCCACCGCTGCCGGTGGAGATTGTCCTCGATTCCCCGTCGACTCAGGACGGAGAGGCCCGGGAAGCCGTTCCGATGATTCTCCCTTTGGCCCCCATGGGCCGGCGGTTCCTGGGAGGGCTCGTCGACGCGCTGGTCCTGCTGGTTTCGGCGGGACTGTTCGCCCTGATTTACTGGCGGGCCGGGGGACGATTAACACCCAATCCCCTGAACCTGGCTGTGGTGGGGTTTATCGGGGTGCTCATTTCCCTGGCCTACTTTGGTGTGTTCACCGTCCTCACCTCCACGACGCCGGGCCTGCTCTGGGTGGGCATCGAAGTGAGAAACTTGCAGGGGAACCCTCCGACACCTCGGCAGGCCTGCTGGCGCGCATTCGGATACCTGGTCTCGACGAGCGCGCTGCTGCTGGGTTTCGTTTGGGCGTTGGTCGATAGCGAGGGCCTCACTTGGCACGATCGCATGTCCGACACGTTTCTGGCCAGCGCGGACAGCGGGGTGCAGCCACACACCTCACGAGTGGCGGAATAGGTCTTGTGGGTGTTAGGTGTTAGGTGTTAGGTGTTAGGTGCTGGGTGCTGGGTGCTGGGTGCTCGGTTCTAACTTCTGGATTCTGACTCCTGACTTCTGTTTTCACCGCCATGGGTAAAGGCCGCTTCCTCAATCAAAAGCTCGGCAAGCGCATGAGCCGGAAGTTTGACCTGCTCAAATCCCAGCTCGCCGGCCAGCGTTCGGGCCACCCTGCCAAACCTGAGGACCTGCGTCTGCCTAAGAAGGGCGTTTCCCGCGAAGGAAAGCCGCGTTCCTGATAGCGTCCCGGCGCGCCGTCAATTGTGCCGCAAGAACTTGTTGTTCTTGTGCCCGGTCAGTGAGTTAAAGAGGGTTTCCAGGAACGCATCGGCGTTGATGAAGCCGCCAGAGTACTTCTGCCAGGGGGCAAGGATTTTCGCCTGTTTCATCTGGTCGAGGGTTTGGCCCTGGGCGATAGCTTTCTGGACGACGGCCGTGGTGTCCTTGAGCATCTTGATGTACTCCCGGACGTCGTCGAGGTTCGAGAGCGCGCCGTGGCCCGGAATGATCTTCACGTCCGCGGGGAGCTGGGAAATGGCCTTTTCCAGGCCGGCGATCATTCCCTGAACGCTGCCCCCGCCGTCGATGTCGATGAAGGGGAAGCCATAGCGAACGAAGTCGTCGCCCATGTGCACGACGTTGGACTTGGGGAAGAAAATGATCGAGTCGCCGTCGGTGTGGCCGGAGGGGAAGTGCAGGGCACGGATGTCCTCCCCGTTGAGGTGCACCGTAACGTCCTGACCGAAGGTGATGATGGGCAGGGCGGCCTTGGGCGCGGGCTTATTCTCCATGCGGATGGAAGCGCCATTGCCGCTCGCGCCACCAGCCTCCAGGCGCTTGCGAACATTGTCCTGGGCGATGATGGTCGAGGTCTCGCTGAAGGGCAAGTTCCCGCCCGTGTGGTCTCCGTGGTAGTGAGTGTTGATGACGAAGCGCACGGGCTTGTCGGTGATGCCAAGGCCCTGGAGCGCGGCACGAATCTTCTCCGCCAAGGGCGCGAACTGGTCGTCCACGATGACGACGCCGTCTTCGCCCACCGAGGCCGCGATGTTGCCGCCCGCGCCTTCCAGCATGTAGACGTTGCCCGAAACCTTGGTCACCTTGATCTCGACTTTGCTGAAGTCCTGCCCGCCCTGGGCAAAAGCCAGGGTGGCAAAGAGGGGGAATGCGAGAAGGGATAGGCTATGCATGGGTTTGACCTTGCCTCCGTGTGTGAAGTCTCAATAAGCCGCCGTGACGTAGAGAAACCCGACCTTAACACAGAAGGGGCTAAACCAGAAAGCGAAGTCGTCAGGGTCCTCAATTCAGCTAGTTGAACACGGGGAAGGGCAAAGCTGTCATTTGACTGACGCGCAGATGCGGATACGTAGCCAACTTTGCCAAATAAGACATATCATAGCAAGTTATTACGTGGATTGCCGAAAGGCAAACGTGGACAAACCCAGTGGGCGAACACGACGTTGAAGAAACCGCGCCGGTATCTTACACTCGGGACGGGCTTCCAAAGGAGGGCCGCATGCGTCTTTCAGGGACTGTCTGGTTTGTCATTGTGTTCGGTTTCCTGACCTCGCTTCTGTTCGCCGCGGACATCACCGGGAAGTGGACAGGCAAGTCGGAGGAAGGCCCGGAGTGGCTTTTCAACTTCAAATCCGAGGGTAGCAAGGTAACCGGCACGATGGTGGGCGGCGACGGAAAGGACCGCCCCATCAACGATGGCAAGCTGGACGGGGATGCCATCTCCTTTGCGGTGAATTCCGAGTGGCAGGGCCAGCCGATCAAACTGGTTATGAAGGGAAAGGTTTCCGGGGACGAAATACAGCTTCGCGTCGATACCGACGATGGCGCCTGGGGCACGGACCTCGTCTTGAAGCGCTCGTCCACATAAGGATCTCGCGCGGGTGGCGCTTCGTTTCGTGACCACCGCGGCCTCGGAGGCGGCCCGGAGAAAAATCCGCGAATCCAGGCACCCAGGGCGCGCTGTGAGCATCTAACACGCGAGAGGTCTGCCTCCGTTGCGGCCATGGTCGCGGCGGGCAAGGCGTGCTAGAATGAAATGGTTCAGGGATTCAGCCGGGGCTGAGAGGGAGTCGCTTTCCAAATGAGCAACCGCGTTCGGGCGCTATTGATCACGACCTCGTGCATCGTGGTTTTCTACGTCGTGCTGGGCGGGTTGCTCGGCAAGAACGACACCTCGAGCGAGAAGACCTACCGCAACCTCGGCGTTTACAGCGAAGTCCTCTCCCGCATCAAGAGCGATTACGTCACCGAGCCGGACCTGAAAAAAGCGACCGGCGGCGCTATCCGCGGCCTGCTCGAAGCGCTCGATCCCTACAGCACGTACTTCACCCCGCAGGAATACCAGGAATACTTGAAGCAGCCGGATGCGGGCCCCGCCAGCGTCGGTATTTTCCTCGCCAAGCGCATGGGTTTCGCCACGGTGGTTTCGGTCCTGCCCGGGGGTCCGGCGGAGAAGGCCGGCGTGAAGCCCGGCGACCTCATCGACCGCGTGGAGAATTCCGCGACGCGAGAACTCTCCGTCATTCAGATTCAACGGCGGCTAGCCGGTCCTCCGGGAAGCACTCTGACGCTCACGCTGGTTCGTGAGGCGCGAGGCGATCCACAGAAGGTGGAGATTACCCGCGCGGTGTTGAACGATCCTCCCGTCGTCTCCAAGATGGTGCAGGAAAACGCGGGTTATATCCGCGTGGCGAGCTTCAACAAGGGGAAAGCCGCTGAAATTGCCGCGAAGCTGAAGGAACTCACCGCTGGAGGCGCCGACAAGATCGTCCTCGACCTGAGAAATTGCGCCGGCGGCGAATCCGAAGAGGCGGTCGAAACAGCCAGCCTGTTCCTCGAGAAGGGTCTGGTCGCTTACCTCCAGGGACAGCGGTACCCACGGCAAGACCTGAACGCCAAGCCTCCTCCCCAAGTGTGCACGCTGCCCCTGGTCGTCCTGATTAATCAGTCGACGGCCGGGCCTGCCGAACTGGTGGCTTCAGCCATTCAGGGCAACAAGCGCGGCGAGGTCGTGGGAGTCCGCAGCTTCGGCGTGGGAGTCTTCCAGAAACTCATCGCCATGGATGACGGTTCGGCCCTGCTCCTCTCCGTGGCCAAGTACTACGGCCCGGACGGCAAATCCATCCAGGACAACGGTGTCACGCCCAGCGTGGTCGAATCCCCGGCCGAAAACGTTGGCAATGTTGGGGACGAGGACAACGAATCACCCGAACCCGAGCATTTCGGAGACAAGGACGACCAGCAGCTTCGCAAGGCCATCGAAATCCTGAAGCAGAAAACCACGAAAGCCGCCTGAGCGGTGGCCCACCCCATCCTCCAGAGCAGCCACTCAACCCAACGGGCGCGCCCCACAATCCCGGGGCCTGCCCACGCCCGCCTGCCCTCGGCCCTGACTCTTACGGTCCTGCTTTTCCCCACGCTCATCATACTCGAGGGGTGCAGTTGGTTCGCCCCCCAGGGACTGAACGAAGGCGAGCGGCGCCGGATCACCGTTCGGATCAAGGAAACAATGGAAGGGGCCGGAGGGGAGCAGGTCTGGGTCAAGGTTTCGCCCTCGGCGCCATTCCCACCTCCGAAGGTGGACGTGGCCACAGAGGTGGTGGCGACTTCGGATGCCCTTCGCGCTGTGCTCGCGGCCCTCGAGCGGCAGGCGAAAACGAGCAACCTGGAAGTCAAAACGCGGATGACCGTCAGCCGAAAGCACGAGCGAACGGCGGACGTACGCCTTTCTCAGAAGGGCGTGCCGGCGGGCCGCTGGCTGCTGCGAGAGGTTCCCGAGATGCGCCGCGCGGCCATCATCATTGACGACCTCGGGCAGGACCTGGAAGCCGCGCAGAAGCTGCTGGCACTTCCCTACCCGGTGACTTTCTCTGTGCTCCCGCACCTCGTCCATTCCACCTCCACGGCGGAGGAGGCACACCGCGTGGGGCGCGAGGTGATGCTGCACCTGCCGATGGAGCCGGATTCTCCCGCCCGGCCCGGTCCGGGCGAGATTCGCGTTGGCATGCGCCCTGCGGAGATCGCGCGCCTTATCGACGAGGACCTAAGCTCCGTCCCCCACGCCGCGGGGGTCAACAACCACATGGGCTCGCGCGCGACCACGGACGCTCGCCTGATGGCCGTGGTCATCCGGGTGCTCGCCGACCGCCGATTGTTCTTCGTCGACAGCCGCACGACCCCCGCCAGTGTCGCGCTCGACGTGGCGCGCCGCGAGGGCCTGCCGACGTTCTATCGGTCCGTCTTCCTGGACGACACCGAAACCCTGCCGTACACGCTTGGCCAGCTTCGCGAGTTCCGCCGGCTGATCGAAGAACACGGCGTGGCGATCGCCATCGGCCATCCCCACGCGAGCACATTGACAGCACTTGCACGCTTCCTGCCCGAACTCGAGCGCGACGACATCCAGTTATTGCCGGCTTCCCAGCTCGTGAGCCTGCCAGAAGTCTCCCGGCTCTCGCCGCCCGGTCCCGCCACGCACTGAGCCTGTGCTGAGGGGCGAACCCACAACCTCTGGATCGAGGTGACGGGCCCGGAGGCCGCCAGGAGCGCGATTACTACACTGTGTCGTAGGAAATCAGGGACATCCACCAGGTTATCCGCGGGATTCCGATGTTGGGGAGAAACGTGGCTAGTTGTTCGTCGCTGGCAGAGCGAGAGTGACGTCACGGTCCAGGCGCATCCCGACCAGCGATCCAGCCATCAGACTCGCCTGTTTGCCCCGCGGCAGGAGATAGGCGGCGATCACGCTGCCGACGCCTGCGGCGATGCCGGGCCCAATGCCTCCAGCCGCGCCTGCGGCCGCGCCGACGCCGACGATGGCAAGCTGCTTCTTGCGCGAGGGCCCGCGGCCCTTGAGTTCGCCTTCCACACCGACCGCGGAATCGTCGTTACCTTCACTCGAGAAAATCTCTGTCAGCGAGCCAATGATGGCGACTTTTTCGCCGTTCGGGAGTTCGACGGTATCGAAGACGACGTAAAGGTAACCGCCCTTCCCTTTACGGCCCGCTTCTCTGACTTCACCGACGTGACCGTCGATGCGCACGCCCTTGGGCAAGACCTCGCGATCCTCCACAGCCACCGGATCGATCAGCGTGCTCAGCACGCGGTCGCCGGGCTTAGAGGTTTTGGAGTTGACGGTGGTGTGGAGTTGCAGCTTGAATTCCGTTCCTTCCGGAACCGTCCACTCTTCGATATCGCCCGAGGCGTTCTGCTGCGCCACCAGGCGCGGGACGAGACCCGCCGTCAACACGCCAGCCAGCACGGCGGCCGGAACCTGTCGCTTCAACTCAACAGCTCGCATGAAGATCCTTCCTCCAACTCCTCACCGGAATGGCGACCGACATCCATTTCACCATCGGTCGTTGTCGCCCGTCAAAGGGAAAATCGGATCGGCGGCCGGATAGCTCCACCGCTCAGGTTCGATGCAATCTCCGGTGTGGAGTTGGCCAGCCACACCTGCGCGCCGGCGGCATTCCGTTGAGAAAACTCCTCGGAGGCAAGCGACGCGCTCGCCCGAAACGGCCCGAACCCCTACCTCACCACAACCATCAGGTCGAGGATCGTATTGTTGCGATTCAGAATCAGCGCACGGCCCTCCAGCACCACGCGCGAATAACCTGAGGGCAGAGGCGGAAGCTGCCGGGTAAGCTCAACCGGGAACGGCTGCACGCGCTTTTGCAAGCCCGGCGGTAGAGTCCCATTCCGCCGCAAGTGTTTTTCCAGCCCGGGGGGAAGATTCCCTCCTCGCTTGGCGAGGCCGGGCGGCAGCCCACGGCCACCGCCTCCGTAGTAGCTGCGAATCAACTGTTGATCGCGCTCGGAGAACACCAGTGCAACATCGACGGCTGCCGCCTTTCCCCTGTCGTGCTTCTTGCCGTCGTAGCCGCCTCGGGCCTCGGGGCGCATCTGCACGGCCGCAAAGCTTCCAATCCAGACGACTGCTAAGCTGACAAGCAAAGCGCATCTCAGGCGTTGCATGTTGACCTCCTTCAAGCATCCCGGCGAATGCCCTTCAGGGAATTTGAAAACTCGAAGTCGTGGCATACGCCATGCGACTTCTCAGGACGGATCGAGGAAAAGAGCAACTCGCCCTCGGGGCACTTTCCTGCGGTCAGGCAGTATACCGCACTCGATAGCCGGGCGGGAGGCGCCTTTGACCTGGAGAACATTTGCCACCCGACCGCTGACCGAGATCCTCTGGTGCTCCCGCCGTGCCGAGCAGGCGGGCAGCACCAATCCCGGCGGCTTTGCGCGGTTGGAGTTCGAGCGCGGGGGGCGCAACGGCGGTGGCAGGACGAAAGCGCCGCAAGGTGGGTCGCCTAACGGCGGACTTCGGCGTGGTGGCGGACGTCAACGCCTTGGACGAGGAAAAGCACGTCCTCGGCGATATTCGTGGCGTGATCGGCCAAACGTTCGAGGTTGCGGGCGACGAACATGAAGTTGACCCCCGGGCGGACATTGTCCGGGTTTTTCTGCATGAAACGGATCAACTCTTCGTAGATGATGTCGCGAAGGTCGTCCACGGCGTCGTCGGAGAGCAGCACGGTGCGCGCCAGCTCGGCGTCGCCCTTGACGAAGGCGTCCAGGCATTTGCGCACCATGGACTCCGTCTGCTTGGCCATCTGGGGGATGTCGATCATGGGCATGATCACTGGCTCCTGCATGAGGGCGAGCGATCGCTCAACGATGTTCACCGCTAGGTCGCCCATGCGCTCGAGGTCGTTGTTGATCTTGATAGCGGCGGTCAGGAACCGCAAGTCGGTAGCCATGGGCTGCTGCAGGGCCAGCAGGCGCGTGGCCAGGTCGTCGATCTCGATTTCCATCTGGTTGATGCGCGCCTCGTTTTTCAGGACCTGCTGCGCCTGGTCGGTGTCCTTTTCAACCACCGCGAGGACACTCCGGTAAACGGCCGATTCCACCAGACCGCCCATTTCGAGCAGCCGGCTCTTAAGGTCTTCGAGTTCTTCTAGGAAATGTTTCATGCTCCCCCGCTCCGCCCCTGCTTACGCCGACCCGGGAATCGGGTTCCGGACCGTTGCCTTATCCAAAGCGGCCGGTAATGTAGTCCTCGGTTTCTTTCTTTGCGGGTGTTTTGAAAATGATTCCGGTTTCGTTGAACTCGATGAGTCGGCCCATCAAGAAGAACCCCGTAAAGTCCGCCACCCTTGCCGCCTGTTGCATATTGTGGGTCACGATGAGAATCGTACACTGTCTCTTAAGATCGAACAAAAGCTCCTCAATCTTCGCCGTGGCGATGGGGTCCAGCGCCGAGCAAGGCTCGTCGAGAAGCAGCACCTCCGGGTCAACCGCCAGGGCACGCGCGATG
>Ga0315280_10004527_pt1 | contig 20452 bp, 18 predicted proteins | sample YL17G06_40_MG_FD_203697 | JGI IMG/M metagenome (GOLD analysis project Ga0315280, IMG submission 203697) | Sediment microbial communities from Yellowstone Lake, YNP, Wyoming, USA - YL17G06_40 | ecosystem: Environmental > Aquatic > Freshwater > Lake > Sediment | place: USA: Wyoming | collected... | reverse complement strand
CTGGCTGAGGGCATAAAAGATATTTTAACCAGGTCGGCACAAGGAATTTTGCCTCCCCGAAACAATCCCGCCCGAGGCCATCCTCAAATGAGCCTCTTCGCTCCATAAAAAATGGGGGAACTCCTCTCATTCGGTTATATTGACAGCCTCGCGTTCTCTTGCAATAATAAAATCTACTATGAGCCTGAAAAATAAGGCGGTACAAAGACCCTTGGCGGAGTTTAAAAAAGAGCTTAAGAAGATTTATGGCGAAAGGCTCTCCCAAATAATTGTTTACGGCCCATACGCCCGCGGCCATGAAACCGGTGATTCTGACCTCGACCTGGCCGCCGTATTAAAGGGCAAAATAAACCCTGGAAGAGAAATTGACCGCATCTTGGACATCCTCGTTGATCTGAATTTGAAATACCAGATTCTTTTTTCAGTCTATCCGGTTTCGGAAAAAGACTTTTCCTCCCGGCCCAGCCCGCTCCTCAATAACATCAGGATTGAAGGCATTGCCGTATGACTGACAAAGAAATTGAAGGCCTGATCAAGAGGTCTAAAAGGTATTTGCGCTCGGCAAAATTGCTGCTTAAAGACGAAGATTTCGCCTCCCCCATTTCCAGGTCATATTATGCGATGTTTTATCTTGCGGAAGCGCTTTTGCTCAGCAAAAATCGCTCCTATTCCAGCCATAAGGCCGTTATTTCCGGCTTTGGACAGCATTTTGTAAAGGCCGCTATTTTTAAAAAAGAATTCAGCAAAATGCCGCATCAGGCTTTTGAAAAAAGACAGCGCGCCGAATATGACTATGATTTTGCCGCTTCCAAGGGTGAAGCTGAACTAATCTTATCACAGGTTCAAAAATTTCTTAAACAAACCCAGCAATATTTAAAAGGCAAGAATTATATAAATTTGTTCTTTTCAACCCCCATCAAGGAAGATCATAAATAAAATGAGGATGGTTGAGAAGAGAATTAAAGAACTGGGATTGGAGTTGCCTCCTGTGCCCAAGCCTTTGGCCGCGTATGCGCCGTTCGCAAAAAGCGGCAGACTGATTTTTGTTTCCGGCCAGCTCCCGCGCAAAGAGGGCAAGATCGTCTGCACGGGCAAGGTCGGCGCGGGGATCAGCCTGGACCAGGGCAAAGAAGCGGCCAGGCTTTGCGCTCTTAACGCTCTCTCCGTGCTCAAGGCCGCGGCCGGGAATCTGGACAAGGTGAAAAGAATTTTGCGTCTCACCTGTTGGGTCGCGAGCGCGGACGATTTCTACGATCATGCCAAGGTTGCGGACGGAGCGAGCGATCTGATGCTTGCAGTTTTCCGCGAGGCCGGCAAGCATTCGCGAATGACCGCAGGCGTCAATGCCCTCCCCGGAAACGCCGCGGTCGCAATCGATCTTATCGCCGAGCTTAAATGACCGGGCAAGAAGTTATATGTCTTTACTATCACCGGGTCGGGCCGGTAAGAGAAAATCTGTCGATCCCGCCCGAAATTTTCCAAAGCCAGCTTGAGGCGCTTTCCAAGAACGGTTACCGCGCAATCTCCCTTCAAGACCTGATTTCATTTCTTTCCGGCAATCAGCTCAAAGTCGAGAAGCCGATTATCTTCAGCTTTGATGACGGATTCCTCGATTATTATCTCTTTGCCCATCCGCTCCTGGAAAAATTCAGAATGAGCAGCGTGGTTTTCCTGGTCACCGACTGGGTGAATGACGAGCTGGGCATCCGCAAAGAATTTCCGGCTGAGATGGCCGGTTTCGACTCCAACCAATCGATCCGCGCGGCCTTGCGCGGGGACCGCAGGATGTTTTTTAACTGGGAAACCGCGCGCGAGCTGGCAAAGAGCGGCATCGTGGAATTCGGCTCGCACACCTGCACGCACAAGCTCGCGTTCCGCTCCGGCCGGATCAGAAGATTCATTATGTCTGACCGCGCGCACTGGAAATATGAGCAGGTCTACGGAGGGAAGGTGCGGCCCGGGTATCCAATTTTTGAACGCGCTTCCGCGGCCGCGGTTCGATGTTTTGAGCCTGGAAAAGACATAATCGAGAGACTGGCGGAATTTTGCCGGCAGCGGTCAGGCAATGACCGCAAGCAGATGGAAGCGGAACTTTTCCGGCGGGCGGCTGAGCTCGGCCCGCTTGGTGATTTTGAAAGCGAGGAGGATGCAAGGGCAAGAATTACGCGGGAGTTGGAAATTTCCAGGGAAATCATCGAAGGGCAGCTCCGCGTTCCCTGCCCGAGTCTATGCTGGCCGTTCGGGGATTACAGCGAGCTCTCGCTTGAAATCGCGGCCAATGCCGGATATAAAATTGGGTTCAGCACCGAGCGGGGGGTGGTCCGGAAAAATGATAATCCGCTAGCGCTCAAGCGCTATCGGGTGGAGGCTGTTTCCGGCTCGCGGCTTTTGCTGGAGCTGAGCGCGCTTAGGCTGCCGGTATTGGGAAGAATCATCAGTGGAAGGTCGCGTTCGCGCAAGGTGTCTCAGCAAATATAGCCCAATTGGGATAGGGGCTTGGTCTTATGGAAAAGAAGCGGTTAAAGATTCTGCTCAGCAATCATCACAAGTCCATGCGCACGGGTTCCGGCTTTCAGCTTTATCTTCTGGCCAAGGAACTTGTCGCCCGCGGGCACGATGTTTATGCGCTGTTCAAAGGCACGCGCGGCACGCGGCCGCATCCGAGCCTGCAGAAGCTGGTGGATGCCGGGGTCAAGGTTGACCGGATGCAATTCACCAAGCTCAAGTATTGGCATACGATCCCTGAGTTATGGTGGCTGCACAATTTTCTCAAGCAGCACCAATTTGATGTTATCAATCCCTTCGGCGGAACCGACATCGGACAAATGGTCATCTCCAGCACCGGCGTTTTTGTGCCCGCGCTGATCGCCCGCCGGGGCATGGCAATGCCTTTGGACATTTTCAATTCCATAAAATACCGCCTGCCGCAAGTGAAGCGCATAATCGCGGTATCCGAGGCGGTCAAGCAGAGTATGGTCAAAACCGGGCGTGTCAATCCCGACAAAATAACCGTGGTCTATGGCGGCCTTGAGCTGGAGCGTTTCCGTCTTGACATTGACCGCGGCCCGGTGCGCGGGGAGCTGGGCATCGCCCGGGACGCTCCGGTGGTGATCATTATTGACGGCCATTTCAAATTCAGGCCCGAGGATAACAAAGGCGGCTATTATTTTGTGAAGGCCTCGGAAAAAATTTTAGCGCAGAAGCCGGAGGCGAGGTTTTTGATTGTGGGCGGGTCTTCGCTGGACCGATTCAACCAGCTTGCCAGCCCCGCGCTGAACAAGGCAGCCATTCTCACCCAGCATCGGAACGACATCCCGGAGCTGCTCGCGGCAAGCGATATTCTGGTCTGCGCCTCGTTCAGCGAAGGCCTGGGAATGGTCTGCGCGGAGGCGCTGGCCATGAAGAGGCCGGTGGTCGGCACCAATGTGGGCGGAATTCCCGAGCTGGTGCGGCCGGAACAGACCGGCATCCTGGTACCTCCCAGGGACAGCGACGCCATTGCCGCTTCCGTGCTCGACCTGATCGATCATCCTGAGAAGGCCCGCTCGTTCGGCGAGAATGGCCGCAAGCTTGTTGAAGAACTCTGCTCGAACCAAAAAAGAGTTGACCGGATAGAGCAAATCTATTATGAGGAATACGAGAAAGCCATGCTTTCCGCGGGCCGCTCGGTTTGAAGAAGCGATGCCTTTAGGGCGGCTCGAGCGGAGGAGAGTGGGCCGGCTGAAGCCGGAAGGGGACTGGATTTTTTCAACTTTCTGCTCGCGGCTGGCAAGAAAGAGGTCTTTTGCTAAAAGCGAGGCAGGGAACAATGCTTTGGTTTAAGAAAAAGAAAGGCCCGTTGGTCGGAATCAACGCGAGGCCGCGGTTTTTGCCTGAGTCGCCCTCGTTTGCCGAGCAATTCATCAAAGAGGCGAGAAGGCAGGGAAGGGCGGTCTGCCATTGGCAGAAGCAAAGGCCGGACCTGGTTCTTTTGATCGGCAAGACCAGGTATCTGGACCTGGTGGATGAATACCGCAAAAAGGGAGTCAGGTTTGTTCAGCGCATCGACGGCCCCGGCGCGAATCCGGCCAATCCCACGGTTGACAACCAGAATTGGGATACTTATCACAAAATGGACGCGCTTATTTTCCAGACCAAATTCTGCCGGGAGGCCTGGGAGAGTCTTCTTCCCATGGAGAAGCCCGCGTACATCGTTTTTAACGGCGCGGATGAGAAGATTTTCTCGCGCGAAGGCAAGAAGGAAAATTTCGGGTTCAAGAGGCTGATCGTCACCGCGGCGAGGTGGCGGAAATGGAAAAACCTGAGCCAGATGATCGAACTTTTCCGAAACCTTAAACGCGATGACCTGGGATTGGTGGTGGCCGGAACCGGAGCTGAAGTTCCGCGCGACAAGAGAATATTAGCCACCGGCAAATTGAGCCATCAACAGATGGCGCGGGTATTCAGAGCCGCGGACCTGCTTTTGTACCTGCCCTGGTTTGAATGGTGCCCGAAGGTGGTGGTCCAGGCCCTGGTTGCCGGACTGCCGGTGGTCTGCTCGAGCAACGGCGGCACCAAGGAGCTGGTTCAGGATTGCGGGCGCCTGGTTCCAAACCAGCGGAACACGGTCAAGGATTATTATTCCCCCAATCCGGTTGAGATTGAACAAGGGGTCAAAGTGGTCAATGATCTGCTTGAAAACCGGGAAAGAGTCAGACCCCGGCCTGACCTTTTCTTGTCCGCTATGGTTGAAGGCTATTTCCAGGTTTTTGAGAAGGTGCTGGATAAAAACAAATGACCTGGGGCTGGCAAAGTCCTCAAGGTTTTAACCATACGCCGCGTTAAAAATATAAGCTTATCACTACCCGCCTCTTTCGGTCTGCATCGCCCGGCCCGGATGTTGGAAAATGCCGGAGAAATCCGCTCGGCGCGAATTATCCAAAGGAATTGAAAAGCGTGTATAATGGTTTGTGGTGAGAGATATCAATCTTAACCCAAAGGCAATTCCATGGCAGAGTTAGAGCAAAGCATTCCTCAAAAATTTTTTGACCGGACGCGGGAACATCCGAGCTCTGCGCTGTTCTTGAACAAAGAACAGGGGAAATGGAGGGAGATAACCTGGAAAGAGGCGGCGGAGGTTGTCTCTGAGATCGCCAACGGATTGATCGCGCTGGGCGTGCAGATCAATGACCGGGTCTGCATCCTGAGCGAGAACCGGCTGGAATGGATTTACACCGACTTCGGGATCATTTCCGCGGGAGCGGTCACCGCCGCGATCTATCCTTCCAACCTTTCGGACGAGGTCGAATATATTGTTAACCATTCCGAGGCGAGGATCATTTTTGTGTCCAGCCAGAGCCAGCTGGCCAAGCTGGAGGCCAGGGAAACCCGGATGCCGGGCCTGAAAAAGATTATCGTGACGGACAAGCTGGAAAAAATGCCTGCTGAGGCGATAAGCCTTGCAGAGCTGCGCGAGCTGGGCCGGAAATACGCAAAAGACCATCCGGATGAGCTTGGGGCCAGGATAAAATCTCTCACCCCTGAGCATCTGCTCACCCTGATCTACACCTCGGGCACCACCGGCCCGCCCAAGGCGGCCATGCTCACGCACGGAAACATCATCTGGGTTTACCATGCGGTGGAGGATGTGCTGGAGAATCTGCTCGATGTGAATCCGACGGATGTGGTCTTGTCCTATTTGCCCTATGCTCATGCCTACGAGCGAATCGGCGGCGTCTATTTTTCGATTTTCAGGAACATCAAGCTGGCGGTTGCGGAGAGCATTGACAAGCTGAGCGCGAACATCCTTGAGGTCAGGCCCACTTTGCTTTTGGGCGCGCCCCGGGTCTACGAAAAGATTTATGGAACGCTCATCAAGCGGATCGATGCGGAAACTCCTTTGAAGAAGAAAATTTTCTGGTGGGCGATAGGGGTGGGCAAGCAGGCGAGCAAATACCGGTTCAACAATAAACCTATGCCTATGATGCTTCGGCCTTGGTTTTGGCTCGCCAACCTGCTGGTTTTCAGACAGATCAAGGAGAGGCTGGGAGGAAGGATGAAATTTATGGTCTCAGCGGCCGCGGCCATCGCGGCTGAAATCCTGGAATTCTTCGCCGGACTGGACATTATGATTCTGGAAGGGTGGGGAATGACCGAGACCAGCGCGCCCGCCTCCCTCACCAGACCGGGACTGATGAAAATCGGAACCGTGGGTCCTGCGCTTAAGGGCGTGGAACTGAAGATTGCGGAGGACGGCGAAATTCTGGTCCGGGGAGGCAATGTTTTCAAAGGATATTTCAAAGACCCGGAGCAGACCAGAGAGAGCTTTGACCCGGACGGATTTTTCCACACCGGAGACATCGGCGAGATTGACAAGGACGGCTGCCTGAAAATCACGGACCGGAAAAAGGACCTGATCATCACCGCCGGCGGAAAAAATATTTCCCCCCAGAACATCGAAAACCTGATGAAAACCGATATGTATATCAGCGAGTTCGTGGCATACGGAGACAACAAAAAATTCCTGGTCGGGCTGGTCACGCTTGACGAAGAGGCGGTCAAAAACTGGGCGAACCGGAACGGAATCAAGTACAGGGATTTCTCGGAATTGAGCTGCCATCCGGAGGTTCACAAACTTATCGAGGAGAGAATCCGCGAACTGAACAAACGGCTGCCGAGCTATTCCACGATCAAGCGGTTTAATATCCTTCCCTGCCAGTTCACCCAGGAAGCCGGGGAAGTCACGCCTACGCTCAAGCTCAAGCGCAAAATTGTCTACAAGAAGTACCGGGACCTTTTGGAAAACTTGTATCAGGGACTGGATGACGGTGAGATATAGACAGGCTGAATCCGCATCTGTTTCGCGGATGGCTTTTTAGCGTGAGCCATTGACATCTCGTATTCAGGCTGGGGCCTAGTTATCGGGCGAGATTTTCTGGATCAGTTGATCCGCGAGTTTTTGGTCGCGTTCAAGAATTGCGATTCTAGCCCGGAGCTTTAACAGGGGAAGGTGCCAATCCGCGGCTTTCAGGCCGGCATCAGCAAATTTTTTGGCCTCGGTTATTTTTCCCTGTTCAAACCTGATCTTGGCCAGCTCATAAAATGCGCCCGGATTTTCCGGCGCCAGTTGACACGCTTTTTCAAAATTTCCGGCCGCATCATCAATTTTCATCATACTTTCCTGGGCAAGACCCAGGTTGTAGTATGCAGCCGAATATTCAGGATACATATCGATTGCTTTTTGGAGAAGAGCGATAGCTGCCGGCCCCTCGCGTTTTTTGAGCTTTACCAGGGAAAGATTTACCATTGCTTCGGGGTAGTCAGGATTTATGCGCAGCGCCCAGTTGAATTCTTTTTCAGCCTGGTCAAACCAGCCTAAGTCCAGCGCGGCCAGCGCAAGCTGGTTATGCGCGGCCTGCCCCTCCGGAGCTTCTTCAACCACGCCCCGCAGGTAAAGATAGCGGCTCTCATAGATTCGATTGCCAAACGCGGACAGGACTAAGAAAAAGGTCCCAATAAAGAAGCCTGTCGTCTTTGCGGTTTTCGGAAAAAACTTTGAAATATGAAAAACGGCCAGCGCGAGCGCAAGCGCGAAAAAGACTGAGGGCAGGAAGAGGAATCGGACCGCCATCACATTGGGCAAAGGGATGATATGCGAAACCGGCAGAAGGGACAGAAGCCAGAAAAGGCCGAGCAAGGCGAAGCCATTCCTGCGGGCAAGGCCCAAAGCCAGGGCAAAAGCCAGGATCAGACAAAGGACCGCGCTGGGCAGGCAGCGCCAAAGCGGATAGCTCTCAGGCGAAAACTTGTGGAGGTAAAAAGCGTCCATTCTTAGAGGATGGGGGAAAAACAAAAGCCGGAGATACTCGCCCCAGACACGGCAGATGAAAAGGGGTTTTTTCCATACCGGCACCGCGCTCAGGTAAGGCGGGGCAGGCTCCGGGCCTATGCCGGACAATGCGTTGTGCCTGAGCCACAAATAAATAACCAGAGCCGCGGCGATAAGAAGGTATCCAGGCGCTCTTTTTTTCAAAAGTTCAGTCCATCTCTGTTGCTTCGGTTTCTGCCACCAGTCGGAAATAAAGAAAAAAAGCGGGATCAGGACAGCTATCTCTTTGGAAAAAAGCGCGAGCAGGACCGCAATAAACATTGTGAGATAAATTACAATTGGACGACCGCTTTCGGTCCGGCCGGCGCCAAGCCACAAACTCCACCCGCCTAGAATGAAGAAGGTGGACATCAGGTCGGTTCGGCCCGGGATCCAGGCCACGGATTCAAGATGAACCGGGTGGAACGCGAAGAGCGCGGCTGCGAAAAGCGCGGCGTGCGGGAACCATTTTCTGGCCAGGCCGAAAAACAAAACCACTGTGCAAAGATAAAAACCCAGGTTGAGCAAATGATAGCCGAACGCGCTGGTTTTTCCCAGCCGCCAGTTAAGCGCGTAGCTGAATATCACCGCGGGCCGGTAGTAAATGCCCCTGGCTTTCCCGGTCCAGAATTTGTTGGTGAGAAAAGATGTCAAGCCCCGGGGATGCTGGACGCTCGGATTGTTAAGGATGAGAAGGTATTCATCACTGACGAATTCCCCGCGAATGGAGGGCAGATACGCGGCCGCGGTCAGGGCCAGGATCAGAAAAAGCAGGCAGTATGGTCTGGCGTTCATTTTTTTTCCAGTTCCTGGACCAGGCCCTTGACGGCCGGGTCATCCGGCCGAGACTTGAGATACGACTTCAGCAAACTGAGCGATTCCTCTTTATCCCCCCGAGCCATTGCCATCTTGGCGCGCAAAACAAAGAGGTCCGGGAGGTCCGGCCTAAGCAAGGCCAGTTTGGCGGTCGCTTTTTCCGCCTGCTCGATCTGGCCGGTTGCGATCAAAGCATTCGCATATCCGGCCCAGCCGTAAACATATTGCGGTCTGAGACTGATGGCGGTTCTGAACTCCTGGAGCGCGTTCTGGGCATCATTATTCATCATCATTATTGAGCCCAGAACAACATGAGCCTGGCTGTTGCCGGGGTCGATGCTGAGCGAGGCTCTGGTCTCGCTAAAAGCGTTATCGAGCCGGCCCTGGCGTATGGCGAGCTGCGCCAGCCCCAGCCGCGCGCCGGCCCTTGAATCCGGGAAATTAAGCCCGGTTCTGAAGCTCTCTCCGGCCTGGTAATAATTACCGGCTTCTTTCCAGGCCTGTCCCAGATGAACCCATTCGTATCCGCTTTGGGCTTGAAGCTTCGGAAGAGGGATCAGGGACAGCGCGCAAAACGCGGCAGCCGCGAGGATCAGTCCCCAGAAGCGAAGCCCATCCTCTGACTTGAAGGCGTCATAAATTTCTGTAATGCCATATCCGGCCGGGATCAGAGCCAGGGACATAAATCCGAGCCGGTAGCGGGAGCTGATCAAAGTCAGGATTAAGGCAAGGCCCAGACAAAAGATACTACCCGCAATCAGCGCCAATTTTTCCCTGCCAGCCGCCATTGAGAACAGGCCTATCAGCGAGAGTGTGAGAACAAGCGCGGAGTTGACCGGGCAGGCTCGGAGCGAGACCATCCGGCGGCGGTAAAAATTGGGATCAAAGCTGGCAATGATTTCGCGATTGTCAAAAAGCAGCTTGGTTTTGCGGGTCAGGAGATTGAGCCAGGAACCCGGATGTTTTTTTGCCCAGGCCCGCCATTTGTTGATGTAAAACCTGTTTTGCTCCGACGCCTTTTCTATCCCGGCTTCGATAATCGGCATAGCCTGCAGCCGGTCCCAGCCGCCGCCCGGCCTCAAGTAGGGAGTGCCGTTCGAGTCCGGGTTGTTGCCAAGATAAAAATTCAGCCCGAAATTTTTTTGCAGCAAGACCAGGCTTTTTTCCGCGCGGTAGTTTTGACAGCTGATCGGCAGGATGGGGATCGAAAAGCCTAATATAAAAACAGAGGCCTGGGCGATAAATTTTCGAAAACCGGCTGTGAGCCAGAACCAGATGAGCAGGGCAGGCGCCAGGGCAAGAGTGAGCGGCCAAAAGACCGCGGAAGCGCCGAGCAAAAGCCCGGAAAGAAATCCGGCCAGCACCGGCCGTTTCTCCAGGCTCAAAAGCACGGCCAGAGAGAGCAGCATAAAAAATAGGTTAAGCGTGCCCGGCAAAAGCCTTGCCTGGAAATAAACAAAAGGCCAGAAAAACGCGGCCAGGCCGGCTGAAATCAGAGCGGCTCGCTCATCAAAAATGCCGCGGGCCAGGAAAAAGATCAAAAGCACATTCAAACTGGAAAACGCGGCCTGGATAAGTCTCGCGGCAAGGTAAGGCCGAGGCAGGAACCGGTCGCAGAACGCGAGAAAAAAAGCATAACCCGGGGAATGAATCGGGATATAACTCCAGAGAAATTTTCCCCCCGCAATCTCATTGGCCCAGCCGTCGTATTCCATTTCATCAAGCTGGGGATGGTCAAAGACCGGAAATTTCTTGAATTCGATATCTGCCGCGACCCTGACCGAGAGGGCAATAAATATTACGATCAGAATCGGAACAGCTTTCTTCATTGCTGACCATTTTAACCTAACAAAGGGAAAGGATAAACTCTTTTGGTTCACGGTCAGAGCCTTGACGCTTCAAGAAAGCAAAAGGAGAAGGCCGTCCCTTCGATATCGTCATCACCGATCTGACCGTGCCCGGAGGAATGGGCGGAAAGGAACTCGCCAAAAACCTTTTTGAGATAGATCAGAACGCCAAGATAATCGCCTCCAGCGGCTATTCCAACGATCCGGTGATGTCGGAATTCAAAAAGTACGGGTTCTTGAGCGCCATCACCAAACCCTATGAAATCGAAGAGCTCGGCGAAGCCCTCCGAAACGCAAGAAAGTGAATGGGGTCAGAGCTCTACATTAAACAAAGAAACAAAGCTATTGACAGAATGCGTAAAATCTGGCAGGCTTAGAGTATGGCCAGACCCTGGCGCATACAATTTGAAGATGCGGTTTATCACCTAACGGCCCGCGGCAATCGAAAGCAGGATATTTTTCTGAATGATCCGGACCGGCTGCATTTTATGGCTCTCCTCGCTCGGGCGGTGCGGCGGTTTGAGCTGCGGGTATTTGCCTTCTGTTTGATGAGCAATCACTACCATCTTTTTCTCCAGACGCCTTTGGCCAACCTGAGCTCCGCGATGCAGTGGCTAAACGGCAGCTACACCAGCTACTTCAATTGGCAGCATAAAACGATCGGCCACCTTTTTCACGGCCGGTACAAGGCGGTGCTCGTGGTTGAGGAGGCACACTGGCTGCATCTGAGCATGTATATCCACTTGAATCCAGTCAGAGCGCAAATGGTCGCGAATCCTGCAGCCTATCAGTGGTCAAGCTTCCCCGACTACATCGCTGCCAAGCCGAGAGACCAATGGCTTTGCCGCGATGACATACTATCAGATTATGGAACGGCAGCGAATCGCCTTAAGCGCTATCAGAAAGAATGCCTGGAAATGATCGGAGCCAAGCCCCCTTTTGTCGAGCAGCTCAAAAACGGAATAATCTTAGGGCCAAAGGAAATGATAAAAGCACTGGCCAAAAAGTTTCGCCCCGCGGGAAAAGTTGATTCGGTGACAAAATACACCCTGGCAGCAAGGCGGGAAATAAATGCCGAGCAGGAACTGGAAAAACTCGCGCGCGTCTTTGGAGTGAAGATTCAAGAATTGGAACGCAGGCATTGGAATTTCCCGGCCCGGCTCGCGGCATATTATCACCTGGTGGAAAATTGTGGAATGAAAACCACGGAAACGGCGGAAGTGCTGAAAGTGAGTCCCAATGCCGTCTCTATCGGAATCAGGAGATTTGAAAAACTCCTGAACAAAGACAGAAAACTCCAGATTAAAATTAAGTCTCTTTGTTCATTGTAGAGCTCTGACCCCATACCATAGGATTGGCCGCCTAAACAAGTCTTTCAAAGCGGTCCTTGCTCACTTTGCAGATCGGGCATACCTCGGGCGGCTCATTCCTCGCGCATAGATAGCCGCAGACTTTGCATCTCCAGACCGGATAGCTGAGCGAGACCCGCACCTGGGCGCCTGGCTGAACGCTCATTTCTGGGGTTTTAGGTTTGGGCGCCGGTGTCGTCTCCGCGGTTTTCATCGGGCGCCTCTCGGGAATGGACGATACTTTTTTCTTGCCATCCAAAACCTCCCGGGTGACATACAGCGCGCAATAACAAGCGCCCCAGTCGGCCAGGTCCGGGTCCCGGTAATCGCAGGGGCAGATGATGTCCAGGTCTTGTTCTCTTTTGCCCGAGGCCAGCCGGCAAGGGCAGGCCATATATCCAAATCGCTCCTGATTGGTAAGCAGCCCTCTCACGAGTTCTTTGGTGAATTCCCGGTCCGGGTTGAGATGATAACCGCCAGCCTCAGCCTCTTCATCCAGACGCTTATAAAGCCGGTCAACCTCATTCTCAAATGCGGACTGGTCCCGGCTCATTTGGACAGGACCTCCTTGATTTTGGGGTCCTGGTATCCGACGATGCATTTGCCATTGATGACAAGGGTGGGGAAGGAGCAGGCAGGGTTCCACTTCTCCACCTCTTTCATCACCTCTGCTTTTTCCTCTCCCTCAAGAAGATCAACATAGATGAAAGAATATTCCACTCCCAGCTCGTTCAAAAGCTCTTTCGTTTTTTTGCACCAGCCGCAGGTGCTCAGAGCATAAAGCATTATCTCTCCCTTGTTCCTGCCATTTACTTTGGTGGCATTCATCGTTATTACCTCCTATCTGAATTATTATGCCCAAAGCCGCCCATTTCAAGCTGTTATTCATTTCGCGCTAAGGGCCTTCTCGATGAGTTGACAACTCCAACCCGAGCCGATAAATTAAAAAAGCCTGAAAAACGCAAAGAGGGGCGCTATGACCATAGAAGGGTTTGAGGAAATAGCCGGCTCGGATTTGATCCAGGATACCTTTCTGTTCGAAAACCTTAATTTCACGGAAGCGCAAAACCTGGCCAGGATCTGCCATCTGAAGCGCTTTTCCCAAGGGGAAGTCGTGATTGAGGAGAACGCATTGGGCCAGGCGCTTTATCTTGTTCATAAAGGACTGGTCAAGGTGGTCAAGGCTTTCGGGAAGGGATCGCAAGAGATTGCGGAGTTGGGACCGGGGCAGCTTTTCGGGGAAATGAGCCTGATCGAAGATGACCTCACCTCAGCCGGAGTGATCGCCGCGACCGAGCTTGAGCTTTTTGTGATTTATCGCGGGGAGTTTGAGGATACGCTCAAGCGAGACCAGGGGCTTGCGCTCAAGATTTACAAGTCTTTCTGCAAAACGCTCTCGGAAAGGCTTCGCAAGACCACGATGGAACTGGGTCAATTGCGGGGGATGTCAGCAAAATCGTCGGCACCATCCCCGGCCAGAGCGTCGGCCAGAAGGGAAAAAAGAGGCAAATAGCAATGGAAGCGAGGGTGTTTAACCAGTTGCTCGCGGCGGGAGTAAAGAACAACGCCTCAGACATTCATCTCAAGGCCGGCGCGCCGCCGATGTTCAGGATTGACGGCAAGCTCCGGGAGATCAAGGCGGCCAAGCTCACGGTCGAGGACACCAGGAACATTGTGCTCACGATCATAAGCTCGGACCAGGAGCGGCAGAATATGGACCGGATCCAGGATATGGACCGGTCTTATCTTCTGTCCGAGGTCGGCAGGTTTAGGGTCAATATTTTCAAGCAGAGAGGCGGATTTGAGATTGTGCTGAGAATCATTTCTCTTGACATCCCTACCTTTGAAAAGCTGGGACTGCCGCCGGTGCTCAATGACCTGTCATCCGCGGAGCGGGGGCTGGTGCTGGTGACCGGCATAACCGGGAGCGGCAAGACTTCAACTCTGGCCGCAATCGTGAATTACATCAACCAGAATTTCTCCAAGCATGTGCTGACCATTGAGGACCCGATTGAATTCCTGCACACCGATTTTAACAGCTCGATCTCCCAGCGCGAGATCGGGCCGGACACGCAGGATTTCGCCTGCGCGCTTCGCTCCGCCCTGCGCCAGGACCCGGATGTGATTATGGTGGGGGAGATCCGCGATTCCGAAACGGTTGACATCGCGATCAAGGCCTCGGAGACCGGCCACCTTGTGCTCTCAACCTTGCACACGACCGATGCCACCCATACCGTCAATCGGTTGATCGGCCTTTTCCCGATGGAAGAGCAGGATCTGGTGCGGATGCGGCTGGCGGAAAGTTTAAGGGCGATCATCTCTCAGCGCCTGCTTCCGAGAAAAGACGGAAAGGGCAGGGTGCTTGCGGCCGAGATTCTGGTCAATACGACGACCATCTCGGAGTGCATCCGGGTGCGAGAGAAGACAGGCAAGATCAGGGAATTCATCGAAAAGGGGCACGACCAGTACGGAATGCAATCCTTTGACCAGCATCTTAGTTTTCTCTATAAGCAGGGAGTGATTTCGCTGGAAGTGGCAAGAGCCGCGTCCAGCAATCCCAGCGACTTCGAGCGCGCGCTGAGCTTCGAATAGATTTTTTGTCTCCGGCCCAAGGGCTTCTTTCCGGCAATGATTCTGATCATCCAATTGACTCCAGGCGGAGAAAGCGAGACCGCTTTTTTGCCGGCGGGACCAGGCTTTTACGCCTAATCCTGCTCCGTTTTCAACACCTTGTGCAAGACCCGGCTGAGTTCTTTTATAGCATAGGGCTTGGTGATGACTCCTGCGAAGCCGTACTTTTTGAATTCGGCCATCACCGGATCATTGGAATAACCGCTGGAGACAATCACTTTGATTTTGGGGTCAAGAGAGAGCAGCTTCTTGACTGCGTTCTTTCCGCCCATTCCTCCGGGGATGGTCAAATCCATAATGATGGTGTCGAATGGCTGGCCTTGTTCTTGCGCCTGGAAAAAAAGCTGGATGGCTTCGTTGCCATCTTTGGCAAAGGTTACATCGTAGCCAATGCCCTTGAGCATCCTTCCCGCGGTGTCTCTAACCGATTTCTCATCGTCCATCACCAGGATTCTGCCTTTACCCGAAATCGAAACTGACCCCGACTCCTCTTTGGCTGGTATGGTTTTTTCAGCTGCCGGTAGATAGATATGAAAAGTAGTGCCCGCGCCGGGTTCTGATTCCAGGCTGATGTGGCCGTTGTGCTTTTTGATTATGGAATGACAAACCGCGAGCCCAAGCCCGGAACCCTTTTCCTTGGTGGTGAAAAAGGGATCGAATATTTTGGAACGATACTCCTCCGGGATTCCTTCCCCCTGATCCTTGATGCTAAGCTTGATGTAGTTGCCGGGCGCAATTGGCAACCCCTGCTCCGCGTTTATAAACGCGTTCTCCACGCTGATTTTAATCACGCCGCCTTCGGGCATGGCCTGGTCCGCGTTGATGAACATATTTTGGATCACCTGATGCATCTGGCCTTCATCAACCTCGACCGGCCAGAGCTCTTCCGGGAAATGGAACTGTGCTTTTGCTTTGGAGCCTCGCAGGACAAAAGACGCGGAGTCCTTGACCAGGTCCGCAATGGAGGCAGTTTTTTTGATGGGCAGGCCTCCCCTGGAAAAAGTAAGAAGCTGCTGGGTCAAATCTTTTGCCCGCAAGACAGCTTCTTCCGCCTCCTCCAGGCTTTCAAACATTTCGCTTTTCGGGTTTGACAGCATCTTCGCAAACGAGATATTTCCCAAAACAGCTGTCAGCAGATTGTTGAAATCATGCGCGATCCCGCCCGCGAGAATGCTAAGAGACTCCAATTTCTCGGTCCTCTGAAGCTCCTGGTCAATCCGCTGCTTATCGGTGATGTCCCTGAAGACCAGAACCACGCCGTGAACCTTGCTGTTCGGGTCGTGAATGGCCGCGGCGCTGTCCGCTATAATCCTCTCGGTGCCGTCTCTTGCGATGAGCAGGGTGTGGTTGGCCAGGCTTGCGGCTTTTCCCGACTTGAGCACTTTTTCCACCGGATTCGCGCACGGCTGCTGGGTCTTTTCATTGACAATATTGAAAACCTCGACCAGCGGCCTGCCAACCGCGTCCTCCTGGGGCCAGCCGGTTAATTTCTCCGCAACTTGATTGAGCAGAACAACCCTTCCTTTGGTGTCGGTCGTGATCACGCCGTCGCCGATTGAGCGCAAGGTTACGGCAAGTTTTTCTCTTTCCGACGCCAGCGCCATCTCATTTTGTTTGTGCTCGGTGATGTCAATGCCGGTGGCGATTATATATTCGACCGCGCCATTTTCATCAGCAATCGCGGTGTGTGACCAGGAAATCAGGCGGCGGGTCCCGTTTTTCGCCACCCAATAATTTTCATAACTATTCGGGGACATGCCCCTGTTAATGGTTCTGAAGATCTGCTTGACCGCGTCTCTTTCTTCAGCCGCGATCAAGAAATTCCAGACGCATCGGTTTTTGACTTCTTCGAAGCTGTAGCCGATGACCTTCTCGCACTCGCGGTTGAAAAGAATGATGCGGCCGTTCCGGTCAAGAACCACCGCCAGACAGGCCAGGATGTCCAGCGCGGCCGCAACGAAGCCGCGCTCGCTTTTTAACAGATGCTCCACCCATCTTCGCCGCGCAGCCCGGGAGCTCGTTTTTTCCCGGCTTTTTTCCAGTTTCAGATTTGAGAACTTGCGCAGGGATTCCGGATTGCTCAATTCCCGCCCGGTTTTGGTTTTGCCGGCTTGAAATGCTTTTCGATCCTGCCTGATCTTGCCCGGTGACTTTGCCTCTCGACGAGTCCTTTTCGTTTGGGACCCTTTGCCGCTTTTCATTTTGCCCACCCCTTGCCAGAGACTGAGGTTTTTTGACCCAATACCTGACCGCCCGCGAGCAAAATATCCAAATTCCGATATATTAACTATAGTTAAATATCATATACGCATAACACTTTTTATACCCTAATCAAAAATAGTTGTCAAGTATCTATACACTCCCCGACCCTGGCCGGATTAAATAAAATTAATAAACCAGGGGGCGCCCGAGTGCGGGTTTGCCGCCTCGGTCTAAAGATTCAAGGTGGTCTTAATGCTTTTGAAAATCAGCCGGATGTCCTGTCCCTGGTTCCCATCGGCTGACGATTGCGGGGTCATCTCCAAGATTTGGCTTCGGGAGGCGACTTCGCGATCCGACTCATTTCTTTCCATAAACCAAATCGCCGAATTCGCGCATCCATTTTAACTCGTCTTCGGTCATCGGCCCTTTTTCAAGCGCGGAAAAAATTTCCTTTATATGCTTCTCTTGCCTGGGGCCGGCAAGGCACATTGTCACTTGGGGATGAGAGAGGACAAACCGATAACAATCAGCTGCGCTCGGGACCGGTTTGTTCCCGGTCCAGCCGGCTTCAGCTTTGAGCAGCGATCCGTGCCTGGTCGCGTTAAAAGCGACGACCGATATTTTTCCGGGGGCGATTTTTGGGAAAAATTCTGTTTCCGCGCCGCGGTTTGCCGCGTTATACCTGATCATCGCCAGGTCAACCGGCCATTTTTGCGCAAGCTCAGCCGCGAGTTTTCGCTGATGAGATGAAAACGCGAGGTGCCGGATCAGGCCTCGTTCTTTGAACCTGACGAGATCATCGAGCGCGGCGCGGTCATCGCTTCTCAGCATTCCCAGATGAAAATAATCAATGTAATCGGTTCCCAGCCATTTGAGATGCCGGTGAATGGTTCTCTCCAGCGAACCCGGAATTTTCCAGAAATAAGTCACGGTTGCCAGGATGATTTTTTCCCGGTCCTTTTTGAATTTTTCCCTGAGCCATTTGGCCATCTTCCAGTAGGTCGGAAAAACCGGGCCCCAGAAAAAATAATTTATCCCCCGCTCCAGCGCCAGCTCCAAAACTTTTGCCGGCGTACCGTACCCTCCGCCGATGGCCGAAACCATTCTTTCGTCCGCGACAAGTTTTCGGGGGCCCAATTCCATTTTTTCTCCTTTGAATCTCCTAATTAGGAATGAACTCAAGATTGATTATTTTAAGCTTGAAGCTTTTAACCCCGGGCGGGAACTGAACCCTTATCTCCGCAACCGGGCCGGAGAACAGCCAGCGCGGATGATCATACAAGGCGATACGGCAGATGTCCCGGCTGCAGTCAAAAGCGAGCTTCTTGGCTTCGCTGAATTCTTCATTTGGAGCCCGCCAGTAAAGCTCGGGTTTGGATCCGCTGGGGTCAAGAATTGGGGGCTTAATGGTTAAATTTTTCACCCGCGCGGCGTTTGTCTCCGGCAGGTCGAAAACCATAAGCGGCTTTTTGCCGGTTACGGTGAAAGCCCCGGGCTTGGCGGAAGTTTTGAGATCGCTGATCATTCTTAAATGGTCCCCGTCAGCCGGCCACAGGAAAAGCCTGGAGGCCGGCGCGGATGAAATTGGGGACAAGACCGCGCTGAACTCCCTGGTTTTGTCGACATAGGCCAGCTTTTCTTGAGACCACTGGAAAAAATGATCCGCTTCCGAAAATTTTGTCGCCGGCAGCTTGGGAGAATAGCCTCCGCTGAAAAAATACAGCGCCGGCCAATCAACGCCCCTGAGTTTGACTGCGGCATAATCATCTTCAAAGAAAAACAGCGAGTGCCTGACGGGCGCGGTTGAGAGTGGAGTCGATTTATTGCGGAGAAGGCTGACCCGCAGCCGGGTCAGAGCAATTTCCGCGTTTTTAATGTCTCCCTGCCTGAGCCAGATTAAAGTCTGGTTAAGCCGGGCCGGAACCAGGAACGATTCTGTCTGAGCCGCCTGCTCCAGAAATAAGACCGCCTGGGTGAAAAGCTCCCGCCGGGAAAAAAGGTCGCTGAGCAGGATTCCATAGTTGTAATAGACAATCTCTTCGCTCAAGGACGGGAGATGAAGACGCTCCATCACAGCCTTGAACTCGGGCGCCGTGTTCGCCGGTTTGATCGGCAGCAATCCAAGCTCGGCAAGACTCTGATAAAAGAACAGCGCAGCCTGGTATGAGCCTTCAAGATCGTAGTGGCAGTAATCCATAAAAAGATTAAAGCCGGCGAAGCCGTTTGGAGAAATCCGGTCCAGGCGGGAATTCAGGTCCAGGCAGACCAGCTTTTTTTCCCTGCAGGTCTGGAGCAGAATTTCGTTGTCCTTCCAGCTCGTCTCCTGCTGAAAATCGCTCAACTCGATTGCTTTTTCAAAACTTTCTTTCGCGGCCCGGGCTTCTTGCTGTTTGAGCTCAACAAGCCCAAGATAAAACCAGCTCAGAGCATACTCCGGGTCCCGGCTGATTGTCTCCGCGGCTTCGCTCCTCGCTTGCTCCCAATCATCCTTTTGAATCAAGCCCCAGATTTCCTTCAGCTTCTCCTTGAGTTCCTGCGCGACCTTTTCCTCCACATTTGGCGAATGCACCGACCGGATAGGCGGCCACTGGCTTCGATTCGCGCCCAAAGTGGAGATAACCATCCGCACTTTTTGTTTTTGCGCAAGCTTGGCCATCTGTTCAAGGTTAAAAAGCCACGCTCGCCGGCATTCATCTTTGCGCGCAAGAGGCCATCTCCTCGGTCCCCGGCCATCGGAGTGAAAATATTTGCCCACCATTTTTTGAATCTTTCCCCGGTAAAAGATTTCGCCTTGCAGCGCGAGAAAAGCTCCCACCAGCCGGGAATGCAAAAGGAGATAAGTTTCGATCCTGGCAAGCAAAGGGTGGGAATAGGAATTGATCGAACTATAGGCCAGCTGCTCGTTGTCTCCCAGATAAACCAGAATCAGGTCCGGCTCCAAAAGAAAGACCTGGCGGGTGAATTCTACGCCCATGCTTGAGTTCATTCCCTCCGTCGCCAGATTGATCACCTCAAAGCGGGCTTCGGGATTGGCCAGGTCAAGGATGGCTTTAAGCTGCTCCGGGAATCCCGCATTCGAAAAAGGAGTGCCGAGCGCGGCCGAGGACCCGAGCACGACAATTCGAAAAACGCCTCTGGCTTTGGGGCCTGAAATTTCGCGGCCGTATGTGATCTCGTAAACGATTTTGCCGCCACGCCGGCCCGCTTCTCTCACGGCTTGATTGTGAAAGGGCAACGGCACAAGGTGAAGCACAAGCTCGAGCAGCAAAAAAAATCCGACCACTGCCACCGCGGAGAAAACAATATTTTTCCAGAACGGAAGCCGTGTGAACATAACTGTTATTCATTTTATTCTTATTTGAGCTTCTAATCAACTGAATGCCCTTGGACCAAAACGCAATCAAGGAACTGAAAAAATACATCTTGAGCAAAACCGCAGCACACCTTGATGAGCTTCGCATACACCTCCAGCGCGGAATTTCTTAACTCCTAAAAAGCTCAAAAAGAGGGGCACGCCCCTCTAAACGCTAGAGCATCGTTCTGCGGAGGGTGAAAACTCGGCGCTTTTTATGCTGATTTTTCGAATCAGCTTGAATTTCAAGCGCTTAACTTTTTCCGTCTCCGCACACACAGGTGGCGTGTGAAATTTCGGGCAGTTGTCCGACAGAGCTGAACGATTTTCTCCGCGGCTGAGCGCATGGCCTTGCGCTGATGCCGCGGAAAGCAGTTGTGGACGAGGGTTCTAGAATCTCGTCCGTTTA
>Ga0315280_10004526_pt1 | contig 20454 bp, 18 predicted proteins | sample YL17G06_40_MG_FD_203697 | JGI IMG/M metagenome (GOLD analysis project Ga0315280, IMG submission 203697) | Sediment microbial communities from Yellowstone Lake, YNP, Wyoming, USA - YL17G06_40 | ecosystem: Environmental > Aquatic > Freshwater > Lake > Sediment | place: USA: Wyoming | collected... | reverse complement strand
CAGTTACATCTGGCCCGATCCCGTCTCCAGGAAGAACAGCAATCCTATACCCTTTCACTTAACTCCTTTTTTACCATGCTCTTATATCCACCCGCACTGATAATTTTCACCATGAAGTCAGGATACGAGTTAAATGCATACTCCTTACCCTTGGTTAAGTCATTTATATATCCGCCTTTAAGATCGACTTCCAGTTCATCGCCGTCATCAATTTCATACACTGCTTCAGGTGCAACAAGCAGTGGAAGCCCGACATTTATGGCGTTCCTGAAAAATATTCTTGCAAATGATTTTGCTATGACAGTAGATACGCCGCTCTGCTTTATGGCGATCGGGGCATGTTCCCTGGACGAACCGCAGCCGAAATTCTCCAGTGCAACGATGAAATCCCCGCTCTTCATCCTCGTCCTGAATTCCGGATCGATATCCTCCATGCAATGACTTGCCAGCTCATCTGGATCAGAAATGTTAAGATAACGTGCAGGGATTATCACATCTGTATCCACATTCTTCCCGAACTTGTGAGCTTTTCCTCTTAACATCAGCTAATCACCTCTTCGGGATGGGCAATCCTCCCCATAACCGCCGTTGCCGCAGCAACCGCTGGACTTGCTAAATAAACTTCACTCCCCGAATGTCCCATCCTGCCTACAAAGTTTCTGTTCGTAGTTGAGAGGGCGCGTTCCCCTTTTGCCAGGATTCCCATATGTCCACCAAGACATGGGCCGCAGGTCGGCGTGCTGACCACCCCTCCAGCCAGGACAAAGGTTTCAAGCAGTCCCTCCCTCAGCGCCTGTAAATAGATTGACTGCGTCGCCGGTATTACGATCAGGCGCATCCCTTTTTTTATCCTTCTATTTTTTAAAATGGATGCTGCTATCCTTAGATCTGAAAGTCTACCGTTTGTACAGGAGCCTATTACAACCTGATCTATGTTTACATCCGTCGATTCGCTGACCTTCCTTACATTCGAAGGAAGGTGAGGAAACGAAACGAGTGGCTCTAGGCCACCCAGGTCGATCTCATGAACTGACTCATAGTCAGCATCTTCTTCGCTGTGATACATCTTATATGAGCGCTTTGCTCTCTGACTGATGTACTCAAAAGTCACATCGTCGGGGGTAAAAATCCCATTCTTGGCACCAGCCTCTATTGACATATTTGCCACAGTAAGCCTGCCGTCCATGTCGATGTTCTTCACTCCTTCGCCGCCGAACTCCATCGCTTTATACAGAGCACCATCGACTCCAATCATACCGATTATATGAAGAATAAGATCCTTCGCACCAACCCATTTCTTGAAACTGCCCTCCAGTCTGAAGAGCATGGATTCGGGAACCTTGAACCATAATTCACCCTTGCCCATGGCAATAGCGGCATCAGTGCTGCCGATGCCCGTGGAGAAAGCACCAAGCGCCCCGTAGGTGCACGTGTGCGAATCAGCACCAACCACGAGATCACCCGGAAGCACAAGACCCAGCTCGGGCAGCAATGCGTGCTCAATCCCCATCTCCCCAACCTCAAAGTAGTTCTCTATCTCGTAGTCCCTGGCAAAATTTCGTAAGTCAAGGCACTGTTCGGCTGATTTTATATCCTTGTTCGGTGTGAAATGATCGGGCACAAGGACGACCTTGCTTCTGTCAAATACCTTATTAAACCCGATCTCCCTGAACTCCCTTATTGAAATTGGCGCAGTTATATCGTTTGCAAGGACAAGGTCCAACTTAGCCGTTACAAAATCGCCGGCTTTAACCGATTTTCCTTTGCAGTGGGCAAAAAATATCTTTTCGGTTATTGTCATGCCCATTTTATTAATCCTTAACAAGTCCTGGAATCATCTCAATTCCTTTGTTCAGGGCGTTGATGTATGCCTTTATGCTTGCCTCTATCACATCGGTGCTCACTCCTCTTCCGACCACCGATAGACCGTTGATCTCCAGCACAATACTGACCTCTCCAAGAGCATCCTTGCCGCCGGTCACGGCATCGATCGAATAACTTGTAAGTTTGGTCTTGATCCCTGTTATAGAATCGATCGCACGATATGCAGCATCGATCGGACCATCACCCCAGGCTGCCCCGTCGAGGCTCTTGCCGCCCTTCTTTATCCCCACGGTAGCAGTTGGTCTGAGATTGTTTCCACTCATTACCTGGTAGTAGTTAAGGTGAAATAGCTCTTTAGGTTGAACGATCTGGCCCGAGACTATCGCCTCCAGGTCCTTATCGTTTATCTCGCCCTTCCTATCAGCAAGCTCTTTGAACAGGATAAACGCCTTTCCTAACTGCTCGTCGCTCAGCGAGAAGCCCAGTTTCTGAAGGCGATCTATGAATGCATGCCTGCCGGAGTGTTTTCCAAGCACTATCTTTGATTCATGAAACCCCAACTTGCTGGGATCCATGATCTCATATGTAGTTCTCTCCTTGAGTATGCCATCCTGGTGAATGCCTGACTCATGAGCAAAGGCATTCCTTCCCACGATTGCCTTGTTTGGCTGGATTGGATATCCAGTTAAAGCGCTAACCAAGCTGCTCGTCCTGGCCAGCTCGGACAATTCAAGCACAGTCTTCGCTTTGAACATATCACATCTAGTGTCAAGTATCATGGCTACCTCTTCAAGAGCGGCATTACCCGCCCTCTCGCCAATGCCGTTTACTGAACACTCCACCTGCGTCGCCCCATTCAGTATTGCCTCTATCGAATTTGCAACCGCCAGTCCCAGATCATTGTGACAGTGGACACTTATGATGACATTATTATCCGTGCAAATCTCATCTCTTATCGTGCGAATCAGCCTACCATACTCAGCAGGAATAGAGTAACCTACCGTATCCGGTATATTCAAGATCGTGGCTCCCTCTTTAACGGCAATTACCAGAACCTCCAGCAGGAAGTCAACATCACTCCTGGTAGCATCCATTGTTGAAAACTCAATCTCATCACACAGACTCCTTGCCAGCACAACAGCTCTTTTGGCCATCTCCTTGACCTGCTCCCTATCCTTGTTCATTTGATATTTGATATGAATATCAGATGTCGAGATAAATGTATGAATACGCGGTTTCTCAGCAGGTTCGAGCGCTTCCCATGCTCGTCTTATATCTGCATCAAGGGCACGAGCGAGTGCTGCCACCTTTATGCCGGTCAGCCTGCTTGAGATCTCCCTCACGCTGTCAAAATCGCCCTGAGAGGATATGGGAAATCCCGCCTCTATCACATCAACATTGAGCCGCTTCAGTTGCATGGCAATCTGAAGCTTCTCAGCAGCGTTAAGCTTGATCCTGGGCGCCTGTTCGCCGTCCCTTAACGTTGTATCAAAAATGTCAATTTTCCTTATCTGTTCGTTCACCTCTTCACACTCCTATTGAACAAGCAACCTACAACACACAAACATCCATGAAGGTATCAGTTCCATCTAAATGACAGCAATCGTTTAATAGGGCAATTTCTCTTCGCCCGTTATCATGAAGCACAAGCAGGCTTAAACTACCGTTGTCAAGGCTGAAATTCCAGAATTTTGATAGATCAATCCCCATGAAATCAATCATGAAGACTTTCCCGAAGCCGTTATGCGAGCTAACAAGGATCCGCTCATAGGGGGATCTAACTATGACCCTATTGAAAAAATCACTGGCCCTCTTCCTCACACCCTTCCAGGATTCGCCATCAGGAGCCTTGAAATCCGCAGGGTTTTTAAGCCATTGTTCAAACTCAAGAGGATACTCTCTTTTTATATCCTCCCTGTTTAAACTCTCCCATCTTCCCAGCAAAATCTCCTTGAGGTCATCATCGAAATTGATTTCAACCTTGATCACTTTCTTAACTTCTTCTGAAGTCTGTCGCGCTCTTTTCAACGGGCTTGAATATATTACCTGTATATTCTCCTTTTTCAAACGTTGTGCAAGACGACGAGCCTGGTCAAATCCACGATTGCTCAGTGATGATTCCTTCTGCCCCTGAACTAATTCCTCCCTGTTCCAATCAGTCTCTCCATGTCTAATAAAAAAGATTTGCTTTGGGCTCAAAGTTTAATAAAGACAGCCTCCTTAATATTGGCATTGACCTTGATCTCCTCAAGCACTTCTGGAGATATTGACTGGTCAACATTTATGCCATTCAGTGCCACTCCGCCTTTTTCCGTCCTGCCGACCTGCATATTGGCAATATTTATCTTGTGCTTTCCAAGTATGGTACCTATGGTGCCAATCACGCCAGGAACGTCTTTATATTTGAAGAAGGCCATATGCTCGGTTGGTACAAGATCGAGCTCGAATCCATCGATACTAACGAACTTCTGTTGATTATTTTTACCCATCAAAGTACCCGAAACGCTGAACTCCTTTAAATCATATTTTCCCTTAAGAACTATCAGGCTCATGTAGTCCTTTGATTCACTGCTCTTAAGTTCACGAACCTCAATGCCCCTCTCTTTTGCTACAAAAGGAGCGTTGACCAGGTTCACTGAATCCTCAAATTTCTCAAGTAATCCCTTTAAAACAATAGTGGTAAGAAGACGGGTATCATGGCCAGCAATACTTCCATAATACTCAACATCAAAATTGTTCAGGTTACCAGGAAATAGTGAGATGAAAAGTTTTCCAAGGTTTTCTCCAAGCGGCATGAACGGCTTCAATTCCTCCATGGACTCCTGACTTACCTGCGGAATGTTAACGGCAGTTGAAACGCTCTGCCCGAGCAGTGCTGCCTTCACCTGTTCGGCTATCTGAATCCCTGCTTTATCCTGTGCTTCAATAGTCGAAGCACCAAGATGTGGTGTGCATACGACATTTGGCAACGCAAACAGCGGGCTATTAGTACAGGGTTCGACCTCATAAACGTCGAGACCCGCCCCACCGACCTGTCCACTCTTGAGTGCCGCCTCAAGCGCCTTTTCGTCAATGATCGTGCCTCTGGCCGTATTGATGATGAGCACACCTTTCTTCATCCTGTAAAAGGCTTTTTCATCTATCAGATGATGGGTATTTTTGTTCTTCGGCAGATGAATGGAAATTATGTCAGCCTGCTTGTAAATATCATTCAGCGAATTTGCTCTCTCCACACCAAGGTTAGAGAACCGGTCATCCGAGACAAAGGGGTCATAGGCCATCACCTTCATTCCAAGACCCAGTGCTCTTTGGGCAACAAGCGTACCTATCCTCCCGAGGCCAAGTACCCCAAGCGTCTTGCCGTATATTTCTATACCTTTAAATTTGGAGCGCTCCCATTTCCCTGATTTCAGCGAAGTACATGCCTCTGGAGTTCGGCGGCATAAAGCGAACATGAGCGCAATTGCCTGTTCTGCAGCAGATATTATATTGCTCTGTGGTGCGTTGGCTACGATTATGCCCTTCTTATTTGCTGCATTGACATCGACATTGTCCACCCCGATACCTGCACGCCCGATTATTTTCAACCTGTCCGCCTTTTCAATCACATCCGAGGTAACAGTCGTCGCACTCCTTATGATGAGGGCATCGTATTTGCCTATTATGTCAAGAAATTCCTCCTGGCTTATCTTAGTAAGAACATCCACATCGAAGTCCTTTTTCAGAACCTCTACGGCATTTTCGGCTATATCATCTTTTACAAGTACTTTCATACTATCCATTTTTCTCTCTTTAAAGAGTAAACACCTCCTCCGCTGCCTTAATACCGCTGCCCAGTTCAAATTTATACCCAAGTTTCTTCAGGGTCATTTCAAGCGCAGCAATAGTTAGTATGATGTCGAGCTTTTCAAAATAACCGCAGTGGCCAATCCTGAATATCTTCCCTTTCAGCTTTCCCTGCCCACCAACAAGGGTAACCCCGAAGTCCTCGCGCATACCCTTTATTACCTTGCCTACCTCTATTCCTTCAGGTGGAAGTATCGGGGTTACTGAGTTTGAAGCTACCTTCTCATCGCACAGCAGTTTAAGCCCGAGTGCTTTTACGGCTGCACGGCTCGCTTTAGCAAGCATCGCATGACGAGCGAATAAATTCTCCAGCCCATCATCCATGATCATCTGCAGCGAAGAGGACAACTGGACCAACAGCGTGATAGCAGGAGTAAAGGGCGTCTGCGGTGAATCGCTTTCGAGCATTTTTCGAGCAGCTTTATAGTCAAAATAGAATTTCGGAAGCTTTGATTCCTCGACCATCTTCCATGCCCTATCGCTTATGGACACGAAAGATATACCAGGAGGTGTCATGAGCGCTTTTTGTGAACCGGCGACCACGACATCTACTCCCCACTCATCGGTCTTTAAATCCGAAGCCCCAAGGCCGCTTATGGCGTCAACTATCAGGGCCGTATTATGCGAATTTGTAATCCTTGCGATCTCTTTAATATCATTATTCACACCTGTTGATGTTTCTGAATGAGTTACCATCACACCCTTTATCGATGGATCCTTATCAAGCTCTCTTTCAACATCAGCAGGCACTGCGGCCGTACCCCATTCATAGTCAAGCTTTACGACATCAAGGCCATAGTTGTTCGAAATTTTCGCAAATCTTTCACCAAAGTTTCCTATTGAAATCACAAGAACGCGATCAGAGGGGCTAAACAGGTTTACAACGGCGGATTCCATAGCCCCGGTTCCAGAAGAATTTATGATCAAAACGGTATTTTTAGTTTGAAGCACCCATTTAAGCTTTTCGGTCACATCGAGCAAAAGCTTGGTGAAAGCCGGCGCACGGTGATGGATAACATCCTTTGCTCCAGCCAATAAAACATCGGTTGGGACAGGCGTCGGTCCTGGCGTCATCAGGTAACTCTTCTTCATATATCCTCCTATTGTATTGGCTATTATTTAATTTATTTGTTGCCCCTGCTTATGGCAACCTTTCCGGCACGCGCCAACTCAAGGATACCGTATGGGGACAACAGCTCAATTATCGCATTGATCTTGTCCTCGGTACCGGTTATCTCCACAACCAGGCTCTTAAGGCTCACATCAACTATTTTCGCGCGGAAAATATCAGCGATCTCAATGATCTCAGGTCTGTAGTTTGGTGTCGTATTCACCTTTATCAATGCAAGTTCACGGTCCAGGCAGACACCCGGATCCAGATCCTGAATCTTTATCACATTTATCAATTTATAGAGCTGCTTTGTGATCTGTTCTATTGACTTATCCTCAACGCTCACTACTATCGTCATCCTTGAAATAGTGGGGTCCTCCGTTGGTCCAACGGAAAGGCTGTCGATGTTATAGCCACGTCGCGAGAAGAGCCCTGATACCTTAGCAAGAACTCCAGGTTTATTTTCAACCAGAACAGAAATCGTATGACGCATTATTCCTCCAGCATATAGTTTATCGCGGAACCCGGTGTTACCATCGGAAACACATTTTCCTCACGTTCGATCCTGAAATCAATGACGGTGACCTGCCCGTTATTAATCGCCTGCTCCAGCACTGGTTTTACCTCCTGCGGCTTTGTAGCTCTCAGCCCAACTGCTCCATACGCCTCTGCCAGCTTCACAAAATCCGGGCAGCTCTCCAGGCAGGTATGCGAGTATCGTCTTTTATACAAAAGCTCCTGCCACTGCCTCACCATACCCAGGTAGCCGTTGTTCATAATGGCAACCTTAACGGGAAGGTGATTTATGACAGCAGTTGCAAGCTCCTGCGATACCATCTGAAAACTCCCATCGCCGGCTATATCAAACACTATCTTATCACGTCTTCCGAACTGAGCACCTATCGCAGCAGGGAAACCAAAACCCATGGTGCCAAGCCCCCCGGACGAGATAAAAGTCCTCGGCTTCAGAGCAGTATAATATTGTGCAGCCCACATCTGATTCTGACCTACTTCCGTCGTGACGATGGCATCTCCACCGGTCATTTCAAAGATCTGTTCAATAACGTACTCCGGCTTTATCACATCAGTGAATTTATATTTAAGTGGATACTTTTCCTTCCACTCTGCTATCAGATCAAGCCATACCTTCCTGTCCGGCATTCCCGTCTTCTCTGCAATCTTCAAATACGCAGCAAGCAGAGCGGAGAGCACGTTTTTCGCGTCCCCAACTATAGGAACGTCCACCCTGACATTTTTGCCGATCTCCGCAGGATCTATATCTATATGAATTATCCTTGCCTTCGGGGCAAATTCCGATATCTTGCCCGTCACCCTGTCATCAAACCTGACTCCTACGGCTAATATTAAATCCGCCTCAGTAAGAGCATAATTAGCATATTTAGTACCGTGCATTCCGGGCATCCGCAGCGACAGCGAACTGTCCTCCGGAAAACAGCCCTTCCCCATTAAAGTTGCTGTAACCGGGATGTTCAACTGGTTTGCCAGGTCTGTCAGCTCTCCGCTGGCATTGGACGAGATGACGCCGCCGCCAGCCATAATCACAGGTCGCTTTGCTTCATAGAGCAGGTTTGCTGCCTGCTTTATCTGCTTCGCATGGCCCTTTATGGTGGGTTTATAGCCAGGCAGGCTTACCTCGTCAGAATATTTAAAATCGATCATCATCTTTGATACATCATCCGGGATATCGATGAGTACAGGCCCAGGCCTACCAGATGATGCAATGTAAAATGCTTCCTTTATCACCCTGGGCAAATCCTCAGCATCCTTAACCAGATAATTATGTTTGGTTATCGGAGCAGAAATTCCGGTAGTATCAGCCTCCTGGAATGCGTCAGTTCCGATCACATTCGTTGAGACCTGGCCTGTCACTGCAACAATCGGGATAGAATCCATATATGCATTCGCGATGCCTGTCATCAGGTTTGTCGAGCCAGGACCGGACGTCGCCAGGCAGACTCCAACCTTCCCTGTTGCCCTTGCATATCCATCCGCTGCATGCGCAGCACATTGTTCATGGCGCACCAGGATATGTGTTATATCTGAATCGAATAAAGCGTCGTATATCGGGAGCACCCTTCCACCTGGGAAGCCAAAAATGACCTCCACCCCTTCGTTCTTAAATGATTTTATTAATGCCTGTGCACCTGATATCTTATTCAATTATCATCACCTTTTATCTCCAAAATTGCACCTCTGCTTGCAGAGGTGACCATGTTTGCATATCGGGCAATGTAACCCGATAGCTCCTTTTTCTTTGGTCTCCATGCCATCCTGCGCCGACCTAATTCCTCATCGCTTACTTTCAAATCGATCCTCTTGCCCGTAATATCAACGGATATGTTATCGCCATCCTCTACAAGTGCAATCGGACCTCCGACCTGTGCCTCAGGAGAGATGTGGCCGATCGAAGCACCCGTCGTCGCTCCCGAAAATCGTCCATCGGTTAGCAGAGCTACACTTGCATCAAGCCCCATTCCCTTGACCGTAGATGTAGGAGACAGCATCTCCCGCATCCCCGGACCACCGGATGGACCTTCATATCTGATCACTATCACTTCGCCTTTCTTCACAATACCACCAAGAATTGCCTTCACTGCGTTCTCTTCGTCATCAAAGACCCTTGCCCTGCCCTCATGCTGCATCATCTCAGGAAGAACCGCTGATTTCTTAACAACCGCACCATCAGGTGCCAGGTTGCCCTTAAGTATCGCGATCCCGCCCGTTCTGCTAAAAGGATCTTCAATGGGTCTTATCACGTTTTTATCATATATTGAATATTTTGTGAAACTTTCTCTTAGTTTATGCCCTGTCACAGTGATCACATCACTATTGATGAGGTCTGCTTTCGCAAGTTCTGCAAGAACTGCCTGCACACCGCCCGCTCTGTAGAAATCGTCTATAAACACATCACCAGCAGGACTCAACCTGCACAGGTTCGGGGTTCCTTCGCTGATCTCATCAATAAGATCAAGCTCAAGCTTTACACCTGCTTCATTTGCTATCGCAAGAAGATGCAATACCGTATTCGTTGAGCAGCCGATGGCCATATCCGTGGCAAGCGCATTTTTGATCGAATCTATCGTAACTATATCTCTTGGCCTTATGTCTTTATTCAACAGTTCCACTACCTGCCTTCCAGCCTGTCTTGCGAGCATTATCCTTTTCGAATAGACCGCGGGAATGGTACCGTTGCCCGGCAGCCCAAGCCCGATTGCCTCCGTCAAGCAGTTCATTGAGTTAGCTGTGAACATCCCCGCGCAGGAACCACAGCCTGGACATGCCGATCTTTCGAGCTCCTCAAGTTGCTCCTCTGACATCTTATTTACAGCCACTCTGCCGACTGCCTCATATACATCCGAAAAATCAACTCTCTTTCCATTGCTCCAGCCCGAAAGCATGGGACCGCCGCTTACAACCACTGCAGGGATGTTCAACCGCAGCGCTGCCATCAGCATGCCGGGTATGATCTTATCGCAGTTAGGTATGAGCACAAGTGCATCAAATCTGTGTGCCATGCACATTACCTCAACGCTGTCCGCAATAAGCTCCCTACTTGCAAGCGAATATTTCATGCCCTCATGGTTCATGGCAATCCCATCGCAAACACCTATGGTCGAAAACTCTATCGGCGTACCACCGGCTGCAAGTATCCCCTCCCTCACGGCCTGCGAAATTTTTGACAGGTGAATATGCCCTGGTACTATTTCATTGGCTGAGTTCGCAATCCCTATGATCGGTTTTTGAAAATCCTCCCTGTCAAAACCAAGAGCATAAAGCAGCGCGCGGTGCGGTGCCCTTTCCACTCCCAGTTTGATTTCATCGCTTCTCATAACTTTTTATCCTTTCTGCAATTGTAAACGCCATTTCCTTTGTTCCGGCCTTGCCACCCAGATCATAAGTTATATGTTTACCCTCAACTATTACATCTTCCAGCGCTTTTAAAACTTTATCAGCAGCTTCCACCTCGCCAATATATAAAAGCATAAGCCGGGCGGAAAGGATAAGCGCAGTCGGGTTGGCCCTGTTCTGGTCTGCATATTTGGGAGCAGACCCGTGTACAGCTTCAAACACCGCAATATCATCGCCAATATTTGCTCCTGCCGCTACCCCGAGACCACCTATGAGCCCGGCACAGAGGTCAGAAACGATATCACCGTAGAGATTTGGAAGCACCATGACATCGTAGATCTGCGGCTTTATAACCAGCTGCATGCACATGTTATCAACTATCCGGTCCTCAAATTCCACCTCCGGATACTGAGTTGAGATATTTCTCACACTCTCCAGGAAGAGACCGTCACTGAATTTCATAATGTTTGCCTTGTGCACAGCCGTTACTTTCTTCCTATTATTCTTCACCGCATACTCAAAAGCAAATCGCGCGATCCGCTCAGAAGCTTTTCTTGTTATCCGCTTGATGCTCTCAGCAGTGTCATCATCGACCATCCGCTCAATTCCAGCATACAGATCCTCAGTATTTTCCCTTACCACCACCAGATCAATATCCTTGAACCTGGTCTCCACACCTCTTATCGAAAAGCTCGGCCGAAGACATGCATAAAGATCGAGCTCCTTGCGAAGGGCAACATTCACGCTCCTGAATCCCTGTCCCACCGGAGTGGTGATCGGTCCCTTAATCGCTACCTTATTCTTTCTTATCGACTCCAGCACAAAATCAGGAAGCGGCGTACCATACTCCTTCATCGTCGCTTCGCCTGCATTTACGGTTTCCCATTTAATATCCGCGCCCGCTGCATCAACTACCATTTGCATCGCCTCGGATATCTCGGGACCGATGCCGTCACCCGGAATAAGCGTCACAGTTCTTTCGTGCATTTATCAGACCTCAAACCCTTTATGATTTTTCAGATAATTGACAAGACCGCCCTCCGAAAGTATGCCAAACATCGCCTCGGGTAGCGGTGATATTTTTATGATCCTTGACCCTGTCATGTCCTTTACTTCGCCATTTTTCAAATCTATTCTCAGCTCATCTCCCTCTTCTATGCCGTCAGTGTCGCACTCGATGAGCGGCAAGCCGATGTTTATGGCATTACGGTAAAATATCCTTGCAAAAGATTTTGCGACAACTCCTTTTATGCCAGCAAATTTCAGGGCAAGCGGGGCTTGTTCACGCGACGAGCCACATCCGAAATTCTTCCCGGCGACCATAACATCGCGGCCGGTCAGCTCATCATAAAAGTTCGCGCGCACATCCTCCATGATATGTTTTGCGAGCTCATTCATATCAAGCGTTTTGAACTTATACTTGCCTGAAATTATGTAATCTGTATTTATATCATCGCCAAATCTCCTGGCGATGCCTTCTATATAGAATTCCATCACAGGTTCATCTCCCTTGGGTCAATAATATAGCCAGAGATCGCAGATGCTGCTGCTGTAGCAGGTGACGACAGATATGTCATCGCCTTTGAATTGCCCATCCTTCCCTTGAAATTTCTGTTTGCCGTTGATACAACCACGTCCCCATCCGACGGTATGCCGGCATGGGTCCCGACACATGGGCCACAGCCTGGAGTTATTATGCTTGCTCCAGCTTCAAGGAGATCGCTTATATATCCTGCCTTTAGGGCATCAAGCAGGATCTTCCTCGACGCAGGTCCGATTATGAGCCTCACGCCGCGAGCCACCTTCTTACCTTTCAGTATGCTTGCAGCAACTCCCAAATCCTCAAGCCTGCCGTTAGTGCACGTGCCAATGAAAACCTGATTGACTTTCACCTTACCAATACCCGAAATCCTTGATACCAAATCCACCCTGTGCGGCACAGCGACAAGCGGCTCTATTTCACCAAGATCAATCGAAATCCTGTCATAATAATTTGCGCCACCATCGGGGAAAATAAATGCATCTTTGTCAAAACTGCCCATCCCAAACCATCTGGCTGTTACCCCATCCCCTTCGAAAACGCCAAACTTAGCACCCGCCTCTATTGCCATGTTCGCAACAGTAAACCTGCCGTCCATGCTCAATGCACTCAGATCTCCGCCAAATTCAAGTGACATGTAGGTAGCCCCATCAGCACCTAGCTTGCCTATCAAAAACAGGATGAGGTCCTTAGCGAAAACCATATCATTGAACTTCCTGCTTATGTTTATCCTTATCGTCTCGGGTACCTTAAACCACAGCTTACCGGTCATCATTGCCGCAGCCAGATCGGTAGAACCGACACCGGTGGCGAGTGCATTCAGAGCTCCATATGTACAGGTATGTGAATCAGCACCAACTATCAGATCACCAGACCTGACATGACCCTTCTCGGGGATGAGCTGATGACATATTCCTTCACCGACATCAAAGATCTCGACTCCCTGCTCAGATGCAAAATCACGCATCATCTTGTGCAATGCCGAGACAGCTTCACTGGGACTTGGCGAGTTATGATCGATCACGAGGGCGATCTTCCGAGGGTCGAAGACCCTCTTTGAGGGTCTCATTTCTTCAAAGGATTTTATGGCAAGCGGCGCCGTACCGTCCTGCGCCATGACGAAGTCAACGCTTGAGACCGTTATTTCTCTCGCAAATATCTCCTTCCCAACATGATTAGTAAATATCTTCTCAGCAATTGTCTTATCCACAACTAATGCTTACCTGCCTTATAGTCCTCGTATATATACATTAGCTCCTTATCAAAAAGTGCCCTTTTCAACTGGACCGAGGTCGAACGAACTATCTTTAGAATCTCTTCAGCATCCTCTTTTGAGAGCGCAATACCATATTCATTGAACTTTGCTATCAAAGAATTTGAACCAGAGTGTTTTCCAATAACCATCTGTCTGGTAAGCCCGACCTCCTCGGGAGAAAAAGCCTCATAGTTTTTCGGGTTCTTTAAGACCCCGTCTGCATGAATGCCGGATTCATGTGCAAACACGTTCACGCCGACTATGGCTTTCCATACAGGAATATACCTTGCAGAAGCGTTGGCAACGTACTCCGAAAGCTCCCTGAACCTCTCCGTCTTGAACCCAAGGTCAATATCTTCTATACACTTAAGTGCCATTACAACCTCCTCAAGCGCAGCATTGCCCGCTCTCTCCCCAAGCCCATTCACCGTCGTATTAATATAAGTCGCACCGGCTTTCATCCCGGCAAGCGCATTTGCCGTAGCCATGCCGAAGTCGTTGTGGGTATGCATCTCAATCTCGATATCCACCTCATCTCTCAGCTTCTTAATCGTCTCATATGTCTTAAAAGGATCGAAAATCCCCAGGGTGTCACAAAACCGCAGCCTGTCTGCTCCGAAATCCTTTGCCGCCTGCGAGAACCTGACCAGAAATCCAAAATCCGCCCGTGATGCATCCTCGGCATTTACGGATACATACAGGTTTTTTGACTTGGCGAAGTCCACGGACTTCTTGATCGAATCGATCACCCAATCCCTATCCTTCTGGAGTTTATATATTATGTGAATATCAGAAGCCGATATAGAAATAGCGACAGCGTCAACTCCACAGTCGATGGAGTGCTGAATATCCGAGATCACCGCTCGATTCCACGCAAGAATGCTTGCCCTCAGGCCCATCTCCACGATCAAAGCGATGACCTGCTTCTCATCGCCTCCCATAGCCGGAATTCCTACCTCGATCTGGTTTACGCCCACCTCATCCAAAAGCCGTGCAATACGCCTCTTCTCGTCGTTAGCAAAGACCACACCGGCCGTCTGCTCCCCGTCTCTTAAAGTGGTATCGTCAATTAAAATTTTTTGTTTTGAATTTAGTGATCCTGATTCCATCTCATCTCCGGAAAAGTGTTTTCTTTAGTGTACTAAAGCGAAAATTGATTTGAAGTATTGTAAACTAAAGAGCTTTGGTAGGCAACAGATTATTCTAAGATTGGTAATTGATGTGATAGCATGTTCCCCCATTCAGATTTGAGTTCACCCCGATACGGAGAGGTTTCTAAAGTAGCAAAGGTGGGCACAGGCACACCCTTGGAATTGCACTTTTCAATTAAAACAGAGCATATCAGTTCCGCCGCAGAATGTATATCCTGACGACGGAATAAATTAACAATATCGTATAAGTCTCGAGGACGAACAACTTTTTCCTGACCATTTAAATCTATCTTAATGCTTGCAGGCGTAACAGCACCACGCGGACCTCAAAAATAGATACGTCCCTCAGTCGAGAGAGGGATATCTCTTTCACGAAACTGTGGTGCACGTACTAAGAAGTCGATGCCTGATTCGATAGCTACATGGGACAGAACTCTACCAATTACCTCATTAACTTCATCTGGATGAATCGGACCGCCCGGCATTACTGTGAAATCCAGGTCTTCTGAGAAACGGTAAGTCTCAAGGAAACATTTCTTCAGACAAGTTCCACCTTTGAAGACCCAGGAAGCACTCAGATCCTGATCGATCGCTTCCAATACCCCATAGAACCCACCCAATTACGTAATCCTTTTCAACAATATCTTCACGCAAGCCCCGGGCAAATACTAAGTCCCTGATGTCTTCGTGTCGAATCATTGTTTTCCCGTTTTTGGTCCAAGTTCAACATTGATGTCAAGGTTCCAGCGTCGCACTATTTTACCTTTCGTTTTTACAGTGGGATCAAGCTTTGAATATCCGGAGCTGATATTGTCTTTGCAGTACATTAATATTTGGGGTGCATCAATTTGAAAATTCTCCAATATATAACCGAGTCGTTTGCAAATCGTTCGATTTTTGAACTGTGACATGTAATTTATAAGCTTTTCATCGTTGCGATGTTCACTGTCGAAATATTCCTTAACGACCTGCACTATATGACGTATTCCACCACCAACCGCTGGTTCATTTAAAATATCCATTATCGTACGAGAAGGATCAGATACTTGAACTTTTGTTTGTTGCCTCCAGACATCTACAGTCCCAAAAATTCGTTCTCTGGGAACAACCTTCAGGATAAATTTAGTATCTTGAACTTGCTGTTTGCGAGTGCGCACCCTACGGGCAGTGAAGACTACAATTTCTGAGAATATCTGCTCAGTAAAACCCCAATGTTCACATGCACTCCAGCCACCAATATAGGCTTGTTTAAAAAGAGTAGCAGCCACAATCCAAGGATCTTCCCTGCGTTCGGAAGGGTGCCGCGCCCCGAGCGGAACTGTGATATATACACCCCTTCGAATACGGCTGAGCCACCCATGCGACGCCCAGTAAGCCAAAAGGCGTGCCGTATTTTGATGGTTCTTTCTTAAAACTTTGGAAGCAATGGAAGCAGTAAAAGGCCCTGTCGTCTCACGGTGAAGTTTATCCAGCAGGTGGCGATTATCCTCTGTAATACCCCCCATTTGTTGCTTTGCGGTATATTGTAATCGCATTAAATTCCACCCCATCAGTATTATTGCGACATTATTATATCATATCTCCAATATTATTCACTGTACCGAAGCTGTTGTATCAGCCTGCAGTATTTTAAACGCACGTCTCCGACTACCCTATCAGCACCCCACTCTTTCATATTGAAAGGTGGATTGTTTATAATATAATCGACTTGCAAGTCTCTATGCCTGTCATCAAAAAAGTATTGCCAAGAATAATATCTCCTTAAAGGTCTCGGATAGCCAGATTCATCTTACAAATGTGCCTTGTTTATTTGATCAATCCATACACTACTTTATCTCTTGATCGAACAAATAATATAATGATATCGAACAAGATATAAAGATAGATGATGCCTGAAAAAATTTATCCTAGCATCAATAAAATTTTATTCATCGCCTTAATCTCAGCAGTCAACTTCAATATCGCTGCTTGCAGCGTAAATGATACTAAAGTTGTGGAGATAACCACCACATCTCAAAACACTGCATCAGAAACTGAGACATCTCAGGCCATTGAAGAAACCAGCGATGAGCAGTCCCCCGCTGGAGAAACCGGCTCCGAAAAATCGACAAAAAAGCTCTTAGGCAACCGGGCTTTGAGCTTTATTGACGCCGTCAAGTCAGGAAACGAATATGATTACTTCAGCAGCGCGACCAAGGAAATCGTTGGCACCGAGGAGGAGTATAAAAACGGCACCAAATCGGATATCTACTTCATTATCGCAGAGAGTCATAGGAGCTGGGAGAACCTGCAGGTCGTCATCGTGAATCTTACCTCAGCCAACAGCGCGGAAGTAATGATTAAGGGAGATAGAAAGGCAGAGGGTACTGATTATATAGGTGACGAGGTTACTTTTCGTTTTGTTATTGAAAACGATGAATGGAAGATTGATTTTTCACAAAAATGATTTATAAGTCGATCTTAAATTATTTATTTCCAATACTTGCTTATCTTCTTGGTTCCATATCACCTGCAAAGCTAATCGCAAACAGCAGAAAAATCAGTCTTGAGGAGAAAGGGCAGAATCCAGGGACGGCAGGTATATATCGGACTTTTGGCATATGGGCAGCAGTGCTGGTTTTTCTCATCGATGTGGCCAAAGGACTACTACCTATCATCACAGCCCGACTCTTAAACCTATCCGAGTGGACAGTCATAGCTGCTGCAATTCTTGCAGTGGCTGGGCATAACTGGCCTATCTATCACAGGTTCCGCGGCGGTGGAGGGCTCGCCACAAGCATACCCGTGATCGCATACCTCCTGCCAAGGGAATTTCTGATTGCTTTTCCCATTGCGGTAATCGCCGGCTTTATTCAGCGATGGATCCCTTTTGGGGGGATAGTCGGCTTACCCCTTATGGTCGTGCTGGCATTACTATTCAGAGAGCCTACTCATCTGGTTGTATTTATCCTTGCGCTGTCGATAATGATGCTTATTAGACGGCTTGGGTTTCTCATACACTTCCTTAGAAAAAAATCGGATACAAACAGGATTAAGACACAGGAATAACTCTAAACATCCTTTAGTGACTGCTGCAGCATCGAATTAACGATATCAGGATTTGCCCTGCCCCTGCTCTTCTTCATGACCTGACCGACCAGGAATGCCAGTGCACTTGTCTTACCGCTCTTGAAATCCTGTGCTGCTTTCGGATTCTCGCGAATCACCTCATCTATCATCAGTCTAATATCGGACTCGTCCGATATCTGCGTAAGCCCCCTGCTCTCAACTATATCAACAGGCGACTTCCCTGTTTCAAAAACCTCAATCGCGATCTCCTTGGCTATCTTACCGCTGATCCTACCCTGATTAATCAGCATTATCAGCTCCGCAAGATTTCGCGGGGTAATCCTGCTCTCATCTATCAATATCGATTTCTCATTTAAAAATGCACTGACCTCTGAGAAAATCCAGTTATAAACTGACTTGTAATCTTCACAAATAGCAGAGCTCTCCTCGAAAAATTTGCACAGCATAGGATTCGACGCCAGCAGCTCCGCCTGATCCTTTAAGAGGCCGTAATCTCGCTGATATCGCGCAATCCTCTGCTGAGGCAACTCACTAACCCTTGTCTTCAGCTCCTGGATGTATTCCTCACTAATGTTCATCGGGACGAGGTCGGGCTCAGGAAAATATCTGTAATCGTGAGCATATTCCTTGGATCTGAGCGAACTCGTCCTGCCGGTCCTTGAATCGAAGTGCCTTGTCTCCTGAACCAGCTTATCGCCGTGTTCAAGAGCATCGATCTGCCTTTTTATCTCATATTCAAGACCTTTCTGAAGATACTTGAATGAGTTTATGTTCTTGATCTCGGTCTTTACTCCAAATGCGCTTTCGCCCTTTTTCCTGATCGAGATATTAGCATCGCAGCGCATGGAACCCTCCTCGAGGTTACAATCAGACACACCAAGATACCTTAGAAGGTCACGCAGGGAGACCATGAACAATCTTGCATCCTCTGTGCTGTGAATATCGGGTTCGGATACTATCTCCAAAAGTGGTATGCCCGCGCGGTTAAAGTCAACAAGGCTATACTCCGCCTCCGTTATGCGGCCGGTATCGCCGGGATGAAGCAGCTTTGCCGTGTCCTCCTCCAGGTGAACCCTGGTGATACTGATCCTTCTGCTTGAATTCCCCTCTAAGTCTAAATAGCCTTTGCGCGCAAGCGGGTAATCATACTGTGATATCTGATAGCCCTTTGGAAGGTCAGGATAAAAATAGTTCTTGCGGTGAAACTGGGTAAAGCCGCCAACATTACATTTAAGCGCCAGACCCACGATGAGCGCGAATTCAACTGCGCGCCCGTTTATCACGGGGAGCGTGCCTGGAAGAGCAAGACAGACAGGGCATACCAGCGTGTTCGGCTCAGCTCCAAACGTGGTGGGGCAGCCACAAAACATCTTTGTCCTCGTCAGCAGCTCAACATGAATCTCAAGTCCGATTACCGGTTCGTAATTCATTTCACTGTCCAGTTCAGCCCCAGCTCTTTTTCCAGCGCGTAAGCAGCATTCAAAATCCTTTCCTCGCTGAAATGCGGCCCGATGATCTGAAAACCGACCGGCAATCCATCGGACTGTCCGCACGGGAGCGAGAGCGCGGGCAGACCTGCCAGGTTAACCGGGATCGTGCAGATATCGGATAGATACATATTCAACGGGTCATCCACCTTCTCGCCGAGCTTGAATGCCGTTGAAGGTGACGTCGGTGAGACAAGTAAATCATACTTTGAAAAAGCATTACTGAAGTCCTTAATTATCAATGTTCTTACCTTCTGCGCCTGCCCGTAGTAAGCATCGTAATAGCCGGCGCTGAGCGCATAGGTCCCGAGCATTATCCTTCGCTTGACCTCTCTGCCAAACCCTTTTGCCCTCGTCCTGCGGTACATCTCCCTTATCCCGCTTGCCCCATCATCCCTGAAACCATATTTGACACCGTCATATCGCGCTAGATTTGAGCTCGCCTCCGCGGGTGCGATCAGATAATAAGCAGGCAGCGCATACTTGATATTGGGCAGCGATGTCTCCTCAACTTTCACACCGATCTTCTCCATCCTCGCAAGCGCAGCCCTGAAAACAGCAAGCACCTGGCCGTCAATACCCTCACCTGACAACTCTTTCGGTACGCCGACTTTTATGCCCTTCACGTCTCTCCTCAGTGATCCAAGATAATCGACGCTTTCCCTCTTAATAGAGGTTGAATCAAGTAGGTCGTGTCCTGATATTACGCTCAGCAGCAGGGCGCAGTCCTCAACCGTCCTCGTCATGGGCCCGATCTGATCCAGCGATGAAGCAAACGCAACAAGTCCGTACCTGGAGACAAGCCCATAGGTGGGTTTAAGCCCGACAATCCCGCAAAACGACGCAGGCTGCCTTATTGATCCTCCTGTATCCGAGCCAAGCGCAACAGTTGCATGACCTGCTGCCACGGCAGCAGCAGATCCGCCGCTTGAGCCACCAGGCACCCTGGTAATGTCCCAGGGATTTTTAACAGGACCGTAAGCGGAGTTCTCATTGGACGAGCCCATCGCAAATTCGTCCATATTCGTCTTCCCAACCATCAGGAAATCACTTTCCGCAAGCTTCTTAACCACAGTTGCATCAAAAACTGGAACATAATTCTCAAGGATTTTCGAGGCACACGTAGTCCTGATCCCACGAGTGGAAATGAGGTCCTTAACAGCAGTTGGAATACCAAACAGCACACCAAACTCATCGCTGTTCTTTAATTTCAAGTCAAGAATTTTTGCATCAGCAAGTGCTCTTTCGGGGGTCAGCGTCAGATAACATTTAAGACCTCGATCGTCCTCGTAGATCCGCTC
>Ga0315280_10004525_pt1 | contig 20457 bp, 14 predicted proteins | sample YL17G06_40_MG_FD_203697 | JGI IMG/M metagenome (GOLD analysis project Ga0315280, IMG submission 203697) | Sediment microbial communities from Yellowstone Lake, YNP, Wyoming, USA - YL17G06_40 | ecosystem: Environmental > Aquatic > Freshwater > Lake > Sediment | place: USA: Wyoming | collected... | reverse complement strand
GATCGAGGCGGGACGGGACCAGTGGTACGAGGATCTCGCGCGCGACGTCGCGGCCGATTGCGACCCCGAGGCGATGGACGCCGAGGACATGCTCTACATCCTCTACACGTCCGGCACCACCGGCAAACCGAAGGGGATCGTGCACACGACCGGCGGCTACCTCGTGGGCACCTACGCGACAACCAAGTGGGTGTTCGACCTCAAGGAAGACGACGTCTACTGGTGCACCGCGGACATCGGGTGGGTGACGGGCCACAGCTACATCGTCTACGGACCGCTGGCCAACGGCGCGACCGTCCTGATGTACGAAGGCGCGCCCGACTGGCCCGACAAGGACCGCTTCTGGTCGATCATCGAACGTCACCGTGTCACGGTGTTCTACACCGCGCCCACGGCAATCCGCGCGTTCATGCGGTGGGGTACCGAGTGGCCGGCCCGCCACGACCTCGGTTCGCTCCGCCTGCTCGGCAGCGTCGGCGAGCCGATCAATCCCGAAGCATGGATGTGGTACTACCTCTACATCGGCGGACGCCGCTGCCCGGTCGTCGACACGTGGTGGCAGACGGAAACGGGAATGATCATGATCACGGCGCTCCCGGGCATCACCGCGCTGAAGCCCGGTTCTGCCACCCATCCGTTCCCCGGCGTGCGCGCCGCCATCGTCAACGAGCGTGGCGAATCGGTCAAGCAAGGCGGCGGCTTCCTCGTGCTGACGCGGCCCTGGCCGGCAATGCTCAGGACGATCTACGGCGACCCGACCAGGTACGTGCGCCAGTACTGGAGCCGATGGGGGGAGACAAAATACGTCACGGGCGACGGCGCAAAACTCGACGCCGGGGGTTACTACTGGCTGCTGGGGCGTGTCGATGACGTGTTGAACGTCGCGGGGCATCGGGTGGGCACGATGGAAGTCGAGAGCGCGCTCGTCGACCACCCCGACGTCGCTGAAGCGGCGGTTGTCGGCAAGACGCACGAGATCAAGGGACAGGCAATCGCCGCGTTCGTCACGTTGAAGGACGGCGTGCGCGCGACGCCAGAGGAGGCGGACCTGCTCAAGGAGCACGTGGTCAGGAAGATCGGGGCGATCGCGCGTCCCGACGACATCATCTTCACGGCCGACCTGCCCAAAACGCGATCCGGGAAAATCATGCGGCGGCTGCTGCGCGACATCGCCGAAGGGAAGGCGCTCGGGGATACGACGACGCTGGCGGATCCGGCTGCGGTCGCGAGGCTGAAGAGCATGGTCGAGGGCGAGTAACGGACCGAAGGCCATCGTAGGTTCCGGCCTTCAGGCCGGGACGCACCACTCCGTTTGACTTCCCGCCTGCCCGCCCATGGCATTTCCGCAGCCTCTCGTCTCGCGGCCGTCGCACTTCTTCACCCATCCGATGTCCACGACTCCGCGCTCATTTCGGGCCGGCACCGTTGTCTCGGGCCCGGTTCTTCCGGAGCCGATCGAGATTGTCGCGGTGACTTCCAGTGGCAGCGCGAGCTGAAGGACAAGTTCGGCGAGTCGTTCGAGGTGATGCGGGGAAGCGTCCTGCGCACGAACTACGGACAGAACCCGTGGCAGGAACGATCCCAGGTGGTGACGTCCGTGTCGTGGGTCTCACGAGTGGAGGATGCCCGGGATAGCCTGCTCAGGTCGCGATGGGATCTCGTCATCGTGGACGAGGCCCATAAGATGGCGGCCTACGCCGACGACCGGAAGACGCTGGCCTACAAGCTTGGCGAGTCGCTTTCGGAGCTGACCGACCACTACCTGCTGATGACCGCCACGCCGCACAAGGGCGACCCGCAGAACTTCTGCCTGTTCCTGGCGCTGCTCGACCGCGACGTGTACGGCAGCGTGGAGAGCCTCGAGGAGGCGATGCGCCGCAAGACCGCGCCATTCTACCTGCGACGCACCAAGGAAGCACTCGTCTCGTTTCCAGACCGGGACACCGGCGCGGTGCACAAGCTTTTCACCAAGCGGGAAGTCCGGACGGCCGCGTTCGAGCTGGATGGTCCGGAGCTCGATTTCTACGACGCACTCTCGCACTACGTCGAGGACCAGTCGATTCTCGCCTCTCAAGACGATTCCGCACGCGGACGGGCGCTCGGCTTCACGATGGCGATGCTCCAGCGGCGCATGGCGTCCACGGTCTACGCGGTCCGGCGCACGCTCGAACGCATGAAGGCGAGGCGCGAGCAGATCCTGGCCGATCCGGAGAGGTACCGGCGGGAACAGATCGAACATCGGCTCCCGGACGATTTCGACGATCTCACCGAGGAAGAACAGCAGGAGATCGTCGCCCAGCTCGAGGATGTGGTCGCCTCCTTCAATCCTGTCGACCTGCGGGCCGAAATTGCGGAACTCAGCGCACTCATCGATCGCGCCAAGCGGCTTGAAGTCCGCGAGGGGGAGTCGAAGCTCATCAAGCTCAAGGCGATCCTCACCGAACAGGGCGTCTTCTCTGATCCCAGGACCAAGCTCCTCGTGTTCACCGAGCACAAGGACTCGCTGGATTTCCTGGTTGGCGACGGGCAGGACGGGCGGCCGCTCGGCAAGCTGCGCGAGTGGGGCCTCTCCGTCACCCAGATTCACGGCGGCATGAAGATCGGCGATCGCGACGCCGCCGGCAGCCGCATCTGGGCCGAGCGCGAATTCAGGGAGAAGGCGCAGGTGATGGTGGCCACCGAGGCCGCCGGCGAGGGCATCAACCTGCAGTTCTGCTGGTTGATGGTGAACTTCGACATTCCGTGGAACCCCGTTCGCCTGGAACAACGCGTCGGGCGGATTCACCGTTACGGCCAGGAGCGCGACTGCCTGATCTTCAACTTCGTGGCCGCGAACACGCGCGAAGGTCGGGTACTTCAGAAGCTACTCTCGCGGCTCGCCGAGATCCGCCGGGAGCTCGGCACCGACCAGGTGTTCGACGTAGTGGGGGAGGTTCTTCCCTCGAACCTGCTCGAGCGCCTGTTCCGCGAACTCTACGCGCGGCGCCTGGATGTGCCTGGCATCGAGGATCGCATCGTCCGGGAAGTGAACCCCGCGCGGTTCCGGGCCATCACGAGTTCCGCGCTCGAGGGGCTGGCCAAGCGCAGCCTGAACCTGTCGGTCCTCGTCGGCAAGTCGGTCGAGGCGCGCGAGCGGCGGCTCGTCCCCGAAGTGATCGAGCAGTTCTTCGTGGACGCTGCGCCGGAGGTGGGCGTCCACCCGAAAGCGGCCGGCCGGGAGGCCCACATCTATCGAATCGGCCGCGTTCCGAGGACGCTCCTGCCTGTCGGAGATCGCCTCGAGGTCCGGTACGGCCGGCTCGCCAGGGATTACGGCCGCGTGGTCTTCGACAAGGCCCTGCTCGCCCAGGATGCGACGCTCGAATGGGTCACGCCCGGCCACCCGCTGTTCGAAGCGGTGCGCGAGGACCTGAGTGTCAGGGTCGAAGACCACCTCCGCCGCGGCGCAGTGTTCTTCGACCTTCATCGAAGCGCACCGAGCATCATCGACGTGTTCGCCGCTTCAATCAAGGACGGCCGTGGTCAATGTCTCCACCGCCGCCTGTTCGTCGTGGAGTCATCGCAGGATGGCACGATGGCGATCCGGCAGCCGACGCTGTTCCTGGACGTGACGCCCGCACGGGCTGCTGTGCCACTGCCGGAGGCGCCCGGGCCGCTGCCCGACCGGCCTCTGATCGAGCAGTTCCTGTACTCGCACACGCTGGAACCCTGGCTGATCGAAGTTGCCGCCGAACGTTCGCGCGAGGTCGATCGAGTGAGCGACCACGTGCGCATCAGCCTCGACGCGCTGATCGATCGCCAGAACCTGGTGCTGGCCGAGCTCTGCAACCGGCAGGTGGACGGTCAGACCGTACCCGGTCTGGACGGCCTCATCGCCCAGGCGGAACTGCACCTCGACGAACTGAACAACCGGCGCGACACCCGCCTGCGCGATCTCGACATGGAACGCCACACGACCATCGGCGACATCACGCACGTCGGACGCGCGTGGATCGTGCCGCATCCGGAGCGCGCCAATCCGGCGCTGCGGTCAATGGTACGCGACGACGAGATCGAGGCGCTCGCGGTCCGCGTGGTGCGCGACCACGAGGAGTCTCGCGGCTGGCAGGTGGAAGATGTTCAGGCCGAGAACCGCGGCTTCGACCTGATCTCACGGCTGCCGCATCCGGAAGATCCCAAGACGTTCACGGAGGTTCGCTTCATCGAGGTGAAGGGCCGCGCCGGCGTCGGTGAGATCGCGCTGACGGAAAACGAGTACCGGACCGCGGAACGCCTGAAAGGCGAGTACTGGCTCTACGCGGTGTTCAACTGCCGCGCGACGCCTGAACTGAACACCGTGCGAGATCCCGGGCGACTTGGGTGGAAGCCGATGGTGACGGTGGAGCACTACGTGGTGCAGGCGGAGGCGGTGCGGGCGGCGGGGGCGGAGTAGTGGCGAAGGTGGAGTATGGCGCGGCACGCGAGGTGCGTCCCGATGACCACGTTCTTGACAGACTCCGAGGCGCGACAGCTGAAAGCCATGCTGGAAGCAATGCGACCCCAGATGGCCGCAGCGATGGCGACGTACCGGCAGATGGCGCCGCAGGTACGGGTGGCTCTCGATTACTGCGCGACGGTTGGCGCGCAGATCCGAGAATCTGCCCAGTTCGTTCGAAAGGAGTTGACGGAAAGCACGCGACAGGCTCCGGCATGGTATCGAGAGCAGGCACGACAGCTTGGGCCGGTCCTGAAGCGAATTGGCGAGGAGTATGCCGCTCTCGAGCGCTCGACCGATCGGGCTGTTGTGCCCATCCTCAAGAAACGGCGATAATTTGGGCTCGACAGGCGGCGTCGCACTACTGCGCGAGGAGGCCTGATTATGCGGGCCTCCTGGCGACGGTCATCGCGGACGGGCTGTACAAGTCCTACGCGTTTGGCGTGGAACGTCCTCCTCTGGCTGTAAATCGTCATGGCGTGCTGCACGGAGACACGATCGGGTACGACACCGAGGCCGACGCTCTGCGGACGATTCTCTTGCTGGACAGCATCTGCAGGGTTGCGCTTGCGGGTCCACGGGTACCGTGAGCAAGACAACGGATACTCGCCGTGGCGCAAGAACCTGGCGGGCGGATGCAGCGTGAACGGTTGGACCATCCGACAGCGGCGGCACGCCAGTCCGGCGGCGACATGCCCCGGGGGGTACGATGAGGTACCGCGAGATGCTAAATCGGGCAGTTCCTGACCTCCCAGATCGGTGAACTCGCGGGAGATTCCCGACTCGCTGAACACTTGCGCGCGATTCCCGCCGCGAGCCGGAGGCTCCTGGACGACCAGAACCCCGCGGCGACGCGCGTGATGAGCCCTCACTGGAATGGGATGTTTGAAGATCTTCCTTGTTACCCCAACTCCCGTGCAGGGGAAGAACCGGATGGCATCAACCTGGCGATCTTTCGACATGTTTACCGGTGTGCCGATTGCGACCGCGCCTTTTGCTCGGAATGGGCCATTTCCTTCCAGGACCGACGGCGAGCGTTCGGGTGCCCTCACTGCCACGCGGTCTGGTTCGACCCATCCGTGTTCATCAAGGGCACAGCCCAGCCGGCCGGAAGCAGGGTGATTGCGCCGGTCGGAGGATACTGGTGGTGATGCGGACAAACCTGCCGAAAGCTGGCGCTACCGCACGCACACCTTGCTCAACTCGGTCCGGACCGAGTTGCGCCGTTCCCGAACAGCACGCCCCCCTTCCTCCGTCCGGAGCGTGGCGGTCGCGATCCGAAGTACCGCTCCGCCTCGTGCGCGTTGTGCGCCGCGCAACGCAGTTGCACGTTCTCCACCGTCGTCGCGCCGCCGGCGGCGTAGGGCACGATGTGGTGAAACTGGAGGAAGCCCCGCTCTGTACACCGACCGTTCGTGCCTGCGAAAGCGCACCGCCCGCCATCGCGCGCCCACACGGCGCGTCTGATGGCCGCTGGGATGTGGCGCGACCCGCGGGGTGCGTAGTTCCGCGCCGGCCGGCCGGCGGCCGCGATCGGACCGCCGTTCCTTTCCGCTGCCTCATCTGGACCGCTGCTCGGAGACCCGCAAATGGCGCCGGCGGACTTCGCACGCCGTGAACCTGTCGTGCGGCGCGAACTCCGCGGGCGATCGGTGGCGGCAAGCTTGGTCTTTTCGAGTTCGACCAGCAGGGCCGTCAGAGCGCGATCGAGCACTTTGGCCGGATCGCCATCGGGAATGCAGTGGCGCAGCAGGTCCTGCGCCCGGCGCAGCTTCGCATAGGTCTCAGCCCCGACCGTCACCTGTATCCTGTAGCGCTCGGGCGCGAGCGGGGCGATGACGGCGGGACGTTTCGGCGGCATGAACACGGGCGGCGCCACCGGCGGCGCGGGCGCTGCCGACGTGATGGCCGGCGCCGATGCACCAGCCGGCCCGGCCGCGGCGGTCGGTGCGTCGTTGGCAACCGCCCGCGTGTCAGCGACGTCGGACGGCCGCGGCGCCGGGAGCTTGCGCACCGACGAAGGCACGTCCGGCTGCGCGTGCAGACGCGCGACCAGATGCTCCACGTCGCGCTTGCTCCTGTGGCGGGTCGCATCCAGCAGCTCACGGTGGTTGTCCGGCGTGAAGTGGGGTGCAAGCAGGCCGACCGCGGTTAGAGTGATCGCCCCGTCGGCCAGCCGTTCCAGGATCAGCGGAAACCGCCGGGCGGCCCGCGCGGCCTCGATCCGGCCGTAGGCCGCGTGCTCGGACAGATGCAGCACCTGGGTGCAGTACGTGAAGAGCGACGAGCAGCCTTCGCCCAGGTACAAGCGCCGCGCATCGAGTTCCGCCAGCGAGGCGATGAGATCGGCGGTCGCCAGGCACTCGCGTTCGGCGAGCCGCTTGACCTCGGCGAGCAGGTCACGGTCGGAGAGATCGGCGAGAACGGTGGAAATCTTGCCCATGATGTCCATATAGCACGGCGTTTTTCGGCCCTCACACAGGGCGCGTGACGCGCGATCGCCGTCGCGGACATCTGGTTCGGACAGGGCGCCGCACAAAGCGCCGTCACGACGATCCTGGCGCGTTTAGCAGGCACGCCGCTGTGAACCAGGCAGCGCTCTGGACTTGGCCGTCCAAGACCTGTCAAGAGTTTTCTTGGAATTCGCACAGCGGTCGCGGAGGTCTGCACACGTTCGCCACCTTCCACAGGCTCCTGGCCGCTCGCGCGCGGCGTTCGGACGGAGAGCGCTGGCGGGGCAACCCGATCTCTGGCACGACGGTGCTTGCTCGCGTAACAACGCACATGGCGCGATACGGCATTGCGTTAGACAGACCGCCAGGATCCGGGTAATCTTCCCGCAGAGGGACATCATGCGCTGGCAGGACTTCATCTCCGTCAACCCCGACGTTGCCCACGGCAAGGCGTGCATCCGCGGGACGCGCATTCCGGTGGCCGTGGTGTTGGCGAACCTGGCCGAGGGGCTGACGCCGGAGGAGATCATTGGCAGTTATCCGACGCTCACGCGCGAGGCCATCCAGGCGGCGCTGGCCTACGCCGCGGACCTGGCCCAGGAGCGTGTCCTTCGGCTGCCCGTGTTGGCTCGCGGCCGCGAAAGGGCACCGGCTTGCGCTGCTGCCGAAGGTCGGCCAGGAGTACCTCGGCCTCGACGTCATGGCGTTTGCACCGCCGCCGACGGCGGCGCCGGGGAGCGGCGCCAGAACTGGGCGCGCTTGCAGAACGGCCTGCCACCGTTCAAGATCGAGCCACTGAGGTAAGAGGCCGTGTCGCATCCAATCCATCGCGTGACCGGCTTCGACATCGTCGGGCCATACCGTCTGACCGTCCACTTCGAGGACGGCTTTTCCCGCACGATTGATTTCCGGCCGGTGCTCGAGGGGGAGCTGTTTTCACCGCTCCAACGGCTGGAGTTCTTCGATCGCGTGGCCCTGGATCACGACGGACGCACGCACGCTCGTCTGGCTAAATGGTGCGGACTTCGATCCTGAGACGCTGCACGACTGGCCGCAATACGAGCACGAACTCGTCGAGATGGCCCGGCATTGGGCCCGGCGGCCGAAGGCCGCGAACGCGTGACCCAGCGCACAGATTGTTCAGCCCGCGCAAAGCAGCCGTCCGCGCGTCCCCACAGATGAGCCTTGTTTTGTCAGAAGAGTGAGCGCGCTCCGTTCTCCTTGACCGATCATCGGAGCGCTCCGCACGGCCCGCGTCGGGGCCGGCCGCCGGCCGCGCCGTACGCGGACCCGAATTTCCGACAGGGCATTGCGGCTAGCAGGGCAGGACGACCGGGCAGACCGGCGGACTACGGCCTGCGGACTACGGCCCCCAACTACCACCTACCACCTACCAACTACCACCTACCAGCCCCCCGGCGTCACTTCAGCATCGCGATGACCACCGTCACCGTAATCGGGCTGGCGAGCGTCGTGACGAAGACGACGGCAGTCACGAACGAGGGTGAGGCGTCGTACTCGAGCGCCAGGATGGTGGTCACGATCGCCGCGGGCATCGACGCCTGGAGCACCGCCGCCTGCCTGGCGGTCCCGGTCAATCCGATCGCGTCGGCGAGCGCAAAAGCCAGCAGCGGCGACACGACGAGCGTCAGGATCGAGGCGGCTGCGACCAGCCCCGGGCGTTCGGGCCTCGCGGTCCGCTCGAACTGCATGCCGAGGACGAGCATCATGACCGGCAGCGCCGCGTTGCTCAGCATCTCGACGCCGGTCCTGATCGGGGAGGGGAGCCGGAGCCCCGTCGCGAGGAACAGCAGCGCCACCGCGACCCCGTACACCGTCGGGACCTTCAGGACGCCCCTCAGCGCGTGGGCCACGCTCTGCTTGCCGCTCGACGCGAGGAAGACGCCGAGGGTGTACATCAGCGCGGCGCTGATCACGAAGTAGACGGTGCCCCGGGCGAGCGCGTTCTCGCCGAACGCCAGCATGATGGCCGACAGGCCGAAGTTCCCGGTGTTGGAGAACATCACGACCATCAGGAACGAGGTCGTGGTTGCGCGATCCAGGCGCAGCAGCAGCGCGAGGAGCCAGGCGATCAGGCCGACGCCGAAAATCGAGCACACGGAGAAGAGACCGAGCTGGCCGAACTCACCGGCGCCGAGGGGCGAATTCACCAGCAGCGTGAAGACCAGGCAGGGGGACAGCGCGTTGAAGGCCACGCGCGAAACGACCCGCACGTCGACGTGGAGGTACCTCGCCAGGAGGAACCCGACGCCCGCGACCAGGAAGATGGGCAGGACGTCTTCGGCGAAGATGGACAGCAGGACCGGCATGTGAATTGAGAATCGAGAATGGAGAATTGAGAACAGAATTCTCAATTCCGAATTCCCAATTCTACATTCATCGAGCGCCAGCCTCTTCAACCCACACGTCGAGCAGGTTCAGGACGGTCTCCACCGCCTTGTCCATCCATTCCAGTGGCACCCATTCCTTCCTGCCGTGGAAGTTCATGCTGCCGTCGAACAGGTTCGGCGTGAGCAGCCCCATGTAGGAGAGCCTGGCGCCGTCGGTGCCACCGCGGATCGACTCGTGCTTCGGCGTCAGGCCGGCGCGCCGCACCGCTTCATCCGCGTAGCTGACCACTTTCGGGTCCCTGTCGATCGCGTACTTCATGTTGCGGTACGACTCGGCAATGGAAATGTCGATGTGGACGCCGGGGTAGCCGCGTTCAACACCGGCGGCGGCAAGGCGAAGTACGTCTTCGAGTTCGTGCAACCCCTTTTCCGTAAAGTCACGCACGAGGAAATGCGCTTTCACCTCGGAGACGTTGCCCGACATGTTGATCGGGTGCAGGTAGCCTTGCCGGCCCTCGGTCGTTTCCGGCGTCCGGTTGGGCGGAAGGGCGAGGACCAGTTCGCTCATCACTCGCACCGCGTTGATCATCTTGTCCTTCGCGTACCCGGGGTGCACGTCGACGCCTGTCACCGTCACGTGCGCCGAGTCTGCGCAGAAGCTCTCTGCTTCGATGGCACCGAGTCCCGAGCCGTCGACGGTGTAGGCGTAGTCGGCCGCGAAGCGCTTCACGTCGAAGTACTGCGTGCCGCGCCCGACTTCTTCGTCCGGCGTGAAGCCGACCCGAATCGTCCCGTGCAGGCGGGACGGGTCTTCCCGCAGCCTCCACAACACCTCCAGGATTTCCGAGACCCCGGCCTTGTCGTCGGCGCCGAGCAGCGTGGTCCCGTCGGCGGTGACGATCGTGAGGCCGCGACACGCGGCAAGATCCGGCTCCTCGGATGCCCGCAGCACGATCGTCGGATCGCCGGGAAGCACCAGGTCGCCGCCGTCGTAATCGCGGTGGACGACCGGATTGACGTTCTTTCCCGATACTTCGTGATACGTGTCAACGTGCGCGAGCAGGCCGATGGCGGGCACCTTGTCGTGAGCCGGGTGATCGGCAGGAATGTTCGACGGCAGGGTAGCCATGACGTAACCATGTTCGTCCATGCTCGCATCGTCCAGGCCGGCCGCCTTCAGATCGTCCACCAGCACGCGCAAGAGATCGTTCTGGCCCTGCGTCGACGGATACGTCTCGGACTTCTCGGATGATTGCGTGTCGATGCGAACGTAGCGGCAGAATCGATCGAGCAGCGTTTCTCGTACAGGCATGAGGCCCCCTTCCGAAGCTTGCAGAGATTCTCCACGAGCCCAACCGCCCGAATCCAGCTGGATCTGCAGCGTGCGGCCGGCCGACGCCTTCCGAGCTGCGATTCCGCGTTTCTCCCGCGAGCGTGCCCGTGCCTAGGATGTGCCGCGCGTCAGGGCGCTGAAGAAGAGGCGTCTGAAGAGCACCGCCGAGGCGCCGCAGGCGACCACGGCATTGGATTCGCCATCGACCGCGCGCGTTTGCCCGCGTTCGTCACCTGTCCGCACGATCTGAATCGTCTCCTCGGTGGTTTTCAGCACGCCAGGTTCGATCGCGGCGACCGCGGCAAGGGGATCCCACGCATAGTACGCACGGGCGTCGATCATCGCCTGCTGGCTGGCGAGCAGCTTGCCGACGAGCGCGCCCAGCGGCGGACGAGCCTGGGCGGCGAACGAGGTGACGAACGCGCGATCGATCGGGACGCGATTGGTCGCGTCGAGGGGGACGAGCACGATCGGCAGGCCCGCCCTGAACACCAGGCTCGCGGCCGTCGGATCGACGTACATGTTCCACTCTGCGACCGGCGATGCGGCGTTCTCGGGCGCGTTGCCGGGCACGTCGACGGCGCCGCCCATGATCACCAGCTGCGCCATGCGTGCCAAGGTCCGCGGCTCGCGTTGCAACGCCATCGCGATGTTCGTCAACGGCCCGAGGGCCAGCACCGTCACGGATCCCTCGGTGTTGCGCAGGCGCGCGAGCAGGCCCGAGACCGCGTCCGCTCGCGGCGGCCGCCGGCTGGCTTGGCCCCCCAGCGCCGCCATCTCGTCTGCCTGTTGCCGCCACTCCGCTGGAAAGGCGTCGCGTCCCTCGAGCGGCTGATCGGCACCAACGTAGACGTCGACCCGGCGATTGGCGGCGCGCAGCAGCCGGAGGATATTGCGGGCGCCCGGTTCGGCATGTGCGACGCCGTTCACCGACGTGATGGCCTGGATGTCGACGTCCGGCCGCGCAAGCAGGTAGGCAATCGCGATCAGATCGTCCGTGCCGGCATCGGTATCGATGATCACCGAGAAGCGTCCGGGCATCTGCGCAGGCTGTCGCGCGACGACGAACAGGCAAAGGACGAGGCAGAGGACGAAGAGTCCGACCGAGACGGGCCGTTTCGCGCGCGTCACGCCCCGATCCTAGCCAAGCGCCTGCTCAGCGTCCAGTGGAGGCCTGGGTGGGCACGCAACGGCATGCGTCGGCGCAGCGGCGCAGGCGCGCGACCGCCCGAGCCGGCTCCACAACCGGCGGCCCCCGCGCTGCGCTGACCACGTGGTCCGACGGTGCTCGCCCGCTCAGCGGCGCGTAATGCGGTGCAGGTCACAGCGCGAGCCATGGAATCGGGGCAAGCGGACAGGCTTCGAAATCCGCGACGGAGGCCAACCGCGACCATGGGCTGGGGTATGGGGGCCACGCACCCGGCCTGAGCCCCGGCCCGTTCAGCCGACGATAAGCCGCAGGAGCGGATTTGCCGAGAACTGGGCTCGAGCGTGACCTGCACCGCGTTGCGCGCCGCACATGCAGCGCCTCCACCGAGCGACAGCGACGTCTGCGCATTACCGTGCTGGTGTGCGCCGTGCCTTCAGCGGCACTTCGAGCAGTCCCATCTGCTCGAGCGTGCAGCCGGCGCGCGAGGCGAAGTCGGCCGCCGAGGCAAATGGCGCGCGCTCCCGTTCGCGGGCGATGCGCGCCCGGGCGTCCGCATTCAGTGCCGGCAACAGCGCCATTTCAGCCTCGGACATGCCGTTGAGATCGAACTCAATCGGCATCCTCTCGCCGAGGGCCTTCAGTTCGAACGTCGCGCCCTTCACCCGCACGGGAATCACCGGACCGATTCCGGCACGCAGCGTCGAAATGTCCTGCCGGGCCCGCGTCACGATTTCGCCGCGTTCGACGTCCATCTGCGCAACCAGTGGTTTGGCCATGTCGAAATCCAGCATGATGGCCGCATCGTAGAGGGTGTGCCACCGCTCGCGAATCGCCGGGCGCGCGGTGACGCCGCGCGTGATGTCCACGAAGCGGGAAATCGCGATGTCGCCAACGTGCGGGTTCGCACGACCGAGCGCCTCGACGACATCGATCATGTCCGGGCGAAACGCGTCGGAGTCAGGCGGGGGAAGTGGAGCGAGCGCCTCAAGGAGGATCATCTCGGCGTCGGCCACCCCCGGCTGATCGAGGCCGCCGCCCGGGCGCGCGCCGTGCTCCCCGGCGAGGGCCGCCGAAATCCAGAAGAGCACCGAGGCGGCCACGCCTTCCGAAGCGAGCATGGCGTTGGGTGTCTTGAGACGCGCGCGGTCGCGCGCGGGGTCCATTTGCGTGCGCGGATAGGCGCCGGGATAGAGATGCCCCTCGAGGGCGGGGAGGCCGTCGCGCACCCCCTGGTAGCGCGACCAGACCTGCGCGAAGGTCATCAGGTCGTCCACGGGCGAGAAATACTCGGCGTTTCGTCCGCGACCGGCCTCGAAGGATGGCGCGAGCCGCCGGTAGTAAGCCTGCTTGGCGGCCTCGGCGCCGAAATGCCCGCACAAGGTCTCGAAATGAATGGCGTACCCTTCAGCGAGCGCGGTCAACGGATCGCTGGTCGCGAAGGTCGTGTGGGGAAACGCCGACCACCGCGATCCGTCGTGGCGTCTGCCCTGCGCCAGGCTGTGCACCAGGTGCCCGCTCTCGTGCAAAATCGTGTCGCCCAGGAACGTCGGGCTGGGATCGAGGATGATGTAGGGGAGCTTCGGATGCTCTTCGACACCGCGCGACGTGGCGATGGCGAGCCCGTAGGCGCCGTTGTTGCCCCCTTTTCTAATCACGACGGGCAGCGCCGGATCACGGAAGATCGGGTCGGCGCCGAAACGCTGTGCCGCGCGATACAACAGCCGCCTGGCAAACCGCGCCGCTTCGGTGTCGATCCAGCGCTCGTAGTCTTTCAAGCGCGCGTCCTGCGGATCGATCCCGCGATAGACGGGCAGCTGCCCCGCTTCCGGGCGCCTGTCGCCTGCGTCTTCGAGCCAGATGACGCGGGCAAGCGGGGGCGGGGAAGCGGCCTGCTGGCGTGAACCTGCGCGCGGGTTCGCCGCCGCGGCAACGGCGAGTGCCAGCCCAAGAGGCACGACAGTGCGGAGTGGTCGAATCATGTCTTGCAAGACGTGCAAGCGACCGCATTGGTTCCCCGCCGCAAGCAGCTACCAGGGCGAAGGCACACTCCGCCCTTGCTCACTACTCACTACGGCCATGATAGAGTCGCCTTCGCGATGCTCGACGTTTCGTGGCTGCTGCAGCACGTCTCGGATGTTCCCGCCGGCGACGACTGGCTGTCACCGGCGGAACGCGAGGTGCTTGCACGATTCTGGGCGCCCAAGCGCATCCGCGATTGGCGCCTGGGACGCTGGACGGGCAAGCGGGCGCTCGCGCGGGCGGGCGTGGGCGAAGTGCGCGAGGCCGATCCGGCTTCGCTGGCCCGCATCTCGATCCGGTCTACCGAGACGGGCAGTCCCTGCGTGTTTCTCGATGACCGCGAGTGCGACTGGCTGGTATCGTTGAGCCACGCCGGGGAGTACGGCGCGTGCGCCGTCGCGCGGCGCCCTGCGGCGCTCGGGTGTGACGTCGAATCGATCGGACGCCGGGGCGAGCAGTTCGTGGTCGACTGGTTCACCGCGGCCGAGCGCCGGTTCGTGGGCGCTGCCGCCGGCGAGAGGGATCGATCGCGCGCGGTGACGGTCGTCTGGAGCGCCAAGGAAAGCGCGCTGAAGGCGCTCGGCGTGGGCTTGCGCCTCGACACGCGCGAGGTCGAGGTGGAGCTGATCGCGCACGCTGAGACCGGACGTGCAACTGCAACCACATGGTGCCGGCTGATCGTGCACGCTCCCGGGCGAGCCTTGCACGGCTGGTGGCGTGCAGACGACGAGCGCGTGTTGACGGTGGTGGCCGATCCGCCGCCCGCGCTGCCGCGCGCGCTCGCGAACGCGGGCCCCTGAGCCGTGAGCCTTGAGCCGGGAGCCTTCTTTATGGCCGACCTTCTCGAATGCCTGCTCCAGATCAAGGGGCTTCGCGAGACAGCCGATCGGCTGTCGGCGCTGGCGACGACCGTGGACGTGAGGCGGTGGACGGAGCCGCCACCCTTCGGCGGGCCCTCCGCGTCCGACCTGCTGTCGCAGATGGCCGAGATCGAGATCGTGCACGGTGCCTGGCTGCGGCTCATGCTTGCCTCGCTGAGGCCGGTGCTGGCTGCCTTCGAGGACAACGAGCTGCTCAACGTCGCGCGTCGTCACGAGTGGGACGTCACGCAGGCGCTCGACCAGTTTCTCGCGTACCGGCGCGACAACCTCGACCTGCTCGACCGCTGTTCGTCTGCTGATTTGTCGCGCACGGGGGTGCACGCGACCCGCCGCGAGATGACTGTCGCGGACCTTGTCGCTTTGATGCTGGCAAGCGACACGGAGCGGTCTGGTGAGATCCGCAGGGCGTTGCAATCCGGCTAAAGCCGGATCCCACGTACCCCGTTGCCGGCTCGTCTGCGAGGGTCCGAAGGCCTGACGTTCGGACTTTCGGACCTCGGACTTCGGACCTCGGACTTCGGACTTTGACCCGTGCGGATGCTATGATCGCGCCGCCCTCCTGGAGCGCTCACCCATGGCCGATGCCACCACCACCGGAGCCCCGGTCCAGAAACTGCCGGCGGTCTTCTGGACCGCCAACGTCACGGAGCTGTTCGAGCGGGCCGCCTACTACTCGATGGCGAGCTTCGTCGTCATCTACCTCGGGCAACTCGGCTTCGGAAGTTACTGGCCCAGTGTCCTGGGCAACAGCGTCATGTGGGGCCTCGTCTTCTTCCTGCCGATCCTCTCGGGCGCCATCGCCGATCAGATTGGCTTCCGGCGGTCACTGCTGCTCGCATTCGTACTGCTCGCCGGCGGTTACACGCTGATGGGCTACCCGGTGTGGTTCGGCGGCAGCGCGTTGAGCAAAACCATCGGGACAACGGTGACGGCCGGGATGCGCGACGGCGTGCTGATCGTCGGCGCGATCGTGCTCATCGGCATCGGCGGATCGTTCATCAAGCCGTGCATCTCCGGCACGGTGCAGAAGACGCACGGCGGACGCGCCACCCTCGCCTTTGCGATCTTCTACATGGTGATCAACATCGGGTCGCTGTTCGGGCGCGGCACGGCGTTCGTCGTACGCAACGGGTCGAGTACGACCACGATCGCTCTCGTGGTCGCCGTGCTCGCACTGGCCGCGTTCGGCATCGTGCTGCTCGTCTACGCCACGACCAGGACGACTCGCGACAAAAAGAACATCTGGATCCCGACGGCGGGCTTTACCGCGATCGTCGTGCTGGCGGGGCTGGCGGTGTGGAAGATCTATGGCGCGCGTGCAGCCGAGCGGATCGAGGCGGGCGGCACGAACCTCTCGTACATCTTCGCCGTATCGGCGGTCGCCTGCGTGGTCGCGTTCCTCATCGTCCTGCTGCTCTACCGCGAGCCGGGGACCGGGAGGGCGCCTGCCCTGGGCGCAGTCGAAGGGCCGGCGAAACCGGGGCGAAGTGTCGGGCGCATCCTGGCCGACATGGTGCTGGTGCTCCGCAACGGCCGCTTCAGCCTGTACCTGATTGTCATGACCGGGTTCTATTTCATCTACAACCAGGTTTACAACGTGCTGCCGTTGTATGCGAAGAGGGTCGTCGAGACGAACCCGGCGATGGATCTCTACACGGCCGCGAACCCATTCGCGATCGTCTGCTTCCAGCTGCTGATCTCGCGCGCGTTCGGGAAGGTGCGCCCCATTCGCTCGATGGTCGTCGGGACCGTGATCATCAGCATCGCGATGCTCATCAACGTCGTGCCGATCTACACCGCTGGCGGGCCCCAGGCGATTGCCGCCAACTGGCTGCCGATCGCGTCGGTGTTCATCATCCTCACGGTCGCGTTGATCGCCTTCGGCGAGCTGTTCACGTCGCCCCGGATGTACGAGTACATCGGCGGGCTCGCGCCGAAGGGGCAGGAAGGACTGTTCCTGGGATACGCCAACCTCCCGATCGCGCTCGGCGCGATTCTGAGCGGCCCGACGGGCGCGTTCGTCTTCAACGAGATCATGGCGCGGGGCGCAAGGACACGGCCGGACGGCCTGCTGGAGCTCGTGCCTGCCAACAACATGCTTGGGTGGTTGATCCTGGGAGCGGTCGGTTTCGGGTCGGCGTTCAGCCTGTGGCTCTACAACCGGTGGCTGGAACGGACGGTCGCGCGGGAAGCCTCGGTGGCCGGGGTGAGGTAGTCAGCGGGGCGGGGCTTCAGCCCCGCCGTGGCGCTGGGGCTCCGAGGACCCCGGCGAGGACGGCGGCCCTGAAGGGCCGCCCTACAGGGCCGACGAGGGGGCGGCGGCAGCAGCTCCAAGGCGCAAGACCATCATCGTCGCATCGTCGAACAGATCGGCCGCGCCGCGGAAGGTCAGCACTTCCTGCTCGATGTGCGCGAGCAGGGCGTCCACGCCTTCCTTGTGGTGCTCGAGCACCAGCTCCTCGAGGCGGTCGGTGCCGAACATCTCGCCACGCTCGTTCTCGACCTCGGTGATGCCGTCCGTGTAGAAGAACAGGATGTCGCCCTCGTTCAACGTGACCGACGCCTCTTTGTAGCCGTGACCGGGGAACATCGCAATCGGCAGCCCCGTCGAGGGCAGCCGGTCGAGGCCGCCCTCCGCGCGCAGGACGAACTGCGGATTGTGGCCGGCATTCACGTAGCGCAGCACGCGATGCGACGAGTCGAGGAATCCCATGAACAGCGTCAGGTAGACGGCTTTCGGCGTGGCCTCGTCGATCTCGTGATCGATCGCGTCCGCAAGCGTGGCGAGGTCGCGTTCGAGCGACAAGCGCGCCCGAAGCGTGGCCTGCACGTTGGCCATCAGGAGCGCCGCGCCCACGCCCTTTCCTGAGACATCGCCCACCAGCAGCGCCACCTCGCCGTTCGGCAGCAGGAAGTAGTTGAAGAAGTCGCCGCCCACCTCGCGCGCGGGGATCGAGACGCCCTTGATCTCCGCGAACCCGAGGCGCAGCGGTTGCTTCGGCAGCATCTCGGTCTGAATCTGCCGGCACAGCTCGAGCTCGCCCCGCAGCCGCTCCCGCTCGGCGATCAGCTTCTGATGCGCGCCCAGGTCCTGCGCCATCTGGTTGAACGCAGCGCTGAGACTGCCAATCTCGTCCTTCGATCGCACCGGCACGCGCGCGTCCAGATTCCCCTGCGCGAGTTGCTTCACCCCGGCGTGCAGCACCGACAGGTTCCGCGTCATGCGCGACGAGATCGGGACGATGCCGGCCAGCGCGACGAGAATGGCGATCATGCCGAGACCGAGGTTGCGGCCGGTCGCGCGGCGGATGTCGCCTAGGGCGCCTCCGATCGGCCGCGCGATGCCGAAGAGGATGCCCGACGGGTCGCGGCGCGCGACCACCACCCAGTTGTCGTCCGAGACCGTCTGCACGCGGTCCTTCGAATTGCGCAGCCGATCGAGCAGGCCCAGAGATTGAAGCGTCGCACGCTCCCGGCGATTGGGCCCGACCAGCCGGTTCTGGGCATCGACCGCGAACGCAATCTCGCCCGATTCGCGCGAGCGGCCGGCGAGGACCGCCTCGAGCAGGCGATCGAGGCTGATCTCCGCGTTCATCGTTCCCACGATGCGCCCTTCCTGGCGCACGGGGATATCCACCGGCTTGCCGTCCCTCATGTGGTTGAACCACATCTGCATGTCGGAGCGCCGGTTCAGCGCTGCGCGGCGTTCGGCCTCCACCTGCCGTTCGGCGGCGCGGGCGCGCTCCTCGCTGGTCTTCGCCGCTGCCTCGATGGCGACGCCAATCGCCTGGGTGGCGGCGACGGCCTTCGGCAGCGTGATCGTCAGGTTCCTCAGATTGGCGAGCGCTGCCTGGGCGTCTGGCGGCAACGTGGCCGCCGGTATGAGATCGATGGCCTGTCTGGCCTCCGCTGCCAGCTTTTCCGCCTCCGCCTGGCTGGGAACTGCGGGTGGAACGATTCCGCCCACCACTCCTCCGGGCGTCGGCCCCGGTTGCGTCGCCTGCGCCCCGGACGGCGGCTCGGGCGGGATCGCGCGTGCGGGACGCGACGGCGGTGGCACCCGGCCGGCATCTGCCCGGCGTTCGGAGGGCGCGGTGCCCGGCCGTGCATTGACCCGCGGACCGCCACCGACGCCGCGCGGGGACGTGAAATGGCTACCGCGCGGCGGAGGAGGAGGCGGCGGCGGCAGGGAAGGAATGAACTGCAGTTTCGACACGAAACTGCCCGAGTCGCCGAGCGTTGCGACCACCTGCTCGCGAAACCGGTCCTCCATCGCCCGGTCGCGCGCCCGCCAGTCGCGCGACTGGGCGGCGGCTGAAATGCGCTGGACCCGTTCGCTCAAGGCCGTCGTCGCCAGCTCCATCCGTTTGCCCATGTCGGCGGCGATGGCCGCTTCCTCGGCCTCGACCGCGCGCCGGAAGGCGACGATCGAGGAATTGTAGGAGTAGAGCGTGATGGCGGTCAGCGGTACGACGGACAGCAGCACGAAGGCGAGTGCAAGCCGGGTACGCAATCTCACGTCAACCTCTGCGGTGGGGCGGAGTCGAGCTCACAAGGTACTACGAAAACGGAGCGATGGCGTTCCAGGTGAAAAGCTATCATGAGAGGAAAACCAGACGGGAGGGAGCATGGCTGATGTGATGGCACCCGGCGAGCCGGCGGAGCGCCTGATCCAGGCCGTCACGCTGGGGCGGTCGGACGAAGTGCAGGTGCTGGTTGAAAGCGCTCCGGCGCTGGCCGCTACGCGCGACGTCTCGGGTGTTTCGGCAGTTCTCCTGGCGCTCTACCACGGGCACCGGGACATCGCGGAGTGGCTGGGATCCCGCCGCTCCGATCTCGGCATCTTCGAAGCCGCGGCGCTCGGCGACGTCGGGCGCGCACTGGCGCTCTTGTCTGCCGATCCTTCGCTGGTCGACGCGTGGTCACCGGACGGGTTCACGGCGCTCAGCCTCGCGAGCTTTTTCGGCCAGCTGGCCTCCGTACGCCTGCTCATCACCCATGGCAGCGATGTCAACGCGATTGGCCGCAATCCCGGCCGCTACACCGCGCTGACCGGCGCTGTCACTGCGGGAGCGGTGGAGGTCGTCCGGGAACTGTTGCGGCACGGCACCGACGCAAACTACCGCTACGGCCCCGGCTACACTCCGTTGCACGCGGCAGCGGCGAGCGGCAGCGACGAGATCGTCCGGATGCTGGTGGAGGCCGGCGCGAAAATCGACGTGCGCACCGATGAAGGCAGAACCCCGCTCGACCTGGCGCGCGAAAAAGGACACACGCGCGTCGTCGAGTTGCTGGCGGGCGCGCGGCCGGACCTCTGAAACAGGGGCGAAGCACGCAGCGCGACGCCAAGACAGATTCAAGGCCGTTCGTGAACGCTCGCCTCAGACTTCACGACTCCGGCCCAGGCGGTGGGCCACTAAGTGGCTGCTTCCTGGCCGGGGCCTGTTTCGGCGGCGCTGCGGAGCATCTCGAGCAACGCCTCCTGCGAGTGGACGCCGAGCTTGCGGAAGACGGCCTTGAGATGATTGCGGACGGTGTGCGGACTGATGCCGAGCGTCGCCGCGATGCCGGGGACGCGCCGGCTGGCGAGCAGCAGCTCGACGATCTGGCGTTCGCGGGCCGACAGCTGTCCGAGAATCGCTTCGACTTCCGGCCGGTGCCCGGCGGCGTCGGGCGCCACCAGCCCGAGTTCTTTCACCAGGTCGGCGATCTTCTGCATCCCCTGTTCGAGCGCGGCCGCGCGGGCCCTGACAATGTGTGCCGGCTCGACCGGCCCGCCTTCACGCCGCTGCGTCT
>Ga0315280_10004524_pt1 | contig 20457 bp, 18 predicted proteins | sample YL17G06_40_MG_FD_203697 | JGI IMG/M metagenome (GOLD analysis project Ga0315280, IMG submission 203697) | Sediment microbial communities from Yellowstone Lake, YNP, Wyoming, USA - YL17G06_40 | ecosystem: Environmental > Aquatic > Freshwater > Lake > Sediment | place: USA: Wyoming | collected... | reverse complement strand
CATAAGTACCATTTCTTAATGTTGGCTAAAAGCCTAATGGGTAAACTTTGGGACCAAAAAACGAGAAAAAGCTTAGCAACGCAAGGATATGAAATGCTGAGAATTAGTTTTGCAAGAAATGTTTTTGGACAGATCCTTGATCATATAACAAGAGAAACGTACTAGAAAAGACTAGGCTAGCGTGCGCAGTTATTGCCCTTTTTTAAGAATTTGAGCCCTCGCAAACGTTTTTTTAAGAGTAAATAACCACTGACAATCCTGATGTATTGGTCTGCTATTATCCTAAGTTTGCTCGGAACAGATTCTGCCCTACTAAATTTTCTTGCTTTGTGGAGAATTAGGTTTCTTTCTATTGTCCAAGCTGTTTTGTATACGTCCTCTAGGCATAGTCCGGGCACGCGCATTGTAACATCAAAAGAGGAATACTTGCTCCAATCATGAGTAAGTATCCAATTGCTTTTCTCTGCAATCTCGTATAGTTTTGTTCCTGGATACGGTGTTGCATGATTTAGTGTGACACTGTCGGGTTCTATGTCTTGAAGGAAATCAATGGTTGCTTTCAGCGTCTTTGTGTTTTCGCCTGGCAATCCCAAAATTATATGTGCGTGTCTCCATATACCTAGTTCCCTTGCTTCTTTGAAAGAGTCTATTGTGTCTTGCAGAGTAACTCCAGGCTTTCCTGTTTGGATTAATGTGGGATCACCAGTTTCAACTCCATAATTAATCCTTTCGCATCCTGCGTCGCGCATGCTTAATAAAATACTCTTCTTAGTCTCGTTGACTCTTGCTTCACATAGCCACATTATGTCAAGCTTTCTTTTCTTGATCTCATGACAAACCTCATTTGCCCATTTTTTGTCTAAGGTAAAGGATTGGTTTCTGAAGTCGAAAAATCTTATGCCTCTCTGGTTCAAGTGCTCTATTTCATCTGCAACCTCTGCGGGATTCTTCAGAATAACTTTCTTTCCAAACCCTATAGGGTAGGGGCAATAAACACAAGGAAAAGGGCATCCTACGCTTCCTAGAATTGGAATGTGAAGGTACGTGTTTCCACTTGCTGCTTCCACGTACTCATATTGTTCTAATGGCAAGTTGTCATATATAGGCGCGTAACGAGTAAATTCTTCTCTTTTTTGCACAGGTGGATTGGTTCTAAGCTCACCATTATCAAGCCAAGAGAAGCCTAATAGTTTCTTGAAATCTGCTGTCTCTTTGTATTCCATTAATAATGTCCTAAGACTGTTGACATATGGAAATGAGTCATAAGTAGCAACATCGATGCCGCCATCTCTCAGAATCTCCTCAGGCAGCGTATTACATACCAACCCACAGCCTGCAACCAGTGAATTGGGCAGTTCTTTTTTAACAGAGTGAAGAATCTTTTTGTCGCTATAAATTGATGGCAGTGAAATCATTGAAAAAACCATATCTGGATCGAACTTTTTGACCCATCTCAAAATATCCGTTCTTGACAGTTCAAACGCTTGCGCATCAAGAATCTGATATTCGGAACCTGCCTTGTTTGCCACTGCTGCGGAGTATGGTAGAAATAGATTAAGATAAGGTCTGCCACTGTGTTTTCGACGTATTCGAGAGAGTGGTGTGGCTATTCCAAAACCTCCTGCATAGTCTCTTGTGACTTTTCGCCCAGGTGGATTAGGCAGGTTCAAGATAAGCAACTTGAGGTCAGTCAATTATCTCATTCCAACGTTTTGTATAGGGCTAAGAGGTTTTGAACTACTTTTTCCCATGGAAAAAGGTCAGTGGCACATTTACGCACAGCCTCCCGATAGGTTCATTTTGTCCGGTTATGTTGAGTTCTACGCTTGGATCATGTTTGAGTTTTTTTGAAGGCTGTATAATGAGGAGACGATTTCCGTTGTGACGAATGCGGCTTTCAAACTTCGGTTTCCACGATTTACTGAATGTCTAACGCTTTTATTAGCCCATGGGTTTAAAAGATTAAACCTTATGATTTCAATGTGCGTTGCTGGACATTACTGAGAAAGCTGAGGTTTAATTGTCTAATTTCTTTTAGGTGTTTAAGCGAATAAAATGCTGCTTCAATCAAGTAAATTGGAATCCATCTGTTTTTTTCTTTTTTTCTGCCTAAAATTGTGCCTAAAGTTGTGGTAAGCAAAAAACCAAGGATGCTCCAACAGAAAATTGCACCGTTGCGAGGTGTTTGTTTGATTAGTTTAAAGAACATGTATGTGCGATTTACTATTTTTTTGTAAGATTCGTTCTTCAAAGAATAAGACATGTGAATGTGTTCCTTGTGAATTATTTTCGCCTCAGGAGTTACATACAGTGACCCTATGTTTGACTTGTATATACGGTAAGATAAGTCGAAATCTTCCAAGAATGACCATCCTTCAAGATTCTCATCATATCTAAATATATCGAGAAGTTTACGCCTAAAGGAACAGCATCCTTGCATTCTTTGCGTAGATGCAACAGTTGTTAAAGGAAATGGGAATGCATCGTTGATTGATGGCATGATTGTCCATGTATTTTCTTGGTAGTGCGATAAGAAAAACGCTTTCTTCAATTGATTCTCCAGACGACTTGCTGTAGATGTCGGGTTCCATGAAGGTTCAGGATTCAGAATTATTCCTTGAACTCCAACTGCATCCGAAAAATTTTCATACACTTTAAGAATATTCTTTGTATAGTCTGTGGACAAAATAGCATCATCATCGATAAAGAAAACAATTTCTGCCGTTGAGTGATCTATTCCCATATTGCGGGCTTTAGAGCTGCTTTTTTGGTTGATGTGGAAATATCTTAAAAGAATCTTTCTGTCCAGAAAGCTCTGTTTCATTTCGTTTACTATGTTAAATGTAAGGCGGTTATCACTCTGATCCATTATGGTTATTTCTTTGGGTAGAAATTCTTGTCCAAGTATTGATTCTAGAAGAGCTTTCAGCTTCATAGCCCTGTTTACTGTGGGGATGACTATCGAAAAATCTAGTATTATGGCACGTTCGATTGGAACCTTTGACATTAATTCTGTTACGAACAAAAGTTCAAGAACCCGTTTTTTTGTCTGTTCAACTGTAAGAGTGCCTGTATCGAGCGAAACACTTTTCATTTTTCTTGTTAATGTCCGGTAAAGTCCTATCGCGTTTCTGATTTCATCATAAGAGTACTCAATATCAGGTCGCCTTTCAAGAACCGTCGACAAATCGATATCCAATAAAATCGAGGCACATCCCTTAGGCATCATTTTTAAAAGGAGCCTTCCAAGGAAACTATCCGCGAATTTCATGTTTTTGGTACTAAGCGCGATGGAAGTTATTGTATCTATCATGTACCTATCCAAAACTATTCTATAGCCTAAGAGAAGAGGTAACTTGATTTTGAAAATGATCAAAGGCAAGACGCTTAAGAATTCAATAGTTGGCCAGGCTTTTCTGGCGAATCTACTGTCATAGAGTTCGAATCGAGATATGATGATTCCATTAGGATTTCTAAAGGTTCGTTGCCAACCTAACGGTTCGAGTATTTGCGAAATAAGATAGGCAAAGGTATGTTTCGATTTGATCCAAACATATTTGGCTCGGTATCCTTTAGATCTGAGATATTTGACAAGCCAATATGCTAAGGTAGTCTTGCCGCTGCCGTCTATGCCGCTGATTACAATGCATCGAGGGTTCTTCATGATTTCTTCACGTTTTTAACATTAGAATAAGGTTATCAACACTTGCGCTATCGTGAGTTAAATCATACGCAATTTTCGAGATTTTTTGCTACTGTGATTTTGCTTTTTTTGTTTTCATTCTCTTCTTGAGCTGCATTTATGTTGCACATTTCCAAGGCAAGGTTTATTAAATAATAAGATATGAGATTTAACCGTATGATGTACTATGCAACAGTCTGAGATAGCTCTGACCAACATGCACATGTCGCTAAATTAAAAAGTAGATGATTATACATGAACTGGTGGAGTGAAGATTGTTGAGACGATGTGCAGCGTATTTACTAGTTGCTATTCTTTGTCTTTGCTTGTTAATTTTGCCAATTCGAAGTACACAACAAAGTGCGCAGGTTATATCTTCTCAAGGGATAGTTAAAGGAAATAGAAGTTTAGGTTGGTTGCATACGGATGGTAGATACATAAAAAATGAGGATGGACAAATAGTGAATTTACGTGGAGCAGCTGTTGAAGAGCCGAATTATGGAATGTTCGGTGTTTCAAAATATTGGGGACTAGCAGACGGAACCTTCCTCGACGGTCCATCCTTAGACACTTATGGCGACATGGGTCGCTGTTTCGATTGGCTGAAAAGCTGTGGAGTAAACTGTGTTAGACTTGTAGTGAATTACCTTACTTGGAAAGGAATAGTTGATCCGGATAATCCTCGTACTCCTGAACAAGCACAGCAGTACAAAGAAGCAGTCGACACGATTATTCGAGAACTTACTACCCGAGGAATCTATGTTTATATCGACCACCGGGGTGTACACGTGTATGAAAGCCCAGCTGGATGGGTAGACTTCGTGGACAACCAGCTCAACGACTATTGGATGTTCTTGCAAGAGGTAGCACAGAGATACAAAGATAATCCGGGAGTGATGGGAATCCAACTAATGAACGAGCCAAGAGACTCCTTCAACGACTACCCCTATTATGGCTACTGGTGGGACTTCTGCCTTGAAACCGCACGGAAAATACACGCTGTTAACCCTAACCTGCTGGTTTTAGTAGCGAGTACAAACAGGACTGTTAATGGAGTTCAGTTGGATGCGCAAATGGCTGACGCGGGTTATAAGGTAGTCAGCGACCAGTTCGTCTTGAATCCGCTTCCTGAGCCTAACATATTATACGTCTTTCATAACCATTTCAACATGAGGGAAGAATGGGCTAATGGAGCGGACATGGAGTTCTGGCGGAATTACGCGGCGGGTAACAACACATTGGCTAAACAACAATACGAGGATTTCTTATACAAGATAGCGTTTAGAGCAAGCGAGGAGTACAACCTCCCCATAATGAATTGTGAGTTCAACGTTAAACATTACAACTACGTGACTTTGGAAGAGTGCCCTTACGACTACCGTGTTGTAACAAGAGATCTGCTTGAGCTAATGAACAAATACGGCTGTCACTGGACATGGTGGACTTGGGGTGCTTCACTCCCAGGCTATCCATGGGACTTAGACCCAGACACTAACTTATTGGTCTATCCTGCTGAAGAAAATAATCCTGGTTATCCATACGTTTGTAATAAGCTGAGCTATTTAGGCGAAATATGGAAAGTTTATTTGAATGCATAGACTATAGAGCGCACGCGAAACTGATAATCTAATCTTTTTGAGCTCAGAAGACATAAACTGGCGAGCAAGCAAACGTATATTAACTTTCAGGTTTAAGACTTGTTTTATTGCCGCTTTGCTTGAAATATATTCTATTCCAAGGGTCAGCATCATACACCCTAGCGAAAGTGGGATTTTTTGTTAATCCGTTTTCGATGTCCATTATGCTTTCCGTTGCTGATGGCTGTTCAACAATAAAAGCGCCTTTTGTGTAGGCTCGAAAAGTAGTTACTACAGTTCCATACTCAGTTATTGTCGTATAATTGTATTGAAAGTCTGTGATTATGTTAGAAGCATTGTTTAACAATTTGAAGTAGCCAAGCGTTGAATCCGCTTCGTAGACGGCTATGTATCCATATCCATGTTTAGTCACATGATTCATTTCTTTTAGATGAGATGTTGGAGGATAAAAGAATGGCGTGTTACAGTACATGGTGATTGGAAGCATGAACACGAAAATTATCATAGTGCTCAGAAGGTATACTTTTATTGCTTTTACCCACGCCTTTCTGTTGGACTTGGGTATTTGGCTCGTAGGAGTTTTTGGAATAATAAACCAAGCGAAAACTATTGAGAAAACAGGAAAAACATGCAAGAAGGATCTATCAAAAAAATGACCCGTGTACAGACCCGCAGGAGCAATCAATATAGAACCTATGAACCATGACAAAAGAATTAGACCTTTCCACCTAGACTTCGTCTTACCAACTAGGATAAATACCAGAGCTAAACCAATTATTGCTACGAAAACAAATTCTAACAATCTCAGATAAACTATTGGAAGATAATTAGCAGTGTAGCCTGACACGAACGATCCAGCTGGCCCAACCGGGTTCGGTCCACTCATGAGTTCCTGAATCGTTAGTCGAACCGCATTGATCAGAGATTCAAAGCTCTTGTAATTGTAAATATTCCAAGAGAACCATATGACAAGAAACACCAAAAAGAGCTGTGAAGCCTTGAGCGCCAAGTGCCGTCTTAACAATGATCCATCGTTTGAAGTTGTATGTCTAACACGTCTAACTAGAGAGTACAACCCAATTAGTACTGTTAATGAAAGCAGTGTGAGAACGACAAGGAGAGACGACAGAGGATGAGAAACTACCAGCGCAATATAGGACAAAATTGCCACAGCAAACCAAACTTTATATTTGACTGGCCGAAACCACATGGCTTTGAACAGCGCAAAATATACGAACATTTGAAGCACTAATGCGAGACTCTGTCTATTAAAATAGAAACCTATCCAATCTATAGACACGAAAACCAAACACGCCAAGAGGCCCACACGTTCACTTGCGAAGAGCTTGCTTATGATGTAGACAAGAACAACCATTAGTACTGGTAGGACAAATTGAAGAATCTCAGCAATCACTATGTAATTTATACCCGTGATCAAGCTAAACTGGCTCGACAAAAGAGCTAAACCAGGCGTTTCGTATGAGTGCCCCCATCCAATATGGCCAGAACGTAGGGTATAGAACAACTCTCCAACAAAAATGTACGTGTCAGTATAAATTGGATTTATGTAAAAAAGCTTAGGTATATCATAGACATAGACGGATAACAACATGACAGAAAAAAGCCCAAGACAATGAGGTATGTTTCCTTCCTTTTTGCGAAACACTATTCCTAGAGTTACAAAAATGGATAGAGAGAGTCCTATCCAGTAGATGATAGGCGTGATTTTTATGTGAAAATATGGGTCAGGTTGCGCTTTATCTATACGTGGCAGCGTTAACAGAGTAGCAAAAAGAATTGAAACCGATAACAACACTATAAGAATGGTGATAGTATTTCGTTTCATTCCAATCCACCAAGAAGATACTAATTTAGGCCTCGTACTCGGGAATGAACCTGTCAAACTAGCAAACAGTTGAATTTTCTGTAGACTTCATTGCAATCATAGCTTTTCGCTTCCAATGATGCTCTCAAAGCTTTCGATTTCCTTTCGTTGACATTTTCTATGCTTTCTCTGAGTTTTTCAACAAAATCTTCCAAATCCGGTACTCTATACCGAACTGTCGTAGTCCAATCGCCCTCAATTTTTTTTGCGACAAACTCCCTTTTGACTTTGACAAGATATCCTGTCTCTTCAGTATTTATCTCATTCATAGGGGGAGCATCCAAGGTAATTACGGGCTTTCCTGCTGAAAATGCTTCTATAATTGGAATCCCGAAACCTTCAGAGAGACTAGGAACCACTACCACATCAGAAAGAGAATACAGCTTGTACAATTCCATCTCAGAAACCTCACCTACAATTTTCAAGACGTGCGTGGGTAGCTGAGAGGAAATATTCCAGGGCGTTTCTTGAAACTTCAACACAGCCAAGAAGGCATCCTCGAATCTTTCCAATTTCCTGAGAGCTTCTAAATAGTAGTAAAGACCTTTTCTGAACCACGACATTGAGGTAACACTCAGCAAGATTGTCTTTCCTAAATCTTTTGCCTCGGAAATCATATCAGTCCATGGAGTTTCGATTTTTTGCGCACTTGAAGAAAGTTTTCCAATTTCACCAAGGTCTAAAGCATGTGGAATAACAGCAGAGACCCTAATTCCGGCCATTTCTAGTTCTCTACGCACAAATTTGCTAGGTGCAACCACTGTAAACATTTTTTTCGACAGTATTTTCAGGATTGGCTTTGTCCAATAGAGTAAAGGTGGGCCTTCAACGGTACAGTAGAGTACTTTTTTGCGCGCAAATAGGCTTGGACCTAGAATCCTTCTAAGTGTAGGCTCAGTCAAAGGACCGATGAAAATCACATTTTTGCGCTTGAGCTTTTTCAGCATAGGAGGTAACATCGTTTTCCAATCTAAGAAAAACATTTTCCCTTGTAGAGTTTTGGAAATAGTTCCCCCTACTTTTTGATATGCCAGGTCTCGTCGTACCAATATGACAGTGTTTCCGAAAGCATTATCCTGGTGCGTCATCTGGTTACCTTCCTAAAAAAGCGCGTGTGCTGCGCACATCATGCAGGTGCTAATTGTACCATAGCAGTTAACTTTAATTTTATTCTCCTAGATGCTCGATCAGCATTCATGAGTGCACATAAGAAGGTTCCAATACAACTCTTTTTTTCTAAAGCCTGATAGAAAACCGCGTAGCAACAAGATAATCTGTTTAAAAAATGATATTCGGGGCACTCCAGGTTTTTCGTGTTGAACAGCGTGTACATTTAAACCTGATGATTCAACAAGTGTCCACAATTTCATAGGCGTATATGCGTTTATGTGTCCAGGAAATGGCTTTCCAAGCACTAGCGCAAGAATTCTATTAAGTTTAGCTTCAAGATATTCGGGAAGAATCAGAACGCTCGTCGAAACAGGTGCCGAAACAAAGAGGTATCTTTTGAAGACTTTGCCAATATTGAACAATGTATGCATAGGATTTATCGCATGCTCAGGTCCGTCAAACCATATAACGACGTCAAATGATTCTTCTCTAAAAGGTAGTGCATCCCAAGAAGCATGTATAAAATCAATATTAGGGTTTTTAATACTCGATTTTGCCTTTCTTAAAAGAGGCAATGAAACGTCGATACCGATGGCATAGTTGACACACTGAGAAGCAAAACCAACCCAATATCCCATACCACAACCGATGTCTAACAAATTGTAGTCACTTCTCAGCATTGGTGCTATGATAAGACCGACAAGTTCACTATATGCTGAACCATATCCACGTAGACCCTCCTTAAAATAGAAATCGTACAAAACCCTAGAAAGTCTACCCATAATCTGCGTGACCCTTCTTGCTCATCCTGCTCTTTTCAATATTACTAAGTATCTTCTTGCCAAATCTGGCAAATTTAAGCTTCATAGGCTGCAACAGAATGTGATAATTGTATAAAGTCACCTTCTTGCCTCCCCAAGATTCCTTAAAGAAGTAGTGTCCCGACGATGGGTTGTTAGGTGTGCTTCCCAGATCAAATAATTCCAAACCGCTTGTGGTAGCCCACTTTATTGAGTGCCAAAGCAAAACATCCATTGGTCTCTTATCTTGGTACATATCAAGCGACCCGCCAGTCCATGCATGACAAACGCCTTTGTATATAAAAAGAAGAATAGCTCCCATCGGCTTGTTATTGTATTCGGCAATAAAAATCTTGGCTTCATCCTTTGGAATGAATACATTCCATATATGATCCAATAAACTAAAAGGAAGTGGAATGGTACCTAATCTAGTCATAGAGTGAACATATATTTCATAAAAATTCTGAAGTCCACCCAAGTCCTTTGCTTCATAAACGATTGTACCTCTCTTTTCACCTTGTCTGATTGACCGCCTTCTGCTATTTTTCACTTTTTGGTAAAGTTGGTCAATACCTTCTTGGAGAGAAAAGAGGAAGGTGCATGTGTTTGTGTCAATTATTACTGGTTTCTCAATCGTAGCCTTGTTTATTAGATCTGGAAAATAAGCCCGCCGAATTGATATTTTTATGCATTTATTCGTTAAGCCGAATTCTATTAGACTATTATAAAATCTTACGGAAAAATCAGTTTGCTTTAGGATGTCCTCTCTCCTAAAAAATGGACCACCACCATAATCAGAAAAGGGCAAGCTCTCTAAGTCTGCAAAAAGTCTTTGTCTCACCAGACATAGAGGAAAGACACCTGATGCCTCTTCGTTTTCTTCTATAATTAGTGGTAAAGGTATGATGTTTTTCGAAACTAAGCCTAATGCTTGGCACCATTCAAATCTATCGAAAAAGTTTCCCTGCGGGTCTCTTTCGACAATTTCATTCCATTTATGGGCATCTTTTTGAGTTGCTAACTTTAGGGTAATGGACAAAATTCCCACCTGCGCGAATAGCATAAATGAGTCATGACAGCTTAGTTCTTAGCTCAGCTATAATAACATAATTTTGTATACTCAGTCATCGTAGCGTACATGACATTTTTTCGAAAGGCTATATGCGCCAATAGATCTTCAAGCTTCCGCCATCCATCTATCTCGTCCACTTGCCAAGCGTGACCAAACAAATGAAAAACTCCGCCTGATTCCAAAAGCATATCGAAGATTTGCTTACCCAGTTCGTTCCACTTCTTTGTTCTTAGAGGGGTAAAAACAAGACTTGGAGATAAATTGAATAATCGAAACATTCCTCTTATGTCACGCAGTACATGAGGATGAGCCCATATGGTTACGTTAAGTTTGTAAGGATTTTTCGCCTTGTTTGTATAGAATGGTTTGGTTGTTCTAGCACATAGATACTTAGCATTTCGAACCATTTCAACGTGAGTTTTATTATAGCATCCTTGAGGATAAGCAAACGAAGTAACAGTTTTCCCTAGTACTTTTTCTAACAATCTTTTCGACTCAAATATCTCTCTCTTCGCACCTTCAGCTGGAACATGCGTAAGGTTCACATGATTAAGGGTATGGGCACCTATTTCATGGCCTTCAGAAATGCGGAGTAACTCATCCTTTGATGTTTTCTTCCCTATCCAATTATTGACAACAAAAAAAGTTCCCTTCAACTTATAGGTCTCCAAAAGCTCACAAAGCTTAAGATCTAACCTAGTAACATCGTCCCAACTAGTTATTACAAACAATTTGTTGTTTTGCATAAGAAAACCTTGTCCTTCCAATTGGGAAGCATGCAGCTTGATGTGTGTATAAAAACATTAACATTCGAGGATTTCTTTATATGCCCTGTTGAGTGTTTTACCCACGACTTCTTGTGAAAACCGTGTTTTCGCAGTTTCTCGGGCATTTAAACCAATTTTTTCGGCTTCATCCTGGTTTTTAAGAACATATTTTATAGCTTTGCCTAGTGAGTTCGAGTTCCCTGGACTTGAGAAAATCATGTTTTTTTTATCCTTTCCTATCTCTCCTATTGCCCCCAGCGGGGTAGTGATAACAGGAGTTGCGCTAGCCATAGCTTCAAGCAAAACGACCGGAGGGTCAATGATCCAATATGGTTCTCTGAATGGCAGTACAACAACACTTGCTAAGCTGTACGCCTCCTCAATCCGCGAGTTCGACCCTTGGACAATAATCCGGCTGCCAAATATACTGCGGATAAACTGAACATATTTCTCCTCATTGCTTCTCGGATGGCAAATATATAACAAAGCTTGAGGAAAGTCTTTCGAAATTTCCTTGAAAGCTCTAAGAAGAACAAAAAAACCTCGATTCGGGTCAATTGCACCCACATAGGTAATTATGGGGATATTTGGTGGAAGTCTATGTTTTCTCCTTAATTCTCCCTTATCATATGGTCTAAATCTTTCTATATCAACTGGATAGGGAATATAATGGACATGGTTAGGGTTCAACCCTTTCAAAGCTAAATAATTCTTAAGTTGCATATTTGAGCAGAATATGTAATCAAAAATGCCGAGTTTGAGCAGTAGGAACCGAAATTTAAAACTTGTGTAAGAAAGAAACGGTAAATATGAATGGTAAAGATGGGCAACGCGAGGAGTGTTTATTTTGAGAAACATTTGAGTTGCTGAAAACAGTTCTTTGGTGACGTTGAGTAAATGTATAATGTCGCAGTTCAAAGCTTTTGCAACTAGCATTGCTGGGAACGTCGATATAAATTCTGCCAGAGAGGGAAAGTAAGATGTCTTATGACGTGGTTGTGATAAGATTCTGATTGGATAAAAACCCTGTCTAGAAGAGCTCAATGATTTTTCTAGGGTAACAACCTGAGCATCAATACCTGCATGAATGGCAGCTTGAATGATTCCTCTTGAAGCCGTGTTGTGCCCTTCAGGCACAAAATCAATTGCTTGGTTTGCTATGTAACATACGCGTATACTCGTCAAGAGGCCACAGCTTCCTTATACGCTGTCTCCATTTTACATGCTATACGCTGAGAATTAGTCAGTTCCTCAATTCTCTTCTTGGCGGCTAGCCCCATTTTTCTTGCTTTTCCGTCATCATCAAGCAAATCAATCGCTTTTTCCGCTAAATTCTTTGGATTCAAGGGCTCGACTAAATAGCCTGTAACATTGTTAATTACCATTTCAGGGATGGATGCGATGTTAAAAGCAACAACAGGTTTACCTACAAGCATCGCCTCAGCCATGGATAGGCAGAATGCCTCGAAAAGGCTTCCATGAATAAATACATTTGAATGGGCATAAATTGACCTCATGCCAGTCGATACATGATTAAGTATTAAAACTCTTCTAGGAAAACGGGATGCCAGATCTTGAACTAAAGGAATTAATGGTCCGTCGCCAACGGATACGTACGTCACGTCTTTGTTTTCAGAAAGAATATTTTCAACTGCTTTAACAAGCACTGGGATGCCTTTGATTAAAGAAAGAGAACACACACTCAACAATATTTTCTTGTTTTCAGGGATAGGTGATTTTTGTAAGGGTTTTTCACCGTTAGGAAAACAAACAGGATTCGGGACTACGCTAATTTTCTTTTTCGGTACCTTGTAAAAATGATTAGCTAAATTTGCTTCAGTTTGCGTTAATGTTACAACTCGTCTTGCCCGTTCACACGACCTCTTTTCCAGCGCCGAGTAAACAAGACTACCAATAATAGTCTTAATTATCCCTGTGAGATTATAGCGATAAGCTTCATGCATGTACTTACTTGTATGCAAGTACCTGAGAAGAATCAGTCCGCGATACAAGTTATTGCCATGAAGCGTAACCACAAGACGGTCAAGGAGCTCATGAGGAACAAATAATGCATCTATACCGTTAACATTTAACACATCAAATCTGTAGTCTTTATTTAATTTTGACAGTTTTTTACTAATTATCCCTCTTACTCTAAAGTGATCAAAAAGGTCATTGCAACCTGGAACAACATGGAAATGGCAATAAGGTGAGCACGTATCATACAAGCGACTGCCCTTATTTTGCAAACCTAGTATTACATGAACCTCGTGCCCTCTCTCTGCTAAAACCTTGGCAAGATTGGCTAAGCTCACCTGCCCTCCGCCCATTTGGTTACTACTATCAACCAAAGCAATTTTCAGTGCTTCCATCTTCGTGTACTCCGAGCAATCTAACGAGTTTACCTTTTCAAGCATCACAACCCTAAATATCCTTACCAGCAAGTTTGGGCAATCAAAAAGTACATCTATTCACATCCGAGGATGCCAATATCACACGTCAACACCTTAGACACACTTACAGCTTTAGCAACATACATTTCTAGTTAGCGTCACTGCATTCTAAATAAATCTAAATAGTATTCAATTCTTTTCACTTTAGCTAGCATCGTGTCTGTAGCCTTGAACTTGGAGTTCATTTTTCAAAGCACTGACTGTCTTGCGCACTGCCTCTTTGCTTGTTAAGCTTGGCCTAAATCCGTAATTTCTTATTTTGTCTATTGCCAGAGCTATTCTCTTTACATCACCGGGCCATCCAACTCCGCGCAGTACAGGCTTATACACGTACTTTACGTTGTCAAGGTTAAGGGTTTTAGTCACTACATCGGCGACTTCCTTCACCGTGATCCAGTCCTCGCTACCAACATTAAATACCTCGCAGTTGACTTTACTTGCTTTCCAAGCAACTAAGGTGGCTTCAACTGCATCGTCTATGTACATATAACTTCTTACCTGAGTGCCGTCGCCGAGTATCTCTAACTCCTTGCTGTTCTTCAACAACTTTATCATGAAGTCGTATACGACTGCGTGTCTCAGTCTCGGTCCTATGATGTTTGCGTACCTCAGTACAACGGCCTTTATGCAGTAAAGCGAGCTGTAAGCGTGTATTAGGGCGTCACACGACGCTTTGCTTGCTCCGTAAACTGACATAGGTCTTATTGGCGCATCCTCTGGCACCGGTATCTTAGGTTCTCCATAGACGCTACTGGATGATGCAAATACCATTTCCTCAACATCATTCTTCCTAATGGCCTCCAAAAGGTTAAATGTCGCAACGACATTCTCGCTGAAATGTATCTCTGGATTGGTTGTGCTAACACGAACTTCGGGATTTGCTGCATAGTGAAAAACTACATTAACATCTTTTGTGGTTTTAAGTGAGTCCTCTTTGTTCTTAAGATCCCCGACAACAACCTCAACGTTTGGATTGCCCCTGCGATGAGGTATGTTCTCCAATCTACCACTGCTAAAATTATCAATTATCCTGACTCTATATCCTTCCGATAAAAGTCGATCCACAAAATGGCTGCCTATGAAGCCTGCCCCGCCAGTAACTAAAGCGCACTTACCCCTATTCTTCATCTAAAAAAGCCTCCTATACAACTCGATGGATTTCCTTGCTATTTCACTCCAGCCAAATACTTCCTTCCTTCCATTCAAACCCATCCTTTCAGCCAAAGAAACATCTTTAAGGAGTTTCAACATAGCATCGGCTAACGATTTCGGATTCAAGGCATCGACGAGCAAGCCGTTTACACAATCTTTAACTCTGTAAGGTATTCCACCTATTGATGAGGCGATGACAGGCTTTTTCCTCGCCCATGCTTCAGATATAACCATTGGATAGACCTCTACATAGTCTGCTATCGAGGGAAGAATGAGCGCTACAGCTGAATCGAGGGCATGTATCTTCGTCTCTTCATCTAGATAGCCCAATGTATAGACCTTATCCCTAACGCCCATCCTTTCCGCCAAATTTAGAGTTTCATTTAGATACTCTCCATCTGGTCCAATGAAAACTACTCCGATATCTTCGTCAACATACTTTAGCGCTTTAACTAAGATGTGTGGTCCTTTAAGCCTGTGCATTCTACCGATGAAGAGGAAGATCTTCTCTTGCTTTATTTCAAATTTATCACAGAATTTCTGAGGGTTTCCCTTCTCAACAGTGAAGTAATAGTCTGGTATGCCGTCAGGGAGGTATGTCGCCTCAGTAATATATGCTTTCTTCAGAATCTCCATATCCCTTATGCTCCTTACTAATATCAGGTCAGCTGTCTTCAATGCTCTCTCAGTACTTCTTCTCCCATAGTAGGAACCGAGAATCCTTATGAACGTGCTTGGATGATCTCTAAAGGCGTCAACAGCCATAAAGTAGAATGCCACTTTCGCATGCGACTTCTTCTTGAGCTTTTCAGTCATTGCGACTGAGAAGAGTGAATTCTGGCTATGTGCGTGAATTATATCAATGTCTTTATCTTGTGGTTCCTCTAAAGGCATAATTAAGTCGTTGTACAACAACTTCATTGACCTTATTCTGATGACCTTCACTCCACCAATTATCTCTTCCTTAGGTATGTTATCCACACCAACGTCTGAAGTTATCACGGTCGCCTCATGACCTAGCTTTACCTGCTCCTCCGCTAGATACTGCACAGCTCTCTCTATGCCTCCCAATCTTGGGTAATATGTGTGAATTAAGTGGGCTATGCGCATACTTAGCTGTACACCTCATCATATTTTTGGAGTATCTTTGACTGTGAATGTCGGGAAGCCCATTCTCTTGCATTAACGCTTAACTTCTTATAAGACCCTTTATCATTTAGCAACAATGTTATCGCTTCCCCGAAGTCCTTTGGATTCGGTTTCGCATGTAAGCTTGGCTTTCCTACCGGTGCTACACATACTTGCCCCTCCTCGCCCGTTATTATGCAAGCTCCCCAAATGCGCGCGCTTGAATTGTCTATAGCCGTCACGTATACCTACAAATATCGAAATTATATACCACGGCCTATAGAGTATTAAGATTAAAGCGGACAGAGTCAAGTCCCAAACTCTCCTGATTTTCGACGCATTCCATTTAAGAATAAAAACCATGTGATTCCGAGATTTCCAGTACATTCTCTTTTGTACATTGATTCTTGGTCTATTACCTCCTCCACTAGGTGCTAGATGCACCACATAAGCCCTTGGCTCATAGAGAAGCGTGTATCCTGCTTGTTTTATTTGTAATTGGAAATCGCTTTCTTCTCTAAAGCCCGTTGGTGTGTTAAATATTTCATCATATCGTATGATCTTATCTAAAAGCTCTCCCCTCACCATGAAAAAAGGAGGCAAAGCCTCTGAGTATCTTGGACCATGTTTTGTATCAAGAAATATGTAACTAGTCAGCTTCGTCAACGAATCAGCTAGATTAATTGGTAAGTTTAGGAAGAAATCTGGATCATCCTTACGCTGCTTAGCGCTAACTACTTTGCCCCCTACAGCCCCAATCATATTATCGGACTTAAGATCCTTAACCATAATCTCTATGCAATTCTCATCCACCAAGAAATGATCATCGTCAGCCATCACCACATGTGTGCATCCATGTTTAGCGGCCATATCCAAAAGAGCATTTCTAGCCCCAACAGACCCTCCTCTTTTAGAGGTCAGTGAGTAAAATAGTTTACCGTATTCTCGGTATTTTTTGAGAACTGATTTATATTTATTCAGGATGTGTAGCGATGAACCTTCAGCTACGAGAAATACTTTGTCTACATGTTTGGCTTTAAGCCAAGAAGGCAGTGTAATATCTAATATTTCAGGCCTATCATAAGTCGGAATGAGTATGCTTACGCTACCAATCATGGTATCCCTCATATACTTATACTTCCCCGTCGCATCCAATAGCCGGGCTGTAAAACGGGGCTACCTAGACTATCCTCTTTACTGCAGACTCGATTCAGAATGGGTACAATGATTTGGAACTGCTATGTACATAGCCCTTGGCAATATGGCTAGTTAATGCCGAGTTTCTTAAGCATTAACAATGCATAACCTCTTCGCGTGCTGGGATACGAAGGATACTTGCGAGAGGATCATTCGCCATGTGAGCCCTTAGGAAAGCATTAAGTGCTTTCCTTTACTGCTAAGATTATTAATCTGCGAGCTAAAGACGCCCTAAGTGAGAATAACCTATCCAGTTGTCTAAAGAAACGATTTTTGGGATAAACTCCTGGGGCTCCAGCTATCTCCGCTATTCGGAAACCATTATGCTTGAGAAACTCTTTTAAAGCCTTTAACGTGAAGGCTCTTATGTGTCCTGCCGGTTTGTCTGTTGTAACACCCCGATATGGTACGCCAGGTATTATCTCAGTTGAAACTTCAACATTGTATGGCTGATAGCCCAAGAGTAAAATAGCTCTATTGATCCAACTAGCTAAGTTCGGTGTCGAAATTAGTAAATACCCTCCTCCTTTAAGAACTCTATAGGACTCCCTCAACATGTTATCAGGGTTTATCAAGTGTTCTATAACTTCAAGGGAAACAGCTAAGTCGAAAAACTCGTCAGAGAAAGGTAACTTATTCTCATTAAGATTTACACGATAAACCTTAATGCCTCGTCGCTCCGCTAGTAAGATCGCTTTCTCGTCAATATCTACACCGTAAACCTCTTTTGCTCCTAGCTTTTGCTTGAAGATAACGGTTATTTCGCCATTACCACAACCTAAATCAACTACTCGCTCAACTTTCCCATTAAGGCTAGAAACCATTTGCAAGACTTTCTGAACACGTGGTAACTCGTGTACGAGATTATTGATCATCATAAACATTACCTTTTCGTATTATTCGCGCGCGTGAAGTTAACCATTGCGTTAGACCTAAAGCTAGGCAACCTCGATACTGAAAAACCCGACAATGCGATAGTTTCCTCAAAGCTCCAAGAATGTTACGTTTTAACCTTGTTATCATGAACACACCACCTATGAGCAAATAATATCTTGAGCAAACTTGGGCGTTCACTATGGAAGCTAATTTTTCCCTAATTTTCATTCCATGTAGGTTGGCTTCCAGAATCCGATTCTGTCTCCACGCAGATAGTCCATTAAACCGAGCAAGATACCTTTCATCCAAAAATAACCTCTTTTTCCCAAAATCAATAACAACGGACACGCGATTGGCAAAAGAGTGTAAAACAACTTTATACTATACGGCGGCTTGGTATAAGCCAAGGCTTGATATATGCCACCAACCGTTTTTCTCTTATATGCTTCTTCTTTTTCAGCAGTTTTAGTCCTTTCCGTTTCCACAAAACATTCTTCGCAAAAAACACCCTTGCCCTTAAACTCTAAAACCTTAAAAAGAATGTAACTATCCTCAGCCTTACAAGGCTTAATCGGAATAATCCTCTTCAACACATCATACCTTATCAACATCAACTCGCCACTAGCAGCTATCAGAAGCCTACGCCTTATGCAATCAAGGATACCATAAAAAAGGTTTTGAGGACCTTCTTTCACACGCACCTTCACAAAAACAAGGGCAGCATCTCCACGGTTGAAACATTGCAATGCAGCTCCAAAATTCCTTATCTTCGTATCCACATCATTAAGAACCACAACATCCGTATCCTCCGGAATAAACCTGAAACCAAAATTTATGGCATCATACTTGCCCCTAGGTTCCCGATAAACGATATTCGGGTGGTTAAGTTTTTGACCACACACAATTAAATAGGGCACACCTAAAACTTTCAGTTCTTCAATTTTCTCATTGACATGCTTTTGGTCTCTAGCTAAAACAAGAAAAAAAGTTTTCATTACAATGCCTCTCAATAGACAAAAATCAATACAACAGAAAATATTAGTGCATACCGCTTACAATTCGTTTTAAACCTTTTTTCAAACTAACCTCAGCTTTGAATCCTAAGGTCTTCTCAGCTTTCGAAGGATCACCATAGTTGCTCCGTATGTCCCCCTTTCTAGGTTCGCCATGGATTATTTGTAGACTCTTTCCCGCGACCTCTTTTACTGTTTGGGCTAAATCATTCACGCTAATAGGCTTACCAGTACACACATTTAAAATCTCACCAACCGAATTAGCGCCTTTTAAAGTTAATATGGTAGAACTGACAGCGTCTTCGACGTGTACGAAATCTCGCGTCTGCTCTCCGTCTCCAAAGATTACTAGTGGTTTGTCTTTTAGGGCATTATTCACGAACTTTGTGATAACTCCACTATACGAGTCATATTCACGTCTGGATCCATAAACATTAAAATATCTTAAAATCACCGTTGGAAGCCTATAGCACTGATGGAACGCTTCACAATAATGCTCGGCGGCAGCCTTCGACGCTGCATAGGGCGATATGGGCTTCAGCGGATAATCCTCCTTAAGTGGTAACGGATTGCCTTCTCCATAAACAGCGGTTGAAGACGCAAACAAAAATTTTTTGACACCGCTTCTGACAGCCTCATTTAAAACATTCAACGTCCCATCCACGTTGACATGATGAGTTTCCATTGGATTATTCACAGACTCCTCAACATCAATCAATGCAGCCAAATGGACAACAGCATCAGCCTCTTCCATAGCATTCCTAACAACTTTTCTATCACAAACATCTCCTTTAACCAGCTTAAAATTCTCATCCTTTAAACATTCACTTATATTCTCAATTCTCCCAGATCGGAAGTTATCTAGGACGACTACGTTGTAACCTCTCGCCAAAAGTCTATGCACTAAATGGCTCCCAATAAAACCAGCACCACCAGTAACAAGAACTTTAGAAAAACCTTTCATGTTAACAACCAACTTACATTACTTTAAGTTTCACTTGTATACTGCTTTTCTATGTTTAGCGTTGTAAAGGATAACTATTTTCTGTTTCTCATCTATCACATATATGACCCTATAATCTCCAACCCTCAGGCTCCATTTACCTGCTAGCTCTCCTTTAAGAGGTTTCCCAGCATAAGGATTAATTTCAAGAGCTCTTATAGCAGAATCCAACCTTCTTCTTAATTGAACATCAAGTTTCCCAAAATCTTTTTCAAAAGTCTTAGTAACCTTAAGGTTATATTTCCCCAGACTCTTTCAGCTCCTTGAAGAAATCGCTGTAGCTTCTAACCCTCCCAGCCTTCACATCCTCTTCAGCCTGCCTAATGGATTCAACTGTATCCTCATCTTTCAAGATCTCCAAGGTCTCAACAATTTCCTCAAGCAAACTACTAACCTTCAAAAGAAGAGCTCGATCCTCATCCGTTAAGAGAACACCGCTCCCAGACATCGCTACACCCATGAATACGTTTCTATCAACAATATATAGCACCCATAAATTTTAACTTATCGTATGCATTTAGGAGCATCAAACGCTCAACCAAATGGCTTCCAATAAAACCAGCCCCACCAGTCACCAAAACCTTCGAAAACTCCCCCATATTATCAACCACAACTCCCTAATGCGTAGCGCTTTGTTATCAAAAGATCCAAGCTAAACTCCCACCCTTCAAGCCTAGGCCAAACGCCTCATGGTCTCCTTTGAGAGAGATTTCTTATTCTT
>Ga0315280_10004523_pt1 | contig 20458 bp, 22 predicted proteins | sample YL17G06_40_MG_FD_203697 | JGI IMG/M metagenome (GOLD analysis project Ga0315280, IMG submission 203697) | Sediment microbial communities from Yellowstone Lake, YNP, Wyoming, USA - YL17G06_40 | ecosystem: Environmental > Aquatic > Freshwater > Lake > Sediment | place: USA: Wyoming | collected... | reverse complement strand
TCATGTCCTCGCCGTGGAAGAAAGGGCTGGGCGGCAGGCCGCATGGCTGATCGATTGAGTTTTCGAGCGCCTCGATCACGTCACGAAGCGGGTCTGCGTAGGGGACCTGTTCGTCAGGGGTCTTCATTTGCTATCTACCTCCACGTGCGCCGGGTTCACCGGCAGGGCACCAACTTTGCGCCTGCCAGAAAGGCGATTGCAACAACCAGCACCGCGTAATCCCGCGCGGCTCGCGCGTGACCGAAGGGCACGGCGCCGCGGCTTCCCGCGCCCCGCGGCATGTGCTCACAGCGAACGGTCAAAGACCGGGGTCCAGTCGAACCCAGGATCCACAATTGCGTCGAAGTCCAACAGCACCAGTCGTCCGGGCAGCGCGCCCCCGTTCCTTTCCATTAAGGCCCGCTCCACCGCCGCCTGGTGCCGCTTGTTGACAGCCACACATATCACAAAATCCACCTTCCTCGGGTGCTCAGGTGCCAGGAGGGCCAGTCTGTGCAACCGGAGCAGGGCATCGGCCTCGTAGGCAGGTTGGTTTCTGCAGGCGGCCTGAATGGGGATGCGGTCGCCGCCGGGCAGGATCAGCAGCAGGTCGGACTGCACACCCCCCAGGGTGGAGGACGCGCCGACCCGCTGGAAGCGGAACGCCGACGAGTGCCTGCCAATGGATTTCTCAACATATCTTATGATGCACTCGTGTACCACACCGCCCTTGCCCTGCTCACACACCGCGAGACCTCTGGACCGCGCGTATTCCCGGCCCCTGGCCGTCAGCTCGAAGAGGCGGTGCTTGGCACCGACCTTGCCTGCAAACACAATCAGGCCCCGGGCCTGGAGCCTGGCCCTCGCCTGACCTTCGGCCTCCCTGTCGAGGCCCAGCCCATCGGCGCGGCTTTCGATGAGTGCCCACGGCTCTGCCGCCATGTGGGCGTATACCCTTGATTCCGTGGTGGGCAGATCATCCTCGGCCTCCGGTTCGCCAGCCGGCCCCGTCCTCTCGTGCCCTGGTGCGGCCGTCTTCTCCGCGTCGGCCGCGCCGACCTGGACCGCAGCCGGGGCCTCACATTTCTTCACGTAAGGGATCGCCTCGAGAATCGGCCTGCTCCTTTCGCGCGCCTCCTCGCGGCTGGGCGGACGCGAGTCCTCAGGGAACAGTGCGCGAGCATCCCGCACTACGAGGTGGACCGGGTCGGGGTAGCGGCTGAACCGCGCGATGGCGTGGCGGTTCGGCAGTCGCGCGATCTCCTCCTCCTGTTGCCTGTACGTCAGGTTCAGCGCTGCTGCGGCCTGCCTGACGCAGTGCTGATGGCTCTGCCGCAGGCAGACGATGCTCCCCAGGTTGCCGAGCACACCGCGCGCCACGTCGCCTATCAGTTGCGACACCACCACGCCGGCGGTGCCCGTTTTCCTCAGGTCGCGCAGCACCCCCGACGGCGTGCTCTCCCTGATGTCCGAGGTCCGCTTGTCCACCTGGCCGCCCAGGACCAGGTGCGCCTCCTCGAGCACCAGCATCCGCGTGATGCCGCGCTCCCCGGCCGCCCGGTATACCTCTCGCATCAGCGTCACGAGAAGTGTGAATACTACCGGCAACGCGACGTCCTTCACGTCCACAAGGTCGAGGATCACGCACCGCTTCATCAACTCGCTGAAGCTCCGCGACCTCTGAACATCCAGGCCCGGCAGCAGCGCCCGCAGGGCCTCGAGCCGGTCCAGCAGTTTGTCCCTGGCCTTCGCGCGGTCAGAGCCACGCGGCGGGCTGAGCCGGTGGAGTGCGTCGATGACTTCGCTGAGGGAAGGATAGTCACTCATTGCTTTCTCCCAGAAGGCCGCGCCGCTCGTACTCCTCGCGCAGGACCTCGCAGAGCACGTTCAGGCTGGGCTCGTTCAGCCAGAATAATCTGAATATCTCACGTAGCGTGTTGATCCACTTGTCCGGCGCCATCACGGGCCTGCCGTCCTCGCCCGTGGGCACTTCGAAGGGGTTGATTCCCAGCTCGTCCGCCGTCATCCATATCAATTCTTCGGGCGCGTACAGCGGCAGCAGGTCGCGGTACTCGCCGCTCACGTCCAGCACCAGGAACGTGCGCGCCGATTGTTGCGTCGCCGCGTCTTTTCCCGTGAACGCATGAATCAACAATTTTACGAGCGTCGTCTTGCCGCTCGCAGTTATGCCGAAAATTCCGAGGTGAGACGGCAGGTCGGCTTCGGACGGCCCGACCTCCTGGCCCGCCACGTCGCCGCTCATGGCGGTGCCAAGGATGAAGTCACTTGCAGATATCTCACGAGGTAGCGCGAAGCGCGGCGGGTCGTCGGGGTTCCAGCCCTCCTGGCGCACCAGGCTGAGCAGCATTTCGTGCGCTGCCGGCCCCATGTTGGGCACGTTCGCGGCAGCAATCAGCGCCTTCACCTCGGGCCGGTCCCGGCCGAGCAAGTCCAGCAGGAACTCGTCTCCCCTGTTCGACATGGCATTTCCTCCTTCACGCACTGGCCCGACCACACGGCGCGGCCAGGGGCGGCCCTGATCGTCCCAGGCCGGCCTCGCCCAGGCCACCCCATCGCCTGGAATCTCCACCGGAGCAACCCCTCGCGCCTCGTCGCCTGCCGCTCTTCGCGCGTCGCGGAGTTGCAGGCGGCGGCCCCTGGCGGCGTCACTGCCTCGCCCGGCCGGCGTACTGCCGGAACCTCGCCGCTGTCCGGTCGCGCTCGTGCAGTGCCTGGCAGCGCGGCTCCGGCGACGCGGCCAAGCCCGCAGACGCAAACCGCGTGCTCGGCCGCAGCAGGGCCACGGTCACGGCCTGCGCGGCGTCCTGCCGTTGGTGTGGCGCGCGGCCATCGCGAGCATCTCGCCGAACGCGCCGATCGCCGCCCATGCCAGCAACGGGACAGCGAAAAGCACAACCCAGGGCGGAAAGCCCCTTGCCGCGACCAGGTACTCGACCAGAAAAAGCCCGCCGAGCGCGCCCACGACCAGGGGAACCGTGATCCGCCAGGCCCCCAGGAACGCGCGCCGCAAGGGCGCTATCAACAACACCAACGTGAGAACCCCGACTGCCAGCCAGAACATGGTCGTCTCCTTACCTTGCCTGCTCCTTGCCTGATATCGCTCTCCTGCTCCCCAGAACCAGCCACCGCAGAAGCGCGCGCGGGTGGCATCGCGCGCAGTAGGCCTCGTCCGGGCCGTAAACGTGCGAGCAGGCGCTACACAGAACTGCATTACAATGACTGCACGTACGTGTGCAACCTGGGGCAGAGCACGTCCAGGCAGAGCACCGGCTGCACTGCGCGACCAGGTGCTGTTCCTGCCCCAGGACGTGGCCGGCGCTGCACTGCCGGACGCCGACGAAGTCGACGTTCCTGACAGTCATTGTCGGATCGACAAACGTCAATTGCTCCTGAATGAACGCAACGTCGTCCTGCGATACCCTGCCCTCGAGCACGCGCACCACGGTCCTGCGCGTGCGCGGATTGGAGCGCGCAAGGAGGTCCAGCAGGTCTTGCCGAGTAAGCTTGCTCATCTCAAGCCTCCTAGGATCGTAGCCGAGCTGGCGGCGATCTCGAGTCCGGTCTTGTTTTCAGACAAACCGCGCATAGCAGGGGCGTTCCCCTAGCCGCAAGCGCTTCGACTTTTTCCCTTTTCATCCGAAACGTTCGCGAGCACCTGGCACAGATGTTCAGGGGGTGCGTCTGGTCGAGTTGCGTCTGTTCCATCTCCCAGCAGCGCAACTGGGATAGTAGGCACGCGCTGCACAGAAGCGGCCGCCCCTGGGAACGAAGAAGGTCCAGCCTGCGTCGAGGAAGCCGGAAGCACTTCCCGCAATGCTCGCAGGAAACAGGCGGACGCCGGGCATTCCGTTGCCGACGGGAGAGTGATTGTTCTTCAAGTCTGGTTCGCAGGCAGGCCCTGCACAAGACCTGGTTGCCGCGGCCTCGTAATTCGGCAAGCTTCCCGCCGTCGATGCAGACCCGTTGGCCGCACCTGGCACAGCAGGTCTTGACCCGAAGGATGTCTGCCGTCCGACCCGGCCCGGCCCTCGTATTACGCCCAACAAGACGCAAGGCCTGTCTCAGGGCGCCCCGCCACTCGGCCGGCCCTGGGCACGTCTCGAAAGAGGTGGCACGCAGGGCCTGCGCAACCAGAGTCTTGCATCTCCAGGAAATGTTTGACAGGCGCTCAAGCTGCTTCTGGGCAAAGGGATCGCCCGCCTCCTCCAGTTGCGCTTGCGAGAAAAGCGTTCCGTCCTCTTGAGCCTCCGTCTCTGGGCCAACCAGAAGAAACTCAGCCACTAGGGTAGCCAGTGCGAACCGGTCCGCTCCCTGGCACCAGGATCGCCCCGCCTCCCAGTTCCCGTGCACGCCGCGCGTGAACGGCGCGATGTAGCCAAGAGTCCCGATTGTCGTGTTGGGTTGGAAGTCCAGACTATTGTGGTAGAGACAATCCCAATCAATGAGGTAGGTCCGATACGTTTCTGAGAGGAAAACATTCGTTGCGGATAGGTCCCTGTGGGCACAGCCGCCCGCTTCCAACCGCCCGACACACTCGGTCAGATTGAGGGCCGCCCGGAGCCGCTGTTCAAGGCAAAGGCCCAACTGCCCCTCCCTGAGGTCATCGGCCACCGACGCCCAGGACTGACCGGGCACCTTCGGCATCAGAACCGTGCCCTCCAACCACGCGCCCATTTGACGATCTCTGAAACCCGAATGCTGCCAGTCCATGTGACGCGCTGTGAGCAGCCGGCGCTGCACGCAGGTGAAGAACTCCATGCCGCCGGGCAGGCAGCGGGTGACTGCCTCAAGGTAGGCATCCGAGGGCCGCTTCGACGGGGCGAACTTCTTCAGGAGCCACATGTGGTCATGCGGGATCTGTCGAAGGAAGAAGACCGACGCTTGACCTTTCACCACACACCTGGGCGTGTCCGCCATGAGCGGGTGGGGTACAGGGACGAAGTCCAGGCCCGAGACCCGCAGTATCTGGCCCGAGTGGAGCCAGCGCTCCACGGGAATCGCACCCGCGGCTTCCATGGCAGAAGGCAACATCGTCACGGCCCTGTCTCCCAGGGGTCCGGCGGCAGCGTCACGACCGGCACGGCAGTTCTCGGAACCCTGACGTCGATAGGCGGCAGTTCATGGAGTGACGGTGCTGGCCACAGCGGTGCCGCTGGCCGGCGCTTCTTCAAGAGTTGCTTGAAGAAGTCCGCCTCGAGGATCTCCAGTTCGTCGAGACGCGGTGGTTTGACGGGGCCTCCGGGAACCGCGTCCAGCACCGTGTTCCACGCTTCAGGCGAGGGACAGGCTTCAAAGCCGGCGCTTTGGAGGCCAGATTCGAGGAGGGGAACCACCTGGGGATACTCGGACTTCAGGGTTGTTCGGACATCTTCCAAACCATGGCCACGACGTGCGCGCAACTCATCCTGGTCAAACATCCCCCCCTCCGCCGTCAAGGGCGCCCCTGGTCCCAAGACGAGGAATTCCACATTCAGGAGGGTCATGGCAAAGCGATCCGCATGCGCACACCAGGTCACCGCCGGATCAAGGCCCCCGTTCCGCCACGTGAAGGGCGCGGTGTACCCCGCCGTGCCGCAGGTCGTGGCCGCAGGAAACGGCAATGTCGGATGGTAGAGGCTGTCAAAGTCAATCAGCCTAACCTCCCAGCTGCGGGTATCCACGAAGACGTTGCCGCTCGAAAGGTCGCGGTGGCAACACTGGTGCCGTTCCATCTCCGCCACTAGCGTCGTCAGCCCCATGCACAGGGCCAGGCGATGCACCCGTTCCAGCCGGACACGCCCATCGCGCACTTCGTCAGCGATCGAGGCCCAGTCGATGCCGCTGATTCTCGGCATCAGGACTGTGCCGTCCACCCAGAAGGCCAGGGCGGCACTGCAATGGCATGCTGGCCCCCTGGTCAGGGATGCAGAGGACAGAACGTCGCGGGCGGTGCCCGACAGGAACCCCTCGCCTTTCGGCAGCACGGACCGGATAGCCTCCAGATACCCACGTTCCGGCTGGCGCCCAGCGTGAAACTTCTTGAGAATCCACTGACGACCGTCGTCCCCGATGAGGCAGAAAGCCTCTGCCTGCCCTTTCTGGATGGACAGAGGGGTTCCTTTGAGGGCACCGTGTTCCACGGGACGCAAGCACATCCCGTTAACGCACGCGGGCTGGCAGCTCGCCAACCATTCTTCAACCACGTCAGCGGCCATGCTTCTCGCCCTCCTCCTGCGACAAACCGGGGCTGGTTGGCGCGTCCGCCGCACAGCCCCAGGGACAGACCCAAACGAAACTGATGTCGTCGTCCCCGCGGCTGGCCTGGAGTTTGCTGTGCAGGTCTTGCAGTAACGTCTCGCGGAAAGCAGCGTCACTCAAACGGTCCCTGTTCGAGTCCAGCCAGGCCCACAGATCCCGGGGCTCCGAAAACGCACCGTAAAACCCGTCCGTCGCCAGCACGAAACTCGCGTCGGCCGGAAACCGCTCTCGAAAATGCGTCCATCGCCCCGTGTAGAAATGGTCCGGCAGGACGGCTGTCGTGGACCCGGGGCTGCCAAAGAGTGGAGTGGCAAGGCACCGCGGCACCGACCCCGCCATCCGAATCGTCCTCGAAAAAGGAAACAAGACGTAATCGTGGAAGTAGGAGCCGCCGGCAGTCCCTACCAGATACTTGGGCACCAGAAGCAGGTCATCGGGGCCAAGGTGAAGAGGCCGAACCTCGGCGACCGCCTCAGTCTTCGCGTCCTCAGTTGGGGCGCGGAGGTCGAGAGGCGCGCAAATCAGCCAACTGCCTGCGTGGGTTACGTCAATGCCTGCCGCTTGCACAAGATCGGCGCGGTCAGCGGCGCTGCCGATCACCTTCGCCAGGAGTTCATCACCCGGCCCGAAGGTGATGGTGCCCCGGTCGTTCAACAAACTACCCGTGTTTCCGTTCCGGTGGTCCCGGTCGCCACTCACCGCCGGCGATGCAGCCAACAGACTTCCGTCGGCCGCGAAGGCCAGAAACGCCGAATCACCGCAACGTACCACTTCGACACTGACCATGTCACCCACAGGCGTCAGGCCGACGGCTACCAAAGTCGTCTGAAAACTCTCCCCCAGCCGCGCGCAGGCCACCTCTTCAAGCATCGCCTTCATCGCCTGGGGGACGCCTTCTGGAACGGACATCTTCCGACGCCCGGCCTCCGCGCGGCGACTGGCCAGAAGGTCCGCGAGGACTCGCAGACGCTCCCGGACCTGTCCCTGAAAGAGAACCGGCGCGTAGTCCGTCGCCATCTCTGCCGCTTCGGCGGCAAAGGGTGACGACGTCACGCCGTCACAGACGCAGGCGACCAGGCCCGGCGGAAACCATCGGGCCTTGTCCTGGTCCTTCGTTTCGCCGCCCTGGCACATCGGCGACACAACGACGGCGGCGGTGTACGGCGACTTGGTCTCCATGCCCGGGTTGGCCATGAGGTCTCACCTCACCTGCCGGTCCGCCCGGCTGCCGAGGCTACCGACGACCTGGAGGACGTGCTTAAGCATTTCGCGGGTCCGGACGTCGAAGAACAGGCGCGAGCCCGGCCGCAGGTTCGGGAAGATCCCATCCTCGATGAGATTGGCGCGGATGGCATCTGGCACCTCGCTCGACATGGCGAACAAGCGGACATTGTCCTCGCTCGGGCCCGCCTCGGCCGCATTGATGTAGCCGGTGAAGTCCTCGGGCCCTTTGTACGCCAGCGACGTCTGAGTGCCGATGTACGCATCGACCACGAGGACGTTTCCGTCGGCGGTGGCCAGTCGCCGGATTTCGTCCGCCACGCACGTCGGGTCGGTTTGGCTCATGCCGTCCGTCAGGTGAAAAACCATGGGCGCGAACGACTTCTTAAAGCGCTCGTCCACCACCACCTTCGCAAGAATGTCACGTGCCATGACGAAGGCGGCCGCTGTGTCCGTGCCGTTGAGCTTCCCACCAAGGCCGAGCGAGTTGTTGGCGTTGGCGTATTTCTCAACCGTCGCCTGTATGTCCATATTCTCCGACCCCCACAGTTGCGGCCTGCCGCCGTACAGAATCGTGCTCACGAAGTAACGAGCCTTAACTGCGACCATGTCGCCCTTCATTTCCGTTGAACGCGCAAGCAACTCTTTCACGACTAGGCCGAAGTACCGCTCGACCCACCGGAACTTTGGGTCAGCCGTCCCCGGCAGGTTGTCGGCCATCGACCCGGAGTCGTCGAGCACAAAGGCGACATTGCCCGGTTCGGCCCTGCTGATCTTCTTCTGGTAAGTCATTTGATTTCTCCTTTAGATTCCTGATCCCGGGTATTGCACATACCGCGTTCGTGCTGCGTTTTCTCTAATCACTCATCGTGCTCGCCTCCTCTCAGGCTTCCCTTTGGGGACCTCTTTGCCAGTTCTGCCCACCAGCGCGAACACCTCCATGCACAGGGGTCCCCCGTTCAAAGAGCGCAATCGTGTCCCTCACGTGTCACCGTCCCTCCGCCTGCCGGCCCTGTCGCTCACGCGCGGGCCTCCTCGCGTTGGGCTTGCACGCCCGCGGCCCTGTAGAAAACGTCTGGACCGGACGGCCGTCCGGGGCGGCGCGGCGTCAGACCCCGCTGAGCGGCGCGAGTCCTCGCCGCGGCCCTCGAGGAGAGCCAGGCCGGCGTCCGAATCGCGACCTCGACACCTATCTCTTCTAGTCATCGTCTCCGGCGGAGGCACCTGATCCGCCCTCCGTTACCTGCGTCCGACCCGGAACTCGGCGGGCCCGGTTGGGGTCGCCGTACGCGTTGGTCAAAGTCCTGTCGAGCCAGCGCGTGGCAGTTCGCATGAAATCCACAAAACCGTAAATCAACATGATTACGGATGCTCCGGCGCCGAACGCGAAGATGCCCAGAATCTCGATCTGCTGCCCGCGAGTGAAGCGAAGGCCGGAATCTTCGTCCAAGCCGGCCGGGCCCGTCGCCTCAGCCTCCCGGTTCTCCGGCAAAGCGGTCGTGGCGCGTCCTGCGGATCTGGTCTTCTTCGAAGCAAAGAGCTCTGGCGCATCGTCAGCCCGCGCCGTCAGCCGCGCGCCCGCAGGGGCCCGGTGAGGAACCGCGCCGCGGCTTGCCAGCCCGGCGGCGTCCGCACATTGCGCGAGGGCGAGGAGCGTGAGTACTGCCATAAGGAAATGTGTCGCAGTTGTCATCTTGGGTCCTTTCCTTGCGCGTATCGTTGGTGAGTTGTTCTCTCGCCTCTTGGCCATGTCAGGTACCTTTCCATGCCGCTACCGGTACCTTAGCACACAGCCGTCAGAGCAAAGTCAGAACATCGTCAGAACGCCCACAGATCTCGGAGGGTTTATAAACCTTTGCGCCACAAAGAGATACAGGTGCAAAATGTGGCGCGATTTTCCCTTGAGAGTAGTGAAGATGGTTGGTCAGCACTGCTGGTAGACACGGACATGGGCGTCGAGGAGCCGGTCAGATACTACGAACGGATGGCGGGTCTCTTCGATTCGGGACTGCCGCTGGAGCGAGTTCTGGCAGAAGCCTCATTCGGAATCAGGCGGGGGTTCCATCAAGACGAGACGCAGAAGGGACGCCACTGCCCGCACCAGGAACCGTGCTACACCTACGCCTTACGGTTACAGGAGAATGCGGGGGCTGTTCTCCCGGCGTTGGCAAGGGACATCGAGGACGACACCGACGCCGAGCATCGGGTTCTGGTCGCTCTAGTGTACAAGGGATGCCCCAACGCCAAGCGGTGCATGCAATACTTTCTGGAAGAGGCGAGGCTTCGCGACCGACCCGAGAAAGCCTATCACGACATGCCAGCGGTCCGTCGAGACATGGAGAGAGTAATGAAGGAACTCCTCTTTCCTTTCGACGAGCCCGCCGAGACCGCGCTAAGAACTGTAGGTCGTAGTCTGGGGCTGGGCGGAGCGGTATCAATCTATTGATTGAGAACGCCTTCCCCTCTTGTACCGCGAACGTACTGCGAGATGACCACCGCCAACTACCACGGCTACAAGGCCGTCCTGCTCCTGGCGGGAAACCAGATCGCGAGGAAACTCTCGCGGATCTCAATCGCGACTTTCTCTTCTCTTGGCTCGATCGTGATCAACTTCTTGAGCCGACCTCCCGTCTCCTTGTGCATATTCCAGAAGGCCGTTCTAAAGCGGCCGCCCTCCACGTCAGACTCGGCCCATACCTCGCGGCAAAGTGTATCGCGTGCAACCGCACCCACGGAGGCCCTCGAGAGGAGTCCTCGGAGAAGACGACGCGCCTGAGCGTTGGGTTGAAAGGCGCGCCTGTCCTTGCTCTTTCCGATAACGACCCTTCCTTTCGTATCGTCGAGAAAGAGCCACCTCTTCTCACCCCGGACGCGCCACGCCTCGATTTCATCTATGGGCACATGCACCGACGTAGCGCTGGCTGCCAATGAATCTAGCCCAACAAACCTCTCCGGAGTATAGGTGAGCCCCGCCGGCGGGCATCTGAAATCAATCCACAGAAGTGGCGTCAACCTCGCTACAACTTCTTGCTCGGAGCATCCTGGAACCGGCCAGTGGCTCGCATAGGCCTTGACCATTTCCCGGATTCGGCTTTCCGATATTTCAGAGGAAGATCGTTCGCCCAGCAAGTGCGCGAAGACAGCGCTCATGAGCTGGGTGAGATGGGGCGTTGCGTAGTTGTGGAGTTCTTCGGCCGCAAACCCAAACCCTTTCAACAGGGCCTCCTCAACTGACGCACGATCTGGCCCCCGACCAAGCTCGTCCACCAACGAACAGGCAAGAAACGGTTCGAATGACTCCCAGAGGGCGTTGAACATCACCAGTTCGCCAGGCCACCATTTTGTCACGGCCTCCCGAAGCCGCAGCCTGAGCAACGCAATGCCTTGGTCAGATAGGAAGCGCACGGGACCCTCGCAGTTTTTTGCTTTCCTTTTTCGCAAGGATAGTTGAAATGGGGAAGGAATGCAAGGAACAGTGACACTTACGAGCCGCCCATCGCAGGGCCGCGGCGAGTGCCTCTTGCGGACTTCAGCATCTCGTACCGACCGCACCGCCAAACGCGCATGCCTGTGACGACGTTCGGACCCGAACACGACCGCGCAAACCGGTGGGGTTTCGGCTCGGAGGACGGCAAGGTTCGATGGGCACCTATCGCCTTCGCGCGAGTGCAGAGGAAGTACTGGAACACATTCAAGCCTTCTGCTGCGAGGAAGGAATAGGCGACGTTCATGTTGGACGGAAGGATGGGTTGCTTGAGGCGCGGGCTCCTGCTACACCCGACTGGAGCAATGCGCGTTGGACGTGGGTTTGCAGGTGCGATGCCGGGCAAACGACGTTAGAAGTTCGTCTGCGAGCCCCTCTTCTGAAAACGCAAATACTCTACCTCGCCGTCGGCATGCTATCGGCAGGCAGCCTTGCAGCCAGCATTGTTCTCCTCGCGTGGGGCATCGAAGGGGTGGCTCCGCTCGTCGCAAGTCTATGTGTCGCTTGCTTGGGCATTCTCCTCTTCACAGGGCTGAATTTGCCTGCAGCCGAATTGGCGATGGTCAAACTGGAACAACGTTTCACCGAACGCCTGCTACCGTATTCGGCGCTGGCGGAACTGCCACCCGGGTCAAACATATTTCCAACCTGGGCAACTGTCTGCTTTCTGAGCGTACCTTTTGGACTGCTCCTGGCTGGCGTCACTCGGGTGTGCCCTGTCCTGAGTGTGCCTGGTGTCCCGATCCTACTCCTGCTCCTATCCAAGGGTCTCGCCCAGCAAGACGCGTCGAATTCACCATTCGTGGCCTGGCGCCTCCTACTCTCCGGGTGGCTGGGTGCTCGTTCCTTATTTTGCTATTTTGCCTTCATTGCGGTCGCCATGTTCATTGTTCTGGGAGGGGCCGTGCTTGCATTTCCACAGCAAGGTGAGGCGAGGCTGACCAAGCTCCTCGCAGCCGTCCAACTGCGGACTCCCCTCACTCCAGAGGGCAAGACCAGCCCCGGCATCCTTCCTACAGACGCGGCTTTGTTGCAGGAAATCCTTGAAATGGCTGACACCAAGGATCCGGGCCGGGTACTGCTTACGGTGCAGGCCGGTCGTCTGCTGCTCATCTGTTTCTGTACGGGGCTGCTGTTCCTACCAGCAAGGTCATTTCTCAACTGGATGAGGGTATGGAGTCTCACCAAACCCAGAACCGTGCCTGAATTCTCCTTGCTTCCGGTAGAAACAAGGTCTTTACATGGTGGCAGATCTGCGCGCGTATGTTTGGCGCTGTCCCTTGTTTTCGCCGCGGTGGCCAACGTCATGCATTTTCTTCTCACGGTGGAGATCACATCGGTGCTGATCTTTGATCGTTCGATCCTGAACCGTTCTGTGGCGCAGGCGATCGGTTGGATGGTTATAGACCTTGGAGACGCCGCCAAAGGCAGGGTTCACATCAATCAGGTCGCCGCGGCCTTCGCTGTTCTTCTTATCATGCCCACACTGCTGACGGTAGCCTCTTGGATCCCATTCGTTCTCAAGAGCCTCATAGGGCCGCTATTGCGCTCCTTGATTTCGCCGCGCTGCCAGAAACTGACTGAGGTAGCGAAGGATCTGTCCTCGGCCTTGGGCATCCGGACGCCTTCTGTGCGGCTCATAGGGGGAGAAGGGCCTTGTCTCGAAACACGCGTGCCTTGGCTCTTCGGCGGGCCAAGAATCCTCGTTACACGCGGTGCCCTGGAGATACTCAGTGAATCAGAACTCGCCGCAGCACTTGCGCACGAGGTCAGCCACATCAGGTTTGACGCACCGGCGCTGCGATTGACCCAGGTGCTGTCTGTGTTGTCGTTCTTCCCCTGCAACGTGTTTGCTCTCCTGCTCAACATGGAAGAACGCGAAAAGCGCGCGGACACTGTGGCAGTGCAGCTCGTGGGCGACAAGGGGGCAATGGCATCCGCGCTCGTCAAGGCATCCCTCGTCGGCGCCTTCTGGATTCACCGGCCCGCCCGCATAGGTAAGTCTGCGCCAGGAGCTACCTCTGCATCGAGAGGAGGGGCCGGCTGGCTAAGTCACCTCGCGCTATTTGGCGCACTGTTTCAGCCTGAACTGATACTTGGTTACGCCCACCCACGGTTACAGGACCGTCTGAGGTCACTCAGTGGCAATGATACCTCTGATACCAAAACCTCGTGAGCAATGCCGCGACAATCGGTTCTTTCTCGAAACCTGCGGCCAGTTTCTCCTTGCCTTCCCGTTGGCACTTGGACCCCTCATCACCAGCGGCTCGGGGCCTGTCCGACGGCAGATCCTGGTGGCACACTCCTCGACCAGATACCACTCCAGGGGCCGCCGAGGGTCTCGCACACCTTGGCTTCTCAACGCGAGACTGGCTCGCCGCCATCCTGGCCTGGGTTCCGGAGCGCCAGACCTCTGCCCAGGCGGGCCCCTGAAGGCCATCCTCCCGCCAACCTACTCCCGCGATGATCCAGGCCCAGTCGGCCCCGCCTGAGTTCGCTACGCCCTGCCTTTCTTCTCCTCCCGCCGCATGGCCCGCTCAACCGCGCTGCCCGCATTGTCGCCGGCGCAATCCAACCGGAACACGCCCCGGTGCTGCCCGAGCAACTGCTCCGTCCGCATCCGGCGCTGGAACGTCTCGACGCGCTCGTCGATCAGGGCGCAGAGCACCCTGATGTTGTCGAGGTACTCAAGCCAGTTTGCGTGCTTCTGGGCCATCTCGGCGTTGCCCGCGATCGCCTGCCACAGCTGGGCCGTCGACGCCTTCTCGAAATCCTTCATGCTGATCCCTCCCCTGATGTTGAGGCGCCCCCTCCGAGGCCGCCCATGTTCGGGATGACATCCCTCGAACCGGGACCTGCCCCTGGCCGTTACCCAGGCGAGGTGCTGCCTGGCAGGACCAACCCCCGCAAGGGGCGAACCTTTATGTCCGCGGCTGCGCGGTTACCAGGGCGGCCCAGCCAGCCGTTAAGGAGCGGACAATAATGGTTTGCGCACTGCGCCCCGGCACCGAGCCCCGGTTCCCTCGGGAACCTGGAAGGAGGGGCCACCCTGCGCTTCGGCGTCATTTGACACGTCCACGCAACCGGCCGATGAACCACCTGAGACAGTAGCCCCGGCGGCTATCGAACCGGCCGACACGGGCAGCCTTGCGCGTCACCCGTGCTGTCACGGGGGTAGCGTGCCGGCACGTCGCGAGTCGCGTCCAGGGCACCCGCGCCGCCATCGAACAGGGACGGCCCGATGCCCGCCGCGGCATCGTGGCACGCGTCCACGGCCCCCAGGCCCCTTTCTCACGTGCATTTTGGCCGGCCCAGGCAGCGGCCGGGAGTCTCTCGTGCCGTCGTCGGCGTAACGTGCCGGCACGTCGCGAGTCGTGTCCAGGGACCCCCTCTTGGCTGCCGAATGTGCACGGCTCGCCGCCTGCCGCGGCACCGCGGCACGTGTCCACGGTCTTCGGACCCCTTTTCACCTTCATCTTGGCCGGCCCAGGCAGCGCCCGGAAGTTTCCCGTGCCGTCGCGGGCATGTCGCGGACACGTCCACGGCCTGCGGACCCCGTTTTCACGTTCATTTGGGCGGTTTTCTAACCAACACAAAATGAACCAAATGAACCGTCATCGCACCGTGACCCGTTCTCACGATAACGCCCCGCTCACGCGGCGCCTTCGAGGTGTTGTTCGGCCCGGCCCCCCTGCGCACGCTCAGGGGAAACAAACACCTCGGCCGGTCGAACCCAGGACCCACGGTCGCGTCGAAGTCCGGCAGCACTGCCCTCATAGCAGTCGCTCCCCGCTCCCCTCCTCAAGGCCCCCGCCGTTTCCCTCGATTCCCCGGGGAGAAGGCGGCGGCCTGGCCACCGCCTCCTCCACCAGGCTCCAGGCGATGCCGAGCCTGATCTCCTCCAGCACCGCCCTGTCTTCCTGCGGCAGGAAGTCCCTGCCGCCGTTGCTCACGCAGTTGTACAGGAGCAGGCTGAGCTCCTTGAAGACCTCGCCCGGCTCGACAGGCCTCACGCCAGCCTCGGGTACCTGCAACTGCTCGATGACCGTCTCGCGGCCGTAGGTCATCGCGTAGGCCGCCCTGTTTGCGACGAAGGCCGCTGCCAGGGCCTCCCGGAGCGCCTCGTCCTTGGCCCAGAACAGCACCCGCGGCTTCAGGGCCCGGACGTCGGCGTAAAGCCGGCCGATCTCCTCCAGCGTGTACGTGCGCACGCTCACGCTATCACCTCCCCGGATTTTCGAGACGGGCAGGCCCCACCCTCGCGTTCGAAGGAAGGCCCGCGACCCTCGCGGCAGCGCACCGCTCCGGTGCGCGTCCCTGCGAGGAGACGCTTCCAGCCGCTGCCCGACGTGCGGCCGTCCTGGTCTGCATTGCGGATTCTCTGCATAGGCAATCACCTCTGGGCAAGCAACGGCCTGAGCGAGCCATCTGCGTTATCGCCTGGCCCCGCCCGCGGCCGGAGGCCGGAACGCAGAATGAGCGAGCTCAGGCAAAACCGAGCAGGTGATTGCCGCGCGGCGAGAATCCTGAGCCAGACCAGCGGGCCAGGGCAGCGGCGGACGAGGGACGACGAGGCGCGGCCCTGGCGCCAGCGTGGGTGCGATCTCGCCTCGGGGCAGACGTCCCCGCTGCCCCCCGCGAGGCGGCCCGCGGCCTACCCGCGCCAGCACAGGTCCCACCACTCACAGTGGTGGCCGTCCAGCGCGGCAATGCAGCAGTCTTTGCACACCGCCGCAGGCTGCGGTACGTGCCAGCGGTCCCTCCAGGGCTGGTTCCGCTCCAGGTGATCCCAGATGCGTAGCCGCTGCTCGCACCACGCTGACCGTCGGCTGCGCTCGCACATGAAGCAACTGCGGCTGCCCGGACTGCTGCCCCCGTCGTCGGTGCTCTGCGCACCGCGACGCCAGTTGGCCTGGGGCCGCCTGCCCGTTTCACCTTTTGAGCCGTTCATGCCAAGTCACCTCCGGACGTGCTCGTGGCGAAGGCCCTTAATCTCGCTTCGCCCGCTTGCCCCCGCGCGGTCGAAGACCGCAAGCGAGAATTATGGGCCGAGCCGGGCAAAGGAGGTGACTTGGCGCGCGGCGGCTCATACTGCGCGAGGGCAGGCGCCGGCCAGGGACTGCGCGAGGCGCGGGCCACACCTGACCCCGCCGCCCGTCCGAAGGCGGTTGCAGGAAGGGTAGGGAGCGGACCCACTGTCCACCCACCCGCGCGACCACCGCCCTGGGTCTCCGTCCCCTCGGCCAGCCGTGCCCCACCCGCCCCCGGTCCCTCGACAGCCGGCCCGCGCAGAGGTCTTGTGCGCGGCTGAACCGTTACCCGTGCGCGCAGTTACCCGGCCGCTACTTCACCGGACCTACGCTTTCCCCGCTGCCCGCCTCCCTGGCTCCCGTCCCAGCCGGACCCGACGCCTGCCACCATCGCGCAGGACGTGCATCTCGTCGAAGCCCAGACGCCGCAACTCTGCGGCCGCGGGCTTGGACGCCTGAAACGCCTGCCACATCCGCTCCACCTCGCCCACCGCGACCCTACCCGTTCTGCGGCACCGCGCCAGGATCGCCTCACGCGCCAGGTCGAAGACGATGCACACCTTCCGGTGCCGCGCGTTCGGGCCCTGGACCGAGTGCCACCTCGCCCGCGTCGACAGGTGGCAGGCGTCCAGCACCACGTCGCGGCCGCTCCTCAAGGCCTCCAGTTTCTGCTGCTCGAAGGTCTCCCACGTCCTGGCCTCACGCCGTGACCGCGGGCAGCGTCCGGTCAGACCTCGCCGGATTCGGTCTGAGCTTACGACCGTGAAGCCCCGGCAGTGCTGCTCGGCGAACGTGGACTTGCCGGCGTGCGACGGGCCGCAGAGGACGTGCAGGATCGGCCGGTGCCTGGCAGGCCGTCTGCCACGTTCAGCCCTGGCCCTGGCTGGCCGTTTCGGGCGACTCCTGGTCATGCCCGCCCACCTCCTCGTAGGTTATGAACCGCTTGGTCTCGACGAGGAAGCACCTCTTGCACTCCCTGCACACCCATTCCTCCAGGTTGCAGAGGAAAGTGCCGGCTGACTCGTCCACCAGTTCGATGTCCGTCCCTTTGCAAACCGGGCAGAAGATGCACTGCTCGTCGGACACGTCGATGGTCTTCACCGTGCTCCGGGCACGGCTTTCTCGCTCGCTGATTTCCTGCATGGCAATCAACCTCCGGGTTTCCCTGCTGCGGAATTCTTAACCTGCCGCGGCAAGCCCACGCGGCGTTAGGCAGAGTTATGGATTCCGCAAAAGCAAGCGGAGGTTGATTTGCAGGACAAACCTGCCTGGGCGAGAAAGCGCGCCGGTCGCGGCGAACACGGCGAGTCCTACAGCGGCCTCGTCGTGTGCCCGGTCTGCGGCCGAAGGGCGAAAGGCAGAATGAGTGAGCTCAGGCTATCCGCCTGGGCTGATTGGCGCGCGGGGAACCACCTGCTCCCGGACGCCCGCGCGGCAGGAATCGACCTCACCTGAGATGGCTTGGCAGTTGCGGGTGTCGGCGACCCCCAGATCGCGGCCATCACCTAAGATTTGGTGCTGGCGGCAGGTGTGATCGCGGGGGGCAGGCGAAAGAAATTGACACCCCGCCGTGGGCGGGTTACATAAGGGGTTGGTGCCGGGTTCTTGACGCAGAGGCCGAGGAGGTAACGCAGAGAAAGGCACTATGGCACGGCTGTCTTGGCGAACCGTGGGAGGCCCTCACAATGGCAAGAGGCAGGAAAAAGCGCCGCCGAGCACGCGGACTGGTAGTGGGCCATTTGGAGCGGGTCTCAGCTCGACTGTTGCCATTTTGTGAGCATCAAGCCGCCAGGGCAAGGCTGTCCAGCAGGAGGTCCCGCACCTGGGGCGGTAATTTTATGAAAGCCGCGTGATGAGCAGGGCGTTTCAAAATCGTTTCGAGCCAGAACAGCCGCCGCACGGTGGCGAGGGCGTCGGAGAAGGTCGGCTCGGTCTTGGTGTACCACGCCGCGCCTCGGACCCGCAGGCGGTGATGCCGCGCATGCTCCGCGAAGATCAGGCACACCACGCTGAACAGGCCCAGCAGGCAAGGCCCGGTGCGGAGCACCGACTTGGCCGTCCGTTGCCGGGGCGTCTCGAAGCCCAGGTGCGCCCGCATCTCCTGGAAGGTGGTCTCAATCGCCCAGCGGGCCGTAAACAGGCTGATGATCTCGGGGCCGCGCAGGGTCGGATCGGTGGTGAAGAAGTACTCGTCGCGATGCGTGCCCTGAATGTCCTTCGCATAGACCCAGCGGATCGGAACCAGACCGTGACCGCTCTTGTACCAGCCTCCTTCGCCGCTGGCCCACCGGACGCGACGGGTCTCGCCGCCGTACCAGGTCACCGTGGCGCCGGTCAAGGGGCCCTTGGCCACGACGACCTGCGGGGCCGGCCGCTTGCGTCCCTTCACACGCGGGCGTCCCTTGCGGCCTTTCTGCCGGGCCGGCGGCGGGAGGTACAGGTTGGCGTCTTTGTGAAAGCGGCTGACGAGCGTCACATGGCGGCGGTGCCGGTGGCAGAACCGCGCCAGTTCGTGCGACGCGTAACCGCCGTCGCCCAAGAGAACGAACTTTCGGGCCGGAAACCAGTGAATCAGGACGGCCATCAACTGGCGGGCCAACTGGGGCGAGGTCTTGTGCCGGCGGCCCTCGGCCTGGTTGAGTTTCTCTGGACGGTACAGGGCCACCAGCACCGGCAAGGCCCACCGGCGTGCGGTGAACGGGAACTTCACCGAGACGGCCAGGACCACCCACTTGTGGCCCCACCGCCACACGACGTGCGTGTGGGTGGACCGGACGGCATCGTGATGGCACCCCTTGCCGTAGACGTGCTTGCCGCGATGCTGGGCGGTCGTGTCGTCGACGATGATCCGGATGGGCTCGTTCGGGTCCAGCCATCGGAAGACCGCTTCGGACAAGACTTTGGCCAGTGGCCAGAGCGACCACGCCGCGCGGCTGAAGACACGGTGATAACTACTGGAGTGGCCGGGGGCCAGGCCGCCCGCGCGGCGGAGCATGGCGGTCACGGTGCGGCGTCCCAGGGCGAGAATGGCCCCGACGGCCAGCGGCAGAATCCGCTGGAACGTCGGCTCGGTAAAGGCGATGGAAAAGCTCATCAGAAGCGGCTCCGCTGCCGATGGAAGAGAAAGCATCCCGGACTCCTTTCCGATTCGCTGACCTCGAACATCAGTCAGAATCGGCAGGAGTCCGCTTTTTGCGCCAACAATTCTCTATCCATCGACGGCCTCAAGAAACGGCAAAAGTCGAGCTCAGGTGACGTCTTTGTCAATCGCAGTGATGCGATTACCGAACTCGCCGGCAATCGGCCTGGCATATACGCGCTATACAAGAATAGTGCGCTCTACTACGTCGGACTGGCCCGTAAGCTCAGGCTCAAAGGTCGCGTGAAGAGTCATCTTCGCGACCGACACGCCGGCAAGTGGAACTCCTTCAGCATGTATTTTGTTCGCAGCGAACGTTATCTGAGAGACCTTGAGTCCCTGGCCATTCGAATAGCCTATCCGAAGGGGAACAAGGCGCGCGGCAAGTTTGGCGGCGCACCCGACCTGCGCAGAATGCTCCGGAAAAAGATGTTGCACAGCGCGCGCGAGGAAATTGACGCGCTGATGGGGCGCACGGCGCGGCCCGTTGGCGTTGAGCCGGCCCCCCCGTCCATTTCTACTCACAAGCCCTGGAAAATGCGACGCGAAGATGCCCATGTGCCGGTGCTCAAGGGGTTGCTTACAGACAAGGCCCTGCGCATGCGCTACAAGGGCAAGAAGTACCGCGCTTGGATAAATCGGTCGGGCACAATCCGGTTGAAGCACACAGGCGAGTTGTTCGATTCCCCGAGTAGCGCCGCCAAAGCCATTCGGAAGCAGGAGTCCAACGGCTGGTATTGGTGGGAGTTCAAGAACAATCAGGGCGAATGGCAACGCCTGCAAGAACTCCGACGCAAGCGGTAAGGGCACTGAGACAAGCGACGCCCTGGGCCAAGTCACCTCTCTCGCTTGCCGGGCACTCCAGGGGCGTGCCCCGCCTACATCAGCCCGCCTTCCTGCAGCATCTTTCTCGACGACCGCGCGGCCTCGACCTCAAGAAGATGCTTGCCGCGTCCCATGTTTCGCGGCATCATTGGCACCTGTGCAGACCAGGAACTGGGGGGCCGCTTGTCCAGAGAAGGAGAGTGAAGGAATGGCCAACCTCCTCAGCCTCTTGAACGAGAGAGTCCGCCGCCTGGCCCGTCACGAGATCAGGCGCGAGACCCAGAAGACCCGGCGGCTCACCGCCCAGCATCGGCGCGACCTCGCCGCTCTGAAGCGTCAGGTGGCAGCCCTCGCGCGCACCGTCGCCTTCCTGGAGAAGCAGGAGCAGCTCCGGGTCGCAAGCCCGCCCCCGCTGCCGCAAGAGGCCAAGGGGGTCCGGTTCTCCGCGCGAAGCGTCAAGGCTCAGCGCGCCCGTCTCGGCCTTTCGGCCAAGGACTTCGGCAGGCTCGTGGGCGTCTCGGC
>Ga0315280_10004521_pt1 | contig 20463 bp, 10 predicted proteins | sample YL17G06_40_MG_FD_203697 | JGI IMG/M metagenome (GOLD analysis project Ga0315280, IMG submission 203697) | Sediment microbial communities from Yellowstone Lake, YNP, Wyoming, USA - YL17G06_40 | ecosystem: Environmental > Aquatic > Freshwater > Lake > Sediment | place: USA: Wyoming | collected... | reverse complement strand
AAACGACAAAGAAAAAGGAACGGCGAAGAAAAAGGGAAGAAAAAGGAAAACTTTCTATTTTTTCCTTTAAAGCATCAGAGAAGAAACAATCAATCTCAAAACATAATAAAACTCAGAACATAAGCGCAGAGAAGAAGCTATCCTGGAGCCTGGAGAGTACGGTGAGATCCCCGGAATTCCCTGTCGTACCCATCCCCCATGCGCTTGTCCCCGATGTCCGCGCCTGGTGTGGATTCCGCAGCGCTGCTGCGGAATCGCCTCCGGCGCAGCCAAAGCCCCCTTAGCTCTTGGTTCTTTGAGGTCTTTGGGGTCTTAGTGGTTCGTTTTTGGTATGCGACGGCATCGCTCCAAGCGGTGGTCACCACTGTTTGAATTGCCAATTCTCAAGAAATTCGCTTCCCTCCGGCGCGATTTATGGGAAAATAAGGGATTTTGTGGCGGAGCCTCCACTCTTCCGCGCACTAAATGCGGTGGGGAGTGTCTCCATCATGGGTTGTCGTTAGAAACAGCAAGGTGCATGCCAGCCGATGCGATCCGAGCTTGCGGAGGCCGCCGCTCTCTGCAGTGCCCGGCGGCGGTTGTTCCGGTTTGTTCCTCGCCATGGCAGGAGAAGCGCGTATCCATTGGACTTCGGCTGCGTCTCCGCAGGTGCTGATGTAATGTAAGGCTCCCAGAAAATATGCACAAAGGACTCGACAAGGAAACTCTCGAATTGACGCTGCAGGCCATCCGGGATTTCACCGCTGCGCGCCTGCCGGAAAGCAAACTGCTCGAACTGGACGCCACGCACGAATTCCCAGCGGAGATCGTTCACGACATGTGCGGCTCTGCACTGGGAATCCAGCTTCTTTTTATCCCCGAGGAATTTGAGGGGATGGGAGGGGGCGCCTTTGACGTCTACCGGATCTGTGAAGAGATGGCACGCATTGATCTTGGTGTCGCCACGGGCGTGCTGGCCACTTTCCTGGGAAGTGATCCGATCATATTCGGGGGCACGCACGAGCAAAAGCAGAAATGGCTGACCCGCATTGCGCGCGAGGGATTGCTCATGGCCTACGGCGCCACCGAGCCCGAGGCGGGGAGCGACCTTGCTGCCTTGCGCACGACGGCGACGCCGGTCATGAAAGACGGCAAGGTGGTCGGCTACCGGATCAACGGAAACAAGCAATGGATCAGCAACGGCGGCGTTGCCGATCTTTACAGCGTGCTCGCCCTCACCCCCGGGGGTCCAAGCTGGTTTGTTGTTGAAAAGGGGACGCCGGGCCTGGGGCACGGCAAGCCGGAGGACAAGCACGGCATCCGCGCCAGCAACACGGCCACGGTCTCGCTTGAGGACGTCTATGTTGACGCCGACCGTCTGGTGGGCGATCAGGAAGGTATGGGGCTCATCCAGGCCCAGTTGGTGTTCGGTTACACGCGCCTCATGGTTGCCGCCTTCGGTCTCGGCGCCGGCTGGGCGGCGCTCGACCGCGCCATACCGTATTCGATGGGCCGCATTCAGGGAGGCGCGCCGCTCTCCCAGAAACAAGGGTACACCCACAAGCTCATCGTCCCGCACGCCGTGCGCCTCGAAGCCGCGCGCGCATATATCGAGGAGACCGCGGAGCGCATCGACAGCGGCGGCGGCAGCTTGAACACCGAGGGGGCCATCGCGAAATACATGGCGACAGAAGCCGGCAATTGCGCCGCCGATGCCAGCATCCAGGGGCTTGGCGGCTACGGTTATACCAGGGAGTATCTGGTCGAAAAGATCAAACGCGATGCGCGTATCACCACGATCTATGAAGGAACGTCTGAGATCATGGAGATGACCATTTGCCGTGACCGCTGGCAGTCGCATTTGAAGACGCACGGGCAGTACTACCATGATCTGGCCCGCGCGGTTGAGGAACTGCAGGCGCGCCATGCAAACATCGGCGCCGGCATCGCCGGCCGATGCCTCCACGCGCTCGCAGAGCTTCTGGAGACTGCCCGAATTCACAGGTTAACCCGGCATCAGCACATCCTTTTCCGCTTGGGTGAGTTGATCGCCTATGCCGAATGTGCCGGCAGCCAAGTCCGGCGTGCTGCCCGCGCAGCCGAGAACGGTTTGAATGAAAAGGCTTATACGCGCTTCAGCGCGGGGGCGCTGGCCGCAATGAGCCGGGTTTTCGCCCGCGAAGCGTCGATGAAGCTGGCGGCTGACGGCATGCGCTGGATCGTTGGCGCCGCCGGGTTGCAGGACAGGGAAATCTCCGATCTCGAAAACAAAGTGGGTCTGCCTGCGCTTTACCGAGCACAGGCCGGCCTCATTCAGGATATGGACCAGGTGGCCGACATTCTATACGGGCGGACCACCGCCTGAGGAATCGCCGGTCATCCGCGAATTGTCAGGGCACTGGGGAGTGGAAAGTAATGAAAGTATCGGCACACAGAGCAGTCGCCATTGTCGGCGTAGGAGCAGTTTTGCCTGATGCGCCCAACGCGCGCAAGTTCTGGCAGAACATTAAAGAGGGCGTTCACAGCATCACCGAGGTGCGGGGAGAGCGCTGGGATCCTCAGCTCTATTACGATGCCGATCCGAAAACCCCCGACAAGACCTACTCCAAGATCGGCGGCTGGGTGCGCGAGTGGGAGTGGGATCCCTTGAAGTGGCGGATGCCGATACCGCCTCGGGTCGGTCAGGCCATGGATCTCACGCAGAAGTGGGCGATCGTCGCGGTCCGCGAAGCGCTGGCCGACTACGGCTACCCGAACCGTTCACTCGATGCGGAGCGAACCGCCGTCATTCTCGGCAATGCCATGGCCGGAGATAGTCACCTCTACTCCGCTGCCCGCGTCCTGTTCTCCGAATATGCGCTGGAACTGACCCGGATTCCCAGCTTCGCGGCGCTGCCCGCAGATGCGCGCAGGACCATCGTCGAGCAACTGCACACAGGGATCGGGAAACGACTTCCTGAGATCACCGAGGACACGATGCCCGGCGAGCTTGCCAACATCATCGCGGGGCGCATCGCGGCGCTCTACGATTTCAAAGGGCCCAACTTTGTCACCGATGCGGCTTGCGCTTCTGCCATGGCGGCCCTCAGCGCCGCCATTGGCGGCCTGGTGGACAACGACTACGATGCGGTTCTGACCGGCGGCATCGATGCCAACATGAGCCCTTCCACCTTCGTGAAGTTCTGCAAGATCGGTGCGCTTTCCGCAACCGGGTCCCGCCCCTATGCCGCCGGCGCCGACGGATTCGTGATGGGGGAAGGAGCCGTGATTTTCCTGCTTAAGCGGCTGAGCGACGCGGAGCGCGACGGCGACCGGATTTATGCCGTCATCCGCGGCCTGGGCGCGTCGAGCGACGGCAAAGGTAAAGGCATCACCGCGCCCAACCCCATCGGGCAGAAGATCTGCGTCCGGCGGGCCTGGTACAACGCCGGTATCGCACCCTGCGCGGGCGACCTCATAGAGGGTCACGGCACCTCTACTCAGGTGGGCGACGTAGTCGAAGTCCACAGCCTGAGTGAGGTGTTTGCGGAATTCGGCCTCCCTTCCGGCTCGATCGCTCTCGGATCGGTGAAGTCGAACATCGGTCATCTCAAAGGCGCCGCGGGCGCCGCCGGCATCCTCAAGGCCATGTTCGCCCTGCACGAGAAAGTGCTGCCGCCGACCGTCAACTTCCAGAAGCCGAATCCCGATATCGACTTTGCTCATTCCCCCTTCTTCGTCAACACCAGCTTAAAGCCTTGGGAGGTGCAAAACGATGCCGTCCGCCATGTCGGCGTGAGCGCCTTTGGTTTTGGTGGAACCAACTTTCACACGGTTCTGGAGGAGTACATCCCGGGCCGTCTCCAGGCCGAAGGCAAGCTGAAGGTTTCAGTCCCCGCCATGGAGTGGCAACCTGGCAAAATGGAAGCTAAGACGCCGTTGCGCGGGGCGCTGCTGATCGGCGCCGACTCGGAAGCGGCGGTCATTGGACGATTGCGGGCGGCGCAGCGGGAGGCCACTGCCGGCAGGGCTCCGGCGCCGGTGCCTCCCGCCGAACACGATCTGCGGGCGCCAGTGCGCCTGGCGATCGATTATGGCGATGCCGCCGATCTGGCCGACAAATGCGGCAAGGCGCTCAAAGCGTTCGAGGAGAGCCAGGCGGGTCGCTGGAAGGCATTGCGTGCCAAAGGCATTTTCTTGGGGGGAGGACCTGCGCCCAAAGTGGCATTCCTGTTTGCCGGACAAGGTTCGCAGTACGTCAACATGCTCAAGTCGTTGCGGGAGAACGAGCCTATCGTTGCGGAAACCTTTGCCACTGCGGACCGCGTCATGCAGCCGTTAGTCGGCAAGCCGCTGAGCGCCTTCATTTTCCTGGATGAAGCGGATGAACAATCCCTGGCGCTCGCCGAGGAGAACTTGAAGCAGACCGCCATTACTCAACCCGCAGTACTCACAGCAGAGGTTGCGCTGGCCCGGCTCATCGGAGCATACGGCATCACTCCCGACATGGTGATGGGGCATAGTCTGGGCGAATATGGTGCACTCGTGACGTCGGGCGCCATGTCTTTCGAAGAAGCCCTTCGGGCCGTCAGCGCCCGAGGCAGCGAGATGACCAAGTGCGCACTCGATGACAATGGGGTTATGGCGGCGGTCTTCGGTCCGATCGAGGAGATCGAAAAGGTCCTAACCACCATCGATGGTTACGTGGTCATCGCCAACATAAACAGTACCAGAGAAGCCGTCATCGGCGGCGCCACGGCGGCGGTCGAGAAAGCCATCGCTGCTGTGCGCGACGCCGGCTATGTGGCGCGCCCGCTTCAGGTCAGCCACGCATTTCACACCAAGATTGTGGCTCCGGCCAGTGAATCGCTGACACAGGTCCTGCGGGCCATGACGCTGCAGTCGCCGGCCATTCCAATCATTGCCAATGTTACCGGATCGTTCTACCCGATGAGGCCTGGGGTAGTTCCCGACATGATTGACCTGCTTGGGAAGCAAGTCGCTTCACCGGTGCAGTTCGTCAAGGGATTGAATACCCTCTATGAGGCGGGCGCCCGCGTTTTTGTCGAAGTCGGTCCCAAGCGCGTGCTCTACGGTTTCGCTGAGGACGTGCTTGGCGGCCGCGAAGGCGTGGTCTCGCTCTTTACCAACCACCCGAGAGTCGGAGAAGCTGCATCTGTCAATCTGGCCTTGTGCGGCCTGTATGCGGCCGGCCTGGGCGTTGGAGAGTCGCGCGCTGCTGTCTCGGAGCCGGGCGTGCCTGAAGTGCGGGCCGGCAGTCCGGCGCCGGCGGCGAGCAGGGAATCTGCCCTGCCCTCCATACCGCAGGCGCCACCGGCGCCGCTCGAACCGCTTGCCCCCCCGCCGGTGCGCGCAGCCGCCGCGCCCGAGACCGACCGCTACCTGGAGCTCGGTCATCTTTTTGCCGAATTCTTGGAACGCGGTTTTCAGCTCTATTCGGCTGCCCGGCCTTCGCGGGGCCCGGTGCGTATCGGCGTTACCGGCGCGGCGCTCGGCTTGCCCGGAGTGGATCGAGTTTTCGACGACTCCAATATCGAGCGGATCCTGCGAGGCGACCAGTTCATTGATCTCGTCCCCATGCATCTGCGCCGTGCCATGGTCGAGAAAAACATTACGCGACTCGTCAAGAGCGAAGCAGGGGAGGGAAGGTTTGAGACCATCGAGAATCTCGACGATGTCATCAAGCTGGCGGGACGAGCGAAGAACGTCGACCTGGTCCGCGACTTCGGCTTTCCCGAGGACCGGCTGGCGGCTCTCGATCACGTCACCCGACTCGCCATCGCTGTAGGAATCGACGCCCTGCGGGACGCCGGCATCCCGCTCGTGATGCGCTACAAAACCACGACAAAGGGGACCATGTTTCCCGATCGCTGGGGCCTCCCCGACGAGATGAGGGACGACACCGGCGTGCTCTTCACCTCCGCATTTCCGGGTTACGATTCGTTCGAGGAGATCATAGCGGGATTCTATCGCGACCGCATCCGCCGCGAACGCATGGAGGAATTGGCCGGCCTGCGCGCCAGAGCGTCGCAGTTCGGCGGCAACGGCCTGGTGGAAGAGCTCGATCGGCGCATTGCCGAGCTTCGCGCTGAAATTGAAAAGAAGCCGTATCGATTCGACCGGCGATTCCTGTTCCGGGTCCTTTCCATGGGACACTCGCAGTTCGCCGAATACATCGGCGCACGTGGTCCCAACACCTCTACGAACGGCGCCTGCGCCAGCGGTACGCAAGCTGTCGCCTTCGCGTCCGACTGGATCCAGATGGGCCGGTGCCGGCGCGTCATCATCATCTCTGCCGACGACGTTACTTCGGATAACCTGATGGGCTGGTTCGGCTCGGGTTTTCTCGCTTCCGGCGCGGCGGCTACCGACGAAGTTGTCGAGGAGGCTGCGACTCCCTTCGACCGGCGGCGTCACGGTTTGCTCATCGGCATGGGTGCGTCCGCCATGGTTCTCGAAAGCCTGGAGTCGGCGCACGAACGCGGATTGCAGCCTATCTGCGAAGTGCTCGGCTCCGTGGCTGCCAACAGTGCCTATCACGGGACCAGGCTAGATGTGGGCCACATCTGCCAGATTATGGAGAAGCTGGTCTCGGATGTGGAAGCGCAGTGGGGCATCAATCGGTACCAGATCGCGCCGCAAACGGTGTTCGTATCCCATGAAACTTACACCCCGGCCCGCGGCGGCAGCGCCTCGGCCGAGGTTTTTGCTCTGCGTCACGTTTTCAAAGATGCTGCGGACAAGATAGTGGTTGCCAACACCAAAGGCGCTACCGGACATCCGATGGCGGTCGGCATCGAAGACGTTGTCGGCGTCAAGATCCTGGAGACGGGGATTGTTCCCCCGGTGCCGAACTTCAAGGAAGTGGATCCCGAGCTGGGCATGTTGCACCTCTCTAAGGGTGGGCATTACCCCGTGCAGTATGCGCTGCGGCTTGGGGCGGGCTTCGGTTCCCAGATCTGCATGACGCTCTTGCGCTGGACGCCAACCCCGGACGGCCGGCATCGCAACCCCGATGCTCTTGGTTTCAGCTACCGCATCACGGATGAAAAGGCCTGGCGGGCCTGGATGAAGCGCATCAGTGGCTACGAGAAGCCGGAGTTCGAAGTCGCCCAGCGCACCTTGAGAATCATAGACCAGGGGCGCGCCGTCCTGACTGTGGGCGCCCCGCCTCAGATACAACTGCCGGTTCAGCCGCAAGCGAGGGAGGTGGCGGCGCCCCCAATCCCTGCGGTGGCCGACCAGCAGCCCGTTGTTCCGCCACTGCAGGAGGCAGCTCCTGCGGCACAAGCTCCTGTCGCGCCTGAGCTGGCCCAAGCAGCTTCCGGCCTTGCCCCCGATCCCGTCCAGGTCGAGGTGATGCGCATCATTTCTGAGAAAACCGGCTATCCGCTCGATATGCTCGATCCGGATCTTGATCTGGAGGCCGACCTCGGCATCGACACGGTGAAGCAGGCCGAGATGTTTGCGGCCATCCGCACGGCGTATGGCATCCCCCGCGACGACACCTTGAAGTTGCGCGACTTTCCGACTCTGGCCCACGCGATCAAGTTCGTCTACGATCGGCGGCCCGATCTGAGGGCGCCCGTTCCGGCCGCTCCGGCCGTGGCCCCGCAGGCTGTGACAGCCGTTTCCGTTCAGGATCCCGTGAAGCAAAGGGTCATGGCGATCGTTGCCGAGAAGACAGGTTATCCCGCGGACATGCTCGACCCGGATCTAGATCTGGAGGCCGATCTTGGCATTGACACGGTAAAGCAAGCCGAGATGTTCGCGGCCATTCGCGCAGCCTACGACATTCCACGCGACGACGCGCTCAAGCTGCGCGACTTTCCCACTCTGGAGCATGCCGTCCAATTCGTTTACAGCCGGCGGCCGGACCTGAGAGCGCCTGCCGTTGAGGCTGCGCCGCCGGCGCCGGCGGCGCCCCCGACCGCCGCCGCCCCAGGTGCGACGGCAATTCCCCTGGCCGATTCCGAAGAGGATGCGGTGCAAACCAATGTCTTGCGCATCATCGCCGAAAAGACCGGCTATCCGCCGGACATGCTGGATCTCGACCTTGACCTGGAGGCTGACCTCGGCATCGACACCGTCAAGCAGGCCGAGATGTTCGCGGCCATCCGTGTCGCTTACGACATCCCGCGCGATGATTTGCTGAAGCTGCGTGACTTCCCGACGCTCAAGCACACGATCCAGTTTGTGTACGATCGCAGGCCGGACCTCAAGCAAAAACAGGGAGCCGCCCAGGCTGAGCCGATACGGCCTGTGGCTGCGCCTTCTCCAGTGACGGCGGGCGTTCAGGCCATCGCAGGCAGCATGGAAGCGGCTGCTGCGCTCCCGCGCCGGGTTCCGGTCCCGCTGATTCGCCCTGCGCTCAAATTCTGCAAGGCTACCGGCGTTCGGCTGACGCCGGACAGTCGCGTGATTGTCATGACTGATCAAGGGGGCGTAGGCAAGGCGCTCGCCGGGAGGCTCGAGAAACTCGGCGCGCAGGTGCTTCTCGTGAGCGACGCGCCCGACGCGGACACTCTGATCCGGCGCATCGAGGAATGGAAGGCGCAAGGCCCGATTCAGGGCGTCTACTGGCTGCCGGCACTGGACCACGAAGGAGATGTCGCGACAATGGACCTTGCCGCCTGGCGCGAGGCGACGCGCGTCAGGGTAAAGCTCCTCTATGCGGCCATGCGCTCGCTGTACGATCATGTGGGCCCGCGCGGGACATTCCTGGTTTCGGCAACTCGGCTCGGCGGCCTGCACGGCTACGATGAAGCCGGCGCCGTGGCTCCGCTCGGCGGCTGTGTCACCGGGTTCACCAAGGCGTTCAAGCGCGAGAAGGGCGATGCGCTCGTCAAAGTTGTCGATTTCGAACCAAGCCGAAAGACCTCCGCTTTGTCCGAAGTGCTGATCGAGGAAACGCTTTGGGATCCGGGAGCCGTGGAGATCGGTTACAAGCACGGCCATCGCTGGTCGATCGGTCTCGAAGAAAAGCCGCTGAGCGATGGCATGCCGGCCCTGGCCCTCGGCAAAGACACTGTGTTTGTTGTCACCGGGGCTGCCGGAAGCATTGTCTCCGCCATCACCGCGGATCTGGCCGCGGCTTCGGCAGGGACTTTCCACCTGCTCGACCTCGCGCCCAAGCCTGATCCCGCCAATCCCGACCTGCAGCGCTTTGCCGGCGACAAGGAGGGCTTGAAACGGGATATTTTTGAACGGCTCAAAGCACGCGGAGAACGCGTCACTCCGGTGATGGTCGAGAAGGAGATGGCTGTCCTGGAGCGCTCGCATGCGGCGCTTGTCGCCCTCGACGCAGTCAAGCAGGCTGGCGGGATCGCACGCTATTACAGCGTCAACCTGCTCGATGCCGCGGGGGTCGCAGCGGCCATGCAAGAGATTGCCCGCACGAGCGGCCGCATCGATGTCCTGCTGCACGCTGCCGGAGTGGAGGTGAGCCATCTGCTCCCTGACAAGAAGCCGGGCGAGTTCGACCTGGTCTTCGATGTCAAGAGCGACGGGTGGTTCAATCTGCTCTCGAACCTGGGCGAGATGCCCCTTGGGGCTGCGCTGGTCTTCAGCTCTATTGCCGGGCGTTTCGGCAACGGCGGGCAGACAGACTACAGCTCCGCCAATGATTTGCTCTGCAAGAGCATATCGAGCTTCCGTACAACGCGTCCGCAGACCCGGGGCATTGCCATCGACTGGACCGCCTGGAGCGGCATCGGCATGGCGGCGCGCGGGTCGATACCGGCCGTCATGAAACAAGCCGGCATCGACATGCTCGCGCCGGAAGCCGGCATTCCGGTGGTTCGCCGCGAGCTAACTGCCGGGGGACGTGGCGAGGTGATCGTGGCGCAGAAGCTGGGCATCATGCTGAAAGAGTTGGATGAAGACGGCGGGCTCGACGCGGCGAATGGAAGCTGGATGGATGCCGCACTGGGTGTCATGACCGGAAAGGTTGTCGGCATGGGCCTTTACAGCGGCTTGACGGTAGAGACCACCCTCGATCCTGCCAGGCAGCCGTTCCTGTACGACCACCAGATCAACGGCACCCCGGTGCTCCCGGGGGTCATGGGCATCGAGGCGCTGGCAGAGGCTGCAAGGCTTGTTTTTCCTGAGCGGCACATCGGCGCGATTGAGAATGTCAATTTCCTCTCTCCGTTCAAGTTCTACAGGTCCCAGCCGCGCACCGTGATTCTGCGCGCAGACTTTACTTCGGAGGGAGAAGACGTAATCGCAGACTGCAAGCTCATCGGCTCCCGTGTGCTCCACGGGCAAACGGCGCCGGAGATTACAACCCATTTCACCGCGCGAGTGCGTTTGACAACGAACCCGTCGCAGCCCGAGAAACACGAGGCGGTCGGCAAGTTCGCTGATGGGAACAAAGTCCATGCCGCCGATATCTATCGCCTCTATTTCCACGGCCCGGCATACCAGGTGGTCGAGAGCTCGTGGCGGGCGGGCAATGAAGTAGTCGGGCTTTATGCCTCGAATCTGCCCGCAAACCACGATCCGGACAATCTGCCGACGCTGGTCTTGCCGCGTCTGATCGAGTTGTGCTTCCAGACTGCCGGCATGTGGGAGCTGGCAACCAGGGCCCGCATGGGACTCCCGTACCGGGTCGACCACTTGAGTATTCTCATGCCGTCCGGAAGCGGCCAAGCGAGACTGCACGCGGTGGTGGTTCCGAATGCGGACGGCGGCTTCGATGCCCGCGTCGTGGATGAAAAGGGGAACGTCTGGCTTAAGCTGCGCGGCTACCGCACGATGGCGCTGCCGGATGCCGTCGACGAATCTCTGCTGGCGCCGCTCCGGGCGGCGATGAGCTGAAAGCCAGAGACCGCAGAGGAACACGGGTGAGCGCAGATCCACATCTGCATTCATCGGCGTTTGCCTGCAGATTCGATTGGTGTCGATGGATCACCTCACGCTTTACTCATTTTCCCAGACGCTCGCCGACCTGCCCGCGGACGAAAGCTGGCTTGCTGCGGGCGAGCGGGACCGCGTCGCCGTTTTTCGCTTCCCCAAGCGGCGCAACGACTGGCTTCTGGGTCGCTGGACTGCCAAGCAGGCCCTGCATTCTTTTCTGGCCCAGAGCGGCCACGACGCGCCCGAGTATCAGGCATTGGAGATCAGGAGTGCGCCGGACGGAGCTCCTGAAGTTTTCTTAAACGGCCAGCCGGCGCCTGTGTCGCTTGCACTAAGCCACAGCGGCCGGGAGGCATTCTGCGTGATCTCGCGCCCTGGCATAGCGTTGGGCTGCGACCTCGAAGCGATCCAGGCGCGCGACCAAGCATTCATTGAGGATTATCTTGGCGATGAGGAGAGATTGCTTGTGGCGCATGCCCCAGCCGACGAGCAGCCTCTGTTGGCCACCTTGATATGGAGCGCCAAGGAGAGCGCGCTCAAGTGCCTGCGCGAGGGCTTGCGGCGAGACACCCGCAGCGTTCTAGTCAGCGTCGGAGGTGCGGGGAAGTCGGGCTGGAGTTCGTTGACTGTGCGTTGTCTGGAATCGTCGCGGCTTTTTTACGGATGGTGGCGGAGCGCCGGCGGATACGTGCAGACCGTGACGGCCGACATGCCTGCAAGGGAGCCGGTGGAACTCCGGCTGTGAGCGCCCGCTCAGTGGAGTTCTTTCTCCAGTACATCCCATAGATGCGGCAGGGAAAGCACGCCTCCGGTTCTGCCCAGGGCAGGCTCAGCCACTTGCGCTACCATGTAACGCCTGGCGGCGCCGATCAGTTCGGCGGTGACATTGAATCGGTTGTAGTCCTCCGCCGACGGATTGGCGGAGAGCTTGGTTTCCACTGCCCAGAGGCGGGAGCCAAGCTTGAATACCAGGTCCACCTCGTACCCGTCCGAGGTACGGAAGTAGTGCGGTTCCACAGCCTCGCCACATGCTGCCAGCAGGCCGAGCACTTGATGAATGACGAAGCCTTCCCAACTCGCGCCCACCCAGGGCTGGTGGAGCAGGTCATCCATCGTGCGCACGCCGAGGAGTGCGTGGAGCAATCCCGAGTCGCGCCAGTGAATCTTGGGCGAGCGCACCAGGCGCTTCTTGAGGTTCGGAAGCCAGGGTGGAAGCCGGCGGATGAGGAAGGCGCCCTCGAGGAAGTCGAGGTAGCTATTGACGGTGTGGTAGCTGAGCCCCAGGCTTTGGCCAACCGTGCTGGCATTCCAGACTTGTCCTTGCACAGCAGCCAACATGCGCAGCAAGCGCAGCGTGACCAGCGGTTTGGCAGGCAGTCCCCAGACCGGCAGATCACGCTGGGAAAGTAAGGTCAGGTAGTCCTGCTGCCATTGCGGGAATCTCCCCGGCTTCAGGATGCCCCCATCGGGGAAGCCGCCGCGCAGCCAGAAGTCGGCAAGCGGCTTGTCCCGCCTTTCTTTCGTGAGGAATGGTGTCAGCTCTACCAGCGCCAGCCGCCCGGCGAGCGATTCGGCGACATGCTTCATCAAAGCGGGTGAGATGGATCCCAGAAGAAGGAAGCGGCCGTTGCGCCGGCGGTCGGCATCGATGGCACCGCGCAAGCGCGGGAACAATTCCGGCCATGTCTGAGCTTCGTCGAGGACAACCAAACGGCGGGCAAGGAGGAGTTCGTCCCACTGAAGATCGAGGCGCAAGCGGTCAGGCTGCAGCTCGAGATCGAAGTAGGTCCCCGAGATCGCGCGCGCCAGGGTAGTCTTGCCGGATTGACGCGGGCCGACGAGGATTACGGCAGGATTCTCCTTCAGGCGCCGGCGGAGGAGCGGTGCTACGATCCGTGCGATCATTGCACAATAGAAACACATTTCTATTGTGCAAGCAAGCGAAAGATGCCGCCTGCCTGCGCCGTCGTCGGGAAGCATCCACTATGGAGAGCACGGAGATCCGAGGAACTCGACATTATTTACCTGGGCAATCCGACCAGGCTGCCCTTGTAAGGACAGATGAGTTTATGTCCCGAGATCCTGATATTGCGCTGGACGCGGTCTAGCTCCGAAGGCGCAGGCCTGCCGGAGTACTTCTGCCTGATTAATTCCAGCATCCGGTCCACGGGGGCTATGGAGTGTCGTTAGGAGTCTTCCCGGGCACTCAAGCAATGGGTTCAGGCGCCATTTCGATGGCCTGTCGAACAAGATCTTCGGACACTCGAAAACCAAGGTCTAGTTGTAACTTGCGCACCATACTCCCCAGTTCTGGCGCGCGACCTTCCAGATTAAGGCGAGCCAGTAGACGTAAAGTTCCAACAGCCTTTCGACCCATTCGTTCCGCAATCTTGCGAGCACGCCCCTCGTCCCCGATGAAGAACGCGGCGTCCTTTTCCTGCGCCTGTATGAGGGCCTCCGCTTCGCCCTCGTGGAGTTGATCTCTGAGTAGATTTACATTCCACTCGTCGGCCGCCCCACACCTGATAAACCATCCGGTTTCGTAAAGCTTATTGAGACGGTATCGGAATCTCCCTTTCCTGTTCAGTTCCCGCTGGACGGACCTCGGCACGTAGACCATGTCGAAGAAGAGAGACAGCTCTCCAGCGAGACCCAGGTGTGTGAGATTAATTAGTGGGGAACTGTCAACAACCGCGGTGCGCACTATTTTTCGCTAAGCGAGAAAAGCAAGAGTAGTCCAATACCAAGCGCGACCAACGCGCCGATGGCTTGGGTTTTCTCCTTGCTCAGCCGTTGCTCGCCAAGAAATTTGCCGATATCAGCTTCCAACTTTCCAGGATTGTCCCACGGCGAGAAGGTAAAGACGCGCGGAAACTGCGTGAGCAGAGGATGACCGGCAAGGTCCGAATGCACGATTGGAATTACAAGCTTTTTCTTGGCCAACGCGTGCTTCATTTCCCTCTGAACGAAAAGGTTGGCTTGGCTAGTGAGAATGGCTAAGACGCAGTCCGAGCGGTCGATCGCGTTCTGGACTTCACCCGGCACGGTCCTTGCCCGAGGAGAGGTAGCAGAGTCGCGCCGCGGCACATACATTTCGATACCGTGCGCTGCTGCCAAAGTCTGCAAACGCCATGCGAGCGCTTGCTCGGCAGGATCAAGGCTGTAGCTCAAGAAGACTCTGAAGGCCATTGTAGGAACATTATACGTCACCATAGCTTGCAGTGCTAATGTTGTTGTTGGATGATCAATAGTCAATTGCTTCTAAGAACCGGGGTGAGGATCGCATGAGTTGGTGCGGAAAGCACAGGGAATTCGCCCGGGAACCGGGCAAGATCGGTTGCTGCCGCCGGCTCGGGCGGTGGCGGAGCGCCAGCGGATACGTGCAGACCGTGACGGCCGACATGCCTGCAAGGGAGCCGGTGGAACTCCGGCTTTGAGTGCCCGCATTGACGCGGACCGACGAGGGCTACGGCAGGATTCTCCTTCAGGCGCCGGTGGAGCAGCGGCGCCACGATCCGTGCAATGATTGCACAATAGAAACGCATTTCTATTATGCAAGCAAGCCAAGGATGCTCCCTGACTCCAGCGTCGTCGGGGATCGTCCACTACGGAGAGCGCGGAGATCTGAAGAACTCGACAGGATTGATCTGGGGAATCCGATCAGGCTACCCTTGTAAGGATAGATGAGTATTATGTCCGCGGATCAGCGTGTCACTGCACCACCAGGGTGCGTTCGATCACAAGCAGCCTAGCGGCAATCCATCATCAAGGGGCCGACGTTCTCATCTATCCACCCAAAGATGTTTCGGGGCGCTTGATTACTGCTTGCCTGTGATCTGCATAGTCAGGGTGCCGAGATCGAGGGGCTTGTCGCTGCGTCCGCCCACCATTTCCAGGATGATGAATTCCTTCGTGATAATTTGTGGGGCAGACCTCACGCTAGGTTGAGAGGGATCGATGATCACCACGCTGATCCGCAAAATATATGTGCCCGCCGGGATGTCCTCCACACGGAAAGAACCATCTGGTGCAACAACAAAAGCATAATTACGCTGAGAACGCATCTGGTTCTTGCGTTCTTCCGATTGGAGCCACGCGTTATAAGCTGATCGGTCTTGCGGACTCGGCGCTGGTGCTGTCGGCATTTTCAATGAAATGCCGGCCGACGCCCGTCTCCAGTCGATCGGAAAATCCGTGCCGGAAACAACGACGCGTCCGATCAGAGGACATCCCATGCCGCCCAACTTGACTGAGGACGTTTCTCCCGACCTGACGACAGTTGAAGTGGACTGACTCTCGATGGGCGAAGAAAATGGTGTATTCGCAACATGGTATTCGCCCCGGGGAACCATGGGGAACAGAAACTCTCCCTCGGCATCGGTTTGAGCATTCATGCGGACGCTAAAAGCAGGCGTGGGAGAAGAAGAGACTAGGGACACCAGCGTCACTCTCTGATCTGCGCCGACCTTGTTTCCGATCTGGAAGGTTCCCTCAATCCGCCCCCAAGGTTCCAGGATCAGGGTTCCCGAAGCCGTGAGTTGGTCCACCGCCACCGCCGCGAAGCCCTTTTCGTGGGTGGCGATGACGGTGTGTGCATCCGGCACGACTGCCAGAGTGAACCTGCCTGATTCATCGGTGGTGGCATTGGAGAGCGTTCCGTTAATTCCCGGCCTCACATTTTTGAGCCCACCTACGGAAGGCGCGCTTGGCATCTTTTCTGGGCTAGCTGCAGCACTGCGATTGACGGTGTAGCCACCGCAAAGAAAAACGTTGGCCCCCGCAACTGGTTCACCGCCGGGCAACTTTACTATACCAGCAGGTCCATCACCTCTTGTCAGGGCAATGTCCAGCGTCCAGTCACCCTCTTTGAAATCCAAGGATTGTGAGGTATCCGGAAGATAACCGGCCGCCTCAATTGTAAAGCGATACTTCGATTCCTGTTCGCTCAGGGATACGGTAAACTCGCCGTTTCTGCCCTCAGCGGATGTCGTATCGAGGCGGGCCCGGCCCCGGACTGCGACCGTAAACTTATCGATCGGCATCATCGTCTTCGCATCCACCACCTTCCCCGAAATGCGCATGACCCGAAGTCTATGTAGTATGATTTCGTTCTCTTTGAAAGGTTCCAGGGCAAGAAAATTCTCAGGTGCCTTGAAGCCTTGGGCGGACACCGTATACAAAAGGGTCTGAGCCGGTGCAGAATCCCACAGAAACCGGCCTTCCATATCCGTCTTGTCCCGCCACAAGTCCTGCCAGGAGAAAGGCGGAACGGGACTAAGAATACTAGGAACGGTCATAAGCACCGCCCCAACGATGGGCTGGCCTTCATCATCAATAACCCGGCCGCGCACGATTTGTCCTTTGCCCAGACGAAACTCAATGTCGGGCATGGGAGGGATGACTTGGATGGTCCTGACGTCTGGAGCATAACCCTTTGCCTGCACCATGAGAGTCATTTCTCCGCGTCTCGCGTGGGTAAAAGCAAAACGACCATCCCGTGTGGTCGAAGTGGTCGAAACTGTCGAAAAGGTTACGATTCCTGCCATCTGACTCACCGTGGCGCCTTCGATTGCCTTGCCATTTTCGTCAGCAACAATCCCTGCCACCAAGAGACCGTACTCCATGAGCAGGACCGCTTTTCCTGCCTTGAGTTCGTCCATTGCAACGGGTTGAATTTTTTGGTGGGTAATGGGATCTTCTGAAGCAATGGACGTGTCGGTCCAACAGTCGCGTTGCACGTATTCCGGGTGAGTTAATCTGATCTCGAAACTCAGGGCGTCAGAACGAAATTCATTGCAAGTCCAGTGGCCTGAAGCGTCCGTTTGAGTTACCAATGACGTGTTGACGCTCTCGTGATCGGTCGGCTTTGGATCGAGTGCATGAATAAATCTTGCTCTAATTCTGACTTTCGCATCACGGATGGCATTTCCGCTGTCATCGCGAACGTAGCCCCCAATGGTCCCGCCTTTTACGAGTTTGAAGGTGTACTCAGCAGGATAGTCTTCGCCAGTACGAAATTCTGTCCTGCGCGATACATAGCCATCAGCCCTGACGCTGATCGCTATTGGGGGCATGACCGAAATAGCGCAGCGCCCGTCCGTGTCTGTTATCAGCTCTCCACCAAGTGGAATCCCCTCGGCCCCGTAGTCAATTCTTGGTCCGGGGTGAAGCGATGCACCCTCGATTCCGCGCCCGGTAGCCGCATCGATGACCCGAAAGATGATGGTGTGGCCTGCCTGCTCGGTTCCGGGCGCAGGAGTGGTCGACCCGGCATCCACCGTCATTGGTGTGGTTGCTCTTTTTGTCGGCAGGCTACTTTCGCCACCGGTACTTATGTTTGCTGGAGTCTTGTGAAAGGCTCGTTTCTGAATCCCTGGGAGAAAGAGTAACCCGAGGAGGATCACAATAAGGATACCCGTCCAAGCGAATCTTGGAGTGGTGATGAATTTGGCGCTCATGATTCGCTTGAACCTCCTTCGAAGAGAATCACGCTCACCCATATAAGCGGGCGCGTCACCTCCCAGGCGCTTTCCGGACGCAACCCGCTGCACCTCTATTGATAGGCAATTGCTTCCTATAGCCGGCTATACGATAGCATTGTTTGGGGAGAAAAGAGCACAAGATTTTTCGTGTTCCTCGCCGAAATTCCGTCCGCCATGAAACTATTGACATTACGGCTACCGACATACAACCCAATCTGACATGATGAAAGAACATTTTGCCTACCGGCGGCAGTAAGATCCGCACTCAGAAATTGACAACAACTCGCGCTTGAGAACCTCGCTTTGAGAAAACAACCGCTCATTCTGAATTGCACTCAGCCGCGCCCGCAATTGAGGTGGCTCTCAAAGAACCAACACGACCGTGGTTGGGCTATGATCGCTGGCACCCTCCCCGTCTTTCGTGATCATCTTGAGTCGTGGCCCCGGCGGATAGAGTCTTTATCTCTGACTTCTTTGCATTTCTGTAAGAAGAATGAGCCCTCAGTCGTCTTTCCCTCTTTGGTTGCGACCAACGCTCGGGATAGTCGAAATAAAATGGGTTTTCGGGTCGGAGTCCGACTGTCGTGGGTCTCATGTCAACTTCCGCCGCCTGCTCCAGAGATCACATCCGGGCCACGCTTGCCCGTTTTATTCCGAATCGGCGGTGTGGACGTGGAATCTTCGCACACTTCCTTCTTCCGTCGCGACTTGTGAGTGCCGCCCGCTCAGCAAACCTGAAGTTCATCCATATCGCCGTCCGGTGACGCGGAGGCAATCGGTGGCGGCGGAACGTAGGCCGAAGCACTCCAGAATCTCTTGGACCGCCTCGGGCCGGTAAATCGCAGGCAGAATCGGCATTCGGCCACCACAAGTGGGGCATTCCAAAACATCAAGTGCGAAAACGCGCCGCACCAGCTCAACCCAAGAGTAATTGCGTCCGTGGCATCTGCGTAGCTCTTGGGGACTGGTCTCGGAACAGGCTGCTATGAGCACTCCGCGCGATCCGCACTGCTCATTCGTGAGCCCTGGCGAGAGTGTCGAAAAGATATCTGCTCTCATCGCGCGAAGTTGCAAAAGTCCCAACACCAGTCTTCTAGGGTAAGAATTGGCACCCCATTGTAACATTCCCAATACATTTCATCACAATAATCCTCGTCATCGGTGGCGTCATAACAAATGTCCCAAAAATGCTCAGGGTCACATTGTGATAACCCTGGTATCAAACACGGGTCCCAACACCAGTCGCAAGATAAGCCAGACGCAGCGCCAGCGACTGGTTGCAATAACATGAGCAAAGCCGCCAGACAAATAAAAAGAGTTGCTAGCCTTTTAATCATGATCACACCTCCTGGTGTCAGATAATCGTAGCTGATAATTCACTTTGACATATGCCGCAACCGCGACGGTTACCGCTTTGTTCGGGTGACTCGGCACCCTAATGGGGCTGCCGAACCAGCATTTTAGTCCGAAAAGTGAGAGTCTTAGGGACCAGCCAGTTCATTCAAAATTTCAGACTGCTGCGCAACCGACAGCAGACCTAACCACGAATTCTTGACTCGCCCCTGCTTATCCACCAAGATCAATGTCGGGGTACCCGTAGCACCAACCGAGGATGGCGGCAAAGACAAAATAGTCTGTATCGGCAATCCCAGCTGGCCCAGGTATCTCTTAGCCGTGTCGATATCCTGCGGCAAGACGGCGATCAACTTGGTTTTGCTGTTCTCGGTGGTTCTGCTCACCAACCGTTTGTAGAAATCGGCACTCTGCGAACAAAAGTGACATCCGGCAGAGAGAACCAGCAATAAAGTCTGGCCGCTGGATTTCCAGTTGACACCGTTTAATGAAATCTGGGAGCCTGGGGTCAGCACGCCTCGCACCGCCCGGGTCAGTCCCGGCCGATTCTCCAGCCGCGTTTTGATAAAGGTTGTACCTACTAGAACCGCAATGATGACAATTGCAAGGTTGGCGGACACTTCAATTCGTTTCACCGTGGTTTCCTTCATCTAGCTCCTTCTCTGTGGTCGGCCTGAGATGCCGCCGGTAAGAAATGAGCCGGCGCCACAATCTCTAGGAGGCCCATGGGACCGGATAATCAAAACTGCATCCTCGAGGGTCGAACCCGAGATGATGCCGATACTGGTGGCCGAATGTCTCTCTTTCAGCGTCAATCCCGACTGAACCAGGACCTTGTCGGTAAAAAATGCAGGGGAGGCGACCCCAGAGAAGAAAGCGGGGCCCGAGCGCCAGTGCCTCTCCGATGGTTTGGTAGCAGGGGATCGACTCGATCCGACTGATCTCGAGCGCAAGCGGATAGTACGGATCGCGCGGCTCGCACACTACAAAAGCGCCGCCATCATAGGGAGACTCGCCGGCAGTCCGGCGCGGCGGATCCTGCGCCCACACTACCGCAAAACAAGACAGAAAAAAGCAGATCCCAGCGGCAGGACAAGTGCATCCTCGCATGTTAAAGGCTCTCAGGATCAGACTGCTAATATTTACCAATTCCGGCTAAAAGTCCAATTCCAAGAGATGGGCTGTCCTCGCCACTCACAGCGACTAAAGTCTTGACTGGGCCGGTTTCGCCTTGGACCAGAAACGGCTGGTGTTGCCGATCCAATTGACCCGCTCCGGGAAATTGAGTGTGAGTCCCTGCACTCTGTGGCGCAGGCTGGCCGCACGTTCATAGTCGCCTAGGGTTCCCAGGGCATGGAGGAAGGCCGGTGGTAGAAGCAGGCTCAGCAACAAGGCCGTTTTCAAAGGAAGGTGTCGGCAGATGATTTGCTCTTGTGGATGGGCATCCTGATGTTCAGGTCACCCTAAGTCTAAATGATATCGTCATAGACCCAGAATTCCCAATCAAAACACGCCCGACGAAAATCGGTTGCCCGCGGAGCCAAACGGCGGGATCATGTTCCGCGAAAGCCCGGCAGCATAATCCGGCAGGGTTTTGCCTTTCATTTTGGCGTGTGTGGCTGGCAGCCTTGTATTCCGGCCATCCGCGCCGGATTCCGGGGAGAGACATGAATCTGGAGAGGACTTACCGCTGCGAGCGTTGCATTCTGCGGCTATATGCGGAGAAGAAGCCTCATTCGCTCGTCGCACGATTATGGAAATGGCACACCGACTGGTGTCCGGGCTGGAA
>Ga0315280_10004520_pt1 | contig 20465 bp, 23 predicted proteins | sample YL17G06_40_MG_FD_203697 | JGI IMG/M metagenome (GOLD analysis project Ga0315280, IMG submission 203697) | Sediment microbial communities from Yellowstone Lake, YNP, Wyoming, USA - YL17G06_40 | ecosystem: Environmental > Aquatic > Freshwater > Lake > Sediment | place: USA: Wyoming | collected... | reverse complement strand
TTCCGGGGGGACGCCCAGGTGCCCTACGGGCTGGTGATCGAGGTGATGGATGCGCTCAAGGCGGCGGGCATTGAGACCGTGGGGATGATCACCGAGCGTCCGTCCGGCCCGGGGCGGCCGTAGGGTCGCGTCGGCCACGCGCCCGGCTCTTCCGTGATCCGCAAGCTTTGACGTCCGACGTTCAGGTGCCCATGGACCTCTTCTACAGGCTCCTCGTTCTGCTCTCCACGTTCGTCATCTGGGTCATCGGCAGTTTGGGCTACGCGGGGATCGTCGTGGCCATGGCCATCGAGAGCGCCTGCATCCCGCTGCCCAGCGAGGTCATCATGCCCTTCTCGGGCTACCTGGTGAGCCAGGGACGCTTCAGCCTGTGGGGGGTCTCGCTGGCGGGGACGCTGGGATGCACCCTCGGGTCCGCGGTCGCCTACGCCGCCGGCGCCTACGGGGGGCGCCCCTTCATCCTGAAGTACGGCCGGTATTTCCTGGTCACCCCGCACGAGGTGGAGCGCGCCGATCGCTGGTTCGCGCGCTACGGCATGGCGGCGACCTTCCTCAGCCGCCTGCTGCCGGTCATCCGGACCTTCATCTCGCTCCCGGCCGGCGTCGCCCGGGTCCCCTTCGCCCGATTCCTGGTCTACTCCTTCATGGGCTCCCTGCCGTGGAGCTGGGCGCTGGCGTACGTGGGCATGCTTTTGGGAGAACACTGGGACCGGGTGGGCGGCGTGCTGCACTCCCTGGATGTCGTGATCGTGTTCGCGCTGGCGGCGGGCACGGGCTGGTTCCTCTGGCGCCACTGGCCGCGGCGGGCCCTTCAACCGGAGAAGGAGTAGGGTGAGGCCATGTTCCGATTTCGTCTCTTTCCGCGCAGCGAGAAGTTCTTCGACATGTTCATCGAGGCGGCGCGCAACATCCACCAGGGGGCGCGGGCCTTCCAGCAGATGCTGGAGGACTTCCGCGGCACCGACGAGCAGTGGCGGGCCGTGGAGGAGTACGAGCACGAGGGAGACAAGATCACCCATCGGATCCTCCGCACGCTCCACCAGACCTTCATCACCCCGATAGACCGGGAGGACATCCACAAGCTGGCCTCCGCGCTGGACGATGTCATCGACCTCATCGAGGGCTCGGCCGCGCGGATGGCAATGTACCGGATCGCCAAGCCCACGCCCGCTGCCCAGCGCCTGGCCGGGATCATCGTCCACTGCACCGACCAGGTCGTCCGCGGGGTGACGGCTCTTCCCCGCTTCGAATTCCTCCAGGAGCACTGCATCGAGATCAACCGCCTGGAAAATGAAGCGGACGAGGTCTCGCGCGAGGCCATCGCGGCCCTGTTCGTGGAGGAGGCCCCGCCCCTCGAGGTCATCAAGTGGAAGGAAATCTACGAAACGATGGAGACGGCCACGGACCGCTGCGAGGACGTGGCCAACATCCTCGAGGAGATCGCCCTGAAGCATTCCTAACGTGGCATGGCAGCGGGGCGCGATGGCGGTTGCCTGTTGCCACGGGAGGCTGGATTCATTCTCAAAAATCCCCACGCGCACCCGCCACGCCAAGCCGATAGGCTGGCCCAAGAGTTCAGAAACGCGAGATGAAGCACTGGGAGATCGGATCTTACCTCGCAATTTCAATGCGTTAGCCAGGCCGCACAACAGGCATCCGTAGATTCGTCTGATTGCGGAGATTGGCATAGAGCTTGCCTTTTTCATGGAGCAGCCAACCGCCGTTGATGGCAATTTGCCCGGTAGTCCTCAGAGAGATTGCCCCATGGGTCTTAGCTGGATAGACGTAAGCCTAATCGCTCTCTTGATCAGCCTGCCGCCGTCCTCACGGCCCATAGCCTGGTGTACCTGAACCGACGAGATGCCCAAGGGGTTCTCCGGAATCGCCAGGCCATGTGCAAGCCTCATGAATGGATGATGCGTGAACCCACCGGTTTGATCTGTCGCCTCTGCGGAAAGATCCCCGGTTAGCCCACTCCCCTTCCCACAGCACAGAGGCCGACCCGATTGTGTGCCCGGGTCGGCCTTTCCTTTTTGACATAGGCCGACTACCGTGGTACGGGAGTAGCGCACCGGTGGGACGGGCGGCCCCGAGCTGGCGTGCCGGCCCACTTGAGGAGGTCGAGGGGAATGAGCAAGTTCATCCTTACGCTGTTGGGCACGCTGCTGGCATTCCTGCGCGCCCTATGCCTCGATGGCAGCGGGCTTCAGGGAGTATGGCGATCACCCATTGCTCCGCGGGCAGAGATCACAACGGAGGAGGGCTCGCCGAGAAACCCCGCCCAGGCAGTCCTGGGGCTGGCGTTGCTGACTGCCAGTGCCCTCACGGGCGTCCTGGCCTCGCTCATCCCCTAGCTCGCATGCGAGGAGGGAAAGCGTGAAAGCGGTTCGATTCCATCAATTTGGTGGGCCGGAGGTCTTGCGGCTTGAGGATATCCCGGACCCGGTTCCCATGGCCGGTGAAATCCTCCTGCGCGTGCGCGCCTGCGGGCTGAATCACCTGGACGTGGATTGCCGCGCCGGCGTCTCGCGCCTGCCGCTCACCCTGCCCCACACCCTGGGGCGCGAGATCGCCGGTGAGGTGGTGGCGCTCGGACCCGGCGTGGATTCCGTGCGGATCGGCGACCGCATCCTGGCCCACATCGCCCCAGCGTGCGGCCGGTGCGGCGCGTGTCTCGCAGGGCGGGACAACCTGTGTCAGAAGCCCAACCTACCCGGCATCCACTGCCCCGGCGGCTACGCCGAACTGGCGGTCGTCTCGGCTTGGGGGATGGAAGGGATCCCGCCGCAACTTTCCTTTCAGGAGGCCGCCGCCGTGCCCATCGCCTTCGGCACGGCGTGGCACATGCTGATCACCCGGGGGCGGCTTCGCGCGGGCGAGACGGTGCTGATCCAGGCAGCCGGAAGCACCATCGGGTCCGCCGCCATCCAGGTGGCTCACCTGGCCGGTGCGCGGGTCATCACCACCGCCGGGAGCGACGCCAAGCTGGCCAAGGCAAAAGCCCTGGGCGCCCACGAGACCATCAACTACCGCGAGGAGGATCTGGTGGCGGCCGTGCGAAGGCATACGGACGGGCGCGGCGTGGACCTGGTCTTCGAGCACATCGGGGGCGAGGTCTTTGCCCAGAGCCTCGCCTGCCTGGTTCCCGGCGGCCGCATGGCCGTCTGCGGCGCGCACGCCGGCGAGGTCGTGCCCCTCGACATCATCGACCTCTTCCGTCGAGAGATCGACCTGCTGGGATCCTTCCGGGCCCCATCGACGGAACTCCGCCAGGTATTCGATCTGGTGGTCCAGGGTCGGCTCCGCCCGGTGATCCACGCGGCTTTCCCCCTGGCCGAGGCCGCCGAGGCCCACCGGGTGATGGAACGCCGCGAGCACTTCGGCAAGCTCCTCCTCGTCCCTTAGAACCCAAGAACTTCGCCATCGAGGTCACAGAGGCCGTAACGGCACGCCAACTCTCGACAATCCGTAGCCAAATATCGGACCAGAATATTCCGGGCCCGCTTCTTGGGGCTTCTCCCCATCAGAAATTGAATTAGAGCAATTTCTTGGGGTCCTTGGCATCTTGGCGGTGAAGTGTTTGGGCTTATGGGCGGGCGTCAAGGCGGAGGAGCAATCCCAGGAGGGCGCGGGTGCCGGCGGCGACATCGGCGGTGTCGGTGAACTCCTCGGGACAGTGGCTGCGACCGCCGACGCTCCGCACGAAGAGCATGGCGACGGGCGCAATCTCGGCGATGTGGTTGGCATCGTGAGAGGCCCCGCTGGGAAGCCTCCGAAAAGCGATCCCCAACTCTTCGCAGACGGCCGCGGCCAGCTCCACGGTCTCGGAGGGAATCTGGAGGGGTCGCTCCTCCATCATGAACTCCCACGAGACCCCCAGGCCTCGGCGGTGGGCAATCTCCCGCATTGCCTCCAGGAGGCGTGTCCGCACAAGGCCGATTCGCTCGGGTAGGATGCTGCGGAATTCCAACGTCATTTCCACATGGCCCGGCACCACATTGGCGTGGTTCGGTTGGTTGACCAGACGTCCCGTGGTGCCAACCGAATCCCCCGCCTCCGTAGCGATGCGCTCCAGCGCGAGGACGATCTCGGCCGCGCCGGCCAGTGCATCCTTGCGCATGCTCATGGGCGTGGTGCCCGCGTGATCGGGGCGGCCGTCCACGCGAACCCGTAGCCGCGTGGGGGCGGCAATCCCCGTGACCAGGCCGACCGGAATCCGTTCCCCATCGAGCACCGGCCCCTGCTCGATGTGCAACTCCAGGTAGTGGGCGATAGCCCCGCGCGGCCGGCGGGCCTCGTCCATGTGGACGGCGTCCCCACCCAGGAAGTCAATGGCCTCGGCCAACGTCCTTCCCCCGGGGTCGCGCAGCTCACTGGCGCGCGCCGCGGTGAGCTTGCCGACCATGGCGCGGCTCCCCACGGTGGAGATGCCGAAGGCGTTGGGCTCCTCGTTGGTGAAGGCGATGATTTCCAGCGGGTGTCGCAGACGGTGGCCCGCCTCGGAGAGAACCCGCGCGATTTCCAGACCCGCCACCACACCCGTGATCCCGTCGAACCGACCTCCGTTCGGCACCGTGTCGATGTGGGAACCGACGACGAGGACGGCGCCCTCCGATTCTCCCGCACGGCGGCCGATGACGTTTGCCGCCGCATCCAATCGCACCATCAGGCCGGCTGCCTCCATCCGGTCGCGCAACCAGACCCGGGCCTGCCGGTCTTCCTCGGAATACGCCAGGCGCGTGCAGCCCGGTTGGTCCCGACGGGTCATTTCCGCCAGCGCGGCGAGGTCCGCCGTCATCCGCTCTCCGTTCACCCGGTTCGTGATCCGGTCCATCACTTCCATCCTCACTGGGTCCCGGATCCAGGCCCCTCCTCGTGGTAGGCCTCGACCGCCTCGGCCACGGTGAGGAAGAGGCGCGGCAGCCCGACCGCCAGGCTCCACCGGGTGATTTGGGGTGGAGCCAGGGCGGTGCGCCTGAGCGTGTCCACCTCCCTGAACACCTCACGCGGTGTGCCGTCCAAGAGGATCTCCCCCTGGAACATGACCAGCGCGCGGCCGGTGCACTCGGCCAGGAGCTCGAGGTCGTGAGTCACGAGCACGATGGTATGCCCCTCGTCGTTGAGCTGGCGTAACGTCGCGACCAGCCGGCTCACCTGCTGGCGGTCCTGCCCCCCGGTCGGCTCGTCCAGGATCAGGATGCGCGGCCGCATGGCCAGGATGGAGGCAATGGCCAGTCGCTGCCGCTGCCCCCGGCTCAGTCGGAACGGATGACGGTCCTCCAGCCCCTGGAGGTCAAGCAGCTCCATCACGTGGCGCACGCTGGACTCGATCTCGGACGCCGGCATCCCCGTGTTGCGCGGACCGAAGGCGATCTCCTCCCGAACCGTGTTGCAGAAAATCTGGTGGTCCGGGTTCTGGAAGACATAGCCAGCGAGCTTGGCCAGCTTGGCCACTCCCTGGGTCCGTGTATCCACACCCAGCACCTTGAGGACGCCACGGGTGGGCCTGAGGAGCCCATTGAAGTGTTTCACCAGCGTGGTCTTGCCCGACCCATTCTGGCCGATGACCCCCACAAACTCCCCGGCGCGGATGGTGAGGTTCACGCCCTGCAGGGCTTCCACCCCGGAGGGGTACGCAAAGCGGAGGTCGACGGCCTCAATGGCGAGCGTGCTGGTAGAGGGGACCAAGGGTAGTGATTCCTTCTTCCAGGGTGATAGGGATTTGTCCGTCGAGCCCCACCCGGTGCTGCAGGGCGAGATACAGGTCGGTCACCTGTGGGAACCGGATCTTCGGGTCGTCGCGCACGGCGGCGTAGAACTCCCGCGGGGGGACCAGGACCGCCAGCCGCCCCTCGCGCAGCAGGAGCATCCGGTCGGCCAGCGGGGCCACGTGGTCCGGATCGTTCTCCACGATCACGATGGTGGTGCCGCGCTCCTTCAGGGACGCCAGGAGGCCGAACACCTCTTCCGTTCCCAGCGGGTCCAGCTCACGGGTCGGCTCGTCCAGGATCAGGATGCTGGGGCGCATGGCCAGGACGGCGGCGACGGCGGCCCGCTGCTTCTGCCCGCCCGAGAGCTCCTGAGACATCCGGCCGCGCAGCCCGCTCAGGCCCACGAGCGCCAGGACCTCCTCCAGGCGAGCGGTCATGTCATCCCGGGGGGTACCCAGGTTCTCCATGCCGAAGACCAGGTCCCCTTCCAGGGTGAGGTTGAAGAGGGCGTTCTCGGGATCCTGGAGAACCATGCCCACCTTGGTGGCGAGCTCCGCCAGACGGACCGCACGGGTGGAGACGCCGTCCACGATCACGTCCCCCTCCATCCGCCCCGAGATCAGGTGGGGGATCGCCCCCGCCAGGCACAGGCACAGGGTACTCTTGGCCGCGCCGAATATCGCCAGGCACTCCCCACGCTCCACGTCGAAGGAGACGCCCGCCAGGGTCGGCTCGGTCACGCCCGGATAGGTGAAGGTGAGATCCCGCACGCTCAGGATGGGCATGGCGGTCCTCAGATCCAGCCCGCGATGGCCGCGATCAAGACCACGGCCGCGGCGCCGAGCCCGACCGCCCGCAGGCCGAGGTCGAGCGGGCCCCGTTTCACGTCCACGAAAAACGTCCGGTCCGGACGGGCACCGAAGGCGCGCAGGTCCAGCGCCAGGGCGATGGCGGAGGCGCGGCGGAGGGCGATGAGGACCAGCGGAACCATCAAAGGAAAGATGCGGAAGACCCGCAGGAAAGGGTTCAACTGGTCAATATCGTACCCCCGGGATTGCTGGGCGTTCTTGATGGTCGCCAACTCCTCCAGCATCAGGGGGAGGAATCGCAGGGCCAGGGTGAAACTGTAGGCGTACTTGAACGGGACCCTGAGGTCGCACAGGGCCTTGGTGAACTTGGCCGGATGGACCACCATGAAGAAGATCGTGAGGACCACCGCCAAGAGCACCACCCGGAGGGTGATCCGCAGACCCAGGATGAAGCCTACGGCCGAGATCGTGATCTCGCGGCCGGCCACGCTCCAGGATGCCACGATGCCCTCGGGCCGGGCCAGGGTCTGGATCAGCGTGATGAAGAAACAGAGCGGGAGGATGAGGACCAGGGGTGCCAGGGTGGTCCGGGTGGGGAGACGCCCGACGACCATGAAGAGCAGCAGGGCGGCGAGCGTCGCCCCCATGACGCCCAGATGCAATGTGGAGAACGCGATGATGGCCACGCTCAGGACCAGCGTGGCCATCGTCATCGGGTGGAGGTGCGTGGCCCAGGAGCGACTCTCCAGGGCGAAGGTGTACAGGAAACGGGCCATGTTTTGCCTGTGGCTCTCCCTACTCCTCCACGAATCCGGCGTTGCGGATCACGCTCAGCAGGCCCCGCAGAAAGATGGCCGGCACCGGGATGGACAGGGCCGTCTGGAAGGCGTAGAGACCCAGCATTTTCTGCCAGGGCATCTTGAAGTAAAAGACGTGGAGCGGAATGTACAGCGCCACCAGCACCAGTGAAGCCGCCACCGTGTACGCCACGACGCAGGGCCAGGAGATGACGTTCTTGAACCGCGCCCCCACCAGCCAGGCGCAGACCGCCTGGGCCGCGTTGGTGAGCAGCCAGAAGGGGGCAATGGGGCTCGTCCCGGTCGCCGTGGCAATCAGGGGATTGATGTCCGCCACGATGATCCCGCCCACCAAGCCGTAGAGCATGGTCCCCAGCCCGATCATGGTAACGGAGATGATCCGACCCGAGACGGGGAAGAGGCCCCCGAAGAAGAAGGTGTCCAGTCGCTCTCCGAACTGGAGGAGCCCGATCATTGCCAAGGACAGGAAGATCGAGCTCACGATGCCTTTGGAATCCACCCGCCCCGGCACGGGCTTGATGGACATCTTGGCCAGGGGAATGATGTACCGCGCTGTGTCTACCGCCATGGCTCAAACCTCCTCTGTGTACGGTCCCTCGCTTCTTCGACACGTTGCCGTTCCCGGTCAGATGCCTGGGGGTCAGGCGCCCTTCACCTCCTCTGCGCGGATGTTGACCGGATGCGACCTACCGCACCCGGCGCCCCCGGCGGATCGGCCCGCAGGCCTCCGCCAGTTTCACCGCCGCGACCACCGGATCCACCACTGGGACGCCGAGGTCCCGCTCGAGTTTCTCGGCAATTCCGACCATCCCGGCGCAACCCAGTACCAGACAATCGGCGCCGTCCTCGCGAACCGCCGCCTGTCCCTCAGCTCGATACCGATCCATGAGGCGATCGCGGCCCTCGTAGCTCTCCACCGCGCCCACGCCCAGCGCCCGGACGGATGCCAGTCGATCCAAGAGGCCGGCGCGCCGCACCTGCTCACGCTTCTTGGGGATGAGGCGCGGCAGAAGCGAGAGCACCGAGAATCGGTGGCCGACCGCGCAGGCGGCCAGGAAGGACGCCTCTCCGATCCCGATCACGGGGTTCAACAGCCGTTCCCGCAGGGCCTCCAGGCCCGGGTCGCCATGGCAGGCGATAATGATCGCGTCCCAGTGATCTGCCTCGGCCTCGGCCAGCGCCAGGACGGCTGGCACGGCCAGCGCGTCGTCGGCATAGCCCTCGATGGCCGGCGGTGTTCCCTCGGGATTCACGGCCTTGACCACCGTCCCGGGCAGCGCGACCGCGCGTGCCGCCTTCTCGATCCCGGCTGTCATGGAGGCGGTGGAGTTCGGATTGATCAGGAGGATGTGCATCGCTCTTTCCGGAAGACCTTCGGCAGTTCCGCCGTTCGGCAGTTCGGCTGTTCACCGGGATCCATCGGCCATTCGATGGTTCTCCAGCGGCTCTTGAACGCCCGAACCATCGAACAGCCGAACTGTCGAACGCTTCTACTCTTACTTCATGGCGGGCACAAAGCGGCCGTCGCCGGGCTTGGCCAGCACCTGTCCATCCCGGTACACGAAGCGCCCCCGGACCATGGTGGCGACCACTTGCCCTTGCACCTTCATACCGGCGAACGGCGTCCAGCGCGCATTGGACAGCATCTGGTCGTCGCGCACGACCCATTCCTTCTTGGGGTCCAAGAGCACCAGATCGGCATCGGCGCCCGGGCGAAGTTCTCCCTTGGTCGGGGGGAGCCGGAAGGTCCGGGCGACATTGCGGCTGAGGACCTCAACGAAGCGCCCGAGGCTGATGCGTCCTTTTGCCACGCCCTCGCTGTACAAGAGGGGAACCACCGTCTGGACGCCCGGGGCGCCCGACCCGTTGTCGAAGATGTCGGGCTTGTTCTTGTTTTCCGGCGGCCAGGGTGCGTGGTCGGAGGCCACGAGGTCGATCCGCCCCACCGCCAGGTCAGCCCACAGGGCCTCGACATCCGCCCGCTCCCGCAGCGGAGGATTGATCTTGCCCAGGGCCTTGAGGCGGTCCATGTCGTCGATGGTGAGCAGCAGGTAATGCGGACACGTCTCCGTGGTGACCCGCACCCCTTCGCGGCGATACCCCTGGACCAACTCAATGCACCGAGGATGCGAGACGTGATGGATGTGCAGGCGGACGCCCGTTTCGCGCGCGAACTCGCAGGCGCGAAGGGTGGCCTCGATCTCCGCGATGGGGGGGCGGCTGAGGCAGTGGTCGCGCGGCGCGGTTCGACCGGCGGCGCGAAGCCCGCGGACCGATTCCCGGACGATGAGATCGTTCTCCGCATGGACGCCCGCGTGCAGCCCAGTTTGCGCCACCCGACGGAACGCTTCCAGCAGGAACGGATCCGGGACGATGGGGAAGCGCACCGGGTCCGTATCGTACAAAGACATCTTGTAGCCACAGGCCCCGGCGGCTGCCAGGCCGGGAATCTGATCCAGGGTCTCCTTTTTCACGGCCGCCAGCATGGCGCAGTCCACGCGGGTCTGCTCTCGGATCCGTGTCAGCTTGGCGGTAAACTGTTCCACGGTGGAGATCCCGGCCGGGGCGTCGAAGGGCATGTCCACGATGGTCGTGACACCGCCCGCAGCCGCGGCCGCAGTCGCCGCAGGCACACCTTCAAATGGCGTGCTGGCGCAGTGGACGTGGGCGTCGATGAACCCCGGGAAGATCAGGAGGCCCGCAGCATCCAGGCGTTCCCGGGCGGGCGGGGCGTAACCCGGCTCGAACCAGCCCGCGATGCGCCCGTCGCGCACCCCGAGACCCACTCCAGGGATCGCGTGGCCGTCCCACACCGCATCCCCGACGATGAGAAGATCGAGCATGGCAAGCTCTCCATCTCCGGCTCATACCTGGTCATAATAGATCACAGCCTTTTCAGAGTGTCAAGGCCGCCACGCGCCGTGCCACGCGGCCGCCGCGCGCAGCACCTCTGCTTGCCAGAACATCGAGCCGACTGGTCTCATCTGCGAGGAGGACTGGCCCACCGTCGATCCCCCGGATTCCTTTCGCGACCCCTTCCCTCCCGGATGCCCCTCGCAAGGAGAGAGTCCCCATGGCAGTCCTCCGGCGCCTCTTTAACGGGTCCATTTGCCTTGACTTTACCTGACCCCGATTGTACCCTCACGTTCGCTTCCGATCGGAAGCCAAGCACCAATCGAGCCGTAGGAGTGCAGGGAATGTTTGGCATCGGCATGCCGGAACTCGTGCTGATCTTCGTGCTCGCCCTCTTGGTCTTCGGGCCGAAGGAACTGCCCAAGATCGCCCGAACGCTCGGCAAGGCCATGGCGGAACTCCGGCGCGCCTCAGACGAGTTACGCGACGGGATCCAGCGCGAGATCGAACTTGCGGAACGGGAGGAGGAGAAGTCCGCCTCTCCCCCGGACGCAGCGCCCTCCACCACGCTCACCGAGGCGACCCCGCCTGCTCCGGAGACGCCCCCCAGCCAGGCTGCGGCGGGCGCGCCAGCCGAGGGCAGCGAACCCCCACCTGGGAGTGTCGCGGCCGGTGTACCGACGGAGCCAGTCACCCTCGCTTCGGGGGAGCAGGTCGGCGAAACTCCGGCCAAGGAAGTGGTCGAACCCACCGTGACCTCGGCCCCATCCGAAACCGACAAGGCGAAGAAGGCTCAGGAGGCGCCTGCGGAGCACCAACCGCAGGCCGCGGCCGCGTCCCCCGCCCCCAGCCAGCCCGTTGAGAGCCGGAATGCCTGACGACGCCAAGATGCCCTTCCTGGCCCACCTGGCAGAGTTCCGGAAGCGCCTGATCATCGCCTTCTCCGCCATCGGCGTTGCCTTCATCCTTGCCTTCAATTTCCGGGACATTCTTCTTCGGATTCTCCAGTGGCCCCTCACCACTGACGTTATCATGGGGCGGCGCTTTCCTTTCATCGGATTCGCCCACAAGCCCCCGATCGCCAAGCTCACCGCCCTCGGCCCCGCCGAGACGCTGTGGGTCCATTTCAAGGTCGCCTTCATGGGCGGGGCCATCCTGGCCCTTCCCATCATCCTCTACCAGATCTGGAAGTTCATCGCGCCGGGTCTTTATCCCAAAGAGCGGCGGTTCGCCCTGCCCTTTGTGGTCTTGTCCACGGTCAGCTTCCTTGTCGGGGTGCTCTTCTGCCTGTTCATCGTCCTCCCGCTGGCCATGCAGTTCCTCCTGACCTTCGATCCCTCGATCCAACAGATGCCCCGGTTCAGCGAGTACGTGGACTTCACCTTGAAGTTCCTCCTGGCCTTCGGACTGATCTTCGAGCTGCCTCTGGCTATGACCATCGCGGCGCGTTTTGGCCTGGTCACCCCGCAGTTCCTGGCCCGAAACCGGAAATACGCCATCCTGGTCAACTTCATCATCGCCGCCATCCTCACCCCCACCCCGGACGTCTTCAACCAAACCATGATGGCCCTCCCCATGTGCCTGCTCTACGAGGTCGGGATCGTGGCCGCGCGGATCGTGGCCCGCCGATCCAAGCCCACCGAAAGCTAACCTAGCCGCTCGGATTCAGGCAAAGAGAGACGTTCCGGCACGCGACACGGACCTTGCCCGGTCTTTACGTACGCGGACCGTTGTTGAGGGGGCAACTCGCGCTACGCCTGTCGCGCGACCTCGTGGAGGAAATACCGATGGAAGCGGTCGTCAGGGGTGAGTTCAGGGTGGAAGGCGGTGGCGAGGAGCCGGCCCTGGCGGGCTGCCACCGGGGTGCCGTCCGGAAGGCGGGCCAGCACCTCGACCGCCGGGCCGACGTCCTCGATGATGGGGGCTCGGATGAAGATCGCCCGGTACGGAGGATCTCCCAGGGCGGACACGTGAAGATCGGCCTCGAAGCTGTCCACCTGGCGGCCGAAGGCGTTCCGGCGAACGGCGATGTCCATGGCCTGCAGGGCGGGGATGCCCGTCCCGTCCAGCCGCTTGGCCAGGAGAATCATCCCGGCGCACGTTCCCCAGATGGGAAAGCCGTCGTCGGCCAGCTTGCGGAGCGGTTCGAAGAGGTGTGACGTCCGCATGAGCCGGACGATGGCCGTGCTTTCCCCTCCTGGGATGATCAGGCCATCCAGACCCTCCAGGTCCTTCGGAAGCCGCACTTCGGGAGCGGTCGCTCCCAGGCGCTCCAGCACCTCGCGGTGCTCACGGAAATCGCCTTGCAGTGCCAACACACCGATGGTCGCCATGCTGAATGGCACATGACCAATGACCAATCCGGTCTCCCCTCACCCCGTCCCTCTCCCCCGGGTACCCTCTGGGTGCGGGGAGAGGGGAGGGAGAGGGGGGATTCGGTCATTGAGAATTGCGTTCCTACCAGCCCCGCGTCGCGAGGTGTTCCTCGGGTTTCAGCGTGCCCAGCTCGATGCCCCGCATGGCCTCTCCCAGGCCCCGAGACACTTCCGCCAACACCTTGGGGTCCTTGAAGTGCGTCGTCGCCTGGACGATGGCCTTGGCGCGGGCCGCCGGATCGGAGGATTTGAAGATGCCGGAGCCGACGAACACCCCGTCCACCCCGAGCTGCATCATCAGGGCGGCGTCGGCCGGCGTCGCGATTCCGCCGGCGGCGAAGTTGACGACGGGGAGGCGGCCGGTTCGCGCCACCTCCGCAACCAGTTCGTAGGGCGCCCTCAGGTTCTTGGCCTCAGCCATCAGCTCGTCCTGGCTGAGCCCCTGGAGCCGGCGAATGGCCCCCAGGACCGCGCGGGCGTGGCGGACCGCCTCGACGACGTTGCCCGTTCCCGCCTCGCCCTTGGTCCGGATCATGGCCGCGCCCTCGCCGATCCGCCGTAGCGCCTCGCCCAAGTCGCGGCAGCCGCACACGAACGGGACCGTGAACGGATGCTTGTAGATGTGATGCTCCTCGTCGGCCGGGGTGAGGACCTCGGACTCGTCAATGTAGTCCACCCCCAAGGCCTCGAGAATCTGCGCCTCGACGAAGTGGCCGATCCGGCACTTGGCCATCACCGGGATCGTGACGGCCCGCTTGATGGCCTCGATGACCGTGGGGTCCGCCATCCGGGCCACGCCGCCGGCGGCCCGGATGTCGGCCGGCACACGCTCCAACGCCATGACGGCGCAGGCGCCGGCGTCCTCGGCGATCCTGGCCTGTTCCGGCGTGACCACGTCCATGATCACCCCGCCCTTCAGCATCTGCGCGAGACCTACTTTCACTGTCCAGGTTCCCTTGTCCATGGCTCTCCTCCTCGGGGTCTTGGCCTCTCCCCTTGCCTTCCAGCTATTGTGGTTTACTTAGGCGTGGGTGTCAACGGAATGCCCACAGATTCCCGGAGCCGGCCCTCGGGGGCTTGGCCGGTCCCTGTGAAGGCGTCGCCCTGCGGCGCGCCGTGGCGCGTCACACCGTATTGGAGTGGCTGTCAGCCTTTCTCTGGCGGCGTGTGGCGGATGTTTTTGCCCTCGACCAAGAAGACCACCATCTCGGCGATGTTGGTGGCATGATCCGCGACTCGCTCGAGGTGGCGGGAGACGAGGATCAGGCGGATGGCCCGGGGGATCGTCCGCGGGTCCTCCATCATGAAGGTCAGGAGTTCCCGGAAGATCTGATCCTTCAGGGCATTCACCTTGTTGTCTTCGGGAATGACCTGGCGGGCCAGATCGGCATCCCTGCGCACGAAGGCGTCCAGAGCCTCCCGCATCATCTTCTGGGGTATCAGACACCCTACTGCCACCTATTTTGAGACAACCCCTAATCATCCGCGCCCAGCTCCAGCCCCACGATCCGATCCACCTCCTCGGCCTTGGCGGTCAGCATGATCACGGGGATCCCCCGGGTGGCCGGGCTCCCGCGGAGGCGCGGGCAGACCTCCATCCCATCCAGGCCGGGAAGCATGAGGTCCAGAACCGCGAGGGCAGGCTGCTCGCGGACGATGAGATCCAGGGCCTGCTTCCCGTCCGCCACCACCCGGGCCGGCAAGCCCGCCTTGTCCAGATGGTATTTCACCAGCTCCGCGATATCGCGCTCGTCCTCGACGACCAGGATCGTTCCCATGTCTCACCTCGGCAGTCACCGGTCCGCCTTGGCGCCCGGTGGCGGCCCGCCCGCCCGTACCCGCAAGGGGATCATAGAGACGGATCGCCGGGTGGGGCAAGGAAAATCCCCACGGTTGGGGGCCGGTGCGGTGACCTCAATATCATGGATCTGTTACAGCATGATGACACGGGGAACGTGGATTTGTGTTCTTTGCGCCGGCCGGCTCGGCTCGCTGAAGCGCGCGGTGGAGCATCTCGGGATGTCCTACCGGAACGCCTGGGGCTATCTTCGGGAGCTGGAGCGGGCGGCGGGGTTCAAGATGCTGGAGCGCCAGCCCGGCGGTGGACTGGCGAGCGGAACCGGGCTCACGAGGAAGGGGAAGGAGTTCCTGGCCCGGTACGGGCGGTTTCGTCGGGGGGCGGATGAGGTCCTCGGTCGTCGCTTCGCCAAGGCCTTTCCAAAGAAGGGCTGAAAGCGCGATTGTTGGCGGGCTTGACTATGCTTCAAAAAGCATATAGATTCAGACGGCCTTGGCGTGCAATCCTTTTGAGTGGTGAACGGAATGTTCGGGGTGAGGGTGCGCACATCCTTTATCGATGCCGGTCTCAGTTCCTCGGAAGACGAGAGGAGGACCAGATGAGGCGGACTCTCTGCATGGCATCTCGCTGCGGTGTCTGGGCGGCAATAGCGCTGGGCGCGATGCTGGCTGGACAGGCGGGGCCCAGGCCGGTCTCGGCCGCACAGGCGGTCATCCTGTCCACGACCACGAGCACGCAGGACTCCGAGCTGTTGGACGTGCTGGTCCCGATGTTCGAGAAGAAGACCGGGTACACGGTGAAGACGATCTCGGTGGGAACGGGGCAGGCCCTGGCCCTGGGGGCGAAGGGCGATGCGGACGTATGTCTGGTCCATGCCCCGGACTCCGAGAAGAAGTACGTGGCGGACGGGCTGCTGCTCAACCGGCGATTGGTGATGCACAACGACTTCATCATCGTGGGCCCCCCAGAGGACCCGGCGAAGATCAAGGGCCTCGCCAGCGCCATGGACGCACTGAGGCGCATCGCCGAGGCCAGGGCGACCTTCGTTTCGCGCGGGGACAACTCGGGCACCCACCAGCTCGAGAAGAAGTTGTGGAAAGAGGCCAAGCTGGAGCCCAGCGGCGCATGGTACCTCCAGGCCGGCCAGGGGATGGGCGCCACGCTCCAGATCGCGTCCGAGAAGCGCGCCTACACCGTGACCGACCGGGGCACGTTCCTGGCCTTCAAGAACCGGGTGCAGCTCGTGACCCTGGTGGAGCGGGATCGGATCCTCCTCAACATGTATTCGGTCCTCGAGGCGAACGCGGCCAAGTTCCCGCGGGTGAACGCGGCGGGGGGGAAGGCCTTCGCCGACTTCATGCTCTCGGCCGAGGTCCAGGAGGTCATCCGGAAATTCGGCGTGGACAAGTACAGCGAGCCCCTGTTCTTCCCCGACGCGGGCAAGCGCGAGGAAGCCCTCTGAGAGCCGAGCGCCGAGTGCCGAGAGCCGAGAGGATGAGGCGCGACGTCCGAACCTCGGACGTTGAACCTCGAACCGTGAACCGGAAATCTGATTCATGGACTTGATCTGGCAGGGCATCGTCCAGGCGGTCCGGCTGATCCTTTCGGGGGACCCTTTGGTTCTCCAGATCACCTGGCTCTCGCTCAAGGTCTCGGCGGCCGCCACGTTTCTGAGCCTGATCGCCGGGATTCCCGCCGGGATGGCCCTCGCCCTCACCCGCTTCCCCGGCCGCGGGCTCCTGGTCGCCCTGGTGAACACCGGCATGGGCTTGCCGCCGGTGGTCGTGGGCCTGTTCGTCAGCATCTTCCTGTGGCGGAGCGGCCCCCTGGGTGTCCTGGAGTTGCTCTACACCCCCACGGCCATCGTCATCGCCCAGTTCGTCATCGCGGCCCCCATCGTGATCGGCCTCACCATCGCGGCCGTCCAGCAGCTCAATCCCAAGCTCCGGCTCCAGCTCCTGGCGCTTGGCGCGTCGCGGGGGCAGCTCCTCTGGTTGCTCATGCGCGAGGCGCGCCTGCCGCTCCTGGCGGCCGTCATGGCGGGATTCGGGGGGGTCATCTCGGAGGTGGGGGCGTCCATGATGGTCGGTGGCAACCTCCTCGGGCACACCCGCGTCCTCACCACCGCCACGGTCCTGGAGACGGGGAAGGGAAATTTCGATATCGCCATCGCCCTCAGCGTGATCCTCCTCGTCCTCGTCTTCGGGGTGAACTACCTCCTCACCTGGATCCAGCAGCGGGGGAGGGCGCGGTGACCGAGCCGATCCTGGACGGACGCGACCTCCGGATGCAGTACGGCGGGGCCAGCGTCCTAGACGTCCCCGCCGTGGCCGTCGGCCCGGGAGAGATCTTCGCCCTCATCGGGCCCAACGGCGCGGGGAAGTCCACGCTGCTCCGGATCCTCGGCCTCCTGGAGCGTCCGACCTCCGGGGTCGTCCGATTCCGCGGACGGCCTATCCCCTGGGGCGGGCGGGACCTCCTGGCCGCTCGCCGCCGGTTCGCCTGCGTCTTCCAGGAGCCGCTCCTGTGCGATGCTACCGTCGAGGCCAATGTGGCGCTGGGGCTCCGCTTTCGCCATCGGCCGGCTGAAGAGGTGGCCGCCCAGGTGCGGACGTGGCTCACCCGGCTGGGGATCGCGCACCTCGCGGGACGCGAGGCCCGCACGCTTTCCGGTGGAGAGGCGCAGCGCACGAGCCTCGCGCGGGCCTTCGCCCTCCGCCCGGACGTCCTCTTGCTCGACGAGCCGTTCGCGGCCCTGGACCCGCCGACGCGCGCCGAACTCCTCGGGCAGCTCCAAGCCCTGCTCCGGCAGGAAGGGTGCACGACCATCTTCGTGACCCACGACCGGGAGGAGGCGCTGCGGCTCGGCGATCGGATCGCCGTCGTCGTGGGCGGCCAGATATGCCAGGTCGGCACCCCGGCGGAGGTGTTCGGGCGACCCGTCTCGGAGGAGGTGGCCCGCTTCGTCGGCATGGAGACGATCCTCCCCGGCCGCATCCTGGCCAACCACGATGGCCTGCTCACGGTGGACGTGGAAGGGGCGCGCATCGCAGCTCTCGGGAAGGTCCCAGTGGGGGATGCCGTCCTCGCCTGCCTGCGCCCCGAGGACGTCACGCTGCGCGCGGGCGACGGGCGCGCCATCCTGGAGAGCGCCCGGAACCGCCTGGACGGCCGCGTGGAGTCCGCCATCCGACTGGAGGCACAGTACCGCGTCGAGATCACCTGCGGCCCGCGTCTGGTGGCCCTGGTGACCACGCAGTCCTACGAGGAACTCGGCCTCGGACCCGGGAGCCCGGTCGTGGTGACGTTCAAGGCCTCTGCGGTCCACCTCATTCCCCGCTGATCCCTCCTCCCATCCAACCATGCCAGCTCGCGTCTTGTGAAAGCGGGCTTGATGGGGCATACTCCCCGCTGGGATTCCTACGGAACGGGATGGTATTTCGGCTGGCCGGGCGGGGGAGGCCCGCCGGGCGTCCGATCGCCCGACAAGGGAGAATGGGGGATGAAGATCAGCACTCGGAATACCCTGAAGGGCGTGGTGAAGCGGATCGAGCAGGGGGCCGTGAACGCCGAAGTGACTGTGGAGCTGCCCGGCGGCCTCGAGGTCGTGTCGATCATCACGAAGAAGTCGGTCGCGGACCTGGGCCTGTCCGTCGGCAAGCCGGCCTATGCGGTCATCAAGGCCGCCAGCGTGATGCTGGCGGTCGATCACTGATGGGTGAATTCCGGCGCGGGAACGTTTAAGCATGGTGACAGAACGAGAGGTCTTGCAGGCGTTGTCCACAGTGCAGGATCCGGAGATCCATCGGGACCTGGTTTCCCTGGGAATGATCAAGGACCTCAGGATCGATGGAACCGACGTCAGCTTTGAGGTCGTGTTGACCACGCCGGCCTGCCCCCTCAGGAGCCAGATCGAGCGCGACTGCCGCGAGGCGCTTGCCCGCATTCCCGGCATCGGTCAGGTCGCCGTCAGGACGGGGTCAAGCGTCGTCGCGTCGCAAGGCATGATGGAGCCAAGCGGCATCCCCGGCATCAAGAACATCATCGCGGTGGCCTCGGGCAAGGGGGGCGTCGGCAAGTCCATGGTGAGCGTGAACCTGGCCGTCGCCCTCGCGGAGACCGGGGCCCGGGTGGGGCTCCTGGACGCCGATGTCTACGGGCCCAGCATCCCCCTCATGATGGGCATCCACAAGACGCCGGACATCTCCCCCGACCAGCACATCATCCCGTTGGAGGCCCACGGGGTGAAGTTGATGTCGCTGGGCTTTCTCCTCCCCGACCCGTCCGCGCCGGTCATCTGGCGCGGACCCATGCTCGCCAGGGCCCTCGGCCAATTCCTCCGGGACGTTCTCTGGGGCGACCTGGATTACCTGTTGATCGACCTGCCCCCGGGAACCGGCGACGCGCAGCTCACGCTCTCCCAGTCCCTGGCCATGTCGGGGGTGGTCATCGTCATGACGCCGCAGGATCTGGCCACGACCATCGCCAGCAAGGTTCTGATGATGTTCCGCCAGATGCGCGTGCCGATCCTGGGGATCGTGGAGAACATGAGCGCGTTCCTCTGCCCCGCCTGCGGCGGGGAAAGCCAGATCTTCAGCCAGGGAGGCGGGCGAAGGGCGAGCGAGGAGTTGGGCGTCCCCCTCCTGGGCGAGATCCCGCTGGATGGGGACCTGTGCAAGGGCGGGGACGATGGGCGACCGGCCCTCGTGCGGAACCCCCAGTCCCCCGCCGCCGAGGTGCTTCGCCGCGTGGCCCAGAATCTGGCCGGCCGCATCAGCGTCGAGGCGCTGAAGTCCCAGGCCGGCTAACGTATGTGGCCGGCAAATAGGGGACGCCCATGAAAATATGCGTTTCCTTTCCGCGGCGACTGCACAATCGGGGACCCAGCCGTTCTTTCGGCCTCACGGCGGATCCCTCCCTCCCTCCCTCCCTCCCTCCCTCGGTCGCCCGTCGCTCCTGTGGATGGAATCGATTCGGCTCGAGTTCGCAAGCGATCGGACCGCGGGGAGCGAAAGAACCCGGGCGTGAACCCCGCATGAAGTTGAGGGGCCTTCCCTTCCGGCGCACCCCTCAGGCCACTCTCCCCTCCCCGTTTGATCTTTCCATACTTGGCCTCATTGGCTATAATCCCCGCCGGCACATCGGTCGTCGAGAGCCCGCACCCACTCCCCGCTCCCGAAGGAGCCAGCATGGCAAAACGTCCCAACAAGGCTACCGTCGAGGCGGCCCCCGACATCGTGAGGAAGCCACCGATGGACAAGAAGGTGATGATGGATCTCCTCTACCAGATGCTGCTCATCCGCCGCTTCGAGGAAAAGGCGGCCGAGATGTACGCCCAGGGAAAGATCGGGGGATTCCTGCACCTGGACGTCGGCATGGAGGCCTCCTGTGTGGGCGCCATCTCCGTCCTGCGTCCGGATGATTACGTGGTCGCCGGCTATCGGGAGCACGGCCACGCCCTGGCCAAGGGCACCGATCCCCGGAGGGCCATGGCCGAGCTGTTCGGCCGCAAGGATGGGTTGAGCAAGGGGAAGGGCGGCTCCATGCACTTCTTCGACAAAGAGCGCAACTTCATGGGCGGGACCGGGATCGTGGGAGGGCAGCTGCCCATCGGGACCGGGATCGGCTTCGCCATCAATTACCAGGGGGGCGATCAGGTCTGCCTCTGCTTCTTCGGCGACGGATCGGCCGCCCAGGGCGTCTTCCACGAGTCGCTGAACATGGCGGCCCTGTGGAAGCTGCCGGTGATCTTCATCTGCGAGAACAACCTGTACGCCATGGGCACCGCGTTGGCCCGGACGCAATCGGTCACCGACATCTATAAGAAGGCTGCGGGCTACGGGATTCCGGGCGAGCAGGTGGACGGGATGGACGTCCTGGCGGTGCGCGAGGCGCTGGTTCAGGCGGTGGAGCGCGCCCGCCGCGAGAAGATCCCGACCCTGATCGAGACGCGCACCTACCGGTTCCGCGGCCACTCCATGCGCGACCCCGCGGCGGCGGTCTACCGGACGCGGGAAGAAGTGGAGGAATGGAAGAAGTCGGATCCCATCGTCCTGCTGTGGGATCGGATGAGCAGCGAGGGGATCATCAGCGACGCCGAG